>Ga0247737_1000622_pt1 | contig 14453 bp, 14 predicted proteins | sample UWRJL028104C2_FD_180937 | JGI IMG/M metagenome (GOLD analysis project Ga0247737, IMG submission 180937) | Plant litter microbial communities from Arlington Agricultural Research Station in Wisconsin, United States - UWRJ-L028-104C-2 | ecosystem: Environmental > Terrestrial > Plant litter >...
AACCAGGCCAGCAGCCTCAGCAGATGATGTATAATCCTCAATCGCAACCACAACCACAAGCCTATGGCGCAGCGGCTCAACCATCTCCTTATGGCACATCTAGCCCCGGCATGGGGGGAAATGCAGGTGCTATGGGAATGATGCAGAATAGCGGTTTGGCGCAGATGTCTGGCGGTCAAAGTAGTAGGTTTACTTTCCTTCTACTTCACTCGCCTTATGATCTACCACTTACAGAGGTATCGTGTCGATACCAAGCCTGCGACGTTTGATTTCGAGCTATTGAAGAAGTGAGCAATTGTGCGGCAGAGCTGTCACCAATGTCACGTAGCCGCCTCGGCTCTCAACTCAGCAGCTACAATTCTTATATTTCACCCAGAACTGACATCTCGCAGTGAGCGGCCAGTACCAAACCCCATATACCACCTCTCCTTACGGCACAAACATTCCGGCTTCTACTCCATCAGCTGTGCCCCAAAACTATATGACTGCGTCATCCGGCGCACCAAACTTTCAGATGAACCCTTCGCAGATGAACGCGCAACAGAACCGAATGCAGCCTCCTCATCAAGCATCAACACCAAATCAGAGGGCTTCCACCTATGGCGGAATACAACAACATACTCCTCCAAACGCTGCGCCGCAATCACAATTCTCTACTCCACAAGCCATGAATCCAGCACAGATGGGTACCCCAAACAATCAACCTTCACAAGCAACGGTAGTGACACCTCAAACACCAAACTTTCCAACAGGAAGCCAAACAGGAGGCAATGTAGCTCCTCCAATGAGTCCGGGATCCGAGGCGAAGGAAAAGCAGCGGGTTACGTTATTGTTGGATATCAACATACAGTTACTAATGGAAGCCTCCCGGATACAAACTATCACAAATGCTGAAAAGGTAAAGGCTGTGGAGCATGCTGGTCAGGAACCTACTGTTTCAATTGAAGCAAAAGCCGCCGGAAATGACTACATTGCGTGAGTTCTAGCTCACCACCGCGACAGTACGCTGCTGACATATGACAGTTGCATGCGCCGTCTTCAATCAAATTTGGCATATCTTGCTGCAATCGCCGACCGCTCTCATAAACCATCTTCTCAGATCCCGCCACATCCCCAAATTATGCTTGCCCCTGCCTTTACTACCAGAACAAAGGTCGAGGATGAGAAGGATGACAAAGTTGACGGGGTAGAATCTAATAAAGAGAGAATAGACCTGCTAAATAAGCAGTATACGCGTCTGCAGGAATTATTTCCAGGAGCAGATTTGCAAAAGGAACGCAATGCTATGAAACAGCAGGCGGCAGTTGCCCAAGCGAACCAAGCAAGGAACAATCCGGCCACTGGAGGAGACTCTACAGCAAAGGTAAGAGACGATGCTAACTCATCCGGCGCAATCGCTGCGAACCAGGAGCAAGAAATGGTAGATATGACCTCATTCCAAACCAACGAATATCAAGCTAAACACCTACCAGCAGAATCAGGGAGACGCTTAGTCACCGAATATTCTAAGAGGAACAAATCTGCGTGGGAGGAGATGGATGGCTTCGTGCCGGAAGTCAAGCTCCTGGAAGGCCGTCGTGTGAGACAAGAGGGGAAATACTATCAACGACCGCGAAGGAGTTTGGTAACGTGGAACAACAACTGGAAGAGAAATAGCCAGTCCAAGGTGGGAAGATTTTGTCGCAGAGTTTGTGGTCTACATCTTGTGCAATGACCTGGCTGGATAGAGCAACTAGGATGGTATGATGTGAGCCAAATTGTGTATAAAAGGCAAGGATTGAGACGTGCGAAAAAAGGGAATACCCAAAACTTCGAAAGGATTATGTGAGTTGGGATTATTCAAGGATGAGTTATTTTTACCTAGCGTTATTTAGAGGGTATACTTTGATTGATATGGCGCTAGCGGTATTGTATCATAAGTAACGGTGCGAAAAATTGGGATACGAGTCTGAGGAATAAGTAAAATTTTCATAGATTAGATATCTCTTTTTGAATCTCTCCCAGATTTGGAATTCATTGTAATAGTGAATTTCATAACGCGCCAGTTAGCAAACCCCAATCTTAACTGCATTTTGTCCATTCTTATCAATATATGGCTAGTAGACAATAAAATTGGAGCTCAAGTATTCCTGCTTCTACCGTTATTGGTATACTGTTGATAACCAAAATTCCCCCTGAATAAACCCCTATTTTAAACGAGTTTGCATCATACAACACTGCTAGAACCAATTTCCGATCCCATAAAGAATACATCCAATTAACTGCCCCACAAGCTAGTCGATTACTTATTACTCCTGTCAACATAATCCTTTAAAACATTGCTTCTTAGCCCGTCGTATCTCGCTGCCACCATCCACTCTCTGAGACCTCTCACCCTCCCCGGCAAAAAACGATCTAACATCTCAAAGTCTCTCCCGTCACTAAGCACATCTTCCTTCCACGTGTTCCAAAACCCCGAAAAGTTCTCTCGGTAAGTCTGCAATGTCTCATCCTCCCCAGCACTGTGTCCCACCTTCATCTCCCCATCCAGCAGCCCAAGGTTGAAGTATTCGTCCAAGCTCACATCTTTGAAAACAGCTTTCTTCCCTGTAACAGCGGCATAGGTCTCTGCAAGCTCATTCCAAGACACCAAAGCAGTGGCAACCCTCAAATTCATCCCACTAGCCTCATCAGGATGATCAAATATCCACTTCGCATAACCGCCTAAATCCTCGAGACATATCATTGGTGGTCTCCCATTCCCAACAGGTGCTTTGAATACCATCACTTCTTCCCCGTTGACCACCTCCACGAAAGGTGCCAATAACTGTGAGAGCGTTTCCAGATACATGCAACTGGTTAAAATACTCCATTGCATTCCTCCCTCCCGATTCGGCTGGGCGCTGATCCAGTCCGCCACCTTGGCCTTTCCGTCGAAATGACCCGTTCGGAACTCCGGCTTGTACCCGCTGATCTTGTATGAAGAATCTAGGCTTGCCCAGATGAAATGTTTGACGTGGTGTTCGGCTGCGATCTCGAAGATGCGAATTCCCCAGTAGATCTCGGCCTTTTCGCCAATGGCAAACCCGTTGGTGTTGACGAAGCAGGCGTCGATGTTTTGGAAGGCGGAGTGCAGGGAGGCTTCTGTGTAGCCGGATGGAGAGGGGATGAGGGAGACATTGGGCAAGGAGGCGAGGGAGCTTGCCGAGGAAGAGGTTAGTGACCGGGTCAAAACGCGAATATGGTAGGAGGGAGAGGAAGCCAGTGCTGGATCGTGTTAGCAATTACTGGGGAAAACAGTAATGGAGACAGCTTACCTCTGACTATAGCAGCTCCTTGAGCTCCCGTTCCACCTATTACCAAGATGGTTTGATTTGGGCTTGGCATGGTTGAGTTGTAGTTAAGAACTTATCCTAGAAAGTTACTTGGAAAAGTACAAGCTCTACTTTCGGAGTGTATAGATTGAATGGAATAAAGATTGAATGAAGTTGTATAAGAAAGCCAACGTGTTAAAACGGGGAATAGGTTATGTTACTTAAAAGGAAGCGATAAGATTGATGAAATCCAGCTTCTTATATAACAAAAGAAAAGGCACTCGCCCATTTGAATACCGGGTTTAATAGCTCTCGACATGTTACTACGCACGAAACAAACGAGTATGCCGCATTGCTGATTCCGAGAAGTAGAGCGATGACAACGCAAGACCCCAGCCGAGGTGTTGAAATCGATCTCTTTTTCTATAATCAGTAATCATCATAAGCGAGGATTTATCCGTGTCCGCCGTCTGCCGCCTTGCAGCGCCCCACGCTCACAACAGTTGAACAATTATCATTCCAAGTAAATTTAATTGATCATTTCAGGACAGTAGTCGAGCTAATGCTTGATTGCAAGGAGTGGTAGTTTGACCACGTAATTATCCCAAATGGTCCTAAGCACTATCTGTTCCTTTGTTTAAAGTGTTCTGAGCCCTTGAGCAGCCTTTCAAGTTAAACGACTAGAGGTAACAAGCAACCGATAAAGAATAGAAATGCGCATCATATTATTTCATGATAGGGTTGGAAAGTGCACGCTTCTCAGTCTCGACCGTTGATTTTAGATCTCTAGGTAAAGACGTTTTCGAACATGTGGATAGTCGAATGAAGTAAGACGTCAAATGAATATATATTTGGCTCTATTATCTAACACGAATCAGCGATTGCTTATGGCGCTGTCAAATGCTCACATCTTCATTCTCATTAACACCACCACACAATATCACTAAAATCTCAGCGGTGTCGTGTAATAGTCTATCTATAGCTTCAAAATGTGAATGAAGACATCTAACTCCAAATTGAGATGAATGCTAACTTCGATCATGTCACTTGATATGATGACTAAGGTTGATGTTATAAATGAACAGGCAAATTGTAAAATCGTATGAATTTATGGGATAGTCATTATAGTCCATAATTGCTATAAAAATAGCCTATATATTCTATTCTATTGATGTTTGATTCTTAGAAGTCCATCCTTGAGACCTTGATCGTTCAATTTCAACGCTACAGCACACCGTGCCGTAAAAGCCGTCAATTTTAGACAGAGTCATTATATCAACACTACCAGATTCTCTTGTCCCGAACAATTGGGCGGATGCACCGGGGGAACTTCTAGAGAGAATAGGTAAAGTCTGCGCTCTTACAACAACCAAAGATCAGTCACCCCACACCGAACGTCAAGATCCAAATATAGACACACCACACCTGCGAAGTCTCCTCTCTTTCATCCTCGACGTTGGGGTCCACCTGAGAGGCTTTTTTTTCGTGATCTATAAAATTGCCTATGTTGTTTCATTTGTTGACACCCCAAACCATCGCGACGTGATTGGTTAGAGACCCCTGAAGCCCTTCTCGCTTAACACTTTGTGGATCAATAGAGCGATGAATTCGTCCCCATCATTCATAGCCGCTGCTGGAGGAACATAATAAGCAATCCAAAAGGGCTTTTACGAATCCAATGTCTTGTAGTATGCTAGAGATGTGTCAAGAAGCACTTGACGTTTTTTTTTTTTGACATGCAGCTGGAAAACGAGTATAGATTATGCAGGAAGAGGCTGGAGCTAGATCTCTTCTTATAGGCAAGGTGTTGATTTATCTACCTAACGAGCTAAATTTTCGTGTTCAGTTTCTGGATAATGCGAAGTGGGACTTCATCAGATTTTATGTTTGTGAAGCCTTGCTGCTTAGATGATAGTAATAGCCATTGATGGAATATGGAATATGGAATATGGAGCAAGGAGCATGGAGTATCAACGCATGGATTACGAGATGTAAAACCTGATATATAATAGGCAAATAAGATGTATTGCATAAAGAACTACTTGAGAGGTTGAAAGATGTATGCAATCGGAAGGAATGAATTATTTGTTGTATCGTTTCTTCATCGGCTAGGAACTGAATATCCAGGGAATAGAGCGTACGGAGAGATACTATCGACAGCTTATGAGTGAAGAGGCACTCGAAGTAATATTTATTTGAAACCCAAAAGCTGGCAGGCCTAATGGGGTCATTGATGTTATGTAAGTTGAATCTATACAGATATGAGTACTTGTTCAGCTAATTACAAATTAAATCCTTCTTCTTATCCTAGAGAACGTTGTGCTGGTATGTTCTCTCCGAATGAATCTAATCAACGTTCACCCAGAGCCGCCATTTCTCCCAGTCCACCTATTCACCGGCTGTGATGGGATGCGTACCGGCGCAAAGGCACCCGTCAGCTCATCTAACTGTTGCCTTGTCAGACGAGGAGCTGATGTTCTCTGTACTATGACCATCGTAGGCGAAAACGCCCCCTCCAGTTCAGCCAGCTGTTCCCTCGTCAAACTAGGCCCTGAGTAAGTCGTCGGTTCTCTAGAAACCGGGCCCGAGCCTGCTCCCAGTAAGTCACGCGTAGACCGTCGTGGTGGTAATGATCCCGATGCCGCAAGACCTGCAGAGGTATTTGCTTGCTGAGTTCTAAGGTAATCCTCGTCTGTAGATGACAGCGTTGAAGCTCGAGATAGTGGCGGGTTCTCGGCGGCGGTGTTGCTGGGTAGTCTTGCTGACTTTGATTTTTTCCCACCTCTTCTCCCCTGGGTAGGCTCCGCTTCTACGACTCCAGTGCTATCTCGTTGCGAGCGCGGCGCTTGCATCTGCCACCATTTCCTCATTGATTGCTCGTCTTGACGCGAGGGTTCCTCATCGTTGATTTTTAACTTCTTCCCATGCTTGTTTTCCCTCGATAGAAATCCCATGCTCAAAGTCACCAAAAGGACGACCGCAAGAGTTGGACCCGGTCCGTTCACTCAGGTGACTTGCTTGCTTGGTTTCTTAATGATCGAACTGTGGTTTTGGTTCCCCGACATGAATTCAAATCGCTTTTCATAAGATTTTCAGGTCCATGATGATAAAATCCAATCTTTAAGTCGTATGTAGTTATGGCAGCTTGGCCATTGCTGCCTAGGAATTGGAAATAAATTGGCTTGGACCATTTCTGTCACTTAATAGGGGCTTGGCTAATCCGACCTAGCCTTATTAGGAATCAATAATTCCGAGCATCTAACACGTGAATTTATCTCATGTATTTCTCCCTTATGGTCTGAATTGTTATTTACTTTGATCGCCCTGATCTGAAGCCAGCCATCTTGTATATATTTTCCTTGGGGGAGGTCACGATATACTAAGCTGGAAAATGCATCTCGTTCCACTTGGTAGGATGTGACCGACGTTTCCAAGGGTCAAGGATCATAGGTGGAGACACTGGGGAAATTATCTCTTGCTTAAGGGCAATTAAAGACCGGTAATTTCGATGGCTATCTCTCGGATGGGAATTATAAGACGGTAATTGTAAGACGATAATTGTAAGATGGCGATGGTGAGATGGCAACTCTCACATGGCAATTGTGAATCATACACTAACAGTATAGCACGTAATGTGTGGCATTGAGCGCCAATTGCATAAAAGAGTCCATTATCCGCGTATTCGTAAAAGAGAATCTCAGTTATATCTATTTTCTAATCACAGCTTGAAACGCTCAGCGAAAGGATGTCGTGGTAAGTACCACAACTAATCGCACAGCTAAGCACAGCTAAGCACAGCTAAGCATCGCACCGTCAAACGGATTTCCGCCCAAGAAAGCTGGAGTTAGTATGATTGGCATTAAAGCTTGGTTTAGCTTAACTTCGATTCCCAGAACTCTTTCTTCCGTTAAAGCCACAGCTACGTACGCCCAGCGGTGGAGTGCAGCTGGCCGGGATGGTGATGGACTGCAGCAGCAGGATTTCAGCCAAAGATGAACCAAAAGAGCCATGGTTCATCGAAATGCCCAATTCAAGGAAGAATAAGAAAGCAAAGAAATGGTGCTTATTGTTGGTAGAGCAGACGATGTTGCAATTGGGATTGATGATATCCGTCTGGTGACAATCAGGGGGAGAAAGTGTCAAGAACAAAATGCATTCCCCGCCTACGAAGCGAGCCTCAGCCACACTGCAATTGATTGTCTGAAGACGGGGAATCTGGGAATCTGGGAAATCAAGCTTTGCGTCCATCCAGATGTCATGTCAACGTCTCAGCCGTCCATTGGCGGTGAACAACAAGACCAAGCAAGACCAAGCAAAACAAAGCAAAACAAAGCAACACCAACGCATCCTGCATTGGAGTATCACCCACCACCACCGGGTGGCCAGTAACCACGCGTTTTCACCAGTTACCGCCAGTCAGTTACCTGGACGCCGTGCACACAATACAGTACGGTCCTGGATGATGCTTTCCCACTCGCGCCTACTAATTAGCCGGGGGTCGTGGGACTGCACTGACCTGACGCTCTGCTGCAGCAAATGATCCTCCCTCCCAGAGGACGCTTGAGCAGCCATTGATTGTGCATGCAAGCTGAGCCGGCCAGGCTAGGTTTCATCTCATCTTCAATCTCCCCCCTGTCCAACGGGCTTCTTTCTGACGTTGATGTCCTCTTCCTCTTCCTCTCGTTCTTCCTGCTCCCTCTCCCATTTCTGTCCCGATCTCAATCTACAGCCCAATTGAAGTCAACCTGGAGGCTTGCTCGGTCTGGCTGGACGGACAGTATTCACTTCGGTCGACCTCTCCTGACTTGAAGACACTGCACTTACTACCACAGTTTGGCAATCGCGAGCCGGTGGGAAGGAACCAATTGCAACGACTACCTCTCTAAATACACAATGGGTCTTTGGACAAAAAGACAACCACGAGGCGGGCCTCGCGCCAGACGCAACGCAGATAAAGGCAACAATATTGAGATGCGAAGTCAACGTTCCTCGCCCAACCCGGCGGGCTTTGCAGACTCCTCGAACCAACAAATCCTCCCGACCGCAGGGAGCGGACGCAATCACAATGGGCACAAGATTACGCCCGGCATCCAGCCGGAGGGGGAGAGCGGCAGGAAAGGTATACATCCTATCCACTTCTTGAGGATCTGCTGGAGGTCGTCGAGTCGATTCTCCCTGTTATCCAACCTGCTGTGGCCCTTTGTGCCAGCTGCGATTGTTGTCAAATATATGCGGCACGATTTGCACGTATGGATCTTTGCTTTGAATTATATCGCCATGATCCCTTGTGCCAACTTGATTGGCTTTGCAGGACAGGAACTGTCCAGGAAGCTACATAAGGTGTTTGGTGTTTTATTAGAAACCACGCTGGGATCCATTGTCGAGATTGTCATGTTCATGGTTCTGCTCCAGAATGATCAAATTCCGGTCATCCAAGCTGCTATTCTGGGCTCTATCCTAGCAACCCAGCTGCTTTGCCTAGGCATGTGCTTTACAGTAGGAGGACTTCGTCATGATGAGCAAACGTTTGATGAGGTGATTGGAGAAGTTGGAAGTGATTTGTTGCTCACAGCGTAAGTCATTCCTGAGCACATCAACCGCACCACTAACAACTTCGAAGCGGGTTTGGTCTCATCATTCCAGCCGTCTTCGGTGCAGCCGTTTCCGCCACCCCAAGCCTCATGAAAGATCTCACAGACGATGATGTGGCTGCCAAAGTCTTGGGACTCTCTCGCATAACTGCTATCCTACTTATCGTGTCGTACTGTATCTACGTATGGTTCCAAATGCGGACTCATGAGAGCATTTACGATTCCATTTTCGCAGCAGACGAACACAAAGACAAGGATCGTCACCGAGATCTCTCAAAAGCTAAGCTCACTTTCACCGAATGTGTCCTTGCTTTGGCCGTCTCCATCACTCTGGTTACTATCATTGCCATCAACTTGGTTGGACAAATCCACTATATTGTAGAGGAGCGCCAAATATCTGACAGCTTTGTTGGTCTGATTCTGGTTCCGCTGGTCGAAAAGTTTGCGGAACATCTTACCGCAATTGATGAAGCTTGGGACAATCAAATGAACATGGCCTTGGCCCACGTCTTAGGAGCAACCATTCAGACTGCGTTGTTCAATGGTCCACTCGTTGTTATTGTCGCCTGGGGTCTCGGCAAGCCTATGGACTTTAGTTTTTCCATCTTCAACGTCATCGTGTTGATTCTGGCAATCCTTGTGGTCGGAAATTTCCTGCGAGATCAAAAGTCAAACTACCTCGAAGGAGCTCTATGCGTTATCATATATGTAAATATTGCGGTTGCCGCGTTCTATTATCCAGATCCGAAGGCAGGCCATGAAGGTGCATCTCCTATTAAGATATGAAGCCACAGGTATTGCACCGACAGTGAGATTGAGACACAGGTGTATTCAGTTATGATGTCTCTCTGGAAATTTCGTGGCTGTAGGGTGGTTTCCAAGATGGTCGAAGAGCGCTATTTTCCTTTCTATTGAAGGAGGTCGGTACATCGGCATTTTCTAGCGGATATCCAAGGTCTTTTGCTAATATAAGTAGCGCGCTATATGTTTTTAATGATGATTAATGAAATCAGTAAATAATAATCTTCTTGAGCGTGCAAGTGTGTACTGGGGGTCTGAAGTGAGAATCTATTTGGTTTCCTCTGTGAATAATGCTCTTCCTTGTCCCTCATACTGTATAATGACTGACGATATTGCAATTCTCATGCTTTTTGTCAAATTCTAATGATATAAAGCAGCCGAGCTAATTTCTGCTAGGGAGAGGCCTTCTGTAGGTCTTTTATTGTCATACTTGTCTAATGTAGACAAGTACCATGAAAGGCTCCATATGGAAAAGAACACTTTGCTCTTCCTCACGTGGAAGTGTCTCGCTACTTGAACTCATTCTCTTCGGACATGATAAAGAGTTACTAGAACATCTTCAACGACGTCAACGATTTCAGGGAACAAATGAATGTCAAAAAAGTAAACCTGGTATCTCAATGGTTGTATTCTAGCTTGCAACTCAAACCACTAAGATCGATTTATTTCCTCTATAAAAATGGCATTTTTAGTTTTCAAGAATATTATTACAAGTATGTTTGGTGCTATCACTCTAGCCTTTGCAATATACCCCATCCCATTACCACAAAATCATAGAACTCCATCCTCTATTCGAAGAACTTAAAGCTGAAGCCTACATTGCTCGCGTCTCCTGGGACATTCTTTCGGCTGTAGGTGGTCTTACTCCACCAGACAAAACTACCTGTGAACCATGCGCGGTTGCCCCAGTTGTATTCGGTGCCCTTCTCAACACCATGGAACACGAAAGGAATGTGATTAACGCCGCCGGGGCTTTTGTTCACATCGCCATTGACCAACGCAAACGTGTGGTGTCCAGGACCATCAATTTGCAAGGTCGCATCCCACCCACTCATCAGCCTGTCCTGATGTGACCCGAACAAGCAGCCATTGGACTTGTACCAATCCCATACATATTGCGGGTCCCCGCCCTTGCGCAGTCGGAGATCCGCAATACAGTACCTGCTCGCCCAGCTGCCGTTGGCCGAATACACAATGTGCAGCTGGCCATCTGGGTCGACGATGGCTTCAGGACCCTCGTTGATGAAAGGGCTGTCGCCCATCTCCCATGACTCACGCGGCTGCGAGATAACGTACCGCTGGCCGATGGGTTTGGAAGGGCTGTCCATGCGGCAGATATATAAAGTCTGCTCTGAGTTTCTGGTCTCGCTTTCCCAGCCAGACCACACAAACCAACCTTTGCCCTCAAAGACAAAGAAAGTGCCATCGATGGCCCATTGATCATCCGGCAGGGCAAGCTTCGACTCGGCCGAGTACGTACCCAGAGGCGAGTCGGCGCTGATGACATACATGCGATGCGCGGCGTCTTTGCCGGCCGAAAAGTAAATGTAAGTCCTGCCCAGATCCGTGGTTATCTCTGGGGCCCAGACATCACCTCTCCCGTTGGTGTCGGCCCAGACTCTTTGCCGTTGAACGTTTTCGGCGCCGAGACCTTCAAGTGATGATGCTGCACGAACCCAAATTCCGTCTCCTGTTGACTCTGCTGAGTAAAAGGTGTCTGCAACTTTCATTATGGTCGGATCGGCTCCGCCCCTGATCTTTGTTGCCGCCAAGGTGGAATCAACAAGGCAGAAGAGCATGACACCAATTACCAACAAAAGCCCCGCGGACTGCTGACGAAACGACATGATGAGTTTACTGAGCATGTTTTGTCGCTGTTACCTTAAAGGAGAATGTATGCACAATGTTTCCACTTGCCGGCAGCGTCTCTTTATATTCCACTTCTTTTCGACCCCCCCTTCAGCCAAGGCTAAGCGAGAATCCTACTTCCCAGGTCATATGACCAATTACGTTTGTACATACTCCTTTTTTGGTAGGCCGCTGCTACGCCGTAGGCACTGCCATGTCTGTCATTAAACCTTTGTAGTAGCGGTAGATCATTACCCCTCTATAAGGAACCCTGATCCTAATTGCACTAAGTGGTTGTGTGCAGCTCGTGTTTTATTATGCGCCAATATTCTGCTTGTCCGCAGATCTTTTCTAACAATTTAGCACCAATCTTCGCGCAGACTTCGTGTATATTAATTATTACCACAGTCGATCTTCTTTGATCTCTGAATCTTGTGCAGTTATACAAAACCAATTATCGAACCCTCCTCGTGTATTACGTATTTAGAAAGTCATCATTGTATAATTCAGCTTCTTGCATGCTCCTGAAATGTTGGGCAGCCATATAACACCAATAGCTGAACAGATCTCGTCTAATTACATATTACGACCGTCGAGCTCTTACTCGCCTACAAACCTCACGTAAGGACATTTTGTTCACGAAACAAAAGTTCTTGGATGACGTTAATTTGCAAGGCGCAAAATCTTCTACAAATGAATATGATCTTCAACATTATGCACGAGCAGAGCAGCCTAGCTGACTATGCCCACGCAAACAGGTGAAAAGCACAACCTAGTTAGCTAGGCAATGCATTATGCGATTAGTCAAGTCTAGTCGATATGCAGTGATGAGATTCTCATGTTTGCTAAATATCTATTCGTGTTGGATGTCTTGGCATGTACTTCGGTACTTTGGGAGGCTCTTCAACAAGGGTCTTTTCAGGAACCATGATTCCTATTGTAGACGAGGCTGTTAACAACACCTGGCGCTTCAGCTGCAAACACTGATATGCTTTACCATCTACAAAGATTGTGAATAAGATTGTATGATTAATATTTACCGAACGGTGTTCTTAATCTTATGATTCGAAATTAATAGACTTGGATTATATGGCATGAATTTTCATATTGAAAGGATTTATCTAAAAACTCACAAGTTCTGTAAGTGGTCGATGGCTACCACACCGGAAGCTTAGTAACCCACTACTTTGGAGATAATTAGACAGCTCGTCAATAGGATAATTGACCGTTGCCAAGCTATGCCTGACGAGGCTTGGTGACATGCCAATTGCTGAGACAGTTTCTTTCCGCAGTGCTATAGAGTATTATCCATCAAAGCGTGCAATTATGATTGGTGACCTGGTACAAAATGCCGGACCCCCGACTTTATGCCAATCGTCCCCTTAATTCCTCAACCCTACGAAGCTTGTAAACAGGTTCTTCAACCTTGAAGGATAGTGAACGCCGCTCAGGAACCTAGGGTATGATCTAAGCTGAGTATGAGTGCTGGGGAATAGGATCTTACACGAGCGTTAGAAAGTGAAACAAAACACGCTAGTCGATGTTTCCCAAGAAATGACGACGGTGGAGTGATGGGGAGAAGAGAGGCTTTGCTGTGATACGCAACACTAGCACCAGGTTGCGAGGCCTCAGGTTGGCACAGAGCACTAGCTGGAGAAACCTGGTTCAACTTAATGCCTCTCTTTGCTCCATACGGAAATGTCAGTGAGGAATTGTAAACAACGAACTTGGTAACGTGAGCGAAATATCCAAGGCCCCCGGCAGGTCACTTACGAGCACTTGTGGGCCGTACCAGTTTGGAGAGGAATGAAAAGTATATAAAGCCCCCTCTGCTTCCCTCTTGCACCATCTTCATTCCATCTTGCATCATCTACTTATTCAGACATTCAAACCAATCACAAAGCAATTCAATTACTTCAATCTACCTTCAAACCTCTCAACATGCAATTCTTCACCATCCCAGTCGTTGCCATCCTGGCCACCGTCGCCATGGCCATGCCCAGCCCATCTGAGAACCTCGACGTAGAGGCACGCGGTCTTGAGACCCGTCAAAACTGCGGTTTTATCGTACCTGCCTGCAACGGTGGTAGAGTCGTCGCGCAGACCAACTGTCGCTGCCAGGGTCAAGTAGAGAGATGTGATCTCTGGAGCTGCCCAGGTGGACCCCCAAACACCGTAAGTGCCCAATCTCTTCTCTCGCTTCTGCCATCGCCGTTTAGTTTGCTATCAACAAACTATATGTTCTGTACCTTTCATCTTCCTGTTTCAAAGAACAAAGAGCTCCAGCTAATAGATGTTCTCACCTACAGATGGTCTGTGGCCAGGAAGGTTCTGGATGCGTGTGGATCTAGATGCTCTTTTGTACGAGCTGGTGTTGGCCAAAGCTTTATGGTGCTCTGAGTGAAGGAGCGATGGAGCGATGGAGCAGAAGGCACTGGACGCCTTAGGAGGGACTGCCCAATATTCTTCTCTTTTGGATTTCCAGCTTTTGGAATTTTTTTCTTTGTATACACTTCGGATCTGATCACTCATTAACGAATATCAAAAGACGTTGCCTGGGCCCAGGCATAACCCAAAAAACCCTTCATTAGATGACATTGCCATTTCTCGTGTGCTTTTATTTTGTAGACCACCGTAGTCTCTATCTACTGCATGGTTTGTTATCGTGAACTTTGAGCTAAGTGAAAACAATCATGCACACTGAGGCAATGATTTGAGAATGAGGAAAACATATCAAGATCTACTAGACATTATCTAGTGCTATTTCGAACACTGAGCAGTTACGCAACCCAGTATGTAGTCTCGTACGTTCAGCCAACAGTAAATGATAGCCAGTAAATCTATAGCTAAATACCCTAGCAATAAGAGGGACGATAACTGCTGCATTGAAACAACTCAGAGATCAGACCATTCATTACAG
>Ga0247737_1000624_pt1 | contig 14440 bp, 17 predicted proteins | sample UWRJL028104C2_FD_180937 | JGI IMG/M metagenome (GOLD analysis project Ga0247737, IMG submission 180937) | Plant litter microbial communities from Arlington Agricultural Research Station in Wisconsin, United States - UWRJ-L028-104C-2 | ecosystem: Environmental > Terrestrial > Plant litter >...
GCTCAGTACGTTCTTGAGTTATTTATCGGATTGTTTAGGAGCTAATAATTTACAGTTGATTCCGACACTCGTGTGCCCGCAGACTGTCTCTTGGATGCTTGCTCTGAGATGGAACAATCCCCAGAAGTCGGCATCATGCAATTCTCCTCTGGTGTCATGCAGGTTGTGAACACTTATTTCGAGAACGGTATTACTTTCTTCACCAACCTTATTTACAGCGCCATTCGTTACACCGTTTCCAATGGTGATGTGGCTCCTTTCGTCGGCCACAACGCCATTCTCCGCTGGTCTGCTATCCAACAAGTATCATACGTTGATGAGGACAACTACGAGAAGTTCTGGTCCGAGTCACACGTGTCTGAGGATTTCGACATGTCTCTTCGTCTCCAGGTCAATGGCTATACCATTCGTCTTGCTGCGTGGGCAGGTGAAGGGTTCAAGGAAGGTGTGTCTCTTACCGTCTACGATGAGCTTGCTCGTTGGGAGAAATATGCATACGGATGTAACGAATTGCTCTTCCACCCAATCCGCAAATGGATCTACAAAGGTCCTTTCACTCCCCTCTTCCGCCAATTCCTTTTCTCCAACATCAGATTTACTTCCAAGGTTACCATTATCTCATACATTGGAACTTATTACGCTATTGGTGCCGCCTGGATCATGACAACTGCCAACTACTTCGCCATTGGATGGTTCAACGGTTACCTGGACAAGTACTACGTCGATTCATGGAAGGTCTGGTTCTCCATTATCATTGTCTTCAACGGTCTCGGAAACATTGCCCTCGCAGTTATGCGTTACCGAATCGGCGAGAGAAGTTTGTTGTACGCACTCTTCGAGAACTTCAAGTGGACCCTTATGCTGGCAATCTTCCTTGGTGGTCTCTCCCTTCATGTTTCTCAAGCTCTGCTCGCTCACATGTTTGAAATTGATATGACCTGGGGTGCCACATCCAAGGAGGCCGAATTCAGCAACTTCTTTATCGAAGTTCCTAAGGTGCTCAAGAAGTTCAAGTTCTCCTTCATGTTCTCACTCGTTGGCATCGCCGGCATGGTTATCTTGGCCGTCGCGCCATTCATTCCATACGGCTGGGAGATTACAGATTTCGTTGCTATCCTCCCAATGGCTACCGTCACTGCCAGTCACTTATTATTGCCACTCGCGCTCAACCCTGCGTTGATGACGTTCTCTTGGTAATTTATCACAATATCGAGCATATGCTTTTTTGCTTTGGAACTGTATATATGGATAGGTATAATTGTTAATGACAAGAACCCTCTTGCTAGGTTGCGAGGGTATTTGGATCATATAAGCGTCTTTGCGCCTGAAGCTTGAACTCATAAATTTGTTGAGTAAAGCTCTGGCTGTTCTAGAGGAAAAACTGCACATAGCGCGGTTGAATTTACACTCATTTTATAATCACACATTCTATTCAAGAGGGAGTTGGAAGGCAACGACTATAGATTTGGGAGGTGGAAGGTAACAAACACGGAGTTCCGAGATGAAGCATGTACATTTTAGACGGACACTCTCCTTCGTTTTTGGAGGTAACGAATTTTATTGGGTCAAAGAATATGAAATAATAATACAAATGCGTTGTACGCAACATTCATTCAAACTACGTACTCTCTTGTGCCATCATGCAGTGACTGAGTGATGCTTGGACGTATATGCTGTGGACAACATACAACATGATGACTACAGAATCTTGGTGGGATCCAAATATCCACATCCATATCCATATCAATATTAACATCAATACCTAGACAAGCTTATCACCCACCTAGGCTTGACTTGAGGCTCACCCTCGTACGAGAGTCACGCCATCGATACCGACCCAGCCAGCTCACACCCGTCGAATCAATATAATATATTATACTATATTACACCCCGAACCCATCGTCGTCGGACCTAACAACACGCCCCCCCAGCCCGTCCAGCACAGCCAGCCAGCCAGCCTCACTCACCCACTCACTCACTCGCAGGAGGAGGAACCCAGGTTGGAAGATGACGGCGTCACTATTGCCAACACAAAACGCCCTTTTTTTTGTGGGCACAACAGAGCACGTAAGCAACCAGCAGCAGCATCAAGCAGCAGGTTTGGCGTGGACGTGGGCCGTCATGTTTCGCAAGGCGCCCTGTTTTTATTTTCTCTCTCGACAATAGATACCAATACATACCATACCCTCGTTGCAGTAAGCGGCGGGTGATCTTTTTTGTGCTAATGTATATCTATTTTCAGATCTTGGTTTTCTTTGGCGTGGCAGGCAGGCCGGCCTCGTACAGCATTGTCTATTTTATTCTTATTCTTGTTTTCCTTTCTTTATAATGGGGCCTGGATATAATACATCGGATCTGGTATGTCGAATCTTGACCTTTCTTGACCGCTTTAGTACCCACTTGTCTGCCGGTTTCAGATGCTGCTGTTTGCTTGCTTGCTCGTGGATGAGGGAAATTCAATATCAACACCTTTTTGTCCCTTTTTTTTTGGTTGCGCTTTGCGGTGAGACGGGGTTTCCATGTCACCGAAAGGACAATTGTGGAACTTTTGATGAAGGGGGGGGGAGATTTGATATTGAGTTTTGACTTGGTATTTGTTTTTGTGGTTTTTATCTTCCTTTTTCTTTGATAGAAGACGACACTTGCGTATTTTGTGGGGGTGTGACACAGTCGGTACTCATTCTCTTTGTGTATGTACTTGCTGTAGGATTACCGGTGTAACTTTTATTTTGTGAATACTGACAGAAAGGTGGAGCGCAGGCTTGCTGTCACATACGTACCTACCTTACTTGAGGCGAAAAAGTCGTCCCGCGTATCGCTCTACTTGCAGGCGGCCGCAGCAAGTAGATGTTTTTTTTGCTTTTGCGGCGTGCCAAAAATAAAGGGTGTAAATGGCAATGAAACAAACTCGCGCTGGCCCGAGACAAGAGGCTCGTTCCCCTTTCGTTCCGGCACGAGAGCGGATACCATCTGGCTTGACCTTTTCCATTTCCCTAAGATCTGCGGCCTCAGAATACGGTATGTGCACTTCGTAAAAGAGGATCGATCAGAGAACGCATGGTCGAAAGCGTAGAGGTACTCAAGCCCTTGTACCATGTACCCTTTCCTTGGTTACTGTAGGACAAAACACCATTATCCTGAGAACACACTGTCGACCTGGATTATTTCGTTCCAGAGCGACGTGGTTCAATATACCTTGCGTAGATCTATCGACTTGCAGAAGAGTTCCGTGGGTTGTTGTAATTTCAAGCCCTGGGTCCCCTTTAACTCCTTGAATATTGCATAGCTTGTGAGTGGCAAGGGTTAAATACGACGTCCGAAATAATCAAGGGTGAGGATAAGGAAGGCGAGAATGGGATTCTTGTATATCGAACATTCGGTGCATGTGAGCCTTGCCAGACTCTATCATGCGGGGCTTGTCATGTGTGCTAGCCACAATAGATGTGTAGGTTGGTAGTTGTTTATATTTTAGAATCGGTTAATCTAAACCACCCGTTCGCAGCGAAATATATGAAGCTGGTGATACCTAGAGATAGCAAACCGGAGCAGATGATTTGTACTGCCTACGAGTTTGTGCTACGGACCGAACACTTGCATTCGAGTTCTCCGCGTGCAGATCGTTCGTAACTTCATATATTCAAAGTGGATAGGTACATATGTATGAACGGGGTTGGTGCTTTTTGTGTTGAGAGCAACGAAAACTGCCCACAGGGGCATGTAACAAGGGATGTATATAATGCCAGCAGGGCATCGTAGACTCCTGGTACCTAACCCTGTATTTGATGGACTTCGCCAATCGTTGGAAAAGTAAGCGTACCAAAGTTTCGAGTTGCATGCCATTACGATGGTTACATCCCTTCTATCTGTTGGACTTTTGGAGATCATTCATCACTGATAAGCTAAGCGATGTTGGATGTCGGATGCCAGATGTTATGTGTGGATATTGTATGTGGATCTGAGTTTGTGCTGGTGCAAGAGTGCAAGAATGCTAGAACACTGCTAAATAGAGGAGGACAAGCCGCAAACACGGCTCATGTAGCTATCTTGTGCTGGCCGCAGTAAAATTGTTTCACAGACTGACAGGCACCGTTTCCGTATACATAAATTCCTGTTCCTGGCAGCTTAAACGGCCGAGGCGAATTGGGCGTCCATAGCAAAAACTCCCACTAGAGGTCCAAGAACGTGATTGTGCTTGGTTATACCTGATCGGCTAGGAAGTGTTCACTTCTGGTAGTCCACACTATATTGACGCCCATATGATGATGGTACGTGTTACAGTGCTTTGTTTGACCTACATACGGTAGAAACAAATACGGCCTACGGATGGTGTAAGCCGTTCCGGGATGCTTACAACGGTCAAGTTTACAAGTATCCCCCTCGTATTATACGGTATTTTTGCATGGAACGCACCTCGTTGGTGATGCAGATCTTCTCAAATATGCGCCACGACATTTTGGCTCCCTTTCAATCCACTCAAGTTGTTCGGATTGCTCAAATTGCTCAAAAAGGTACCACCAGCGCGCCAACACGGTTCCCCGCCGAACTAACTACGTAAATCATCCCCTCATTCAGGGTACAAGCTCTAAAAATTAAATTTCTGAGCTGGTCGACTCTTGTGTTGTCCATAATTCAGAATTGCTCTACTGCTACAGCAGCTTCACTCTCGCTATTTACCATTGCTTTCTTCCTGTCTCTCGTTTATTATCTTGCTTACTTCGTCACGCTCCTAAACGATCAGTGAAGATTCACAATGAAGAGCTGGTACAGTATATCTGCTGTTGCAGTTACGCTTTGGACAGCTGGAATTACAGCGCAGACGACTTTGCAGGATTTGGGTACTGTTTTATCGGAGCAGAAGAATCTTACTACATTTTATGGCTTAATCCAGGTGAGTTATTTCCAGAATCCCAGTTTGGGGTTGTGATCATATTGAATGCGACACTGACTCGTACCTTTTTAGAAATACCCAAGTATGGTTCCCTAATGCTACCCAATTTACTATTATTAATCGAAGCAGATATTTTGCTGAAATTACCATCCACGAATGGAGTAACTGTAAGTAGTCTGTTTCCCAATTGGCATGTTTTCGCGCCTGGCATTTCCGCCAGCAACTAACGGTGATTGAAGATCCTTGCGCCATCAGATGAAGCTTTTCAGAAGATTCCGTACACATCACTAAAAGCTGCTTTCGAAAACAATGATGAGACTGTTATAACTAACGTTTTGGAATACCACATACTCCAAGGCATGCGTATGGCTGCTGATTTGGTCCCTGGCACTCCAGTATTTATACCAACATTGTTAACAAGTCCGTTATATTCGAATGTGACCGGAGGCCAAAGAGTGGGGAACGTAAAGCAATCCGGCGATGTTGTTGTGTTTACCAGTGGTCAAGGTAGTAGGAGCACACTTGTGCAAGCGGTACGTTTATTTACCTCTTTTGTAAAAAATTTAAGTCCAGTTCGAACGAATGCTGATGCGCCTAGTAGGATCTCAAATTTACCGGAGGCGTTATTCAGTCCATTGACTCTTTGTTGATTCCACCAACCAACATAACGCTCACCTCAGAGGCCTTTAATCTCACGTCCTATGAAGGTGCACTTTACGCAGCTAACAGACTACAAAATGTGTCTGCTTCCAAAGATGTGACTATCTTTGTTCCCAAGAACCAAGCATTTCTAGCATTGGGTCCAGCCATATCCTCCATGACTGCTGAGGAAATTCGGGCCGTGATCGATTATTCCATTGTCCCACAAGTTGTCTACTCCACTGGTTTGACGAATGGCACAAAACTCGCTACGGTCCAAGGTGGCAACATCTCAGTTCTTCACTCGGGAAATAACGTTTATATCAACTCGGCCCAACTTCTTGACTCAAATATCCTGATCGCCAATGGTGTTCTTCATGTCATAGATAACGTCTTGAACCCTCAAGGGCCAAATGCTCAGCCAAATCCCGATATTGCTTCTCAAGCGCCGGTCTTCGCCTCTGCAAGCTTGGTCAACAGTTTGCCATTTACAAGTGCAATTCCATGTACAACTTCTTGTCCTGTTACGTCTACGAGCGAGCCAGCCAGTGCCACAGATGTGACGGCTAAATCAACGAGTACTAAATTCTCATCGAAGAGTAGCCAAGCACAAGCAACTGCAATGGCGAAGGAGACGGGGTTCAAAGCTGCAGGTTTGATTGCTGCGCTGGGGGGTGCGGTGCTCATGATTTAGAAGGTGGATAGCAGCGATAGTTGGAACGATAGGCGTATATCATGTATGGATATTCGAAATATTGTGGATATGTTGGCGTATTGGGTAGATAAATATAATTGCATCTAATTTTTAATGTGTTCTTACATATATCTTTCAACATTGAACATAATCTTCACCGTTGAGTTGTCTGCGATCACAATATATCAGAAGTATACCATGAAGCCCACTTATTGTGTCAGAATGTCTGTCGAAATTAGATCAGAGCCCACCCACATAGATCCCAACCTGACAAGGCCTCGAGATCATTTGATAGTCGCATACCAATTTTGATGTCAGTGTACCTAGACTGATAACCAGTTTCCTGACATCGGTATCTCTCAGGTAGTGTTAATAGCTGTAGGTGGATGAGTGCTGAGCTTAACACCCTTTTCATTTAAAAAATAGATAATAACATATGATCTTGACTTTATTTCATGTCTCTACAAAGCTACATCTTTGAAGCTTTCAAAGGTATATAAGTGGCATTGTAACGACAAAAGTCAGATGGTAAGGGAGCTTCGCTTGTTTGTAGAGGACTTGGACCCACTTTCTTAAGCTCTAACCCCTGTCCTCGGAAGCTGCATTCAATACCGAACAACAACTCAAGGTTTATGTGCTGTACTCGCAGAGCCTCTTTTTTTCTGGCAATCTCTACTCTGTGATTTCGTTCTATTTGTGTTTAGTGTATGCCAGATGCTCCAAACTACAGACCAGAGCGTATAGCTTCGACCATCACCAAAAGGCTCGCGCCAGCATAATGGATCATAGTAAAGAGGGAAATCGGTTCGTAACGTCACCAGTATTCCATAAATATGGCACTAGCTCGTACTTCTAGAAGATGTGTACTGAATCGAATGATGATGCAGGTCCCGCGAAGGTTTACTCCAATCGTACGACAGAGAGTCAAGCATACCCCTTCGCAAGTCCCTCGAGGATGTACATCAACTATCCAGCGATGGCGAAGACGATTTAGATGCCACCGACTTCCTCGACTTTGATTCTTCTTATCACAGCTCCCGGGCCTCTAAAGGCCCCGTTCCCGCGTATGCCCACGCTCGTCTTGAGGATTTACGTCGCGTATTCGCTCGCAGATCAAAATGCCTACTCATTGGTCTCGGTTTCCTAATTATATTCTGGATCGTTGTCATAAGTGGTGGATTTTGGGTAGTGAAAAGGCCCCCTCCAGACGGTCAATCACCGCCGTGGTATCCTACACCGCCCGGGGGAACGGCTCCCCAATGGGCAGAGAGCTACAAGAAGGCAGCTGAGTTGGTGAAGCGGATGACTTTGATAGAGAAGGTCAACATTACAACCGGAACAGGATGGCAAATGGGTCTCGCGGTGGGAAACACGGCTCTAGCTGTACATGTGGGCTTTCCTGGACTGGCTCTGCAGGATGGACCTCTCGGTTTAAGGTTTGCAGATAACTCAACTGCTTTCCCTGCTGGAATAACCGTAGGCGCTACGTGGAATAAGGAGCTGATGTATAAGCGTGGTAAGGCTCATGGAAATGAAGCTAGACTTAAAGGTGTAAATGTCTTATTGGGACCTTGTGTTGGACCTCTGGGACGAATGCCAGCAGGTGGGAGGAATTGGGAGGTTAGTACATGTCCGGTGCATCAATGTTCACATAACTAATAACCACTCCAGGGCTTCGGCGCTGACCCATATTTACAAGGAGTCGCAGCAGCTCAAACGATTAAGGGCATACAAGAAGAAGGAGTAATGGCAACCATAAAGCATTTTATAGGCAACGAACAGGAGCACTTTAGGCAGAGCTGGGAATGGGGTTTACCCAATGCCATGTCCAGCAATATTGACGACAGAACTCTCCATGAGATATATGGTTGGCCTTTCCAAGACTCCGTGAAAGCTGGGGTTGCCAGTGTCATGTGCAGTTATCAGATGCTCAATAATTCTTATTCATGTGGAAACTCAAAGCTGCTGAATGGGATTCTAAAGGTGCATAATCTTCATGCGTACAATTTTTCGTAGACGAAAGCTGACAGTTGTCCTTTAGGACGAACTAGGATTCCAGGGATTTGTTCAGTCGGACTGGCTTGCTCAACGCTCTGGGGTTGCTAGTGCTTTAGCTGGATTAGACGTCACTATGCCTGGAGATGGACTGAAATGGGCGAATGGCAAATCTCTATGGGGAGCCGAGTTAACAAAATCGGTCTTGAATGGCTCTCTACCAATATCTAGGTTGAATGATATGGTCACTCGAGTAGTTGCTTCCTGGTATCAACTTGGCCAAGATGATAAAACCAAATTTGACGGTGAAGGGCCTAACTTCTCATCTTGGACAAACGATGAATTCGGAATGATCAACGCGGGGAGTCCTGATGATAAGAACAAGGTCCTTGTGAACAAGTTCGTTAATGTCCAAGGTACAGGTGATCAAGCACATTCGATTGTTGCTCGAGAGGTTGCAGTTGAAGGCACTGTTCTAGTTAAGAATGAGGGTGGGATTTTGCCCCTGAGCAAGGACGGTTGGCCAGCAGACCAACCGCATGAACTCAACTATCGTATTGGCATATTTGGCGAGGACGCTGGTGAAGGGGACGGACCAAATTCTTGCGAAGATCGTGCTTGCAATACAGGCACACTTGGCTCTGGTTGGGGATCTGGCGCTGTAGAGTTCCCTTATTTGATATCCCCAATGTCAGCATTGAAGAAGGCTTTCAATAAGGAGAAGGTCTATGTCACAGAATTTCCTACCAACTCCCCACCACTCAAGACGGCCCCAGCAATTTTGAAGGATCAGGATATCTGTATTGTCTTTGCGAATTCAGATTCTGGTGAAGGTTACAGATGGGTCGATGGCGTTAAAGGAGATCGAAACGATCTTTTCCTCCAGAAGGGTGGGGAGGATCTTGTAAATGAGGTCGCATTTGGCTGCGGTGGTGGGAAAGGTAGCACAATTGTTGTTGTTCACACGGTGGGGCCCGTAGTTGTCGAAAACTGGGTTAACCTCCCCGGAGTTAAAGCTGTGCTCATAGCAAATCTTCCTGGCCAGGAAAGCGGAAACGCTATTGTGGACATTCTTCTTGGGAATGTCAACCCTAGCGGAAAGCTACCATATACCATTGGAAAGTCATTAGATGATTACGGACCAGGGGCAAAGGTTCTGTATTATGCAAATGGCGTTGTACCCCAACAGAATTTCGACGAAGGGTTATACATTGATTATCGATATTTTGATAAATTTGGGGTCAGCCCAACGTTTCCATTTGGCTTCGGACTATCATACACCACTTTTGAATATAGCAACATCTCTGTTGAGACTGTTCGTCCAAAATCAGCGCTACCATCTCCACGACCAGACTCTATTCCAACACCTCAGTTTGGAGACGTCATTCCGGATCCTTCAACAGCATTGTTCCCCAACGGATTCAAAAAACTTAGCAAATTCATATATCCTTACATTGAGAAAGTTTCCGACATAAAAGAAGGAAAGTACCCATATCCCGCTGGTTATGAAGATAAACAGCCTCTATCTCAAGCTGGTGGTGGAGAGGGGGGCAATCCAGACTTATGGAATGTATACGCAAAAGCATCTATAGATATCACAAACACTGGCAATTTAGCTGGTAAGGAGGTTGTACAGCTATACATAAGTTTCTTTGATGTTGCGGGTGCTGCAGCTAAAGTTGATTTCCCCAGAAGAGTGCTGAGAGGCTTTGAGAAGATACATTTAGAAAAAGGCGCAACGGAGACTGTGCACTTCAATCTGACGCGAAGAGATCTAAGCTACTGGGATGTGATGCAGCAAAATTGGGTAATGCCGGATGAGGGGGCTATTACAATTGGGATTGGCGCTTCTTCAAGGGACGTCCGTCTGACGGCATGGTATTAAAGGCCGGGTGTGAATTACTGTACTGGGTTTGGGGAAGGGCGTCTCGGCGATACGGCTCATTTAAGGAGGACCTATAGAGGTCTTGTAAAACATAGACGGGATAGTTTTGATAGCAAAATTATTACACTTAAGATTGCTCAGTAGCGTACTAGATGCACTCAATCAACAACCCATGACTGATCATCCTCCAGCCGATGTCCTACATAATCATGGTTGAAAAAATCATGAATCTGAATCCACAAAGAGTCCAAAAAAGATTCCCCATAATAAGTCAAAATAGCTTTTCGCAGTCGTTCGTCCCTAGAAATTACCTCACGCATCATCACCTTCATCGTCTCTTCGAGCTCTAGCACTGATGTTTTCATTTCTTCATCAATGGCTATTTGATCCTTGAGATCCGCGCCTGAGCTTTTGCATTCTTGACATAGACGATCGTATATCTCTAAATGGTGGTCCGTCATAGAACTTCCTCGCAGTTCGAGAGCAAGATTGCGAATTGTATCACTGGATCTGTATTAAATATAGGCTTCCTGATGTCACGCTTACTTACTACAGATGCCCCTGGTCAGGATGCAGATGTTGAATCCTTACACAAACCTTAGTCTTCACCTGAATCGGCGGCCGAGGAGTCACCACGTGTTGTTCTAGAATCGCAGATGGGATGAAGTTTGGCTGTTCAGAGTCTAATTCACAAAAGACTGCTTCGATTGCTACCTTTTCTTGGTTGACGATTAATGCGAGTCTTCCGGTGTCTGCAATATGATGCAGTGGGAACAGCTCGTTCTTGTCATAGGTTAATGTTCCTTTGTTCACAACGCGGGTCCATTGACCAGTCTTCAGATCACGAAATTGTACTGCAGTATCGATCAGCATTTAAAAAGAAGTTTGTAACGAACGACATAGTAAAGCAACTTTAAAGAGCGACCTTCAAGCCCACGCATTGCGTTAAAATGTTTAACCAATTTAAAATTGAGCAAAATTGAGCAGGCATTTGTTTATATTAATATAGGTAGTGTCAAATACTATGACACAATGAATGGGATTATGAGTAGGGAATTTTCAGTAAACTAATAAAGTCACTTACTATAGCTTTCAGAAGTTTGTTGAAACCCTGGTAAGGGATTCCTTGGCTTTGAGTCTTCATATGTATCGATAACAGTGACGATAAAGCCAGGATATCGTACATGAAGACCTTTTGGCGTTATGAGTGCAAGTTGTGGGGCATCCCATCTTGCCAACCTGAGGTGGAGATCGTGGATGCCTCTTCCCATTTCTAAGAAACTTTGAGGCGCCCATCCGTATCCAGGTACCTTGATTCGAGGCTGGTCGAAGAAAATGATCTTTGAGGGAATGCCACCATGCTTCAAGGCTACCAGGTCCCAGACTTTTCTCATCCGATCCTCCTTGGGTGCCACAGCTAGGATGGCTTCAAGGTCCAACGACAACAAGGTACTAATACACAAAGGTTCATCGGTCAGTACACTGGCGCTGCGGTATCCTAAGGCGTCTTCGAGATGACTTAAGACCTGGGAGATATCGTCGGAGGCCACAAAGTATGCATAAATTCCCAAGAACTCTTTAATAAAGTCTAAATAGATTACGCGATATCTCATTGATGACTTGCTTTCCATCTCTAGTGTGTTACATAGATCGAGAATACTGATCGATTTGTCAGAGAACTGAAAATAGAGTGAATTGGCTAAGGCAGCTTCTTGCAAAGTCCATAGTCTCCTCATCCAGCTTGAGGTGAAAACTCTTGCAAATTGCTCAGGTACATCTTGAGGAGCAGCTTCATAGGCCATAAGTCCCGCGTCGAGCACAAGAACATGTTTTGCTCTGCGGTACACAATTGGGATCTTTTCGATTGCTTTTTGCTTACCCCATCCATCGCTTGCTGGACAGCATAAAGTGTCAAGCCATATTAATGGAGCAGTAGTGGGAGGCTTGCTGGAGAAATATTCAATATTTGAACTGAAACGTAGCACCTGGTCTCTCAACTTGAGCAATTTGCCTACAGAAGACAATCTTGAGGTCAGTTTGTAGACTGTGTCAATTTCTTGAAGTTAAAAATATCATTCCCAGGAGTTGATCATTCTGAATCCATATTTGATCGCTCTTCTGGCATGACTTAGGAACAGGCGAACTTTTCACTTACAAGGATGCAAAGTGTTGGTTCTGGGGTTTCCTAGCCCATCTGCCCATACATGAGAGATAGCAACATATGTCGAGAGTGCGTCATCTTCGGAATCCACTAATGTCACACTAAAATCGTTTATATCTCCCGTAAGTCTAAGCAGGGGAAACCGATCTTCGTTCGCCAATATTTTCTCAAGATCTCCTTGGTCGATCGTTATCGGTGAACAAGCACAGTCTTCATCTTGATGACCGACAACGTACTTTTCCGTATCTATCTGACTGAGCAAAGACTGTGTTAGCGATCAACTGATCTTTGTCTCAGTAGTACCAAGTCAGAGATTTGCTGTGAAATGATTACTTACTCGAGTTTGCAGGAAACATCGTCACACTGTTTGTGGTCCTTCTTCGGCAGAGACTTGTCCAACATGCGACAAATATGTAATGCTTGCCATGAGTTATAATTGGCCTCAGCTCTCGATATGTCACTTCGGCACCAACCATTCGTCGCCATCAATCTTTTGCTATCCTGATCCAGGAAACTTTTCCTCCATACTGCCCCTGCTTTGAACGGGGCAGAAAGCCTCCTCAACTCAAATTTTACAGTTTCCAGGAGGCACTCTCCCAAAGCACAGATAGAATACCTTATATCATAATTGAAGTCATCGGGAACATCCTTTAATATCGAGTTGGCGCACATAAGGCATGCTTGCAGGTGTTCGTAGTGCTCCCTCAGAGCAGCAGGATCTCCTGGTAAGCGGAGAAGCATCATCTCTCGCCTTGAATTGAGGTACCCCCAGTCTAGAACAACTGACTTTTTACCATCTTGCCCCTGAACTACTGTAACATCATACATATGATCGAGTATAATTTGGGAGTCTTTAGTGACCAGGCTATCTTCCCCTGGCACTTTCAAATTTATTCCTGAAAACTCAGCAAGGAGTCCGAAGAAAAGCCATACCTGAAGGAATGGCTCTAATTCTTTAGATGGGGTTGGTTTATCCTTAACTCGCTCCGGTCGAAGATCTTCAATCCGACGAGACGATGTTCCATTCCATGTCGTGATAGGTTTACCTTTACGTTCGGGATAGTTCATCCATGGGCCCAAATCATATCGCTCTGTACATACGTATGGGGTAGTCGGTACTTTCAAAGGGGGGTCTCCACGGTGAGCGGGGTAGAATAGAAAGTCCATATCAAATCGCGCACTAAGGACTAAGTTGAGGTTGAAAACCGGAATATACTAATCTAAAAATCAGTACTTAATTTAGACATGCCGGACCTGATTTGCCAGATTGATCGTCTTGTGAAAACTCGAGTATCACAGAGTAGAGGTCTATTTCGATAATTGTGAGATGAGCTCTACCTAAAAGTGGCGGGCGGCTCGGAGCTAAATAAAAGCGAGATATTCACCCGCCAATTGAATGCTCTTGTAGTACAAGGTAGGTATAACAGTTGCTTGGTAGTTTAATTTTGTTTTTAAAAGAAGAGAAACAAATTGATTAGATGGAATAGATTGACGGGCTATTGGTGTAATCAATTCAAGCCTTAGAATTAGTATTCTAATATCTACAGAAGATAACCTGTATCCCACAACTAATCCTTTACTCTTCAAACATGTTTCCCTTGCTCTACCAGCGCTAATCTGAAGGGGAAATCGTCCCTAAACTGAAGCCGCATCATACAAAGGTGAGAGATTCCAAGCCCAATTCTGTTTCCAGGCCTTACATAATGAGGTTAATCAAGTGTGCTAATGAAGGTAAGCGATCAAAATCATTAATCATAATTATATCAGTTAACCTGATTGTAGTTCAATTTTCGATCAATTTTCAATCAATTAGCTAATTAATGTGTGGTCATACTATTAGGAAAAAGCCGTACGGAAGCATTGATTTAAGAGTACTTCTACCAGATGAAGGCTTTTAGTCTGACTATGTAAATCTCGGTTATTTCAGGGGAGTGTGATCACGTGAAGGGTCAATACGGCAACTACCTAGCTAAGGGAGGCCTCCGAGTAAGATGGATATCGATACTTGAGAAGATCTGTGCCATGAGAATTTGAAAACTTGCAGATTGAGAAATATCTAAGAAATGCAAAACGATGTGCTGTAATCCAGCCAGCACATAATAATATCATGGTCCAAATCTACGTAAGTCTCCCGCCCGTATGCTTCATCGCTGACTATGCTCCGAACAGTTCTGACTC
>Ga0247737_1000626_pt1 | contig 14417 bp, 14 predicted proteins | sample UWRJL028104C2_FD_180937 | JGI IMG/M metagenome (GOLD analysis project Ga0247737, IMG submission 180937) | Plant litter microbial communities from Arlington Agricultural Research Station in Wisconsin, United States - UWRJ-L028-104C-2 | ecosystem: Environmental > Terrestrial > Plant litter >...
CATGCCAATATCTTCGGCGCGGCGCATTGGGTCGATTTCCGTGCCGGCACGCCCGACGTGCCGGATTTGCCCGCGCTGGAACGCAGTGTCGCTGCGACGGGCGCGCTCCTGTCGATCAATCACCCGAACCTACCGTCGGGCGAGATCTGCATGGGCTGCGGCTGGCAATGGCAGGACACCGATTATGCCGGCATCACCGCTATCGAGGCAGTCAATGGCGCCATGGCCGAGGGACCGTATGCCGGTATCGGCTTCTGGTATGCGCGGCTGAACGAGGGCAAGCACCTCACGGGAATCGGCGGTAGCGACAACCACGATCCCGATGCCGGCAAGCCGATCGGTCGGCCGACCACGGTGGTGCAGGCGCGTGAACTGTCGATGCCGGCGATCCTGGACGCCATCCGTGCGGGCAATGTGTTCATCGATGTCGAGGGCACGCGCGACCGGCTGCTCGAGGTCGAGGCGGTGTCGGGCAAGGCCCGCGCCGTGATGGGCCAGACGCTGGCGGCAGGCGCGCGGATCCGCGTGACCGCGCATGTCGTCGGGGCCCAGGGCGGCGCGATCGACCTGATGGCCAACGGTGTGACGGTTCCCGGCAAGCAGGTCGCGCTTTCGAGCGAGGATCAACGCGTCGAGATGAAGCTGGATCGCAAACAGGCATGCGGGTGGATCAGCGTGAATGTACGCTCCGACGCGGGTCGGCCGTGGTTGATCGGAAACCCAATCTATGTGGCGTGCCGTCGCGGTTAACGCGGTCGGTTCGAGCGGCAAATAGCGGTAACGTTAAGGGGCAAAGCGGCACTCGCGACACTTTATAATGTAGGCACATTACTACCCTGTTGTTCGACGGCAACAGAATCGCCCACGCGTCGCGAAAAACCTCTGTGTGAAGCAAATCCTCGCGCTTTTGCTGTTGCGAAGGGCAGCAAACTACGCAGCTTTGCACACGGCGCGGGCACGACCCGCGCCGAGGGGGGATGCTGGAATGAAGAAGTGCAGGGTCCTGGCGCTGGCCGGGATATCGTTGTTAGCGCTATCGTCCGTTCCGGCGATGGCACAGGACGGAGCGGCTGTGCAGGCCGTTGAAGACCAGAACGAAATCCTGGTCACCGCGCGCAAGCGGGCCGAGACACTGCAGGACGTGCCCTTGTCGATCAGCGTGGTCACGTCGGCGGACCTGGAGCTTCGCAACACGCAGGACGTGAACGGCCTGTTGGGTGAGGTGCCCGGCCTGTTCAGCGCGCCCGGCAGCGTCAACAATTCCGCCGACTTCGCTTATCTCACGATGCGCGGCGTCGGCTTCAACGCTGGGCTGGAGCCCGCGGTCGGCGTGTTCGTCGACGGCATGTATGTGCCGCAGCTCGGTTTCGATTCCGCCTTTCTCGATCTCGAACGGGTCGAGGTGCTGCGCGGGCCGCAGGGCACCGTGTTCGGCCGCAACACTCAGGGCGGGGCGATCAGCCTGATCACGCGCAAACCCGGGCCGGAGCTGCGCGGCAAGGTTGGTATCGACGTCGCCGAACTCGGCACCTTTCGCGGCCAGGCATCGATCAGCGGACCGCTCGCGCGTGATTTCTATGCCGGGTTCAGCGCCGATTACAGCCGCGGCGACGGCTATCTCGACAATGTCGTGCTCGGCGGGAAGCAGGATTGGTACAAGCAGCTCGCGATGCGCGGCACGTTGCGCTGGTCGCCGGGCGACGCGATCGATGTCGTGTTGATCGGCGACGTTACCGACCGCAAATATAATGAGGCGGTGCGCGGCGTTCGCCTCGCGACGAAGCGCTACGAAAGCGTGATCGATCAGGACGCGCCCGACCACAAGGCCAATCGCGGCATCCAGCTGAACGTCACGGCGCGCGTGAGCGACCAGATCACCCTGACCTCGATCAGCGGGTATCGCTATTCGGAATCCGATGTCTTCACCGACATGGACAGCCGCATCTCGGTCCAGAACACCGTGACCTTGCCGGCGCTGCTGCCGGTTGCATCGACGCCACAGACCTTCAAGGGCGCGACGCTCGATGTCGGCATCCAGCAGCGTTTCGTCAGCCAGGAGCTGCGGCTGGCCGGCGATATGGGTTCGCTCGACTGGCTGGCCGGTCTCTATTATTTCAATCAGCGCCAGGACCAGCAGCGCGAGCGGCGGGTCGGCCCGGGCACCGCGCCGTTTCCGGCCGCACTCTACATCTATGAGGATTACCGCGACGATCGCGATGGCTATGCCGGTTTCGGCCAGGTCAGCTATCGCCCGTCCGAGCCGATCGAGCTTACCGCCGGCGGCCGCTGGTCGCATGAGAAAGTGGTCGGCACCGGCGATCGCGGTCAGCGGTTCGGGCCGCCGCTGAACTCGATTCAGTTGGTCGTCCGCGACGCGAGGAAATCGTTCAACAACTTCTCCTGGATGGGGTCGGCGTCCTACAAGGTGGCACCCGATGTCCTGTTCTACGCGACCTATTCGCAGGGCTGGAAGGCCGGCGGCATCAATCGATTCCCGGGCAATGCCGCGGGCAACCTGCCGTTCGAGGACGAGAGCTCGGAAAATTACGAGATCGGCGTGAAGTCCAGCCTGCTCGACCGCCGCGTCACCTTCAACGCGGCGCTTTATCATATCGACATCCGCAACCAGCAATTGCTCAACGTCGTGCCGGACCCGGGCGGCGGGCCGACGCCGGTGTCGGTGGTCGACAATGCCGCGAACAGCCATGTCGACGGAGTCGAGGCGGAACTCAGTGTGCGGCCGCTCGCCGGGCTCGAGCTGAGCAGCGCCATTTCCTATTCGCACTCGCGCTTCGACAAGTTCGTCCGCGTGTTCAGCGCAACCGACAAGACCGACCTGTCGGGCACCCCGTTCGAGAATGTACCGGAGACGACCCTCTCGGTCGCGGCGCGCTATGCCGTGCCGGTCGGCGCTGGCGGCGATCGGGTCGAGCTGTTCGGCGAATATCGCTATGTCGATGCGATCATCATCCAGGACAATACCCGCGTTTCGCGTTCGGGCGATCAATTGACCGCCCCCGGTTATGACCGGGTCAATCTGAGCGTGTCCTATGTCGCGTCGAACGGGCTGAAGGTCACGGCGTACGTCAACAACCTGCTCGACAGCTTCGACTATGCCTTCCCGTCGAGCGATCCGCTGATCGGGGGCGACGTGTTCGTCGCCCCGCTGCCGCCGCGGCAGTTCGGGCTCCGGGCATCGTTCACTTTCTAGGCGAGGGCATCTCATGGCGCGCTACCCCAAGACCTATACGCCCTCTGCCGAATTCCTCGCGGCGATGCCGCCCGGTGCGTCGGGCAACCGGATCAACGGCGTGGGCGAGCAACGCTTTCGCCGCGCCTCTCCGATGTTCTGGCACCCGCCCGACCAGCATCCGTTCGGCGCGGTGCAGCAGCTTGCCGGCGCGTCGTGCCGCGTGACGGCCGAGGCGCGCGACGCCTTTGCCGCGGCCTATGATCACCCGCCGCTCGAACCGATCAATCCCGATCCCGCACCACTGAGCGCCACGGAATGGACCGAACGCGCGCGGACGTTCGCGCTCGCCAACGAATCCGACCTGTTCGGCGCGACGACTGTCAAGGAACGCTACATCGTCGAAGGCTATGCGATCGACGAACCGAACGTCATCGTGCTCGGCTTCCCGCACGATTACGAGCAGTTGAAGCAGGCACCGAGTACCGCCGAAAACGGTGCGTGCATCGCGGAGGTCGGGCGGCAATATGCGCGCGGCACCCGGGCGGCATTCGCGCTGGCCAACTGGATCCGGCGGCAGGGTTTCTCGGCACACGCCTTTCCCGGGCCGCGGGCTTCGGCGCTGCTGCTCATTCCCGCGGCGATCGACGCGGGACTGGGAGAGCTCGGCAAGCACGGGTCGTTGATCAACTCCCGCTGGGGCTCGAATCTGCGCTTGGCGGGGGTGACCACTGACATGCCGCTGGATTTCGGCCAGGACAGTCCGTTCGGCGCGGATGACTTCTGTACCAATTGCCGGATCTGCGCCGATGCCTGCCCGCCGGATGCGATCGGCGACACCAAGCAATGGGTGCGCGGGGTCGAGCGCTGGTACACCGACTTCGACAAATGCATCCCGTTCTTCGCCGAGAATGCGGGCTGTGCGGTGTGCATCTCGGTCTGTCCCTGGTCACGACCCGGGGTGGCGGACAATCTCCTGGTCAAGATGGCGCGACGGCGGGAGGCGGCGGGCTGACGCCGCCTCCCGGGGCCGGTCAGAACGTCACGCGCCCGCCCAGCGAAAAGACCAGCGCATGCGCATTGCGCAGCTCGCCCGAGGTAAGGATCGGGGTCTGCGCCGCCGTGCCGGCAAAAGCGGCGGTCACCCGGTCGATGCTCTGGTCCTCGAAGCTGACATAGTTGGCGCCCGCATCGATGGTGAAGCGGGACGTGAGCTTGTAGCTGCCGCCGGTGCCGAAATTCCACCGGTTCGAATCCGGTACGCGGGCGTCACGCTGGCCGTTCTGGGTGGGGGTCTGCCCGCGCTGGACGCCGGCACGCAACGTGAGGCGCGAGGTCGCGTCATAATCGATGCCGCCCGCGACGCTCAGGCTGTTGCGGTACAGTTCGGGTATGACGGCGTTGACCGGCGCGCCCAGGCGGATCGCGTCGAAATCGGCCCAGGTGAAGCGCGTTGCCTGCCCGTTCAGGGTCAGCTTCGGAGCCACCTTGACGCGGGCGCCGACGATGATCTGCGCGGGTGTGTCGAAGCGCGCCTCGATGCCGGACAGGGCCATGTTCGACCCCGCCAGCGGGCCAACCAGGCCATCGACCGTCAGGTCGCCCTTTAGATGATGCGTGATGCCGGATTTATAGGCGATGCCCACGGTGACGACATCGTTGTGGAACTGCACGCCGGCGGTCCAGCCCAAATCCCACCCATGGCCCTTGAGCTGCTGGTGGCCGTCGGGCAGCGTTGCGAGCACATTGGGGAGCGCGTTGGAGAGGGTGGCGTTGGTATATTCGACGTTCAACCCGGCACCGACGCGTAGCCAGTCGGTCACCGCCACCGCGACGGACGGCTGGACGTCGATGGTGAGCAGCTTGGTGCGATCGGCCGAATAGCGCGCCCAGCTGTCGGCGTCGTAATCGGTGGTGAAGCTGTAGGGTGATGTGATCGCAAGGCCGAAGGCGATCCGGTCGTTCAACGGGATCGCGATTGACCCGGAGGGCAAGACGCCGTTGGAAATGGGGTTGCGCGAGCGTTGCTGGCCGCCGACCGGCGCAAAGGGCTGGCCGGGTCGGCCGATCAACGTGCCGGTGTCGACCACTTCGCCCCGCGGCAGGATCGCCGAGGCCGCGAGCGCCGCTTCGGCTTCCGTCGAGCCCGCTATTGCGGCCGGGTTCCACCAGAGCGACTGCGCGCCGGTATCGGCGACCTCGCCCGAAAAAGCCCGGCCGGCGCCGCGCGCCGACTGTTCCTGCAGGTAAAAGGCCTGGGCATGGGCTGGCCCGGCAAAGGCGAAGAGCGAGGCTGTGGCGGAAGCGGCGAGGAGGGAGGTCTTCAGGTACGACATGCGATCAATCCTAAGCGGTACACGCCTTGCGGCGGGGGATGGGCAGGCGTTCAGGGAAGCCGGGTCCAGGTCTGGGTTTTGCAGAAGGGCTTGAACACGCAGCCGCGCAACTTGAGCTGGTCCGCACCGGCCGGCGTGATCTCGGCATTATAGGTCTTGCCGTCCTCGGCATTGTAGACTTTGCCGCCGACCCAGCCGCCGCCCTGCTGAGCGAAGCCGCCAAGTATCTGCAGGCCCCGCAAGGGACGGTTGCGCAGTGCGGGATTGCTGTTGTTCGCATCCTTGAAAGCGGGATCGGTACGCAATTTGTCCGACGTCACGATTCTACCGCAGATCGAGGGACCGCAGCGCAGGATCTCGACCACGCCGCCGCGAGTCTCGGTCTTCCATTTGCCGATCACCGAGTCCGCGGGCGGAGGCGTTGCCCCAAGGGCGAGGGCGGCCAACATCAATATCATGGCAGGGGCTTTCCTGTTGCCGGGCCGTCTGGATGGGGGCGCCTCATCGCGCCGTGGCGGCCGTTTTTGCAAAGCGCTCCAACGGGCTTGCGGGTCCACTGGAATCCCGATTTCTTTTTCCAACGGGGTGGAGGCAATCCCGACGTCATGTGATGGTGTACAGCCCGGAGCCGCGGATGTGCCTCATACCTGGGTTTAGGTGGCGATCGCGGTCGTCCAACCCCACATCAGGCGCCCGTCACTCCTCGAACAGGCATATGACCATGCGCATATTTCCCTCTCTGCTCCTCGGTGCGGTCCTGATCGGATCGGCCGTTCCGTCCGTCGCGGCGCAGCCCGACAATGCCAAGGGCGAAGCGGCCCTGGCCAAGGCGCTCGCCGGGCGCGTCGCCGGAAAGCCGGTCAGTTGCATCGCGCAGTACAGCATCACCTCCAGCGAGACGATCGATGGGGTGGCGATCCTGTACCGCGTCGGCAGCACGATCTACGTCAACCGCCCGCGGATCGGGGCCGACTCGCTCGACAGCGACGACATCCTGGTGAGCCGCACTCAGGGCAGTCAGCTCTGCGCGCTCGACACGATCAACCTGGTGGACCGCGGCTCGCGCATCCAGCGCAGCTTCGTCACGCTTGCCGACTTCGTGCCGTACACCAAGCCGCGCGACTAAAGGGCTGGGCGCTAGGCCGGCACGCCCTGATGCGGGGTGGTCGACAATGTCGCGTTTCTGCGCCTGTCGGCTGTCGGGCGCATCCTGGCCATCACTCGCGCATATAAGGCGTCGCCGGTGATGCGGTGCTCGTAGAGCGGCTCGTTCGGGTCAGGCTCGACACCATCGCCGGGAAAATAGCCGACGCGATCGGTGATCACACGGGCGCCGATCGCGTTGTAGCGCGAGGCAAGATGCTCGACCGTCATCTTGGCCCGCCCATAATGACTGTCGGGGCTAATCCATAGCGAGGAAGGAACGAAGATCGCCTCGTAGCGACGCCAGTTCTCGAGATGCCCCGATACGCGTTCGACGTGGCCGTCCGGGTCGCCATGCTGGTAGGCGCAGTCGAAGAGGTACAGCCCTTTGTGGGGTGTGGATGCGTGATCGTGCGTCTCACCGATCTCGATGCCGTGAACCGCGAAGCCGTCGCCCAGCAGGCGAGAGGCGAACGCCCGGCCAAGGCGCCCCCGGGAGCCGGTAACGATCGCGGATTGTTTCATTCCCCCACCGTATCGATGTGCGCGCCGCGACGATAGCGAAAGATATGGTACCGAAGCTGCCGGCAACTGCGCCTTCCGATACCGGCGCCGGCGGGCTATTCCCCGGCTTGCCGATCAGGCCGTCACTACCTGTCCGGAGCCTTTGGGGGGACTGTCGTGTTTCACATGCTTGCGTTCGCCGTGGCGATATCCGGCATCGGGGCGGATGCCGTACCCTTGCAGCCGAACACCAAGTGGATGGTGAACTACCAGGAGAATGGCTGTCTCCTCAGTCGGCGCTTCGGCCCTGAGGCGGCGCCGGTCACCTTGGGGTTCGAGCCGAGCGTTGTTGCGGCAGCCGAGGGGCGCCTGGTGGTACTCGTGCCCGATCCGGACAAGCGTGCCGCTGCTACCGGCAAGGCCAGCATCAAGCTGGCGCCGTCGGGGGAGGTGTTGACGGCGAACTTCAACGCTGGGCCGATCGGCACTGAGCGCGGTCTCGTCCTGTGGCTCGCGGCGGACAAGCTCGTCAGCCTGACGGGCGCTGTGACGATGACGCTGGCGGCAGGGGATGAAGCGCCTGTAACGCTCCAGACGAACGGCATGACCAAGGCGCTCGATGCCATCCGGTCCTGCCAGGATGATTTGGTAAAGACCTGGGGCGTCGATCGGGCCGACATGGTCAAGGTGGAGGATCAGCCCGCTCCGGCTTCCTTTATCAGTTATGACGCTTATCCGCGGTCGGCCATCCTGTCCAAAGCCCAGGGCCGGGTGATATCGCTACTGACCGTTGGCGATGACGGAAGGGTAACGGGGTGCCGAGTCGTGGGTACGTCCGGCCACAGCGAACTCGACACGATTACCTGCAAACTTGCGCGCAAAGCCCGTTTCGGCAAGACCAAGCGTGATCCGAACCAGGCCCCGCGTTGGATGCCCTTGCAGGTGAGGTGGGTATTGCCTGAGAAATAATCGTCGGGCCGGCCTACCTCAGAGGCGGTGTTCGCCCTTCACCCAGCGCACCGTGCCGGAGCTGGCGCGCATCACCACGCTCTCGGTGGTCATCACGCCGGCCTTGCGCTTCACGCCGGCGAGCAGCGAGCCATCGGTGACGCCGGTCGCCGCGAAGATGCAGTCGCCCTTGGCCAGTTCGGTCAGGTCGTATTGCTTGTCGAGATCGGTCACGCCCCATTTGTGCGCGCGGGCGCGCTCGTCATCGTTGCGGAACAGCAGCCGGCCCTTGAACTGGCCGCCGACGCAGCGCAGCGCCGCCGCGGCGAGCACACCCTCGGGCGCGCCGCCGGAGCCGAGATAGATGTCGATCGTGGTGTCGGGGTTGGTCGTCGCGATCACGCCGGCGACGTCGCCGTCACCGATCAGCATGATGCCGCAGCCAAGTGCGCGCAGCTCGGCGATCAGCTTCTGGTGGCGCGGGCGATCGAGCACGCAGGCGATGATGTCACCGGGCTCCACACCCTTGGCCGCCGCGACTGCCTTGACGTTCTCGGTGGGGCTCTTGTCGAGGTCGATGATGCCCTCGGGATAGCCCGGGCCGACCGCGATCTTGTCCATATAGACATCGGGTGCGTTGAGCAGGCCGCCCTGCTCGGCGATCGCCAGCACGGCGAGCGAGTTCGGTCCGGCGGTGGCGCAGATCGTCGTGCCTTCGAGCGGATCGAGCGCGATGTCGATCTTCGGGCCCTTGCCGATCGCGGAGCCGACCTTCTCGCCGATGAACAGCATCGGGGCCTCGTCGCGCTCGCCCTCGCCGATCACCACGGTACCGTCCATGTACAGCTCGTTCAGCGCCTCGCGCATCGCCTCGACGGCGGCGGCGTCGGCGGCCTTCTCGTCGCCGCGGCCGACGAGCTTGGAGGCGGCGATGGCGGCGGCTTCGGTCACGCGGACCATTTCGAGCACGAGAACTCGGTCGAGGACCTTGCTGGCGGTTGTCATGAGTAGTGGTTTTCCCTCAGCTGTTGCGCGCCCCGTGATCGGCGGGGGAATAGGTGCGGCTTGTGACGTTGTCGAGACGGCGTTCTTCTATTCCCGCAACAATAACGGGACAGGTCAGCGGATCAGTCGCGCAACAATTCGTTGATGCTGGTCTTGGAGCGCGTCTGCTCGTCGACGCGCTTGACGATCACGGCGCAGTAGAGCGCGGGCTTGCCGTCTGCCCCACCGATGCTGCCGGGTACGACCACCGCATAGGGCGGGACTTCGCCCCGGAAGACCTCACCGGTCGCGCGGTCGATGATCTTGGTCGAGGCACCGAGATAGACGCCCATCGACAGCACGGCGCCTTCGCCGACGCGCACCCCTTCGGCGACCTCGGCGCGCGCGCCGATGAAGGCGCCGTCGCCGATGATGACGGGATCGGCCTGGAGCGGCTCGAGCACGCCGCCGATGCCGGCGCCGCCCGAGAGATGGACGTTCTTGCCGATCTGCGCGCAGCTGCCGACCGTGGCCCAGGCATCGACCATCGTGCCTTCGCCGACATAGGCGCCGATATTGACGAAGCTCGGCATCAGGATCGCGCCCTTGGCGATGAAGGCGCCGCGCCGGGCGACCGCGCCGGGCACGACGCGGATGCCGGCGGCGCGGAACTCGGCCTCGCCCCAGCCGGCGAACTTGGAGGGGACCTTGTCGAACGCCGGCGCGCCGGCCGATCCGCCATCGACCAGGGCGTTGTCGTTTAGGCGGAACGAGAGCAGCACGGCCTTCTTCAGCCACTGGTTGACGCGCCAGTCGCCATTGCCGTCGGGCTCGGCGACCCGTGCCGTGCCCGCATCGAGCATGTCGAGCGCGGTCTCGACGGCGTCACGCACCGCACCGGTGGTGCCCGTGCCGATCCCGTCGCGTGCGTCCCAAGCTGCCTCGATCGTGCCCTGCAAGTCGCTCATCATGCCTCCAATATCTCTTCCAGCCAGTGCCGGATGTCGTGCGTCGTGAAATCGATATAGCCGCGGTCCATGTCGACGGTCTGTTCGGAGCCGTTGTCGACCCACACCGTCGTCATGCCGATCGCCTTGGCCGGCTTCAGGTTGCGCGCCATGTCCTCGACGAACAGGCTCTCCGCGGGGTCGATGCCGAAGGCGGCGCACAGGCCGGCATAGGCCGATTCCTGCGGCTTGGGTTTCAGGTCCATCGCGTGAATGTCATGCACCGCCTCGAACGTCGCGCCGAGACCGAGGCGGTCGAGCACGCGGCCCGCATAGGGACTGTCGGCATTGGTGAAGACGATCTTGCGGCCCGGCAGCTTCGCGATGGCGGCGGCGAGGGGCAGGTTCTGCTCGAGCACGTCCATCTCGATATCGTGGACGAAATCGAGGAACTGGTGCGGATCGACGTCATGCTCGGCCATCAGCCCGGCCAGGGTCGTGCCATGGCCGTGGAAATAGCCCTTCTGGATGCGGCGCGCCTCGACCAGGTCGCAGCCGAAGCGCTCGGCGATATAGGCGCCCATCTTGCGGTCGATCTGGTCGAACAGCCGCGCGCTCGCCGGATACAGCGTGTTGTCGAGATCGAAGATCCAGTTGCGGATGGGGTCGAGGCGCGCGAGCATGGCGCCGAGGCTCTAGGCGGGCGGCGCGTCCGGGGCAAGGCGACTGCCGATGTTCACGCGACGGCTGACGGGTCGATGCGCTCATGCGCGTCGGTCAGGTGCAATCCATACGCGTCGATATCATCGAGGCAGCTGTTCACGTCGACGCCCGCATGCGGTTCGTCCCGGTGCATGTCGAGCGACTTGAACGGCATCCACGGCGCATAGCGTGACGGCAGGTTCGCGCCTTCCGGGTCGACAGTGAACCCGAAGACACGGCCGGGACCTCGGAAAATATGTATCAGCATGGCGCTTCTCCTGGATGCGCGATCGTGCCATCACTTGACACACTGTAAAGTCGCATTTGCCCTGAGGTTTACACGGTGTCAAGTTCTCCCCCAACAACACGGGCCCGTATCCTGCTGGCAACCCTGGCGCTCATCCAGCGCGGCGGCGCGCCGCTCACGATGATCGCCATCGCAAAGGAAGCGGGCCTGTCGCGTCAGGCGCTCTACCTGACCTTTGCCGACCGGGCCGACCTGTTCATCGCCCTGCTGCGCTACGTCGACGGGCAGCGCGGCCTCGTCCAGGAACAGGCGAAGGTCCGCGCCGCGCCGAGCGGTGTCGATGCATTACTGGCGATCATCGATCGCCAGGCGCGGTGGAATCCGGACTACAAGCCGCTGGCCGACGCGTTCGACCTCCTTCGCCGCCAGGATCCGGCCGCCCAGCAGGCGTGGCAGGATCGGCAGGACGATCGGCTGGCCGGGTGCCGCGTGGTGGTCGATCGGATCAGGGACGAGGGCCGGCTTCGACCCGACCTCGATCCGGCGCTGGCGGCCGATCTCGTCTGGACCACGACATCGATCGAAACCTGGGACGATCTCGTGGCGAAGCGCGGATGGTCGGCACAGGAGTATCGGAGATGGACGGGGGAGCTGTTGCTCTCCGCGATCACCGTTCGCGCATAGAGCAGAAGCATTATGCGCCGCGCCGATAGCATTGCTTGTCGCCGCGCGTTGCCAAAGGCCTTTTACCGCGAGGCTGCCTACCCCATCTTCGACGCATGACAGCTTATTCCCTGCTCGATCTCGTTCCCGTCACTGAAGGCGGCAGCGTTTCCCGATCCCTCGCCAATGCCGCCGATCTCGCCCGACATGCCGAAAGCCTTGGCTTCAGCCGTTATTGGGTGGCCGAGCATCACGGCATGGCCGGCATTGCCAGCGCCGCGACCGCGGTGGTGATCGCGCATGTCGCCGCGGCGACGGAGAACATCCGAGTGGGGGCAGGGGGCATCATGCTGCCGAACCATTCGCCGCTCGTGATCGCCGAGCAGTTCGGCACGCTCGACGCTCTGTTTCCGGGGCGGATCGACCTGGGGCTCGGCCGTGCGCCGGGGTCCGACCAGATCGTCGCCCGAGCGTTGCGCCGCACGCTGGAGAGCGATCCCAACGGATTCCCGCGCGATGTGGTCGAACTGCAGAGCTATTTCGCCGACGACGGCCAGACCGGCATCCGCGCGACGCCGGGTGCAGGCGCCGATATCGCCTTGTGGATATTGGGATCGAGCACCTTCGGCGCTCAGCTCGCGGCGATGCTGGGGCTGCCCTATGCCTTTGCCTCGCATTTTGCGCCCGATGCGCTGGATCAGGCGATCGCGATCTATCGGCGCGATTTCCGGCCCTCGAAGGCCCTGGCAAAGCCGCACCTGATGGCCGGGTTCAACGTGTTCGCCGCGGAGACCGATGAAGAGGCGGAGTTGCTGTCCAGCTCGCAGCAGCAGGCCTTCGTAGCGCTGCGCACTGGCAATCCTGGCCTGCTCAAGCCGCCGGTGCCGGGGTATCGCACGACGCTCGGGCCGCAAGGCGAGCGTATCCTCGATCATGTGCTGCAATGTTCGGCGGTCGGGAGCCCGGCGACGGTGGCGCGGGGAATCGCGGCGTTCGTGGAACGAACCGGCGTGGATGAACTGATGATCGCAAGCTCGATCTACGACCATGAAGCGCGCAAGCGGAGCCTGTCGATCACTGCCGAGGTAATGCGGGAGCTGAAGGTGGCTGCTTGAAACTCCTCTCCGTTCCGGGGAGGAATTAATTGGCGGCCGGCAGCCTCAGCCGCACCATCAATCCACCCAGGTCCTCGCTCTCCTCGAGCGACACCGTGCCTTCGTAGATCTCCGCGACGTCGCGCACGATCGCCAAGCCGAGGCCAGTCCCCGGCTTGCCGGTATCGAGCCGCACTCCGCGATCGAAGATGCGGATGCGCTCTTCCTCTGGAATGCCGACGCCGTCATCCTCGATCAGGAATTCGACGAACCCTGCCTGCGCTCCCACGGTGACGAACACGCTGCCGCCGCCATATTTCGCGGCATTCTCGATCAGATTGCCGAGCATTTCGTCCAGATCCTGGCGCTCGACATGGACCTGCAAATTCTTCGGCCCCGTCACGTCGATCCGGACGTGGCGATAGAGCCTCGCAACCGCGCGCTCGACCGACTCGAGGCTCGGCCACACATCGGCCCGGCTGTGCGCCGAGCCCCGCCGGCCGACCGCGCGGGCGCGGGCGAGATGGTGGTCGACCTGGCGGCGCATCGTCCGCGCCTCGCGCACCACCGTCTCGCCAAGATCGTCGGCCTGAGCGGTGGCGGCATTCATGATGACGGTGAGCGGGGTCTTGAGCGCATGGGCGAGGTTGCCGGCGTGGCGGCGCGCTTCCTCGGCCTGCTTCTCATTATGCTCGATCAGGGCGTTCAGTTCCTCGACCAACGGCGCGACCTCATTGGGCATCGCACGTTCGACCTGGCGCGACTTGCCGGCGCGCATTCGGGCGATTTCCTCGCGGACGCGGCGCAGCGGCCATAGTCCGTAAAAAGTCTGTAGCGCGGCCATCACGATCAGGCCAAGCGCAAGCAACAGGAAACTACGGATCAACGTCCGGCGCAGCACGCTGATCTGCGCGTCGAGCCCGTCGCGGCTCTGCGCCACCTGGAAGCGCCAACGGGTCGGTGATCCCGGCAGTTTCACGTCGCGTTCGACAATCCGCAACTTTTCGTCGCCGAACTGCGGGCTGTCATAAGCGTGGACCGCCATGTCACTATGGTCGCTGCCGAAGGCGAGACGCCGATCCCAGAGGGAGCGCGAGCGATATGGCTCGCCCTGCTTTGCGGAGACTTGCCAGTAAAGGCCGGAATACGGCTCGAGAAAGCGCTGGTCCGCCGGCTCGCGATTGTTGATGACCTCGCCTTCCGGGTCGATCTCGGCCGAGACGATCAGCGCGGTCAGGACATATTCGAGCTGGTCGTCGAAATTCCGGGTAACGGCGGTGGCCAGCACGCGGTCGAGCGCATAGCCGCCGCCTGTAAGCAGCAGGATGATCCAGCCCGCCGCAATGAAGATCATCCGCCGGCTGAGCGAGCCCGTTGTCTTCCGCTTCGGGTAGACGGTCGGGGCCGGGCGCTGTTCCTCGACCGGTTTCGCGGGCATGACCAGGGTGTTGGCCGCCAGCGCAGCGTCGCTGTCAGCCACCGGACGTCACTGGCGTTCGATCAGGCATCCGGATCCTCGAGGCTGTAGCCCAACCCCCGGATGGTGGTGATCACATCCTGCCCCAGCTTCTTGCGGATGCGCGTGACGAACACTTCGATCGTGTTCGAATCGCGATCGAAATCCTGGTCGTAGATATGCTCGATCAACTCGGTGCGGCT
>Ga0247737_1000628_pt1 | contig 14415 bp, 11 predicted proteins | sample UWRJL028104C2_FD_180937 | JGI IMG/M metagenome (GOLD analysis project Ga0247737, IMG submission 180937) | Plant litter microbial communities from Arlington Agricultural Research Station in Wisconsin, United States - UWRJ-L028-104C-2 | ecosystem: Environmental > Terrestrial > Plant litter >...
CTGCAAAAACACCTGATGCTTCGAAAAATACGGGTACAATATCGGCCCCTGCAATTGTAAAGCAGACCGATTTCAAAAATTACCAACGCACAACTTTCCATGGTTACACTGGACAAGGTTATGTCATCAAAGATTTTAAAAAGTTTGAAAATGGCGCAATTCAGTTACGTCCAGAAGTAAAAATTATTGAACCTAATGGATCTATACCAAATACATTCAAAAATGAATGCGCGTCTTACGTACAATATTTTGGCATACCCAATACCAAAACTTGGCTAAGAGGCCCAAGAGTATGCGACTTTAAACCAGGCGAATTACCTGAAGGCACTGTCATCGCCACGTTAAGAGATGGAAAGTATTACAGTGACTACTCCGGAAGGTCGCATGTCGGCATATATTTGAGCCACGATGATTACGCAACCTACCTTTCCTCTAAAAGTGGATCACTTGGTGTAAAGATAATGGAACAATACAATGGTCATAAAATTTGGCGTGATGTAAAGAGATATTCTGTAGAAGCTAACGAAGTGGGAAAACCATCACCGAAATGTTGGACTGACACAGACGGGGTTGTGCGTGATAAACGAGTATCTTGGGGGAAAGATGGCGAAGAGTATTACATTTTATTAACCCAGTCTTAAATCATCCTAGAGAAAATATTATGAAGACTCTAAAATATTATTTATCTATTACCTTTTTTTTATGCGGTTGCACTGATGCCGCTCCAAAAGAAAAAGAAACCCAATATACATGCCCCTATATATTACCAGCAGAAAAAGATTTTTCGTCTAACTGGGTCATTCTTGGAAAAGTCATAAATGAAAAGGTACAGCTCAGGCAGACAGATATTATTGATGGAAATGCAATTGAAGAAAAAAACAGGGTAACCAAAGAGAAAGAAAGAGTCTTTTCTGCAGATATAATTGACGAATGGGAAAGCATTGGCAACAGATCAGAAGCAACTGCCGAATACCCTGAAAATCATCGTGAAATGTCAATAATGTGCACCTACGGTAAAACAATTGCAGATGCTAATGATGAAAATAAAAATGTTGTTTTGTTAATCCCATTGCCTGTTAAAAAGCCGTTGGATTGCTTATTGGTACGCCGCGATGTTGACCCAACTCACGAAATATCATGTAAGGTGAAATAATTTTATTTTTAGATCTAACAGCATCAAGTTAAATATAATAGCTGTTAGGCATTCGGAGAATCCGAACCAAGTGTTCGGATTTTTTTGCCCAAGATAAAATTTACATGAGGTGCAATTTAAATTTAAAGAAGGTAAGCATTTAAAAAATTAATTCTCTAGCCATTCAGAACGCAACTCACTTAAGACGGCAAAAACTCAATCGGATAATTTAGCGTTACAGGTTTATCGCCACTGATTGTGAATTTAAATGTTTTCACACGGTTGACGATTTTTGATTCGAGTTCGGGACTGTTTAGTTCGCTGGAAACGACTTTAATATCCGTTACATCGCCAGCTGGAGAAATTGTTATTTGCAATACGATTTTACCTTGAATGCCTTGAGTGACACGACGTTCACGTTCGTATAATGAGTATAGGCTGCCTTTATTTTTGTCGAAAACCATGGTGACGTTTTCTTCTACGCTACCGCCACCTCCACTACTCGCTTTCTTAGCCGCTGCCTTGGCTTCTGCATTGATTTTACGTTCAGCAAAATCTTGCCCTACAGCTCTCGCGTCCAAATCGGTTTTGGAAACTGCGCCTGCATATTGTTTTGAATCCACGCCGCCGCCAGATTGCGACACCGAACCTGATATAACATCTGTGCCGTGGCCAGCAATTAAATTGGCGTCACCGCCGCCAGGCTTTTCAGATAAGTTTTTAGCTAGATTACCGTTAAGTTCTTTAGTATCGATTAAATCGTTCAATTCATTTGCCAACGCCAGCAGGCCACTTTTTTCAGCAACTTTACGTGCTTTAACTTCAGACTCTGTAAGCGGCTTACGTTCTTTGTCGCGCTGACGTGTAACTTCTTGTACGACTTCCGGCTTCTCGATTGGCTTAGGATCTTCAGCTTTTGGTGGCGGAGGAAGCGGCTTTTTTTCTGGTTTAGGAATGACTTTTGGTTTTTCTTTTTTTGAAATGAAATCTGCAATGCGATCAGGCACAGCTACACGTTGATGTTTTTTTTCAGGCACATTTATTATTGATAGAGGAATTGATAGCAATGCCGTTAACACCAATGCAATGATCAGAATTCGATTAAAGTCGCGCGAGCTTTTGGCATCAGGTTGCCAGTCAAGCGCCATATGTTTGTAGTTTATTGCTGTCATCCCGAACCTATTATTGACCGGTTTTATATTTCTACTTAGAAACTAAAGTGTTTTGGTTTTTGTAGTTTGCACGGCAGCAAATGCAATTTTGGTATAGTTTGCTTCCTGGCATGTCGTTAGTATTTTTTTAATAAGCTCGTAAGAAATATTTTCATCACCCATAACAGTTACCTTGAATTCTTTTACAGCGCCATTGGCTTGCGAATTCGTCGGCGCTAACGCCGTCAATTCATTCTTCAACTTTAGAATGGTCGTATCTTTACTCTTACTCACGTCTTCAATAGTGCCCACGTTTACACCTTGAAGCAAAATGTCAGTGCGCGTAATTTGAATGACCAAAGTATCTTCGGGTGCTATTTTTGAAACGGACACGGGAAGAGTGAGCTCTTTACGCGATGGAATACGTTGCGTTGTTGAAGAGTTCACCAATAAGAAGAAAACCAAAATGGTGAGGATATCCATAAATGCCACCAAATTTATTGACGGCGTTTTCGCTCTTTGGTGACTGCGCTCCATGCGTTTTGCTCTGCGCGATTTAATCATTGAGTGTCTCCTGACGGGCTTTGCGCTTCCGGCTCAGGCAAGTCAGTCGCATCCGGCGCAACTGCTGCAACGTCTGGTGCATCACCTATAGAGATATTTGGAAACAGCTCCACTTCTTCAACCGTGCCAGCATTGAGAACATTAGTAGTGCGAATATGATCCATAACTTCAATCATAGTTTTGTAGCTAATTCCCGGTTCTAACAGCAAAGAAATATTTTGCTCATTGGGAAAGCGGTATTTTATTTCCAACAACGTTTTATCAAAAATTTTCCAATCAGTTTTTTGCGGGTCGCGCTCAATTTGTTTGATTAAACCCAAATTTGCATCGCGAATATCAAACGTATTTGAATGTACAACAAGCTGCAGCGATAGCTTTATTTCTTCATTAGAATTAGCTTTTGTATTTAGCTTAGGCAAATTAAGTTCAACAACACTCATCCGCGAAAACACCGCAGTAATAAGCAAAAAACAAACGAGCGAAACCATCAAATCCATAAAGGCGGTGATGTTTAACTCGACAATGCCTTCTAATCGCTTTTTGCGACGCAGTTTCATGAAGTTATTCATCCACCATCAGGTTTGAACACTTGACCGCAGCCATTTCAATGGAATCCAACAATTTGCTTGCTTTCGTTGCGAGGTAAGAATGGAGCACTAAAAATGGAATGGCCGCTGACAAGCCCAATGCGGTGGCGTTCATCGCCAATGAAATACTTGCCGATAAGAGCTCAGCTTTTTCTGTTGGATCAGCGCCGGCGACGGCACCGAAAGCTTCGATGAGCCCGATGACTGTTCCAAATAAACCTAACAGAGTTGCTACGTTTGCAAGCGTTGCGAGATAGTGAGTGCGCGCTTCGATCTCCGCAGTAACTTCCATAACTCCCTCTTCCATAGCTGCCTCAATACGTTCACGTTTTGCGTTAGGTTTGTAACGAGCGAAGCCATAATTCAATACCCGCGCCAAAGGCGAGTTAATACTTGCCAGAGCTTGCTGAGCGCGCTGAAAATCATTAGCTTTCAGCATGGGGCTAATTTGCTTCCAGATTTTATTGGTTTTATTTGTCAATGCGGTCAAATAAATAAATCGTTCCACAGCAATAGCAATTCCAACCGCTATTACTATGAGAATCGGGTACATAAAAATACCACTAGCTTGGAAAAACTTAATTAAATCCATATTTCTACCTTTAAATTTTTACTGAATATGAGTTATAAAATATTTATACATTTACTGTCTATGAGCTTTGGTTAACGCCATTAAATTCGCGATCCATTTGATCAATAAGCTTGTCTCTTTGAAGTCTGTATTCGTCTAGCGACAAATTTCTATTGTAGTAATCTTGCGATAATTTTTTAATTTCATCTGAATATTGTTGTTCCATATTTTAAACCTCAATAAATAGTGTTTCGTTTGCTCGCGCCATAAAATTATTCGACTAATTCGCGAACAACCCTAAAACCGGTAAAGTCATCAGGTGATCCGGAATGCGATTGATGATTATTTAAATCACATTCTTCGATAAGAGTGTCATAACTTCCACCGACAGCTGAAATTCCACCATCGCGCTCAACAACCCATTCGCGAGCATTGCCAACATAATTGACTAATCCCCAATCATTTTGTTGGCCCAAGGATGATTTAATCAGCGATCCGCCTTTTTGAATGCCACGCGAATTAAGTTTGCAATTTCTGTTTTGATCAATCTTACCGCTAGTGCCTTTGGCAGCGTATTGCCATTCGGTTAAGGTTGGCAGACGATATTTTCGATTCGATTTTTCACTTAACCATTTTGTATAAGCGACTGCGCTAGCGTAGGTTATATTAGTGGCAGGCACCGAAACATCATCAGCGGAAATAGCCGAGCACGATTTCGATTGTTTGCAAAAATCATTAAACTCATCAACTGATACTTCGTATTTGCCTATCGCAAAACCTTTCACACCGGCCTTGGCAGGCACAACAACTAAAACCGGAACTTTGCTAACGCCGCCCATTTTATCTTTACAGCTTGCTCCGAGGCCACGCGCACCAATACCAGCCAGAGAACTGCTGCATGGATCTTTTTGTAAAATCGTAATCGCAGCAATGACAGGATTTCCTACAAAAATCCGCAATGCATAGGTTTTATCTGCTTCAGCTCGCTCCGGAAATGAACCACCGATAAATTGAATACATTGAGCCAACGAGCGAGTAATACGCGGCTCTTCTTTTTGATACTGTTGAAGATTGAGTGATTTTAATTTGGTAATTGCAATTTCAAAATCTTTCATATCCAAATTGTTTTTACATTCAAGTTGTTTATCTACACTACTGAGCGCCACCGCAAAAGAACTATTTCGCTGTGCAACTGATTCAGATTCTTTTTCCGCCTGCTGCTTCTCTTGCACTACTGCTTTTTGTTGCTTTTGCTGCTCCCCTTCACGAGCCAACCGCTCCATATCAGCTTGTTTCTTCGCCTCTATTAATTTGGCGATTGAATTTTCATATTCTTTCAATTTGTCAGTATTGATCGCATAACGGTATGCATTCTTTACCAGGGATTGGGCACGCGTTAAATCTCCACCGGCGATAGCGGTATCAATTTCTTTGAGGTAACGTTTATAAATTTCCGCTTCTTGCTTAACCAACCATTCATGATCTTTCCCCAATAGCTTACGCAACTCCTGAACTTGTTCCCAAAGCTGCGCTTCAACACCTGAAGAGAAATCTGTCGCGCTGAGAGTGGCTACGAGCGCGTTCATTTTTAATTCAAGTCGAAGCTTTTGTTCTACCTGATCTCGCATCTGTGCTTCTGTTATACCAACTGGCTTCACAGGGCGATATTTATAATAGGCAAAACCTCCAGCCGTCATAGCGATCAAAATAGCGAGAACTATAAATATTGTGTAAGTCGTTTTTTTATTAAATTCGTGCCAAAACTCTTCTACAGATTCTGTTCTGTTTTCGCGTTCAAACGCAATGGCTCGCTCTATTGCTAGCCATTGATACTTTTTAATACCAGGGATTTTTTTTGGTTTTAACTTACGCCGTTTTGCTTCGTCAGCATGTACGCGGTTATAGGGATGCTCGCCGGTAAATAATTCATAGGCTATACAGCCCAAAGCATAGACATCGTCACGCACATCGGGTGTTTTGCCTTCAAGCATTTCCAAACTGGCATAAGCAGGCGTTAGGGCGCCCAATTTGCCTGCATCAAAAACAGTTTTATCATCCAAACTTTCTTCGCGATTTTCCGCTTTAGCAACCGCGCGCGCGATACCGAAGTCAAATACTTTGGCAATGCCATTGAGGCCAACGAAAATATTTCCCGGTTTAAAATCTGAGTGAATAATTTTTTGGGCGTGCGCGTAAGTTAAGGCCGCACAAATTCCGCTTAAAATTTTCAATACATCTTCAATTGGTAAACCAATGCCGCGATATTGACTGATCAACTTATCAAGTGGCTTACCCTGCATGTACTCCATAGTCATAAAGACCGTGTCGCCATCGCGGTCAAAGTCATGCACGTTAACTATATTAGGATGCGCAATTTTTTGACTTTTTCGCGATTCACGCTGCAACGCCATAAAGGCTTCGGGATGTGATTTGAATTCATCGCTCAATACTTTAATTGCAACATAGGGTTCGCGATCCTGCGCTTCAATCTTTAACAGATCTTTCGCTTTATAAACCGCTCCCATACCACCGGAACCCAGGAGTTCTTCAAACACAAAACGATTTTTTAATACGGGAAAAGCATGCTGACCCGGATCCAAATACCCATCAGCATTTGCATCCATTGTATTGCGACTTTCAGTAATAACTGTCGTATCCGATATAAGCTGATTTGTATTTTTTTTGGGTGCAACAAAACGGGTCTTGTCGCTAGCTTCCGGAGTTGGTTTTTCTTGAGTCGGTACAGGTTTGCGCGCAGCAGTACGAGTTTTTTCATCGTCATTCAATTTACGTGTTGCAACCCGAGTTTTTTCATTGATCGCAGGAATTTCTGAGCGAGCTTGATTTGCAACTGTGCGAGTTTTTCCATCATCGACGGGTTTTGAAACGATGCGAGTTTTTTCGTCGTCCACAGGCGTATCGCGCGCTTGATTTAGCGTAGCCGGACGTGGTGCTATTTTTGTGCGGCCATCATCCGCTGATGGAGCAACGGGCTTAATGGTTGTCTTATCACCATCTTTTGGATCACTCATGGATTTAGTTTTCCTCTCATCCTTGCGCAGTTTCAACTGCCTGTACTTTACCAGCACTGCCCTGCACCACAACAACAGATACATTGTCGGGTGCGCCTTGCTGAATAGCTTTCTGTATTAATTCTTCTGCAATGTTTTCAACATTTCGCGATGCAAGCGCGTCGATAAGCTCCTGCTCATTGACCGCGTTGTAAAGGCCATCGCTACACAGAATAAAAATGTCGCCAATCTGTGTTGTAAAAATAGTTACGTCGAGATACAACGGCGACTCAACACCAATTGCGCGAGTGATAACATTTTTTTGTGCATAACTCGCCGCATGTTCGCGCGACAACAAACCAAATTCAATCATGTCTTCAAGCTGACTGTGATCACGCGTAAGTTGTAACAATTTTTGATTTCGGTAACGATATAAACGTGAATCGCCGGTCCATAAACATACGCCGATTCGATCCTTAATGATAAGGCTTACCACGGTACTGCCCATGGTTCCTTCATCAAACATAACTTGTGCGTACTCAAGCATTTTTTCGTTAACGTCGAGCAGGGCGTCTTCGACTTTATTTACATACCGACTTAATACAGGATCAGGTTCCACTGAATCTAAAGCAGCAACTATTTTTCCACTGGCTACATCGCCAACCAAATGTCCGCCCATGCCATCTGCTACTGCCCACAAGCCAATTTCAGGTTTTTCAAAAATAGCGTCTTCGTTAGCATCTCTAACAACACCCACATCTGTTTTTGCAGCGCTGGTCCATAAAATGGGTCGTCTGAATGTTTTATCAGTCATTCGATTTTCCGCCAGTGATCATATTCTCGCTCATCATTCTATTACACCGCCGTCAAACGGCACGGCTGATTCCAGCCTCTTGCAACCCATTGGCCATCTAACATGGCTGCGAGATTTTGTAGAGAAGGTAAACCCGCACAATAAAATAAACAGGGTTCAACCAGCTCTGAGCCTTGCGTTGTCCACACACTATAGCTGGACAAACTTTCTTTGAGTGCAGAATGAAATAGCGGCGCTATTACAGAGTTAGGTGACGGCATATCAAAATCCATCGCGATTACCGCGCCCTTTTGGTAGGAGCTGGAAGGCCCGCAATTATAAATTACGTTGTGGTTAAACGAGAGAGAATTTAAATCTTCAATTAAATCGTCAATTGCCACTTGCCCATCAAGTGCTTTTAACGCAAGCGCCTCAACAGATTCGTACCATGCTGTTTGTGAAACCAGAGTCAGAGGATTTTGTTCAGACGACACGCGCGCTGCAATCGAGAACGGAAAATAGCGCCCGACCCTATCCACACTGGGCAATACAATTCCGACCCAGCCGTGTTGATCAACAACACCTTCCGAAAAAGCAAAACGCCAAATCGGGCTAGTTAAGTAAATATCTAACCAAGCTTCATTCAATTGCTCTTGTGAACATTTAACAAAACCCTGTAACCATTCATCCCAAATGTTAATAAAATTCGTGGGCAGGCCGCGATAAATAAAATCGCCATGCGCCGGTAATTTCCCAAAAAAACCTACAGGATTGTTTGCGTTCACTTAAAGAGACTCCGGGCATCTGAATGAACTCAACAAATCTCTTCTGAAAGGATTGTTAACGCTGTTAGCGCGCCCTTCATAAACTATTTTGTGAGTTGTTTTAGGATCATCGGCCGCGCCACCTACACTAAAAATAATTGAGTAGGTATTGCTTTGCCCGGTCGCTTTAATACTAGCGTCATCTAGCAAACGGAATAATACCCAAGGGCCAGTGTAGATTTTGTCAAACGATGCATCGCGTAAATCTTCAAACAATACGCGTAATCTTTTGGATTCCTTATCACCGGACCAACTGAGCGTATTCCAAAATTTAGGGCCGTGTGTGTAGGTGATTCGCTGATCACCGAGATCAAGCGTAAAGCGTGCGTCAGTTTCATCCATACTTACAGGGCGCAATTCAAAACTTATACTCGGTACCTCTGCATTTTCCCTGAAGAAGGTATTACGAATTGCGATAGCTTTTTGAATTTCGGCAATAGATGCCGATGAAAAGCCTGAGCCTTGGGTGTCGAGCAAATTGCCGCGTGCATCCACAAAGCTTTTCATATTTTCTTTCAAGAATTGATCCAATATTCCGCCGGGCTTAAAGAAAGCCGTGAAATCAAGCAAAGCCACTTCGTCGGTAGACGAGCGATTAAATGGATACCGTCCTGCAAGGGTTTGCTTGAAAGGACCACAAACCTGAGACTTCCACGCCGAATTAATAAATTGATGACCAGATTGCCCCACCGAACGGCCCGCTTGATCAGCCAATGACAGCAACCACCGTTGAATAGGTTCTGGTGTGGATTTGGCGTATCCTTTTAAGGACGTAATTGCATTGCCACTGCCACTGTCAGCACGCGCTTTAACAATCTCAAACGATTTTTTTGCAGGATCTGGAGCCATGCTTATTTCTTGGACGTACTCTTTCAATTGCGCAAGCTTTTGAATCGTTGTATTGATGGGCGCAGCAGACCGGCTTGAATCGATTAAGAGATTATTCAACTCGCGGAAGCGTACATCCACCACTGTACCTTCAACAGCACTGGCTAAATAATTCGCTGTTTGCTCACCTGCGGCGCTAGTACCTAACGCACCAGCAACTTTTTCTGCCACTTTATCGGGCACTGCTGGTGTAAGTTGCGTATTGAGTTTTCCTACCTGGAGTATGGATAACAAAGGTGAATAAACAGGGTCAACAAAACTGGTTAGTGCATCACTCAAATCCTGCAGGCTGGAAAAATTAGTAACGTCGAGAGAATCATAAATGTCCGCCCATATTTTGTTGTAGTCCGCAAAATAAAGTGTCTTAACTTGCTCGCTAATTTCTTTTGAATCCAGGGTTGTGTATTCAATATTATTGCCGTCGCTCATCATCCACTGCTCATTCGCCAAATCGGCAATTAGCGGAGAGCTCGCTGAGAGATCAACATTTTTATAACCCTGAATAGTGAAGAGCACAGGGATACGCATTGCAGTTCTTACACGCTCATCGATTCGATAATTAGTGCGCACCGTATCACCGTAGAAATTAAGCATATCCACCGGCTTGTTGTATTGCGAGCTGGCTTTGATGCGCGAATAAACCCTTTGTGCTATAGGTATACGCAATAATATCGAACGAGTTTGCTCAACCAGCGGTTGATTCAAATCAGATGCAGGAAAAGGTTTTGCAAATAAATTATCAAAATGCAATTGCAATTGCGTACGAGTCTCTGCGTCATCACGGAAATTGCGTGCCCAGTTTTCTTCAAACCAGGCTTTTACTACCGCTTTATCCATGTGATCCAATTTGTTGAACATCATGTAGACACGGAAGGTATTGTACAAATCGCCTTGGTTAGAATTTTGTTGTAAATTCAATTCGAGATTGTTTAACAATTTGGGTAGAAAAACTTTTTTCAGCGCGTTTTCATAGGCTAAATCGGCAGCCTGATCAACACGGCTATCGTACAACCCCATGCCTGAAAGCCAAGGGTGACGCTCCTGATCGTAAACTGAACTCGCTTTTAATAATGCCTCTACACCTGGAATTACCGTTTTAATATTACTACTTGCGTAGCTGTTATCTTTTTTCTGCGCCGTATATTCATCCAGATATTTTTGAACTTCCGCGATGTACATTTTGTTGCGTGCAAAACTTCCGCTCCACACTAATATCATCAGCAACGTAATTAACGCCAAGCCTATATAGGTCGCCGCTTGCGCCCAACGAATCAATTTCTCATAGCGGGCATTTACGCCTACCAATTCTGATTCGGGGAAAATAACTTCGCGGAAAAGTCGTGAGATAAAAAAGCTTTTACCGCGGCCAGCGGAAGATTGGGCTACATCACGCGAAAAACCAAAATTACTCGCCACTGATGTCATTAAACGATCAATAGGTGTTCCATCTTGCGTGCCACTGGAAAAATAAATTCCGCGTAGATAAGGCTGAAATTGGAAGCGGTTTTGCATAAATGTTTGTTTGGTAAAACTTTCTACCAAAGATTGCAAATTCTCCATTTGTTGCGGAAAACCTTGAATTGCTCCGCAGCGCTTCATATCGCGCTCGCCATGCATACGTGCAAGCACACGATCATATAAACGCGAAATCAGTGTACGTAACTCGCTGGAGAGAAATTCGAAATCCGGGCTTTGCGTTGGTTTGGGTGCGTTAGGTAAAGAAATCCCCCAAACTTGATCACGTTCTTCTTTACCTAGATCTTCAAAGAATTCACTAAAGCCAGAAACTAAATCCGTTTTGGTAAACAGTAAATAAATAGGAAAACGAATTTCCAACTTATTCATTAATTCATCCAAACGTGTGCGAATAGTTTTTGCGTGAAGTGCGCGTTCTTCTTCAGAGGACAACAAAAGATCTTGCAAGCTAATTGCAACTATAACGCCATTAATAGGGCGACGGCGGCGATTACGTTTTAACAAGTCGAGGAAACCTTCCCACGCGGAACTATCAACAACTCGATGACTGTCTTGCGTTGTGTAGCGTCCGGCGGTATCAATTAATACAGCCTCATTCGTAAACCACCAATCGCAATTACGCGTACCGCCCACGCCCTGTAAGGCACCGCGACCAAATTGCTCAGCCATCGGAAAATCCAAACCGGAATTTACCAATGCGGTCGTTTTACCTGAACCTGGTGGACCAACAATGATGTACCAAGGCAATTGATAAAGCGCTTTATTTTTTCCCTTACCACCAAACTTAAATTTCTTTAAAGTTTCCATCGCTTGCACAAAGCGCTGGTTGATTTGATCAATTTCTTCCAAAGCTTGTTCGTTGGTAGGGCTTTGTGCAACTTTATTATTTTGCTCAAGCTCGTTAACAAAACTTTGATTGTTACGATTGTTGCGCATTTGAATGCGAAGATTATTTAGCCCCCACAGAACCAAAATAACCATGATGATGATCAAGCGGGTTATAGGGCTTGCGAGTGGCGCAGAATTGGATGCACCAAACTTAATACTTGGACCTGCAAACCAGATCAGCAATGAAATAATGATCAATCCCAAAATAGATATCACTATGGGATTAAAAATAAATTGCCCGATTTTTTTCATCGTTTATTAATTCCTTGTCTACACAAATATCAGGTAGCTTGTTAAAGGTCTATTTGCTATGGCGATTCGAAAAATTATTTTTTCTCTTCGGAGATTTCTATCAAAGACTGGGTTATGGGTGTGGCAGTTGTATAGAGCCAATATTTGAAGCCGGTGAAACTAAAAAACAAAAGGCCTGCAACCAAGCTGGCAACCACCCACAACGGAATATATTCCGTAATAGGATTACGTAAATTCCCTAACCCCATCCAGCGAGGTGAGAGTGCACGCTCGTAGTCACCACGATAGCGACGAATAATTGCAAACAAATTATCTTTCAATTGCTCTAGGGGCTCGCGACCACGATTGATTAAGCGATATTTACCTTCGAAGCCGAGACTTAAACAAATATAAAATAATTCAATAATGTCGAGATTTTCGCCTGGAGCCTGGCAAACGCGCTCGCAGATCAAAAATGATTTTTCACCGCCAGACGTTTCACCGTGAAAAACACTTAATAAGGTGCGTTGACCCCAAACACTTTCACCACCCCACGGTGTATTGAGGACGGCTTCATCTAAAACTGAGCACAATAAATAGCGCGCCGATAAAACAAGTTCAGGTTTGATTCCCAAGGCGCGCGCTTTTTCTTCAAAAATTTTTATTTCGTTAATCAATCGCTGATATAAACCGCCTACATCGGGATGGCTCACGGCAGTACGCGTTTTCTCATAAACGGCAATTAATGTTGACGCCGCATTTACGAGCGGATTTAAACCCATATCCGTGCTAAAGGCAGCACCACTTCGATCTTGCGGTATGGGCCTGGACGGTTGTGCCTGGTTTCTGTTGTGAGGCGGAACTTGCGTATTGCTCGAATTTCCCGCGCTTGGATTTGCACCGCGACCACCCGGCATTGGGCGGTTCGACGTGCGATCTCCGCCCGGAGTAGGTTGTTTGAAAACGGTTTTATCTGAATCATTACCAGACATTTTTTGCTCCCTAATTCATTGAGACATGAGCGGTACAAACTCGACGTCATGAAATACATGTATGCACAGGTCGTACTAAATTTTTATCCGCATCTAAACAGACAGCATTACTGGCGGATTGCCCAGAACTCCATTTCAATTCCAGGAAAATCACCACCTAAATGAAGTGCGAAGCCACCAGATTCATTAAGTTCTTTCCAGAATTCGCTATGCCTATCTAATTCAAAATAGGTGTAGCCAGTGCGGAACGGAACTTGTCGTGGCGCAACCGGTAAAGGCTTAATGGCAATGCCCGGCATAGCCGCATTAACCAATTGCCGAATTCTTTCTACCGAACCAATTTTTATTTGAGCGGGTAAGCGGGTACGAATTACATCGTCTTGTACGTCTGCACGAACCGCCAATACAAAAAGCGCCGTGTTTAGCAAACTACGATCATTAATTTGAGAAACACGTATACCGTATTTTTTCTCAATCAATTCCAGAGAAATTGCTGTTTGCTCGTATACCATCGACAAATATTCGCGCAATACTGCCATCACAGGTGCAAATGTTTGTTGAAGATTTTCATGCAAATAATTTGGAAAAGTTGGCGGACGTTTATTTTTTGCTACGAATGTAGAAAGCTCACCAGCCATTTGTAAGCATTCAGCAAACAAAGTTGCTGGATGTAATCCCTTGGAGTTACTGAGATGATTGGTAAAGGGCTCTAATCTATTTACTAGTTGCAACAACAAGTAATCAGCAATTTCAGCAGTTCCACCGCGACGGGAATCCGCTAGACGCCCAGCGATAGATTCGCCGCGATGACGCAATAAGCTCACAAGTTCAACAACAAAACCCGAAATTTTTTGCACTGCCCTACAGTCAAGACAAGTTGGCAGATAATGTTCATCTAACAAAATGTCGCGATCATCACGCGTTTCAGCGATGCGCATTAACCCTAGGCATGCATAACCGCTAAGATCATCAGTGTCGAGCAATAAGCGCATCCGCAACTTGGAAACACCTATGGGTTGCGAATCGCCACCTTCTACCGTGACATCGCGAGCAACTATTTCAGAAGAATAATATCGAGCCAAACCTTGAGTGCTGTCTTTGGGTAAAACATCAACAGCCCCTGGACGACGCACAGGAACGCCCAGAAAAATTACTGTGTTGTGCAATCCTGCAGGCAATTCAATAACGGCAGGAGCGTCATCACTATCGGGGAAATTAAATGGAGTTCCGTCTGGAAAAACACCGCGAGCTCGAAGTATTGAAATTTTTCCCAATTTCAAAAGTTGCTTATCAACTTCCAATTCATG
>Ga0247737_1000632_pt1 | contig 14382 bp, 14 predicted proteins | sample UWRJL028104C2_FD_180937 | JGI IMG/M metagenome (GOLD analysis project Ga0247737, IMG submission 180937) | Plant litter microbial communities from Arlington Agricultural Research Station in Wisconsin, United States - UWRJ-L028-104C-2 | ecosystem: Environmental > Terrestrial > Plant litter >...
TGTCCTGTTCGATGACGACGGTCCCGACGGCTTTGAGGCGCTGATCGCTCGGGAAGACGGGCAATATAGCTGGGTTGAAGGCCCCGAGCGCGATCCGTGCATGCTTTGCTACACCAGCGGCACCACAGGAAACCCGAAGGGGGTGCTGTACCAGCATCGTTCGACGATGATTCATGCCATGGCCGAAGTGGCGCCGGCGGTATTCAACCTCTCATCGCGGTCCGTGGTGCTGCCGGTCGTGCCGATGTTCCACGCCGCCGCCTGGGGCCTGCCCTTTGCCGGGGCGCTGGCGGGAGCGAAGTTCGTGTATTCGGCGGTCAATGATCCAGTGATCCTGTGCCGGCTGATGAACCAGGAGAAAGTCACGCATTCGGCCGGCGTACCGACCGTGTGGCTCGGCATGTTCCAGCATATGGATGCGAGCGGGGAGACCCCCGGCTATCTTCAGCAGGTCACGATCGGCGGGTCGGCGGCGCCGCGCGCGATGATCGAACGGATCATGGGCATGGGCGTCACGGTCAAGCATCTCTGGGGCATGACCGAGACCTCGCCGATCGGAACCGCCGGCGCGCCGCCGCCGCACTGGGACGAAATGAGCCTGTCGGACCAGCTCGACCATGTCTCCAAACAGGGCCAGATCCCGTTCGGGGTCGAACTGCGTGTCGTGAATGACGATGACGTCGTGCTGCCGCGCGATGGCGTGAGCTCGGGCCGCCTGCAGATCCGCGGGCCCTGGGTCATCAAGCGCTATTTCAAGGCCGATGCCGATGCGGTGGATGCGGAGAACTGGTTCGACACCGGCGACGTGGCGGTGCTGCATCCCGACGGGACGATGCAGATCACTGACCGTGCCAAGGACGTGATCAAGTCAGGCGGCGAATGGATCAGCTCCGTCGATCTGGAGAACGCCGCGGTGGGCTGCCCAGGCGTCGCCGAAGCCGCCGCGATCGGCATCTACCACCCCAAATGGGACGAGCGCCCCTTGCTGTTGGTGGTGCGCAAGCCGGGCAGTGCGGTGGCCCCGAGTGAGATCATCGCGTATCTGGCCAATCATGTCGCGAAATGGTGGCTGCCCGACGAAATCGTCTTTGTGGACGATTTGCCCCACACCGCCACCGGCAAGCTGCTCAAGACCGAACTGCGTGCCCGCTTCAAGGACTACAAGCTGGCGGCGGCCTGACCTCAGGCGGCCCGGCTCGACTCGGCTATGGCCAGGTTAGCCGCGCGCAGCTTGTTGTTCACGGCGCTGGAGAAGCTCCGCTCGATCGCATTGCGCAGGCCCTCGTGATCGTCGAGGAAGCGGGTGACGGTCGGGGTCGACGCGCACCAGAAGGTCGACGGTTCGGTCAAGGTGACGGTGGCGGTTGCGTCGTCGCCCGATACGATGGTGGCCTCGCCGATAAGGTCGCCGGCGCGGCAGATGCCGACCTCGCGGCCCTTGATCGTGGCGCAGGCTTCTCCGCTGACAAGGTAATAAAGGTTGGTGACGGGCTCGCCCTCATTGGTCAGCACATCCTCTTCCACGCCGCGCAGCCACAGGCCGAGATCGATGAACTGGCGCGCCGCGCCGCGCGGAAGGGCGGCGAGATAGGTGCGACGCATCGCTTCCTCGATAGGCGTGAAGCGGATCTTCCTGCCCTCGGTGCGGTCCCCCCAGAGCTTGATCAGCCAGACCCCCAGCAGGAGTATCATCCAGCCAAGCGCGGCATAGTCGAGGCGCAGGACCGCGTGCATCAGGATCGCCGCGCCTGCGACCGCGATCAACAGCCGCATGTGCCGCGTCGTGCGCGCCAGCAGCGCCACGACCAGCAGGGCGTAGCTCAGTTGCAGAACCAGGGTGTCCGTTGACATCGTGTGTGCGCTCCCTCGTTGGAAAGCGACCCTTGACCGCATCATGGGGAAAGCGCGGGCACGGTACAAGCCGGCTGCGACGCTTGCGACGAACGCGCGACTGGTTCAAGTTCCCCGGCTGGATTCATGATGGTGTCGCTTGGAGTTGGCATGTGACCGAAGAGCGCGCGACAGTGGAAGTGGGGAGTGCGGCAGGGGCGGTGACCTTGCCCGCCCGGCCCGAAGCGTTGCGCCTCTCCCCTGGCGAGACAGCGGTCGTCGTGATCGACATGCAGAACGCCTATGCCTCGACCGGGGGCTATGTCGATCAGGCTGGATTCGACATTTCCGGCGCCGCGGGCACGATCGGCAAGATCGCGACCGTGCTCGATACCGCGCGGCGGGCCGGAGTGCAGGTGATCTATCTCCAGAATGGCTGGGACCCCGATTATGTCGAGGCAGGCGGGCCTGGATCGCCCAACTGGCACAAATCGAACGCCCTGAAGACGATGCGCAAGCGCCCGGAGCTTGCCGGCACGTTGCTCGCGCGGGGCGGGTGGGATTATGATCTGGTCGACGCGCTGAAGCCGCAGCCCGGCGATATCAGCCTGCACAAGACGCGCTATTCGGCCTTCTTCAACTCGCAGCTCGACAGCACGCTCCGCGCGCGGGGCATCCGGAACATCGTGTTCGTCGGCATTGCGACCAATGTCTGCGTCGAATCGACCCTGCGCGACGGCTTTCACCTCGAATATTTCGGGGTGATGCTGGAGGACGCGACGCATCATCTGGGGCCGGACTTCATCCAGCAGGCGACCGTCTACAATGTCGAGAAGTTCTTCGGCTGGGTCTCCACCGTCGCCGATTTCTGCGGCAGCTTCGGCCAAGCCCCCAAGGAGTAGCACCATGCCCTTCGAACCGATCAACCCGCCGCAATTCCCGGCCCCGATCGCGCCCTATTCTGCCGGCGCCAAGGCGGGCAACAACGTCTATGTCTCGGGCGTGCTGGCGCTGGGCGAGGGCGGGGCGGTGCTGCATGTCGGCGACGTCGCCGCGCAGACCCGGCATGTGCTGGATGTCATCCGCATCACGCTGGAGGCGGCGGGTGCGACCCTGGAGGATGTGGCGATGAACCATATCTTCCTGAAGGACCTGGCGGACTATGCCGCGTTCAACGGCGTCTATGCCGAGTATTTTCCGGGCGCGAAGCCGGCGCGCTATTGCATCAGATGCGATCTGGTGAAGCCCGATTGCCTGGTCGAGATCGCCAGCGTGGCGCATATCGGCTGATGCCTCACGCAGCCGGCCTCTGGTATGAGTGGCATGGACCCGAACAGGGCGAGGTCATCATTCTCTCGCCCGGCATGGGCGGGTCGGCGGGATATTGGGCGCCGAACCTGGCGGCACTCGCCGCGCGGTATCGCGTCCTGCTGTACGACCATCGCGGGACGGGGCGCAGCGATCGCTCGCTGCCCGACAATGTTACCGTCGAGACCATGGCCGGGGACGTGCTTGCGTTGCTGGAGGAGTTGGGCATCGAACGGGCCCATCTTATCGGCCATGCGCTGGGCGGGCTGATCGGGCTGGAGCTGGCCCGGACATTCCCCGGGATCGGCAAGATCGTCGTCATCAACGGTTGGGCCAGTCTTGATCCCCATTTCGAGCGGTGTTTCGAGACGCGGCTTGAGTTGCTCCACAGGAGCGGGCCGGCCGCCTATGTCCGGGCGCAACCCCTGTTCCTTTATCCGGCCAACTGGATTTCCGAGAATATGGCGCAGCTCGATGCCGAGGGCGTGCATCAGCTGGCGCATTTCCCGCCGGCCGAGATCCTCGAAAAGCGCATCGGAGCGGCAAGGGCGTTCGAACTGCCGGCCGATGTGGTGGCAGATATTCTGGTGCTGGTGTCCGAGGACGATATGCTCGTACCATCACCATGCGCGAGGGAGCTCGTCGAGAGGCTGCCACGGGCCAGGCTCGCGACGATGCCCTGGGGCGGCCATGCCTGCAACGTGACCGATCCCGATGGCTTCAACGCACTCGTGCTCGATTTTCTGGGGAGCTAAGCACATGCAAGTCGGCGTTTTCGTGCCCATCAACAATAATGGCTGGCTGATTTCGGAGAATGCGCCGCAGTACAAGCCGAGCTTCGACATGAACAAGGAGATCGCGCTCAGCGCCGAGAAGCACGGGCTCGATTTCCTGCTCTCGATGATCAAACTGCGCGGGTTCGGCGGTAAGACCGAGTTCTGGGAATATGGGCTGGAGAGCTTCACGCTGATGGCCGGGCTCGCTGCCGTGACGAGCAAGATCAAGATCTACGCGACCTGCCCGACCCTGGTGATCCCGCCCGCCTTTGCCGCGCGGATGTGCAACACGATCGACTCGATCAGCCATGGGCGCTTCGGACTGAACCTGATCACCGGATGGCAGCGGCCAGAGTATAGCCAGATGGGCATGTGGCCCGGCGACGAACATTTCCGCAATCGTTACCAGATGTTGGATGAATATGCGCATATCCTGCGCGAGCTTTGGGCCGAGGGCGTTTCGGACTTCAAAGGCGATTATTACCAGATGGAGGATTGCCGCGTCCGGCCCAAGCCGACTGGCGACATGAAGATCATCTGTGCCGGCTCCTCGGACGATGGCCTCGCCTTCTCGGCCAAATGGGCTGACTATGCCTTTTGCCTGGGCAAGGGCGTCAACACGCCCAAGGCCTTCGCCTTCAACAATGATCGCCTCGCCGCCGCGACCGCAAAGACCGGGCGTGACGTTTCGGTCTTCGTGCTGATCATGATCATCGCCGCCGAGACCGACGAGGAGGCGATGGCCAAGTGGAAATCCTATAATGACGGCGTTGATGTCGATGCGATTTCCTGGCTTGCCGACCAGGGCGCGGCCGACAAACACAATGCCACCACCAATGTCCGCCAGCTTGCGGCGCCGGAGGGTGCGGTGAACATCAATATGGGCACTTTGGTCGGCAGCTATGAGAGTGTGGCGGGGATGCTCGACGAGATGGCCGAAGTACCCAACACGGGTGGCGTCCTGCTGACCTTCGACGATTTCATCGAAGGCGTGGAGAATTTCGGCACCCGCATCCAGCCGCTAATGAAATGCCGGGCGGGTAAGGCATGATGGCGCCGCTCCGGCTCCTTGTTGCCGTGACGGTCCTCGCCGGAGCGCCTGCATGCGCCGAACGCAAGCAAAGTGCGCCGGTCCCCATCTATGTCGGCGGTCGGGTCGCCGTCGAGCGCGACGGGTCAATGCTGTTCGGCTGGCCTGGCGTCTATTTCGAAGGTCGCTTCAAGGGCACCGGCCTTCTCGTCAAACTGCACAACGGCACGGGTCGCCTGCGTCTGCTGGTCGACGGCGTGGAAAAAGAACGTGTGAACCGTCCGGGCGCCATGGATTTGCGCGTGGCCGGGCTGAGCGACGGCGAGCATGTCTTCCGCCTCGAGAAGCTCAGCGAGACCCAGCACGACGCGACGCGGCTGATCGGCTTCTACCCTATCGATGGCGGTGTCCCGCTCTCGCCGCCCACCCGTACCGGCCGGCAGATCGAGTTCATCGGCGATTCGCATAGCGTCGGCTATGGCGACACGTCATCCAAAAGGGCCTGCACGCCGGACGAACTGCGCGACACCACCGATACCCAACTTGCCTTCGGACCGGTCCTCGCCCGCCGCCTGGGTGCCGATTATCGGGTAAACGCCTATTCGGGCTTCGGCATAGTCCGCAATTATAATGGCAGTCGTCCGGGTGAGACCATGCCGGGGCTATACCGACGTATCCTGCCGAGCGCATCGACACCGGTCGAGACCGACCCCAAGGGCTGGCATCCACAGATCATCGTCATCAATCTTGGCACCAATGATTTCTCCACATCGGTTCACAAGGGTGAGCCCTGGGCGGATCGGGACGCACTTCGCGCAGACTATCGCGTGCGATATGTAAAGTTCGTGCGCGACGTGATGGCACGGCAACCGAAAGCGCGTCTCATCCTGATGGGGTCCGACACGTTCATCGCTGATGTGAACCAGGTCGCCACCGAGCTTGGTAGCAACGCCTATGGAGGGGTTTCCACCGTTCGTGTCAGCGGCATGGACGTGGATGGGTGCGACTGGCACCCATCGTTGAAGGATCAACGGCTCATGGCCGACCTGCTCCAGGCGGAGATCGCGCGGGTCACCGGGCCCGCCAAATAGGGCCCATTCCGGCCCTTCGCTCCTTGAAAATGCCACAGACTGGTTTGCTTGTCGTGACTCCGGGAGCACCTCGAGCGAGCGGGTGCGGTAATGCGTGTTCTTCTTCTGACATCCCTGGCCCTGCTGATGGCGGGTTGCGCCAGCAATCGGCACCCCCAATTCCGCCACGGCCGTCCTCCAGGTGGCTTTCATGACGAGGGTGTGGCGGGCGAGGGGCCGCGCGGGCGTGTGTTCATCAGCCCGATGGGCGAACCTTTTCGCGGCCAGCGCGGCGGTCCGGATCCGCAGGACATCTGGTTTCAGTACGCGGACATCGATCACGATGGCGCACTGAGCCGCTCCGAATTCTCGCAGGACGCATCGCGCTTCTTCGCCGTGCTTGACCGCGGGCATGACGGCGAGATCGATCCCGATGATATCGACTATTACGAGACGGTGCTGGCGCCCGAAGTCCGTGTCGGAGGCAGCGCGGGCGGGGGCGGGGGACGCTTTGCCGGCGGTGGCGGTCGTGCCGGTGGCGGTCACCGCGGTGGTGGTGGTCGAGGCGGCGCTGGCGGGCATCGTGGTGGCAGTGGTGCCGATGCCGGCGGGAGCGGGCCGCAGGCCGGTGCCGAGGCGCGGGCCACCTATGGCAGGCAAGGCGCGGCCCGGTTCAGCTATTTCGACTTCCCGGAGCCGGTGACGATCGCCGACACCAATTTCAACCGCGGGGTCGATGCGTCCGAATTCCAGCACGCGGCGGATCAGCGGTTCGCGATGCTCGACAAGAATGGCGACGGGAGGATCGAGCGCAACGAATTGCCACGCATCGCCAGCAGTCCCGGTGGGGGCCGTGGGCGATCTGGAGCGGCGCCGCGTCGCGGGGATGATCCAACAGTCCGGTCGGGTGATACTCCCTAGGCGAATGCGCCGCGATCAGCCAAACAACTCGCCCTGACGGCCCGGTGGAGGGCGAAACAGGTCAGTACGCAGTGGTTTCCATGCGCCGAGCAACCCATTCTTGCGGCAGGCGATCTTGAAGCGAGTTCTGAGCAGCTCGGCCCAGGGACCGCTGCCGCGCATCCTCGTGTGGAAATTCGGATCATTGTCGCGCCCGCCGCGGATCGACTGGATCGTCGCCATGACCTTGCCCGCTCGGTCCGGGAAATGCGTGTCGAGCCAGGCCTTGAACAATGGCGCCACCTCGAAGGGCAGGCGCACGGGGATGAACGTGACGCCGTGTGCGCCGGCTTCTGCCGCGCGCTCGATCAGGTGCTCCATCTCGTGATCGGTGATCGCGGGGATGACCGGAGCGATCGAGACATAGGTGGGTATGCCGGCATCGACGAGCCTGCGCACCGCGGCCAGCCGCCGTTCGGGCGCGGGTGCACGCGGTTCGACCGTCATGGCGATGCGCGGATCGAGCGACGTGATCGACACCGCCACGGCCGCCAGGCCCCGCGCCGCCATCGGTCCGAGCAGGTCGATATCGCGGGTAACGCGGTCGGACTTGGTCGTGATGGTCAATGGATGACCCGTTTCCGACAGGACCTGCATGCATTGCCGGGTTATCCGCCATTCCGCCTCGATCGGCTGATAGGGGTCGGTGTTGGTCCCGAAGGCGATCGGTCGAACGACATAACCACGCCTGGACAATTCCGCGCGAAGCAAAGTGGCGGCATCCGGCTTGGCGAACAGCCTGCTTTCGAAATCGAGCCCGGGCGACAGATCGTGAAACGCGTGAGTCGGCCGCGCGAAGCAATAGATGCAGCCATGCTCGCAGCCGCGATAGGGATTGATCGAGCGATCGAAGCCGATGTCGGGTGAGGCGTTACGGGTGATGATCGTGCGCGGTGTCTCGATCGTCACCGTGGTGCGCAACGGCGGCGGGCCCTCGTCGAGGACCTCGCGATCGTCGAGCCAGTCGCCGTCGGCCTCGCGCTCGGGCAGGTTGAACCTGACGCTCTCCTGGTTCAGCGTCGCGCCACGGATCGCACGGGACTTTGCGCCTGATCTTGGCCCGGAATTTAGCATTGACTCGTTCTAGCTGATCGGTAAGAACATAGCAAGAACACAATGGTCCGTTGGGAGGCTTCATGGCGCGCTTCAACTATCTCGAACTGCCAGTGCGCGACGTGCCGGTGACCAAGGCATTTTATGCATCCGCCTTTGGCTGGACGTTCACCGATTTCGGACCGGATTATGCCGCGACGATGACCGGTGACACCGATCTCGGCCTCAATGGCGACGCGTCGCAATCGACTGCTCAGCTGTTGCCGGTGATCGAAGTTGACGATCTGGAGGCAGCCGAAGCGGCCGTGAGCGCGGCGGGTGGCATGATCTCCCTACCGATCTTCGCCTTTCCCGGTGGGCGGCGTTTCCATTTTCGCGATCCGGCCGGTCATGAACTTGCCGTGATGCAGCCGGACACTCACCAGTAACAGCGGGTGGCATGTCGCCATCGGGCGTCATATGATCTGTTCATGCCGATCGGGTGTTGGGGAAAAGGGATATGCGGATTCGACTATTGGCGCTCGCGCTCGCGCTCGCGGCGGTGACGGCACCTTCCACGGCGATGGCCGCCGATCGGGTGGTCGATGTCAGCAGTGTGAAAGGCGTTGCCGCGCTTCTTCAGGAAGCGGGATACAAGGCCGAGATCAAGAAGGGTGATGACGGCGACAGCTATATAACGAGCGGCGCCAACGGCAGTGGATTCCAGCTTAATTTTTACGGCTGCAAGAACGATGCGGACTGCGATTCCTTCGAATTCTATAGCTATTTCAAGAAAGAGCCCTTCTTCTCCGCCGAGATGGCGAACGAGTGGAATGCGAAAAAGCGCTTCCTGAAGGTTGCTGTCGACCGCGACGGGGACCTTGCCGAGTATATTTACGTCTCGGCCCTGGGCAAGATGACCTACGACAATTTCAAGGATTACATCGACTGGTACGCCTCGATGGACGCCGAATTGAGCGGCTTCATCAAGGAAAAGCGCGAGGCTGCGGCTGGAGGCAAGCCTAAGACTTGAATCGCGATGCTGGGTCTTGCTCGCCAAAGGGCGATCGAGGTGTCGAAACGCGCATCCCCTGCAGAGGATCGATTCAACAATCGGCCAGACGCGCGCATTGTCGCTGATCCAACAGTGCCGGTCAGCCCATGTTGCAATCGCTCACCCTGTTCGCAGTATGATTTCCCTGTTCGTGGCAAGGCATCTGGATCAAGGTGCTGATATAAAATGAGAAACTTGTTCCTCATACGGAGAAAAAACGAATTCCCTGTTATTTTCCCTGTTCCACCGGCGATAACAGGGAATAACAGGGAAATGGCTCGTTGGATTGCAACGAGAGCTCAGCGCTCCATCAGGCGAGGCATCAACTCGACGAAGTTGCACGGGCGATGGCGGCTATCGAGCTGGTCCTTGAGGATGCCGTCCCACCCGTCCTTCACGGCGCCGGTCGATCCAGGCAGCGCGAAGATATAGGTGCCGCGCGTTACGCAGGCGCAGGCGCGCGACTGGACGGTCGAGGTGCCGATCGTCTGGTAACTGAGCCAGCGAAACAGTTCGCCAAAGCCCGGGATCGGCTTGTCCTGGATCCGCTCGATCGCCTCTGGCGTAACATCGCGCCCGGTGACGCCGGTGCCCCCGGTGGTGATCACGCAGTCGACCTGCGGGTCGTCGATCCACGCATGGAGCCGGCTGACGATCACGGTGACGTCATCAGTCACGATCGCCCGGTCGGCGAGCACATGCCCGGCCGCGCTCAACCGTCCGACGAGCGTGTCGCCCGAGCGGTCGTCGGCCAGGGTGCGGCTGTCTGAGATGGTAAGTACCGCAATCCTGACCGGCAGGAACGCGGCGTTCTCGTCAATTGGCACTGGCGACCGAAGCCGGAACCGACGCGGAACTCAGCGCGCCGGGGTTCATCGCGCTCGAACTGAGCCGGACCGAGCTTGCGCCGGCCATGCCCGGGAAGCGTGGCCACAGCCCCTGCGACAAGGCAACGCGGCTTGGCGATGCCGTCTTGCCGGTCTGCCCCTCGTACATCCAGTAGTTGCGCAGCACGGTGATCACATAGCCGCGCGTCTCCCAGAACGGGATCGATTCGATATAGAGCAACGGATCGCCGCCATCGCGCGCCTGGGCGTTCCATGCCTCGACCGGCACTGGCCCGGCATTATAGGCGGCGATCACCTTGGGCAGCAGACCGCCGGTGCAGGGCTGGTCGCGCAGCTGTTCGAGATAACTCTGGCCCACCTCCATATTGGTACCGGGGTTGCCGAGCGCCGATCGGTCGAAGGTGCGGCCCTGCTTGCGGGCGATATCCGTGGCGGCACCGGGGCGGACCTGCATCAGGCCGTAAGCGCCGGCCGCGCTGACCACGTCGGTGCGGAAGCGCGATTCCTGGAGCGTGTGAGCAAAGACCAGCGCCTTGTCGACGCGCCAGCCGCCATCGGGTGTCCAGTTCGGGGCCGGGAAGCGCGCCTCGACCGGGGGATTCGCACCGACCGGTCCGTTATGCGAGAGCCAGACCAGGGTCGACGGCAGGTTGAGCACGCCGGTCAGACGGACCAGGGCAGGAAATTCCGATGCATCGCCGATCCGTGCCTGTTGCCGGATCACTTCATCGGCAAGGCTGTTTTCGCCGATCTCCGCCAACGCCGCTGCCACGCGGATATTGGGTCGCCGTGCCAGGGTCTGCCAATCGCTGGCGAGCATCGTGTCGACGGGGCGGCCGGCCGGCTCGCGAATACCGAGCGTCTGACGCGCGAGCAGGCCGTAAAAGGTCTCGCGATACTGCGCGGCGTTCTTAAGCCGGCCTTCGATCAGATCGGGTCGGCCGCACTGCATATCGGCGCGCGATGCCCAGAACAGGCCCGCCGCGCGAAGCTCGGTATCGTTGGCACGCGCCGCGACCCTGGTAAAGCCTTGCCCAGCGGCGGTGCAGTCACGCTGGCGCCACGCTGCAAGCGCCGCAACCCATTCGCCCTGCACGGCCCAATCGCCAGTGCCGGCCGCCGCTTTGGTCGCCATGGCGCGCGCATTATTGTCGTCGCCCGCCAGGAAATACATCCAGCCGACTTTTTGCTGCCATTCGGTCAGCGCCTCGAGTGACAGGCCCTGCATCGATTCGAGCAAGGCCTGGGCCGAGACGCCGTCATCCGCCTTCACGAAGGGTTGCATGCGGATCGCCAGCTCGCCGGCGACCATGTCGCTCTTGATGCTCTTGGCGCGCAGCCGGGCAGGGGCGCCGTCGATCCAGGTGAGCCTTCGGGCTTCGGGTAGCGGCGGCAGCCCGACGGCGCCGCGCGAACTGGCCAGCACGGCAATCTGCTGCGCCTGGGGAAGTTCGGGCGCTTCGCTCAGCAGCTTCATGAGCGGATCGAGCTCTGCCTTGGGCGAGCCCTTGGCGGTGAGAAGCTCGGCCCGGGCGATCGCGTGCAGCGGACCCGGCTTCATCGAATCGAGCTGGATCTGCGCGTCGAGCCACTTCTGGTCCCGGATGCTCTGGAATACGGCCCGATAGCCGGCGCGCTGCTCGGCATCGAGCTGCTCAGGCACGGCACGGGCGGCGGCCGATCCGCCGCGTTGCGCATCGGCAGCATGCGCGACGCCGAGCGAGGCCAGCGCGACGGCGCATGCCAGGATGAATTTCGAGGTCACTTTTCGAGGTTCCCGATCAGCATTTGCAGATCTTTCCATGCTTCGGCCTTTGCTGCCGGTCGCTCCAGCAGGAAGCGCGGATGAAAGCTCGCCACTACCTGCGTCGCGACGCCATTCCCCCCCGGTTGGTCCGTATCTGCCCCGGACCCTTTTCCGCCATTAAGGTTAATCACGTGTAAACCGCCACGTACGCGCATCACGTCAGCCCCGAGCAGCGCTCGACTGGGGGCATTGCCCAGCAATAACAGGCGCTTCGGCGCGGCGAGCATGACGTGGTGACGGGCAACCTCGTTCAGCCGCTCCTCAATTTCGGGGGCGACGCGACCGGCGACAGGCCGGCGCGCGCATACCGGCACGAGATAGATCGAGGCGCGATCCCGCCCGATCGCCGCAAGCATGCGATCGAACAGGCGCCCGATCGGACCGCTCATCAGCACGCCCGAATCGCCATCCTCGCGCTCGGGCAGGTCGATCAGCACCATGAGATCGGAAGACGATGGTCCCTGAGCCGCAATCGGCTGAGCGGGCCAGCCGGCTTCCGGAGCATCCGGTCCAACGCGCCAGGCCTCGAAGTCCGCCAGCGTATCCGGCAGCGGCACGGCGACAACGGCTTCCGCTACGGCTTCGGCACGACGGACGGGTTTGGGGGGCTCGATCGGCGCCAGCCAGTCGCGCGGTGCCTCGTCGATCGACGCGTCGACGCCGGCATCACGCCACCAATCCAGCGCGCTTGCTGCCGCCGTTCGCCAATCGATATGCTGGTCCGCCCCCATGATGTTCCTATAGAGTCGAGTGTTGACGCCGCGGTCAATTCGCTGGCACCGCTGAATGGACAGGACGTTGCTGTGGCGCGACGAGAGCGCCCACTTCGCCCTTATTGGAGACGATGATGAGCGAACGCGAGTCCATGCCGTATGACGTCGTGATTGTCGGCGCCGGGCCTGCGGGCCTGTCCGCCGCGATCCGGCTGAAGCAATTGGCAGCTGCAAAGGGTGGAGACATCTCGGTCTGCGTGCTCGAAAAGGGCTCCGAGGTCGGGGCGCATATCCTGTCCGGCGCCGTGGTCGATCCGAAGGGGCTCGACGAACTGATCCCGGACTGGCGCGGCAGGGGCTGCCCGCTGGCCGAGGTCCCTGTCACCGACAACCAGCACTGGATACTGACTAAAAAGAAGAAGTTCGGCCTGCCGCACATCTTCACGCCGCCCTTCATGCACAACAAGGGCACCTATACCGGCTCGCTGGGCAATCTGTGCCGTTGGCTCGCGGGCCAGGCGGAAGAGCTCGGTGTCGAGATCTTTCCGGGTTTCGCTGCAGCCGAGGTGCTGTTCAACGAGGACGGATCGGTCAAGGGTGTCGCGACCGGCGACATGGGCGTGGCGCGCGATGGCACGCACAAGCCGGATTACACGCCGGGCCTCGAACTCCATGCGAAATACACCTTCCTCGGCGAGGGCGTGCGCGGGCATCTCAGCAAGGAACTGATCCGTACCTTCGACCTCGCGAAGGACGCGCAGCCGCAGGTCTATGGTCTCGGCATCAAGGAATTGTGGGACATCAAGCCGGAGCATCATGTTCCCGGCCGTGTGATCCACACCCAGGGCTGGCCGCTGTCCGATGGGACGAGTGGTGGCGGTTTTTTCTATCACCAGGCGAACGGGCAGGTCGCGATCGGGTTCGTCACCTGGCTCAACTATACCAATCCCTATGTCTCGCCCTTCCAGGAGATGCAGCGCTGGAAGACTCATCCGGCGATCGCGGCGATGCTGGAGGGCGGCAAGCGTGTCTCCTATGGCGCGCGTGCAATCAGCGATGGCGGGCTGCAATCGGTGCCGAAGCTGGTCTTCCCGGGCGGCGCGCTGATCGGGGATTCGGCCGGTTTCCTTAACGTGCCCCGGATCAAGGGCAGCCATACCGCGGTGAAGAGCGGCATCATGGCGGCCGAGGCAGCCTATGACGCGATCCAGGCCGGCCGTTCGGGCGACGAACTGTCCGCGTACCCCGAGGCGTTCGAGCAGAGCTGGGTGAATAAGGAGCTCTCGATCGTCCGCAACGTGGTGCCGCTGGTGAAGACCTTCGGCGATTTCCTCGGATCGGGCCTGTCGGGCATCACCATGTGGCTGGAGAATTTCGGCATCAGGATGCCGTTCACGCTCAAGCATCACCCGGACAATGAGAGCCTTTGGCGCAAGGACCAGGTCAAGAAGATCGACTATCCCAAACCCGACGGCGTGCTAACCTTCGACCGGCTCTCCTCGGTCTTCCTGTCGAACACCAACCATGAGGAGGACCAGCCGGTCCATCTGACGCTCAAGGACCCGACCATCCCGGTCGCCTATGATCTGCCGATGTACGACGAGCCGGCGCAGCGTTATTGCCCCGCAGGCGTTTACGAGATCGTGGGCGAGGAAAGCGGCGATCCGAAGTTCGTGATCAACGCGCAGAATTGCGTCCATTGCAAGACGTGCGACATCAAGGACCCTACCCAGAATATCAACTGGGTGGTGCCGGAAGGCGGCGGAGGACCGAATTATCCGAACATGTGAACGACTGGGCATTGCGCTGCTGGCGCTGACCGCCGCGGCGCCGGCCTGGGCGGATCGTGGCGCAGACGACCTCGCGGCCTATGCCCGTGCCCGTGCCGCGGATAGCGACGGCCGGGTCGAGCAGGCGGCGGCGGGTTATGCGACCGCACTGTCCGGGGCCCCGG
>Ga0247737_1000634_pt1 | contig 14356 bp, 13 predicted proteins | sample UWRJL028104C2_FD_180937 | JGI IMG/M metagenome (GOLD analysis project Ga0247737, IMG submission 180937) | Plant litter microbial communities from Arlington Agricultural Research Station in Wisconsin, United States - UWRJ-L028-104C-2 | ecosystem: Environmental > Terrestrial > Plant litter >...
TGTTCGGAACGGTCTTTTCTATATCATGCACTTCACGCTGCAATGGGTGACCATATGGTTGCGTTTTTGATGGTGCGTGCCACCTGTATTATGTGTACTTGATTTGAGCCTAATTCTAACCCCTTGAGCAGACACCAAACTTTGCAATGACCACGGCCGACGTAGACTCCACCCTGCCTGCAACGGAGAAAAGGTGCACACCACATTTTTTCGAGCCGGCCGAAAACTATATACTAGTATCTGGTGCTTCTCTGGGTCCAACTCGAATTTCATATACACGAAAGTCGCCACCTGCCATCCTCTTTGACGCTATCTACGCTAGCGCCGTACTGCATACCTTTGGTACACAGAAACTGAACGATACGGTCGAATCTACCTGGGAAAATGTTTTTCACCCTGGTGGTGTCAAGACTTCAGCTCAGGTAGCTCATAGCAAGCTCTTTAACGATCAAGACGCCAACGAGGAGAAGGGGGAGCAACAGATCCAGGATCGGACAGCTCGCCTAGCAGGTCGCAATCTAGCCAGTGGCCCAGACGCCCTCGATAAGCTCATGGTATTGCCATACATTATGGTCGCACCAGAAAAGCTGCGGACCATGTTGAAGGACAACGAAGAGAAATCAGAGGCGGTGGAGCAGCAACGGGTAAATGAGAAAGTTGATATGTAGATGAAGCAAATCGATTCCGATTAACTTCCATTGTGTTGGAAATGGGGACTCTGTAGGTCGTGTATGCAGCCTTCTTACTTCTGAATCTTTGTATCAGAATGTTTTATTTTTATTCTTATTTATTTTTACGCCCTCTCAACACGGTTTTTGCATCACCCAACATCATGCTCCCCACCGAAAATCTCCTCAGCTGCAACTTCTGTGAAACTGATGTGACGTCTCCGAGATATTCTTTCCAGGTACATCTAAGCCGATGGTCTGTGAAGTTTCAAATTTGAAATTTGATGCCCCAGCTCATTTCGTGTATCATTACCTCGACACGGTGTCACGAACATGCCAGGTACGGGTTTCGACTATTCTGGAGCATCGATTTTGGAATGAACTAGTACTGCGGTAACCTATTTTTATTACCCATCCACCCTCGCATCCCGTGGACCCAGTTCTCGAGATCTTGGACCGTCGTCTTGACTCGGACTCGGAGACCACTTATCCACTGGTTGTGAAGGCTCTCCGCAATGTCGTTGTCCCTCTTCATTCCCATGGATATGTTCAAACCTTCTCCTCCGATCTGACAACCAAAGGAAAGGACGGTTTCGCTGCTGTGCGACCGACGCTGCCGGTCAGATTGTTAAATATGTTGTGCTCAACTCAGTTAGTACCTTCATGGGTGGGGATCTACAAGGTGCGATAGAAAGACTTTATACTTATACTAGTAGTGGAGACTTCCGTTCAGTCGATTCTAGAAGATACTCGAGGCTCCGCATTTGATCATGGGCGACTCTGCTCCTGGCGATCGCACCACGCATCGACAGGGGAGCTGGGGGATGTGATGCTGTGTCTGTGCTCTTCAGTTGTTGGTCCATTCTCCAACACATCTCACGTCATATGTGACATACAAAAACCGGATGGCAATTATTGGCGTCCAAGATGAGTCCGACATGACCCAGTGCGGACTTGCCCAAATTAGGCAGATGATTGACCAAATCGAGTGCGTCATTGCTTCTCCGCCAAACGAAATTATAGGAGGTCTCCTGTAGAGGTCCTCTTATGTTTCTATTTCCAAATTCTGGTGCACGAAACATTTTGGTTGCATTTTAGGGCTGAATATGCGCATGTAAAGGGAGCTGGAGCTGGAATCAGAGCCTCAAGCCACACTTTGCTGCACTTACTCGTCAACCTGATCGGAAGATAAATGATCACATTGCCGAGACCGAGATGTCCAACAGCATGTGCGGATAGTATCTACAGCCAGATGTATCCGAGAAGGTATAAAATGCTAGCTTTCTTTGCTTGTGAAATCTAAGATTTTTCATCCCATTACGTTCTTTTTCTCCTTTTCTCCTATCAACGATATTGCGATCAAAAATCACCTTTGTCCTCTCCACCTTGTTTCTTGAGAGTGTTGTGGACCTACCTGCAAAGCGAGAGGCCGATGGTGAGTCTCTTTTCCCGGTCCATAGTCGGTGCTCTAGTCCTGATAGAATATCTACTTAGACATCACTGTTCTCAAAATGTCTCTCGCCCTTGAGCATCTCGAGAACATATTTTATAGAGACCTACTCGCTTAGTTTGACGAGGCCGCGTTTGAGGCTGCGGGTTTCCCTTATGGGCTCGTAGACGCCTCGTTAAGAAGCTGCCCACGTCTAGTTCCTGAGCAATATATTTAGTCCCTACACTGACCCCAAGTCCTTCGCAGCCGTCAGTCAGATCCTCGAAGGCGTCGGTGTGTCTGCTTATGCTGGTGCAGCACAGTTCATAGAGAACAAGGTCTATTTGACCGCTGGCGCCGTCGTACTCTCCACCAAGGCCCATCACGCCGCTTGGGCTGAATTAAGTGTACTCGCTTGCGGCTCCTTCATCACCTCGTGCCTATCGACCAATCCCGAGCTCCCCTTCAAAGCCATTGACCCTCTCAAAGCCCATCCCCGGTGCTGAGTTCGTCTTCTACGCGTCCAAGGCGACCAGCACTCCAACACATCGCCTTCGTCATCGGGCTCGACAAGATCTTTGTGCCCATCAAGGAGGGCAAGGTTGTTGTGGCCAAAGGTCGGGGTGGACAGATCTACTCTGTGGCGATGACCAGCAGCGATACTGCTTCCGATTCGACTATTGTCACTGATCCAGCGCCCTTTACATCTGAATCGATTAATTCACGGCAATATGTTTTCTATTCGCCTTCGGTGTGGACCTTGGAAGAAGTGTCTACCCATTGTCACGACACTTTTCTGAGTACAGAACTACTTTACATCGTGCATAGGGAGGGCAGATATGGCAACTAAATTACTATGTCAAAAATTGTGTAGTACTGCAGAAAAACATGGAGGTGACAAACTGCGAGATACAGTAATAAGTATCAGACTACGAATTTTAATCACAGCACCCTCTGCAGACCCGTTACATCGTCGCCAAACCACCATCCCTGTGTAAGGAGTGGATAGACTCATCTTGAGAAATCTGATCCCTGGTTTTGCCGACGTCAACGACGGCATCACCTAATGGGTGTTGGGGCTCTCCTTTGCCCTCAACACATTCGGGTGTGAGACCAGTTGTTTGCTCCTCAGCAATGGCAGGCAGAACGATTCCAAGCTCGCTGGCATAGCCAACAAAGCCAGACCAGACGCGGTCAAATGCTGGTGGATCTTCAATCCAGGTGGACATTATTTCCATTATATCATCTTGTGGATGAAAGCGTGAGCGGTACTGGAATATGGCGAGTATGAGCTCTTGACCCGTTTCCGTTGTGATTGTTTCTGAACCTTGATTGAGGAGTCTAGTAACGTAGATCAATGAAGAAAAGAAGAGGTGATCAGGAGGTGGGTCGGTTTCAACGCCAGTATGGGTACTCCCCAGTCCAGACGCCAGGGATTGGAGAAGATCTTGGTGGCGAGAGAAGATGGAAGATGTTGGTTTTAATCTTGGCAAAAAATCGGCGCATGCATAGAGAAAATGCCCCACAGCAGAAGAGAGGTATGTGCTATTTTCAAGATTAGCAGTGTTGGGATAATAGAGGGCAGCGTGTTGAAAGTAGCCCCGAAGGATATCAAGTAATTGAAATTGGAAACCTAAACATAAAACAAAGATATCAGACTGACATCCAGTAGGCAGATTTTGAACGTTACCATGCTCACCTAGAGAAGTTTCGGGGTTTATCGATATCAGAGGGGACCACGGCTTCGTCCATATACCATGAGGAGTTTTGGGGCCATCAGCAAACATAGCATGAGCAATGCGCACGCCCAGTTCTGCTTCAATCATTCTTGACCGCTGAGTTGGTTGATAAACCCCAATGAGCAGATGAGAAGCTAGTACAATATGATCCTTCAGCACATCCGATGACGCTACGTTGACGGATTCGCGGTCCAAACCTCCACTGCTCACGAGAAAGTAGAGATATTCCTGGTAATCTTGTATCACCTCATTAGATCCTGCAATAGGCTCTACACAGTGCTGTGCAAGCAATATGTTGCGAGATGCGCCATCTGCATCGGCGGTCACAACCCCCTGGACTGTGTCGTACACAGGTACGGGTCTGCGATACATATCCGAGGAGGCAATGTGAGTGAGTCTTGTTTCCCGGCCCATGGCGTCTAGGTCTCGTTGGAATAGCCACGCAATACCGAACTCTGTCCACGTATCTCTCCTGTTCTGACGGAAGATCAGTTTCGTGGGCCTCCTCTGACGGTCTAGATATGTTTCAATGTCATGAGGACTAGGAGATAGCAGGTCATGAGATTGAGGTCGCCAATCCCCATCAGAATAGCGTAATGTTCTCAGTAGAGTTGCAATTAGAGGTCGTAAAAGCTGATGAAATGCCCATGACTGGGGTGACCTATAAGGGCACGGTGATCGAGGTTTATCATCCCCTAGCCGTCGCGGAAGAAAAAGCGACAGGGCCTGTAAAGTGGGAAGCAATGTCGTTCCCAATAGGAATAACAGACTCATGCAAATGGCCACAGCGGCGGGAATTGCCACAGTGTAATTGAGATTACAAAGAAACTCGACGACTCCGACCAAGAAGAAGACCAGAGCAAGCAGGAGAAGTAACGGGAGAGCAGTGAATACCTGTGGCAAGTACCATGAGTCAAGGGACTCAGAGCTCATGTGGTGATAAGAGAATCCAATCTGTGGTTCAAGTTCGGGACGAGACCGTAAGTGCTCGCGCAGCCACTGCAGTGCAACAATCCCAATGAGCACAGTCGAGAGGCTGAGGATGAGGCTGAGGAACCAAAGAATGTTCACATGGATGTCGGACGGAGTCGGAGAAAATGGAACTTGTGTGATATTTACTGGTGGAGAGGAGGTTGTTCCATTTGGACTGCTTTCGAGTTGGACGAGAATGCGTTGGAGGATAAGAGCAGATATATCGCCAGAGTCTTGTCGAAGGCCCTTGTATGACTCTATAATGAAGGCAGTCACAACTGCAGAGAATAGACCGGCCTTGAAAGGATGTGAGCTCAGAGATTACACCGAAACTGAGGGTTGACGCACGAATATCAAGAGGTTCTGAACCTCCTCTTTCCACACCTCACATCTCGCTTTATCATTTTCCTTCCGAGCCTCCAAGAGAAGGGAAAATGGGTTTCCATCTATCTCGGGGAGACGATTCTGGAGTGGCTCCCCGCATTTCATAGGTATAAACTTCATAAGGACGTTAGCTATGTTACATTGGACAACCTATATCTAGATGTCAAACGAACCTCGGTCTCCTTCTCACTTGGACCCGCTACTGGATCACTTGGTGGAGATGGCTCATGTGTCTGGGACATGGATGTTCGGACTCGGTTATAAGTGGTGTGGAGGGGAATGAGAAGGCGTCTATAAGGCGATCTTGAATTAGCGCGCAAGGCACCTTTGTCAGACTTTCGCCAAGTCTAGCATGTAATTTTCACTTCATTTCGATATCCATCTAAACTTTGCCCTAACCCAGTCAGCACTTTTCTTCATGTTGTTATCTCTCATACGATCACTCAAAATTGATTCAAAAAAAGGAAATTAGCTCTTGGGTTGGGCAGTCAGGATCAGAATCTCGCACCCGAGCAAAAATTTGACGGAATTATTATAAGTATACAATTCTCATATACATATGCTGTAAGAATATAACCCTTGACCTTGGTACCATCTCATGGGCTCACCGGAACAAACCTCCCTTATAGCCTTCTCCTTCTCGCTGAGGCCCGCTGCCGTTCACTTGGCTGCAACTGCTCGTGGTCTCGGATATGGATTTCAGAGTTGGATGTAAATTGTGTGGGGTTTGTCAAGAAGAAAGGCGCACGTTTGATTGTGCTGAGTACAAACTACTATATATGCATTGCGCATTGGACTGAAGGAAAAGTATGGTGGTTAAATGCGCAGGGCAGACGGTCGTATACAAAGTCTATAAAAATATCTCGGCCGACGCACTCGTTACGTTGTCGCCCAACCATCGTCCTCCTGTGATAGATGGGTAGACGCATCATCTCGAGCGACCTGATCCACGATTCTGCCGAAGTCAACGACGGCATCGCAGGATGTGTGTTGGGGTTCTTGGATATCAACACATTCGACGGGTGTGAGATCAGCTCCCTCCCCAGCAATGGGGGGCAGAACAATTCCAAGATCTTCGGCATAGGCAACAAAGTAATACCAGACGCTGTCAAATATTGGTGGGGTTTCATTCCAGGAGGACATCATTTCCATCATATCATTTCGTGGATGAAAACGTGAGCGATATTCAAATATAGCGAGAATGAGCTCTCGACCCGTTTCCGTTGTGATTATTTCTGAACGTTGAGTACGTTGAGTGAGGAGTCTAGTAACATGGAGTAATGAAGCAAAGAAGAGGTAATCAGGAGGCAAGTCGGTTTCAACACCAGTATGGGCGCTCCTTAGTATAGACGACAGGGATCGGAGAAGGTCTTGATGTCGAGAGAAGACAGAAGGTGTTGGTTTCAATCTTGACAAAAAATCGGCACATGTATAGAGAAAGTCTCCCGCAGCAGTGGAGAGGTATGTGTTATTTTCAGGATCCGCAGCGTTGGGATGATAAAGGGCAGCGTGTCGAAAGTAGCTCTCAAGGATATCAAGAAATTGCATTTGGAAATCTAAACATAAAAAAAGATATCAGATTGGAATGTAGAAGACAGCTGACATACTGACCTAGAGGAATCTCGGGGCGTATGCTGTAGGCGAATGTCAAAGGAGAGTATAGCTGTGTCCATATACCACGTGGATTTTTGGGGCCATTAGCGAACATAGCACGAGCAATGCGCATATCCAATTCTGCTTCAATCATTCTTGCCCACTGGTTTGACCCTTTAATCCCAATGAGCGCGTATGAAGCCAGTAGGATATGATCCTTTAGCACATCCGGGGGTGTTATGTTGGCGGATATTGGGCCTGGGCATCCATTGGCCAAGAGAAAGTAGAGATATTCCATATAGTCTTTTATCATCTCATTGGATCTTGCAATGGGCTCTGCACAATGCTGTGCAAGCAATATGTTGCGAGATGCCCCATCTGCGTTGGCGGTCATCACTCCTTGGACTGCGTCGTACACAGGTACGGGTCTGTAAAAAAAGTCCGAGGAGTCAATGTGAGTGAGTCTTGTTTCTCGGCCCATGGCATCTAGGTCTCGTTGGAATAGCCATGCAATACCGAACTCCGTCCACGTATCTCTCCGGTCCTGACGGAAGATCAGTTTCGTGGGCCTCCTCTGACGGTCCAGACACGTTTCAAAGTCATTAGACACACGAGACAGCAGGTCATGAGATTGAAGCTGCTTGTCTAGGTCAGGGGAGTGTAAGATTTTTAGTAGAGTTGTGATTAGAGGTCGTATAAGCTGATGAAATGCCCAGGACTGGGGTGACCTATAAGGGCATGGTGATCGAGGTTTATCGTCCCCTAGCCATCGCGGAAGGAAAAGCGACAGGGCCTGTAAAGTGGGAAATATTGTTGTTCCCAACAGGAATAGCAGAGTCATACCAACAGCAACAACGATTGGAATTGCCACGGTGGAATTGAGATCCCAAAGGAACTCAATGACTCCGACCAAGAAGAAGACTAGAGCAAGCAGGAGTAATACTGGGAGAATAGTGAATATCTGTGGCAAGTACCATGAGTCAAGAGACTCGACGCTCATGTGGTGATAAGAGAACCCGATTTGTGGTTCAAGTTCAGGACGAGACCGTAAGTGCTCGCGCAGCCACTGGAGTGCGATAATTCCGATAAGCACGGTTGAGAGGCTGAGGACGAGGCTGAGGAACCAAAGGATGTTGACGAGGATGTCGGACGGGGTGGGAGAGAATGGAACTTGGGTGCTGTTTGGTAACGGAGGGGAGGTCGTTCCATTTGGGCCGCTTTCAAGCTGGATGAGAATGCGTTGGAGGATAAGAGCAGATAGGTCGCCAGTGTCTTGCCGAAGGCTCTTGTATGACTCTATAATGAAGGCAGTCACAACTGCAGAGAATAGACCGGCCTAGAACAGACATGAGTCAGAGACGAGACTGAAACTGAGTTGGCGCACGAATATCAAGAGGTTCTGAACCTCCTCTTTCCACACCTCGCATCTCGCTCTATCTTTCTCCTTCCGAGACTCCAGGAGAAGAGTAAATGGGTTTCCGTCTATCTCGGGGAGACGATTCTGGAGTGGCTCCCCGCATTTCATATGTATGAACTTCGTAGGGACATTAGCTATGTTGCATTGGGCAACCTCTATTTAGATGTCAAACGAACCTCGGTCTCCTTCTCATTCGGAACCGCTACTGGATCATTTGGTGGAGATGGCTCATGTGTCTGAGACATAGATGTTCAAATTTGGTTACAAGTGGTGTGGTGAATGAGGAAAGCGTCTATAAGGTGATTTTGAATAAGCGCGCAAGGCACCTTTTTGTCGGACTCTCGCAATCATCCGAGTGTAGCACTGTCCAGCATGGAATTTTCATCTCACTTCGATATCCATCTAAACTTTGACCTAACCCAGTCGGCACTCTTCTTCATGTTATTTTGTCTCATACGATCACTCACAATTGATTCAAGACAAGAAATTAGCTCTTGAGTTGAGCAGCTAGGATGAGAATCTCACAACCGAGCGAGAAATTGATGAAATTAAGTATACGACCAAAATTCATATGTACATATGCTATACTCAAACATAGATTCCATACGACTTTACGTTGCACATTGCACTGTGTATACGAAGGAAAAATATGGTGGCAAATGCCTAGGTCAGAAGATTGCGCACAAAAGCAATAGAAAGCGATGGAGGTGAAATAATAATAAACTATGAGATAGTAAGTATGACTTCAAATCATGGTATGAACCATAGCTTCTAGGATAAACATCTCCTTACATCATCGCTCAATCATCGTTCCTCTGAGGAATGGGTAGATTGCTCATCTCGAAAAACTTGTTCACCGACTTTGCTGAGGTCAACAAGGGCATCGCCAAATGAGTGTTGGGTTTCTTCTTGAAACCCAAGACATTTGACGGGTTTGAGATCAGTTGTCTGCTCCTCAGCAGTAGGAGGCAGAATAATTCTGAGCTCTCTGGCACGTTCAACAAAGTGGCGCCAGGTGTGGTCAAATCCCTGTGACCTCACAAGCATGGGGACCAATACCTGGAACACATCCTCTCGCGGTTGAAAACGTGAGCGGTACTGCAGCATGGCGAGTATGAGTTCTTGACCGATTCTCGTTGTCATTGTTTCCGAGCCGCGAGAGAGAAGACTCGTAACATAGAGTAATGAGGAAAAGAAGAGGTAATCAGGAGGGGGGTCAGTGTCACAATCCGCGCTTCCCAGTATGGACGCCAAGAACTGGAGAAGGTCTTCGTGTCGAGAGAAAACGGAAGATGACGGTTTCAATCTTGATAAAAAACGGACGCAGTCGGAGAGAAAGTGACCCACAGAAGAAGAAAGATATGTGCTATTTTGAAAGTCAGCAGGTTTGGGATGATAGAGGGCAGCATGTCGAAAGTAGTTCTGAAGAATATCAAGTGATTGGATTTGGAAATCTGAACATAAAACAAAGATATCAGACTGGCAACCAGTGGGCAAACATTGAACGCTAACATGCTGACCTATAGAACTCTCAGGGCGTATCTCGTGGGTAAATGCCAAAGGAGAATACGACTTTGTCCATATAACATGTGGACTTTTGGGGCCATCAGCGAACGTAGCACGAGCAATGCGCACGCCCAGTTCTGCTAAGATCATTCCTGCTCGCTGGTTTGGTTGATAAGCCCCAATGTGCAGTTGGGAAGCCAGTACGATATGGTCCTTTAGCACGTCCGATGATGCTACATTGACAGATTCTAGGTCCAAGCGTCCAGTGCCCATGAGAAGGTAGAGATATTCCATATAGTCTTTTATCTCTCTATTCGATCCTGCAATAGGCTCCACACAGTGCTGTGCAAGCAATATGTTGCGGGATGTCCCATCTGTATTGACATTCATCACTCCCTGGACTGTGTCGTACACAGGTACGGGTCTGTAAGAAATGTCCGAAGAGTCAATATGAGTGATTCTTGTTTCCCGGCCCATGGCGTCTAGGTCTCGTTGGAATAGCCATGCAATACCGAACTCTGTCCAAGTATCACTCCGATTCTGACGGAAGATCAAATTTGTGGGCCTTCTTTGACGGTCCAAGTATGTTTCCAAGTCATGAAGATTAGGTGACACCAGCTGATGTGACTGAGGTTGCCAATGCCCATCTGAATAGTGTAATATCTTCAGTAGAGTTGCGATTAGAGGTCGTAAAGCCTGATGAAATGCCCATGACTGCGGCGACCTATAGGGGCACGGTGATCGAGGTTTATGATCTACTGACCAGCGGGGAAGGAAAAGCGACAGGGCCTGTAAAGTGGGAAGTATTGTCGTTCCCAATAGAAATAACAGGCTCATGCCAGCAACGACAGCGATGGGAGTTGCCACAGTGGAGTTGAGGTTCCAAAGAAACTCGATGACTCCGACCAAGAAGAGGACTAGAGCAAGCAGGAGGAGCGCTGGGAGAGCAGTGAATATCTGTGGTAAATACCATGATTCAAGGGATTCGATACTCATGCGGTGATAAGAGAATCCGATCTGTGGTTCAAGTTCAGAACGGGACCGTAAGTGCTCGCGCAGCCACTGGAGTGCTATAATCCCAACTAGTACGGTTGATAGACTGAGAATGAGGCTCAGGAACCAAAGGATGTTGACGTGGATGGCAGACGGAGAAGGGGAAAATGGAATCCGGGTGCTATTGGCCAGTGTAGAGGAAAGTGTTCCATTTAGACCGCTTTCGAGCTGGACGAGAATGCGTTGGAGGATAAGAGCAGATAGGTCGCCAGAGTCTTGTCGAAGGCTCTTGTATGACTCTATGATGAATGCAGTCACAACTGCAGAGAATAGACCGGCCTTTGAACAGATGTCAACTCACCGATGAGATAGATATGGGGAGTTGACATACGAATATCAAGAGGTTCTGAACCTCTTCTTTCCACACCTCGCATCTCGCTTTATCCTTCTCCTTCCGAGATTCCAGGAGAAGGGCAAATGGGTCTGCATCTATCTCGGGAAGATGATTCTGGAGTGGCTCCCCACATTTCATAGGTATAAACTTCATAAGGATGTTAGCTATATTGCATTGGACGGCGCCGTTCGCATGAAACGAACCTCTGTCGCCTTCTCGCTTGGACCACTGGATGGCGGTGGCTCATGGTTCAGGGACATACAAGTTTTGATTCAGTTACAGATTATCTGAGGGTGTCAGGAAGAAGAGACGGTTGTAGCCTGGCATAACTTGTCATTTGATCAGCGAAGTAGCAATGCTTGATAAGGTTGATTGTGGGCGCTTGATGGCGGCGAAGTACGGCGGAGTGTCGCTAACACGTAGCAGTTGTGTATGTAATCAGCCCCTGTCGACGCGACCGTCGTTTTCGAACACGTATGTGGACAGCAGCGCATGTGAAACGTGATATACGTGTCTTTTTCTTTGATCAATAACCCTGTCATTCATATAAAAACGCGAACCTGGGTACGCGTCCTCTTCTTTACCCATAACCACCGTCGCCCTCGAGAGGTACAATTATGTCCCCTCCACGCATTCATAGCCGTCGGCACCCGACGCCCAAGCAGAGTAGAAACCTACTTGCCTCCTTTTCTTTCGCTTTCTTCCTTGTCTTGTCGATTATCCTTCTGTGTCCTGTCTCCGTCAAGGCTGAGGAAGTACAGACAAAGCCAGAGTATGGAACTGTTATTGGAATTGGTGTGTTCTTTTATCTGCTGCTTCGTCATGACCCCCCTGGCTCATGCAATCTTTATAGATCTGGGTACAACGTGAGTCTACTGGGCAAGCCAGTAGTATGGAGCTATTACTGACTATTGTTGGTCTATACCAGTTATTCATGTGTCGGGTAAGTTATAGCGTATCCCGTGCAAGACATCCACTCACTCGCCTTTTCGCAGTGTTTACAAGGGTGGCCGTGTCGAGATTATCGCCAACGACCAAGGAAACCGAATCACACCTTCCTGGGTCAGCTTTAATGGAGATGAAAGATTGTTCGTCTTAAGCCTCTCTTCCCTGTTTGACACAATACTAAACACATCATATTTTTACAGAATCGGTGATAGTGCCAAAAACGCCTTCCACTCGAATCCCAAAAACACGGTCTTTGACGCCAAGCGTCTCATTGGTCGAAAGATGGAGGAGAAGGAGGTCAAGAAGGACTTGAAGCACCTACCGTTCGCTGTCAAAGACAAGAACGGACATCCCAGCATCAGTGTCAAGTATAAGGGCGAGCAACGTGAATTTGTGGGTACTTCGTACACATCTTCTTGATACAAGGTGCTTATTGGTGTCCAATAGACCCCTGAAGAAATCAGCGCCATGATCCTCACCAGAATGAAGGAGACTGCCGAGGCATATCTTGGCCACGGAGTCACTCACGCAGTTGTTACCGTCCCAGCCTGTGAGTCCATACACTTCGCATTTATATTATGGCACTCACCTTTCATTCCAGATTTCAATGACGCCCAACGCCAAGCTACCAAAAATGCAGGCGAAATCGCTGGTCTCAAAGTCCTCCGAGTCCTTAATGAACCCACCGCAGCCGCTCTGGCATACGGAATGGGCAAGAAAGGCGAAGAGTCCAAGGTCATCGTCTACGATCTCGGAGGTGGAACCTTCGATGTTTCCCTCCTCTCCATCGACGACGACGTCTTCGAAGTGCTCGCCACCTCCGGAGACACCCATCTTGGCGGAGAAGACTTTGACAACCGTGTCATGGACTACTTGGTGAAGAACTATCAGCAGAAGACGGGCACCGACGTCAAGAAGAACCAGCGCGCGATGGGCAAGCTCAAAAAGGCGGTTGAGAACGCTAAGAGGACTTTGTCGTCGCAGCAGAGCACCAAGATCGAGATCGAGAGCTTCGAGAATGGTAACGACTTCTCGGAAACGCTTACGAGAGCCAAGTTCGAGGAGCTCAATATCGAGTTGTTCAAGAAGACGATGAAGCCCGTGGAACAGGTCTTGAAGGATGCTGGCGTGTCAAAGAAGGACATTGATGAGGTTCGCAACACACTTTACATCTGTAGGCTCACTTTGCTGACGATAGACACTTTAGATTGTCCTTGTCGGTGGTTCAACGCGCATTCCCAAGGTCCAACAGCTCCTCAAAGATTTCTTCAACAAGGAACCTTCCAAGGGTGTCAACCCTGACGAGGCCGTCGCATATGGAGCCGCTGTCCAAGGTGCCATCCTTTCTGGTGTTGTTGGCGAGACAAGCGGTGTCACCCTCCTCGATGTCAACTCCCTCACTCTCGGTATCGAAGTCACTGGCGGCAACTTTGCTCGCATCATCGAGCGCAACACCGTCATCCCCACCAAGAAGAGCCAGATGTAAGTACTCCTTTCCCGCATATTATAACGTTCATTGCTTACACCAACCTGCAGCTTCTCGACCGCTGCGGACAACCAGCCCACCGTGTCAATCAAAGTCTTTGAAGGCGAGCGTGGACAGACAAAGTTCAACCATCTCCTCGGCGAATTCGACTTGACCGGTATCCCTCCCGCACCCAAGGGTGTTCCTCAAATCGAAGTCACCTTTGAACTTGACGCCAATTCCATCATGACCATCAGGGCTTTGGACAAGGGAACGTGAGTTAATTTTCCTCGCTGATCGCACCTTAACGCTACTTACCAATATCATTCCCTCATCAGTGGTAAATCAGAATCCATCGTCATCGCCAAAGACAGCAGCCGCCTCTCTCAAGAGGAGATCGACCGCATGGTCGCCGACGCTGAGAAATTCGCTTCTGAAGATCAGCTGCACCAGAAACGCACCGAAGCGCTTAACAGCCTCTCTGCGTTTGTGTATGGATTGAAGACGCAGCTCGGTGAGAAGGAGGGTATGGGCGGGAAGCTAGGCAAGGCGGACAAGGCCAAGCTATTTGAGGTCATTAAGGAAGGTTCCGAGTGGCTTGACGGATCTGGCAGGGACGCCAGCTTGGAGGAGTTGGAGGAGAAGCTTGCTGGTATGTTTCTTATTTCATGATCCATTCCATTCCCGTTTTCTGACCTGTTTTGTCCTTTTTTAGAACTGCAATCGACCGTCAACCCTATTACCAGCAAACTCTACCAGAATGGAGGTTCGAACGACGAGTCGGATCCTACCGACCACACGGAGCTTTGAGGGGTGAATAGATATTTATATACACCAGTCATAGACGC
>Ga0247737_1000635_pt1 | contig 14345 bp, 8 predicted proteins | sample UWRJL028104C2_FD_180937 | JGI IMG/M metagenome (GOLD analysis project Ga0247737, IMG submission 180937) | Plant litter microbial communities from Arlington Agricultural Research Station in Wisconsin, United States - UWRJ-L028-104C-2 | ecosystem: Environmental > Terrestrial > Plant litter >...
TAAATGCTTAATCCAGTCAGTGTGGCTGAGTTGGGTGAGTAGAATGAACTAGACTGTATGTACGAATAGATATTAAATGCTGATGGTGAGCGTTCAAGTGCAAAAGGCAACTATTGACAGCTGTTAACTCAGCAGTAGGTACTTAGCACTAAGCAGCCTGACCTGACAGGTAGCAACGTGGAGTTGTGATACCCCTGACTAGTGGTAGAGCTTAGCGAGTCCCCTGATACGTCATACATGTAAGTCCTGGACTATCAGAGCTCGCACTATCGAGGGAGCGAAGGGTTTGATGCGTTCGGCGAGGAATGCGCAATTGCGTTAGGTTTGCTGAAGTTCTGCTGTGTACATTGTCTGACTTGGGGTGGCACATCCAGAATTCTTGAACGGGAGGCTGTCCCGATCCCGACCCGGTTTAGTGGCTCGCTTACTAAGAAAGTGCTAACAACTCAATCGAGGGCTGCAGCACCCGAGGATGAAAGTACCACGTTATTGCCCAGACGGTTTAACAACCAGACACATAAGATTCGAGTTCAGCAGCATTTTCACCGCTATGCACAGGTCTAGATAACTTGGTATCCTATACGGGTGGCTTGCTTCCAGACGCCAGTTGATATTTCATTCAGATCTCGCTTGCGCAACAGTTTTAAAAGGGATAACCACTCCCCTAAGATGAGATAACGTACAACCACATAGGGAAAGGAAACATTATGTTACGTCTCATATAGAACACAACTATAAAGTTATACAAGTCTACAATCTATTGTGACCTATTCCTTGGTAGGTCTTGAATAAATTTAAATTCTTTTTAATCCTACCCCTGAGAGATTTGATCGAGGCCAATTGTGGATGAAAAGCTACACTTCAAGCACCAAACCAGCAAATCTTTCCACGCAACTTAAACCATAAGCCATGGGATAACTGTGCACATATAAGTACTTGAATTACTCGTTAGTTCTAGATGAACAAAATGAGCCCAAGAAAGTGGCCAGAAGGCCGCATGGTGCTTAGATTATATGGAATGGTCCGTGGTCATCAGTCATAGAGTGTCATGGTATGGAGGAGCATGAGGCTGAAGAATCGACCCCAGCCTTGTCCACTTGTTTTGGACACACTAGTACAGGCCCAACCCCAATGTCTTTTTCCTCTTCCCACACCACGCGTAATTTGTATTCATCCACTCTCCATCGACCACAAATCCACATTCATCTGTTACGCCAATCCATGCGATTCCATTAACACGTCCAAAGATCTTTGGACGCGTTGGGACATATCTGTAAGTCCTCCGCTGGTACTCTCCATTTTGCCATACCCCAGCCAAGGGCGTGGGTAAAGCCTTTCACAGTTCTTTTACCCTTCCTCCGAGCTCATACTCGCGGGCAACGCCCCCAGAAGTCGCGTAAATGGTCTCAAAACCGGCATAATATGCATCAAAAAAAGTCCAAGAGAATGTTGTTCTTGAGTTAAACTAACCAGCTCCAATTCAGATCATACCCCAATTTTGACGAACGAAGTGCATGCTTGAACCAGCAAAATGGTATTTTTCCTTACCTGCTTAAAGGTTAAGGAATTCCACTTAACACATACAGGTTCTCTTTAAACGAAAGCCAGTACAATATGTCAACAAACCTACCATTGAAAGAGATGACCAGGAGGTATAGGAAATGCCGGCGCATCTGCCACATACACATGCTAACTTCTTGAACAGGTCTGGCATATTCCACAAACAGGGGAGATATTCGTAGAGTACGAGCATTATCTCAGTCGGTAAGTAAATTTCGCCTCACGAATGATGGAAATTATGGCTAACGTGATGTAGGATGGATTTTTATAAGCAGGTTGGCTAATGGCACTTATCCGTCCTTATAGCAGTGTTCTAACATCACATAGCGCCGCTTCATCTGCCAAATAACTGGTCACTCTGGATTATCGTTCTTCGAAGCTTTAAAGAGCGAGGTATGGGATCTTGAAGTGGGGTGGAAAACCAGCATTCTGAGCTAACTATCTCACAGTTGGCTGGCGCACAAGAAGTTGAAGAAGCATTTCCAGAAGCCCTAAAGGGCCCAATATTGAGACGCGTCCAATTCCAAACCATTTCTCGAATCGATACCCTCGTAGATCTTATATACGACGAATACCGAGCCGATTACTACCCAGGAGAGGCTGTCACAGTACATGTGCTCACAGGCGAACGTCTTACTGGGATCGTACGGGATAAGACTAGATTCGGCAGCAAGCTTTTACCGGACGGCACGCTCGGCGCACCCTTTTCACGATATTTTGTCAGCCTCGACAACAGGCCTACCGAAGAAGCTGTGGTGGATGACGCGCATATCACCCGGGATCGCAAGATCTTCACCAAGCAAGTTCTACGCTCATTTATCAAGAAAACAGTTACCCGGGAGGCATGGACTGGTGCTCCTTGGTTAGTCAAGCATGACGTCGCTGCACAATATCATATTGACACTCGTGTCCCTCCGCATCTCCGCTACGAAAGTAAGGCTGCGGAGCGAAAGGCGAATCAGCAACAAAAGAAAACGGTACCCCCAGATTATGAAGGAATGGTCGGGAGTTTTCCAGGCAATGCAAATGGGCATGGTCGACTCCCAGAATTGAAGCCGGCTGCCCCAAAAAGCCATAAGAGCAAGCAGCAGCAAGGACAAGCTAAGAGTAAGCAGCAGTCATCCTTGAATCCTGCGCCTACTATCCCTACACATTCAAATCCTCCTCTCTCTACATTCCATCATCCCCGTTCCTTCGTTTCTCACACTTTTCAAGCCAACGGACAGCCATCTCGAGAGCCGCACTATGATGGCTTCCCAAATGGGTTTGCCCATCCGCAGCCAATTGCCTCGATGCCTCCAGCGCCTCCTCCACCACCCCCGATTAAATATCCCATCGAAGATTTGAGCGTGGCTCCTCGACACAACGGTCCTAAGAGACCTAATATCAAGTTTTTCTCTCAAGAAACTCCGCTCGACGTTGCTACGCTCACCTCTAAGACAGATGGAAATGGCATTCTCATGAAATCAGTAGGGTCACTGCTGGAATCCTGGGATACATTGAACGTCTATTGCGAGATCTTCAAGTTGGATTCATTCACATTTGACGATTTTGTGGAGGCAATGCAATTTTCTTCTGAAGATGTCGAGTGTGAGCTATTTGTTGAAGCGCATTGTGCTGCTTTGAAAATTCTTGTTGATTCGGAAGCGGATGGGGGAAAGGTCCAGATTCAACTGCCAAAGTTAGATGACGAGGAAGAAGATGAAGACTCTGACGAGGAGGAGAGTGCAGAACCAACACCAACCCCTGAACCAGAGCCGAAGCCCAAAGGTCGTGCAACTAGAAGTAGCTTAGCAAAGGCCGAGGCAGCGGCCCTACAGGCGGAAGCGCAAACGACAACACGTGAATCTACTCCTGAGCCAAAAAGCACTCACCGGGCTGCAGAAATGCAGGCCGAGATAAATTGGATCGAAAGGTTACAAAAACGTGACTTCAAGGATGGTGGTTGGCAAATTATTGTGGTCGGTCTACTACATCAACTTTCCAAGAATCCTCGTCAGACACAAGTATGCGAAGAACTCTTAAAAGCGCTTGCACCTTTAGACATGGAGCCGACGAAAGAGACTGCCCGTCTACAGTATACCAAACTTAATGTGAATCTTCGCATACAAGCACTACAAATTATCTGCATGCTGACTTCAGAAACAAAATCTGCTCGGGGATATATGGAACAGTGCAGTGAAGAGATGACAGTATTAAGAAAGGAAAAGATCAAGTGGCAGAGAGACAAAAAGGCCTTGTAAGTTGCCCCACCTCGCCTAGTTCGTGGTGATTTTCTGTCTCTAACACCCCGTAGCATGGAGGAGCTTCGCCTACTCAATGAAGAGAAGAAAATCCAACTACCAGCGAACATGCCCGCATCTCCAACAGTCGAGAGTAAATCACTCGATAATGATGTCAAAATGACTGATGTTGTTGAAGATGAGGCGCATGATTCTGTTGAAGAGGTAATAGACACCGATGACGATCCCCATCAAGGTCGGTACCTTCGTCGTGGTCAATATCGCGATGCCGAAAGAAAACGAAAGCGGGTGGTAGAGCAAGAGAAGAGAGAAAAAGCCGAGGCAGAGGCAAAGCTGCCAAAGCACACTAAACAATTTACGAAGCTACTGAAGGATATCTCTAAAAAGCAGGCGCAGCTCACAGAGTGTGAAGAAGAAATTGCTGTTATAGACAACGACCTTCGAGAAGCCGACTGTCCACGAACTCGTGTGCTAGGCAAGGACAGATTCTGGAATCGCTACTACTGGTTTGAACGTAATGGTATGCCCTACGCAGGTCTGCCAAACAGCTCCACAGCCGATGCAGGATATGCCAATGGATGTATATGGGTACAAGGTCCTGATGATATCGAGCGAGAAGGATACATTGAATTAGAGCCGGAAGTACAGCATCAGTACAGGTTAAAGTTCAACATGACGGTGCCAGAGAGAAAAATGCTGGAAGAGGGTACAACCCATGTATTTACAGCCCGCCAATGGGGTTACATTGACGAACCTTCTTCCCTTGACGACTTGATCCAGTGGTTGGATTCCCGTGGTCTACAGGAGATGAAATTGAAGAAGGAGCTCATTCTATTCCGCGACAGAATTGCCCACAATATGGAGAAGAGAAAGGCATACCTAAGCCCTTCTGCCGAAGACGTGGAAGAGAAGGCCACAGAATCCGGAAAGCGTATGTCGACCCGTAAGAAGGAAGTACCCGTCGACCCTACTGGGCAAAGATGTCTCGCCTGGCATAACAATATGGCGGTTGAAGAATTGGGCCATCTACATTCGGATCAGCCACGAGCACGAAGGCCGGCTAAGAGAGCTGCAGCTGCAATTGTGGTCGAGGAAGAACGCACAACAAAGAGTGAGCCTAAGGGCAAGAAGGAGAAGAAGGCAGCAGGGCGTCGTCGTGAATCTTGAAACACCAGTGCCATAGCGGATAACGCAAAGACCCCTTGGATCTGGTGGTTATCTATGTTTGAATTGAAGCAAGGAGTTAAGGAGATCATGGCATAGGCGTTACAACTAGGGTCAAATATATTTATTTGAATGATGGCAGGCTTGCTATAAGTCTTTAGATCATTGATTAGTTACCGTCGTATAGACAATTGCATACGTGGGTAGTATTACCTGGATTTGTAGATAATTCCAAAATACTCAAATAGCATTTTTACCTATTTAACTTATGCCACCTATTACCCATGGATACTTGTACAACTTCGCCGTAACTATACGGTGGATTGAAATTCATGACGCTCTGTAGCAGTAATCATGCAACCCTGAGAAAAAAGCTCATGGATTGTCCCGAATGATATAGAAGAATGTCGAGTAGCTACACTTTTCAAGTTTTCTAAATTGGGCCGATTTAATTGCTGATTAACTCCGAGACTAAAGCGAGTCACTAGACATGTCAATCAAATCATTTAGTTTGCTTATTCAATCAATCAGTTAATTAATAAATATATTATCACGCTGTGTGAGTCAATTACCAGTCCTCTCTTCAACTGATCCCAGGACGGCTGTGGCAGGTTCTGTCTAGTCGATTTAATTGGCAGCGTCCTTTACCTTAATGTCCTTGAACATACGCGTCCTATACAGTAAGCAGGAAAGAACTAGGCTTCAACTAGAGTAAATGGTCACCAAAAGGCAAAGCTAATGCGTAAAACCCAAACAAAAGCACACAGGTAAGATTTGGAAAAATACACGATTCATGCGGTTTGATGTATTTCCGCGACGGAGTTTCATGGCGAGCAAATGTCCAGCAGATGGAGCATGTTGTGCAGCCAATCACGTCGCCCAATCCTCGGAGTCGTGCGAGCGTGAAAAGTCCGAGATGGACTGGCCCATAACGTACAACCACCGTCTAGGCCGTATTAATGGTAAAGTCAGGAATAACATGTCCACCAAAGCCCCACCCTGGATCTGAAGATGGCCATAAGGCGACCGTCCGAGTCGACCATCCGGACTTTAGAGCTCTTGGTGTGCGCAAGGAACAGGGGCGAAAGTCATGATGACATCCCGCCGCCTCAAAAGTTTATAAGGTAGGGGCTCTATTTTTTCGGACTATTTGCAAGTGCTTTGTTTATATTGATTTAATTCCCCTTCGTTGTTGTACTATGACTTAATTTTACACTTTCTTGTTCCCTTATTTTTGTTCTTTTCCCCAATACATTATAGAGGTATTTGGAACTCAGTTCCTAGGGTAGCGGCCGTGGACTCTTTGGCAAGATGGCGTCTCAAGCTCCAGAAGGGTATGATTCTATTGTTAGAAGTGCTACGAGAGAATCTGAAGTTGGGAATAAATCGAGACCTACCAGTGCAGGCCATAGTTTCAGCAATTCGATGTTCCGTACTATATCCAGTGCTACCAATTTATCAAGAAAGAAAAGTAGACGAGTCTACGAAGAGGCCGAAGATGATGAGCCAAGTATGCTTCTCTTTTTTATACCCAAAAACCTGGCTAGCTCTCCGTGTCTAATTGAATTACAGTGAAGAAAAACGATTGGGCATTGATGCCAGAACTGCACGGCAGACAACAACAAGCAGAGAAGGATCAATTTAAAGGCCGAAAACTTGGAGTTACTTGGAAGAACCTTACAGTCAAAGGTGTTGGCGCTGACGCCGCTATCAATGAGAACGTCGGCAGTCAATTCTTGCCTGGGAAGAGAGGAACCAAAGCTCCCATGAAAACAATCCTGGAAAACAACCACGGGTGCGTCAAGCCTGGAGAGATGCTCCTTGTCCTTGGACGCCCAGGCGCTGGATGTACCACGCTGTTAAAGATCTTGGCCAATCGTCGAGATGGATACAAGGAGATTCAAGGTGACGTCCACTATGGGTCCATGGATCACAAGGAAGCCGCCAAATTTCGTGGTCAAATTGTTATGAACACCGAAGAGGAGCTCTTCTTCCCAACACTAACAGTCGCCCAAACAATGGACTTCGCAACCAGGATGAAGGTTCCATTCCATCTTCCTTCGGATATGGAGAAGCCAGCGGATTTCCAGAGAGAAAGCAGGGACTTCTTGTTGAGGTCTATGGGAATATCGCATACCCATGACACGAAGGTGGGTGATGAATACGTACGTGGAGTTTCCGGAGGGGAAAGAAAGCGTGTCAGTATCATCGAAACGCTAGCTTCGAGAGGAAGTGTATTCTGTTGGGATAACAGTACTCGTGGACTAGATGCTAGCACAGCCCTCGAATATACCAAAGGTGTACGAGCAATGACAGATATTTTTGGCCTATCTTCTATTGTTACACTGTATCAAGCTGGTAACGGTATCTACGATCTATTCGACAAAGTCTTGGTTATCGACGAAGGCAAGGAAATATACTACGGCCCATTGAAAGAAGCCAAGCCATTTATGGAAGGATTAGGGTTTGTCTGCGTGGATGGCGCCAATGTTGGGGATTTCCTCACCGGAGTTACTGTTCATACCGAACGGAAGGTCCGCGAAGATCGCAAATCTGATTTCCCAAGGACGGCAGATGAAATCAGAATAGCGTACGAGAAAACGGATATCAAAAAGAAAATGGAGGCAGACTACGACTATCCTTCAACCGACACAGCGAAATCAAATACTGAGGATTTCATTCAAGCTGTACAATATGACAAGCACAAGAGTCTCCCCAAATCATCTCAGCTCACAGTTTCGTTCATGGCTCAAGTCTATGCTTGTATCATTCGCCAAACTCAGATCATTTGGGGTGATAAATCAACTCTCTTCATCAAACAGGCGGTGGTTCTTACTCAAGCCCTTGTCTCTGGATCCCTCTTCTACAACGCTCCAAACACATCTTCTGGCATCTTTATTAAAGGTGGTGCTTTGTTCCTGTCGCTCCTCTTCAACTCGCTATTGGCAATGGGTGAAGTCACAGACTCATTCTCTGGACGCCCCGTACTCGCGAAACACAAAGCTTTCGCCTACTATCATCCTGCAGCCTTTTGCATAGCGCAGGTTGTAACTGATATACCAGTCCTACTCTTCCAGGTTTCTCACTTCTCACTCGTTTTATACTTTATGGTTGGACTCAAGCAAGACGTCGCGGCCTTCTTTACTTATTGGATAATCCTTTTTGCTACAGCCATGAGCATGACCGCTGTATTTCGAGCATGTGGTGCATTGTAAGTTCTCTTGCCATCTGCTACACAGTAGCAGCGGAATTATAAAGGATGTCTCTAACCAAAAGAAAAATAGATTTCCTACTTTCGACTCTGCTAGCAAGGTTAGCGGATTCCTCATCTCAGCATTAATCACGTACAATGGTTATCAGATTCCTAAACCGGATATGAAGTATGTTTATTCTACATGTTCCCTCTTCCCTCAGTCTATTAACAGGTAACTCACTGACTCAATTCAGGCCCTGGTTCAGTTGGATATTCTGGATTGATCCACTATCTTATGGATTTGAGTCCATCATGGCCAACGAGTTCAGAGGCCAGACTATTCCCTGTGTTCTGAACAACTTGATTCCTAACGGGCCTGGTTACACAGATCTTGCTTACCAAGCCTGCTCTGGCGTGGCTGGTGTTACTCTAGGTGCTACGGAGGTCACTGGCGAGGCATACTTAGCTTCGCTATCTTACTCTCCAGCTCATACTTGGCGCAACCTAGGCATCATTTGGGCACTATGGGCATTCTTCGTTGCTGTCACCGTTATTGCTACATCATATTGGAAAGAACAAACAGGAAAGGGCGGATTTCTTCTTATCCCAAGAGAAAAGGTAAAGAAGAATCTTCACGTGCTAGAAGAAGCTGCGAACGATGAGGAATCACAACGATCTGCTACCGAAAAAACACAAGTAGCTTCTTCGAAAAGTTCATCAAATGACACCAAAGTAGATGATCAGCTGGTAAAGAATACAGCAGTGTTCACATGGAAAAACCTTACATACACAGTTAACACTCCAACTGGCGAACGAACACTCCTGGACGACGTTCAAGGTTGGGTCAAGCCAGGAACACTGGGAGCACTAATGGGATCTTCTGGAGCTGGTAAAACAACCTTGCTAGACTGTCTCGCACAGAGAAAGACCGAAGGTACTATCAAGGGTTCAATTCAAGTCGATGGTAGACCTCTTACTTTGAGTTTCCAACGGTCTGCTGGCTACTGTGAACAACTTGATATCCACGAGCCATTGGCAACAGTCAGGGAAGCTCTTGAGTTTTCGGCATTGTTACGTCAATCTAGAGATATTCCTAAGGAAGAAAAGTTGAAGTACGTCAACACGATCATTGATTTGCTGGAAATGCACGACATCGAGAATACACTCATTGGAACCACCGGCGCCGGCTTGAGCGTAGAACAGCGCAAGAGATTGACTATAGGTGTCGAACTTGTGGCTAAACCTAGAATCCTCATCTTCCTGGACGAGCCAACGTCTGGTCTTGACGGGCAGGCAGCCTTCAATATTGTGCGTTTCTTGAGAAAGCTCGCCGATGTAGGACAAGCTGTTCTTGTCACAATCCATCAGCCCTCAGCACAACTTTTTGGAGAATTTGATACTTTGCTTCTTCTTGCCAAAGGAGGGAAAACGGTATACTTTGGTGATATTGGAGAACATGGTAGTACAGTGAAAGAGTACTTTGCAGGCCATGATGCACCCTGCCCTAAAGACGCCAACCCAGCCGAACATATGATAGATGTTGTTTCTGGCACTTTATCGAAGAATAAAGACTGGAATAAGGTCTGGTTGGAAAGTCCCGAACACGAGAACACTGTGAAGGAACTCGACAGAATAATCACGGAAGCGGCTTCCAAAGAGCCCGGTACATCAGATGACGGATATGAGTTTGCAATGCCTATTTGGCAACAGACTCTCCTGGTAACACATCGTATGAATGTCTCCGTTTGGCGAAACACTGATTATATCAACAATAAGTTCGCCTTGCATATCGGTTCGGCTCTCTTCAATGGCTTTTCTTTCTGGATGATCGGCGATACAGTTAGCGATCTACAACTCCGACTTTTCACAGTCTTCAATTTCATATTCGTTGCCCCAGGAGTTATTGCACAGCTGCAGCCTCTATTTATTGGACGGCGAGACATTTACGAGGCGAGAGAAAAGAAGAGTAAGATGTATCACTGGGGCGCTTTCGCAACCGGTTTGATGGTCTCGGAGCTTCCGTATCTTTGCATCTGTGCCGTGCTTTACTTCTTGCCATGGTACTATACTGTTGGCTTTCCACTGGCATCCAGCAAAGCTGCTTCTGTCCTTTTCGTCATGATCTTTTATGAGTTCATCTACACGGGTATCGGACAATTTGTTGCTGCTTACGCTCCAAACGCCATATTTGCCTCACTGGTGAATCCGTTGGTCATCAGTACTCTTGTCTCGTTCTGTGGAGTACTCGTGCCTTATCAACAAATTACCTCATTCTGGAGATATTGGCTCTACTACCTCAACCCTTTCACCTACCTCATGGGCTCTTTACTGGTTTTCACCACCTTCGATGCCGAAGTCAACTGTGCAGAGAGGGAGCTCGCCATCTTCGATTCCCCTTCAGGAACCTGTGGCGAGTACCTCGCATCATATATGCAGGGCATGGGCTCCAGAACAAACCTACTCAATCCAGATGCTTCTGCGGGTTGCAGAGTGTGTCAATACCGAGTTGGATCTGACTATCTAAGTACTCTGAATCTAGGAGAGTATTACTTTGGCTGGAGAGATGCTGGGCTTGTGGCGCTATTCGCGTTCTCTGGTTACGGGCTGGTGTACGCCTTGATGAAATTGCGGACAAAGAGGAGTAAGACTGCTGAGTAGAGCGGTGTACATTTGTCCGGCAGCTATTGTTTTTTCTTATGTCGCGTTGGGAAAATGGAGTTCATTAGATGGCATAGCGTTTATACGTCAGAGAATATAGTCTCCGTAGTATGCTTAGATTTTGCGAATGTGTTTCAAGATAGATCAGATCATAATGCTTGCTTTAAATAATGAGTTTGTGCCAAAGTTGACCTGGCTTCTGCATCCTTTACAGCGTGATGAAACATTAACCAATAAAATAATCTGGGCATAATAAATTATTCCGACCAATTGATTTGATTAATATGGCTAGTCAATCTAATTATGAATCTGATTGACCTTTGTCTAATTTATGAGCTGGCGCCATAGGTCCTCCCACGAAGACCATCAACACTTTCGGCCCCTTGGACAAGCGAGGACCATGAAACATATCACCATTTCGCTATCCTATTTCCAAGATTGATTTCCGAAACTATCAAGAGCTTGGAGCGCGCGGCGCACAGAATCCATTCAGCCACTGTTTTGCTGTCACTAACTTCGGAAATGAGAAGTGATGCCCCTCGGGAGATAGTCCAGTAGGACTCTTCTTCATCTTAGATCAATACTCATTCGAAGCGTATCTAATGAGAAATATATGGCACATTGTTGAATCTCTTTGGTATACTTCGAGCACTTATTCCTAGAAGTAGCCATAAAGGCAAATATTTCTAGTGGTGACTAACACAATCACTTCTTCGCATCATAAAACGAGCCCGTGGTCAGTGTAACCATTTGATTAGTTATGATCAGACCTGCTGAAAACACGGATCCTTCGAGATCCGAGAGGACTGGATCTGTTTCGAAACCCTCCTCATGAGAGGTCACTGCGAAATCATACATACCAAGCATTGCCCAACCTCCAGCGGTTATTCGTCCAGTCAGTGATAAGAATAGAGAGGATTCCCGCGACTAAGTAGCCAATACGGCGACCTGCGGTCAGCGTCAACCCCTACGCGCTTAGAAATAGATGCAAAAGAGCCCATCTATAGTCACGTGGTAAAACACTGCCTGCGCCACGCTTCTAAATATATTCTGTGAGATCTTACTAGTTCGGAGCTGACAACGAGCTACTAACTAGCTCCGGTACCAGCCACTCTTGAATTGTCACGGCCCAGCATAATTTCCATCTCTTTGTATCCGTTTTTCTTTGGACATGCGCGGCCTCAAGTGAATATGACGCAGGTTTGGCCTTCAAGAAGCCCAACATGCTTGGTTTCTTTGTGAGTGACTGGTACAGATGGCTTCTGAAAATCGACAGCCAGGCCACACCGCGATGGCAAAGGTTTTGTCATCAAATAAGCTGATTTGTCTGGCACTCATTGTTTCGAAAATAGCAGAACGGGCCGGATGTGCAAGTGGCCTGTCGATACCCGCACTCGGGCCAGCCTTTTTCTGTGCAGGCTGTGCGAAGGAACAGGCCTGACCTCGCCCTTTGTTTGATATAGTGCTTATAACAGTATGACTTGGCTTCCGTGATCCGAGAGCCGCCTCACTGATCGTGGTTTGTATATAACTGTTGATGAACGGCCGTCAAATCCTCATCATCCTCATCCAAACTCCTACAATCCAAATCAGCTTCCTTCAGGCTCCCTTTTTTTCCTATTCCTTTCCATCTCTCATATCTCCTTTGTCGATTTCATTGGATAATCAGCAAATAATCTAATCATGCAATTCATAAACGCTGTTCTCGGCCTTAGCGCCATCGCTGTCGCTTCCGCTAGCTATCCTTCCGCGTCTTCGACAGCATCTTCAGTGCTCAAGGTCAAGGTGGGAGAGTCCGGACTCACCTACACTCCCAACAACATCATTGCCGAAGTTGGTACCCAGATCGAGTTTGAGTTCTTCCCAAAGGTACGTTCAAGTCATTCTGTTGGACCCTCAAGAACGTTCGTAGTCTAATTCTCCGTAGAACCACACGGTTACACAGTCAAGCTTTGCTGATCCCTGCCATCCACTTGCTGCTGGTGGTTTCTTCTCCGGCTTCCAGCCAACCAAGGCTGGCACCCAGGGGAATACATTCACTGTCACCGTGAAAGACACCAAGCCCATCTGGTTCTACTGCTCGCAAACCACGGGAAACCACTGCCAGGCTGGGATGGTTGGAGCCATCAACGCCAAACCATCCGGAAACGCCACGCTTGAAGCCTTCATCGAGCTGGCCAAAAAGGCATCCACCTCCACCGCTCCTCAGGGCGGTGTTGCCGGTGGTGAGCTGAAGGTTGCCAGCGGCAACTCCACGGCCCCTGCTGGCCCAACTGCCCCGATGGGCACTTCGTACCCAACCTCTACACCACCAGCTGCTACTCCCACTACGCTTGCTACTCCTACCCCCAGCGGTACCTTCCCCGGTCCTTCTTCATCTCCCACCCCGATCGAGACGGGTGCTGCAACAAGCATCTCGGCCAACGTGTTCGCGCTTGCGGCTGTGCTTGCTGGTGCCGTGGCCATGTTGTAAATATTCCACGCATAGTTTGGCTAGGGGCAGAATGGTTTCTCACGACGGCGCATTAGATCTGGCGGTAATACCCGTGCTGGAGTACTTTGGCTTTTGTATCTATATAATGAGGTTTTAATGAACTGGATATCACTCAAATTGTCATTGTGCAGAATTATCTCTTGTGACTTCTCCATGTATTAAAGCGTCGAAACTTCATCAAGTGGGTGTCATATAGGACCTGCTGCTCACACAGCACGACTGGGCTGCCGTTCGTGATATCCCTTGGTCTCTACTAGCAATCCATCGGTCTTCTCTTGTAGCATATTTACTTAATTCTGGCTCATATTCCAAGCACTATTTGAAATATCCAATGGCAACATCATTGTCCCTATCTGGTTACGTCCATGGCCAATATATATGTAATATAAGCAAACGTGATAAACACCTTTACCATATACCGCTGAGTGCTATCCTCTCACTTACGTACAATGGGGTAGACATACGATCGTAACACGTTGAAATCACATGATCCTACCTCAGCAAAAACTAAGTATTGCATCTTCTAATCATATATACATAATAATTTCAAATCAACATCTTCAAATCAACTTTGATGTAATCTGAGCTGAAGAGCTAAACCGAAGAATGTGCTCCCAGCTACTCAATAATTCGTATACCAGACGCGAGTTTTTCAAATCGTTGATCTTTCAACAGACTCTATACTTTCTACGGAGCTTGTATTGATAAGTCTTTTGCTTGGAGGTTATCTTTGTTAATAGCAGGTGAATTTTAGAAGATAGTGACTTGTTTGTTTTTGTATGGGTTTTTTTAATTGTTCGCCATGCGTTGTTGTTATTTTCCCCCAACCCAAACGTGATCGCAGATATTAACAGGATGACCACTGGCGACGCGAACAAATGTGCAAACCGCCATCAAGTGCTGAACGACGAGCTAGAAGCCTTGCTTTGATGACCTTTGCATCACCACACAGTGCTCGATTTTCTTCAGATTGGCTTTTAATATGACTAGCTACTACTGTCCCAACTAGAGATCCAGAAAAAAATCATGTTAG
>Ga0247737_1000636_pt1 | contig 14342 bp, 10 predicted proteins | sample UWRJL028104C2_FD_180937 | JGI IMG/M metagenome (GOLD analysis project Ga0247737, IMG submission 180937) | Plant litter microbial communities from Arlington Agricultural Research Station in Wisconsin, United States - UWRJ-L028-104C-2 | ecosystem: Environmental > Terrestrial > Plant litter >...
GGCCTCGTCTTCCTTTGGGGACTCCCGGTCGTGAAAGCGTTTCTCGACGGCATCTTCCGGCCGGCGATCGTGTTCGAAGGCCTGAATGGGATCGTGCAGCGCGTTCCGCCCGTGGTCGACAAGGCGGTCACCGAGCCCGCCATCTATAATCTTAATCTGCTGTCGGCGTCGGGCACGGCGATCCTGTTCGCCGGGCTGATCTCCGGCCTGGTCCTCGGGGCGCGGCCGATGGAGATCGCCGCGACCTATGGGCGGGCGTTCCGGTCGGTCGTGCCGTCGTTGCTGACCATCGCGGCAATGTTCGCGCTCGGTTATCTGACGCGCTTTTCGGGCGTCGACGCGACGATGGGTCTGGCGTTTGCCGCGACCGGCCTGCTCTATCCCTTTTTCGGGTCGATGCTTGGCTGGCTCGGCGTCGCGGTCACCGGATCCGACACGGCGGCAAACGTCCTGTTCGGCGGTCTGCAGAAGGTCACCGCCGAGCAGCTGGGCCTGTCCCCGGTCCTGATGGCGGCGGCGAACAGCACCGGCGGTGTGATGGGCAAGATGATCGATGCGCAGAGCATCGTGGTGGCGTCCACCGCGACTCAATGGTTCGGCCAGGAAGGCCGCATCCTGCGATACGTGTTCATCCACAGCATCGTGCTCGGCATGCTCGTCGGCCTCGTGGTGATGCTGATGGCTTATGTCTGGCCGTTCACCTTGCTCATTCCGTGAACGCCCTGCCCGTACCCGAAGCCGATACGATTCTGCCCGTGATGGAAGCTGGCCGCGGGGATCGACTGCTGAACGCGATCGAGGTCGCCATTGGCCTCGGGCTCGCACGACAGTCTCATGGACCGTTCGTACTGGGTTTGTGCGGCGCCCAAGGCAGCGGAAAATCTACCCTGTCGGCCGCATTGGCACGACGTCTCGGCGCTGCCGGGATCAAGACCGCCATCTTGTCGATCGACGACCTCTACATGACCGCACGAGACCGTCGGGCACTCGCCCTGGAGGTGCATCCAGCGCTTCGCTCGCGCGGCGTTCCGGGCACGCATGATATCGCGCTCGGCCTTGCCGCAATCGACGCGCTGGACCGCGGGTGCTCCGCCACCCTCCCCCGCTTCGACAAGGCGCGGGATGACCGGATGCCCGAAAGCTCCTGGGAAACGGTCTCGCCCGATTGCGCGGTACTGATCCTCGAAGGCTGGTGCGTTGGCGCGACGCCCCAGACCGCAGCGGCGCTCGAAACGCCGACAAACGCCTTCGAGCGAGTGGAAGACCCCGACGGAATCTGGCGCACCTACGCAAACCAGGCACTTGGCGGCGACTATCAGCGCCTTTTCGATCGCATCGACTTCCTGATTCTGCTCGCGGCCCCTCGCTTCGAGATCGTCCAGGCCTGGCGGCTTCAGCAGGAACATGAACTCCGGGCACGGGTCGGGCCGGGCGCATCCAGCGTGATGAGCGATGCGGAGATTGTCCGTTTCATTCAATTGTTCGAGCGCCTGACGCGACACATCCTCGATGCGATGCCCGACCGTGCCGACATGGTCGTGCCGCTCGACGACGTCAGGTCGCCCCAGCAAATCCGATTTCGATCGGGTGACCTTCCGCCACGTGCCGACAAGAAACGCCAACCCGAAATCGAGAACGAGCAACGTCCGCAATGATCAAACTTGCCGCCAACCTGTCGACGATGTTCACCGAAATACCATTTCTCGACCGCTTCGAGGCAGCGGCCGCCACCGGCTTTTCGGGCGTCGAATATCTGTTTCCCTATGACCAACCTGCCGACCGCATCCGCGCGGAACTCGAGCGGCACGGGCTACAGCAGGTGTTGTTCAACACGCCCGTCAGCGACTGGGCGGGTGGCGATCGCGGCATGGCGGGCGACCCTGGCAGGATAGCGGAATGTCGACGCGGCATAGATCAGGCGATCGACTATGCCGTGGCGCTGGATTGCCCGAGAATTCACCTGATGGCCGGCATCAGGCCGGCGGGCATCGATCTCGACAGCTGCATGGACACGATGGTCGACAATCTGCGGTATGCCGCGGACCTCGCATCGCCGCACGGAGTCGCCATATTGGTCGAGGCGATCAACTCGAAAATCGATATCCCCGGTTATCTCGTCGATCACAGCGCCCAGGCCCTGACGATCGTCGATCGCGCCGGACGCGACAATATTCGGCTTCAATACGACATCTATCATATGCAGGTGATGGAGGGCGATCTGGCCCGCACGATCGAGCGGCTGGCGAACCGCATCGGCCATATCCAGATCGCGGATCATCCGGGCCGTCATGAGCCCGGCACGGGCGAGATCAATTACCCATGGCTCCTGCGCCGGATCGAGGCGCTCGGCTATGACGGATGGATCGGGTGCGAATACCGGCCCGCCGGCGATACGCTGACCGGGCTGGACTGGGCCCACGAGTGGCTCCGGTCGGAGCGGAGCGCCAAGGAGGCCCGACATGCCTGACACGCCGCGACAGCCAGTCCTGATGCTGGTGCGTGATCCCGAAAAATGGGGGCTCGAGCGGCTCGGCGACCATTTCGACCTTCGCACCGAGCCTGATGCCGGGATTCGCGCGGTCGTCACTGGCGTCGCCGAGGGCATCGACGCGGCGACGATCGATGCCCTGCCCGACCTGGAAATCATCGCGGTGTGCGCCGTCGGCTATGATTCGACCGATGTCGCCCATGCGCGCGCGCGAAATGTCGCCGTCACCAATACACCCGATATCCTGACCGACGACGTGGCGGATCTCGCCGTCGCGCTGATGCTCGCTACGGCGCGCAGGGTCGCGGCATATGACCGTTTCGTCCGCGGCGGCGACTGGGTACGCAAAGGCGCGCCGCCGCTAACCCGCAAGGTGACCGGCCAGCGCATCGGCATTCTCGGTCTTGGGCGCATCGGATCTGCCATTGCAAAGCGCGCCGAGCCGTTCGCCGGGGAAATCGCCTATCACAGCCGGCGACCGCGGACCGACGTGCCGTATCGCTACGCACCTGACTTGGTCCAACTGGCCGAGTCAGTCGATATCCTGATCGTAGCGACCGCTGGCGGCAAGGAGACCGCAAGGCTTGTCGATCGCGCGGTGCTCGATGCGCTGGGTCCCGAGGGCATGCTCATCAACATCGCGCGTGGATCGGTGGTCGATGAGGAAGCGCTGGTGTCGGCACTTTCGGACGGACGGCTCGGCAGCGCGGGACTGGACGTGTTCGTCGACGAGCCGCACGTTCCGGAAGCGCTGTTCGCGATGGAGAATGTCGTGCTGCTCCCGCATCAGGGCAGCGCCACCGTCCAGACGCGCGCCGCGATGGGCCAGCTCACGATCGACAATCTTGAAGCGCATTTTGGCGGACGTCCGTTGCTGACGCCGCTGTGGTGACGGACGCGTTCGCATAAGGGGATCACGATATGAAGCGATTGATCATGACAATGGCCATGGCGCTGGTCGCGTCGCAGGGTGGCGCCCAGCAAACGAACCGGCCGGTAAGTGCCGATCCCTATGCCAACAATGCCGATGCCGGCCAATTGCAATTCCCTCTGGCAGCACCCGCCGGCACGGACAGCGGCGCGGCGAAAAAGGCCCTCCCCAACGCAGTCAACACTGGCCCCTACGACGACAAGACGTGGAAATACGGCCCCAATTACGCGGTTCCGAAGGACGCAAAAACCTGGAATCCGGTCATGCTCAAGCTGAAGCAGGGCGGCAAGGTGACCGGCGGCACGCTGTTCAGTGCCACCGACCCCGAAACCTACTGCGCCATGGCCAATGCCGGGTACGACTTTATCTGGACCGAGATGCAGCACAATACCCGCGACTGGAACCAGGTCGCCCGCATGTGGGCAGCCTGCCCCCATGCGAAAGCAGTGCCCGGCGTCCGCGTCGCGGCGACCGATGAGCGCGAGATCCAGCACGCCCTCGACGCGGGCGCGCTCGTCCTGGTCGTGCCGACAATCGACACCGTGGAGGAAGCCATCGCGGCGCGCGACTGGGCCTTCTTCCCACCGCTTGGCCGGCGCAGTTCCGGCGGCGGGCAAGCGTTCGGCGCCGACATGTGGGGCAAGGTTCCCGGCGGCTACCGCGCGACCTCCAACGACAATATCGTGCTGATCCTCATGATCGAGACGCTGCAGGGACTTAAGAACGCCTCGGCGATCGCCAGGGTGCCCGGTGTCACCGCCATATTCGCGGCCAGTGGCGATCTCGCGAACTTCACCGGCTATGCACCCGGATCGCCCGATTACGAGCGCGCCATCAACATCGTGCACGATGCGACGATCGCGGCGGGCAAACGCCTGTGCGGACCGCTGCAATGGCGCGAGCGCGCCGACTTTACCTGTTTCCAGGGCGGGAGCGAGACCGCCGCGATCACACGGGGTGCGGCCGCCGAGCTCGGACCGCTGCGCAATACCCAGGCGAAAGTGGAGGTCGGGCCCCTGGCGGGCCAGTAAGGGCGCCGGGAGGCCGCCCGCGAATGCGCTAGGCGGGCATCGTATTGGCGGACGCGGGATAGAGGCGCGCCGCGATGCTTTCCGCGGCGGCCTCGAGCGCCAGACGCAGTTCGATCTGTCGCAGGGCGTCCAGCGCCGCCGGGCGGCCCGACCCGGAAATGGCGGCGATGACCCTGCCCTGCCGATCCCGGATCGGAACGGCGACGCAGCGCAGATAGAGGTCCAGTTCGCGGTCGTCGATGCCATAGCCCTGACTACGGATCTGGGCGATCCGGGCGCGAAGGACATCCTTGTTGACGATCGTGTGTGGGGTGAGCGCGACCAGCTCATCCTCCTGCAGGAACCGGTCGAGTTCGCTGGGCGGGAGGCCGGAGAGCAGTACCTTGCCGATCGCGGAGCAATAGGCTTCAAGCTGGGTGCCTGGCTTTGACGGGACCTTGGTACGGCCCTTCACCACGATGTAACTGACCATGTCTCCCTCAAGCATGCCCACTTGCACCGTCACCCCAAATTGGCGCGCGATATCATGGGCGAACGGTGTGGCACTTGCGCGCAGCAAGTCGCTGAGGTGGACACCCTTGGACAGGTCGAACAACAGCATGCCCGGCCGATAGCCGCCATGGGGGCCCCTGATCACCGCGCCAATGGCTTCCAGCGACAGCACGAGGCGGTAGCCGGATGCCTCCGGCATACCGGCACGCCGGCTCAGTTCCCTGCACGTGACCCACTCTTCCGGGCGATCGAAACCGCGAAGAAGCGTGAAGGCTTTCAGGATCGAATTGTTGATCGGCGTTGACATGTGCCTGTTTTTCCAAAGCTATTCAGCGGTCCTTATGCAACGACGAGCTTCTGGGCCTTCACCCGGATGCGTGCCATCTGGTGATTGCAGCTCATGTAGAGATAGCCATCGGCAGCGAGTTCGCAGTTCGAGACGATGCTGTTGGTGACGATCTTGCCCAGGACCCGGCCGGCCGGCGAGACGATGGCGATCCCGCCGAGCATCGAGGTCCACATATTTCCGTGGGAATCGATCTTCAGTCCGTCGCCAGCGGTGATCCCGGTTGCAGCGGGATCGATGAAGATCCGGGTCTCCGCGACGCTCCCATCGCTGTCGAGGCGATGGGCGAGCCAGCCTCGACTGACATCGGTGCAATAAAGAACGGTGCCGTCCGGAGAAATGCCGATCCCGTTGGGGACGTCGACCTTGGCGACAAGCGAGAGCGAATTATCCGTCTTCACTCGAAAGATGCCGGTAAAATCCAGTTCGCGCAGCGACGATTCCAGCGTGTCCTTCAAGCCGTAGGCCGGATCGGTGAAGTAGATCGAGCCGTCACGCGGCGAGATGCACATGTCGTTGGGACTGTTGAACCGTTTTCCCTCGAAGCGATCGTGTAGAAGCGTCCGCCGCTTCGTTTTGTAATCGACCCGGAACAGGCCTCGATTGCCGCTGTCGGCAAGGAGCAGACCACGGCGTGTCGCATACAGGCCGTTCGAGCCCGGCTCTTTAATCGAATTGGGGAACAGGGCCCCGACATAGCCCGACGGCTGAAGCCAGATCATATCGCCTGTGCCGACCTTCAGCCGGTGGATGCGGTTCCCGATCACATCCGAATAGAGCAGGTAGCCGTCCTTGCCGCCCACCCAGGTCGGCCCCTCACACCAGATCAGGCCTCCCGTCAGCGGCTCGACCACGGCATCGGCGTCAATCAGTGCGTCGAGCGCCGGGTCGAGACGCTCGACCTTGCCGGCCACCGGTGCGCCGGTATCGAGGTCTTCCTGGGCGAATATCGGCCCTCCAGCGGCTACGCCAATGCCTCCGGCCAAGCCAGTCGCCAGGATATCGCGGCGGGTGAATGTCAGCATTGCCCTCTCCTCTTCTGCAGAGTCATGGCAGGTCACCTGCGGCGCCTGACATGTACCTCTTCTTCAGCGAGCCAGGTCTGGATCGCCGCGCATCATGTTGCCGCGAAAGCCATGATCGTGCGACTGCGAAAAGTCTGCCCGGGCATCAGCGTCGTGCTCGGGAAATGCGGATGGTTCGGAGAATCCGGGAAATGCTGCGTCTCAAGAGCGACGCCCGCGCGCAGGGGGTATTTGACGCCGCCCTTCATCACCCGGTCCGTGCTGATATAGTTTGCCGTGTAGAGCATAAGGCCAGGCTCGGTGGTGAAAAGACGCAACGTACGCCCCGACTCCGGGTCGCTAAGTGTCGCGGCCTCCGCGACCTGACCCGGAATGCTCGAGCGCCGCAGCACATAGTTCACGTTGAAGCCGCGGTTCGCGACCATCTGCGGCTCCTTGGCCATCAGATCCTGCCCGATCGGCTTGCTCACCGAGAAGTCGAATGGTGTTCCCTTCACTGAACGGATTTCCCCCGTCGGTGTGTTGTTTGGAAGTGCATCCATGTAGAAATCGGCGTCAAGCTTCAAATTGTGGCGCAGAACATCACCCGTTCCAGCACCCGCGAGATTGAAATAGCTGTGCTGGGTTAGGTTGACGACGGTCGGCTTCGTCGTCGTCGCATCATAATCGACGATCAGCCGGTTGTCCGCAGTCCAGACATAGGTGACGCGCGCCACCATCTTGCCGGGAAAACCCTGGTCCCCATCCGGGCTGACGATCGTGAAGCGAACACCCTCCCCATCCCGCGTGCGAACGCGCGTTCCAGCCCAGAGGCGCGTGCCGAAGCCTTGAGGGCCGCCATGCATGCTCGATCCGGAATTGCCCTGGGTCGTCAGCTTGTATTCGGTGCCGCCCAGGTTGATCTTGCCGCCGACGATGCGATTCGCAAAGCGCCCGATGACCAGGCCGAACTGCGGGGAATTATTGGTATTGTAGTCAGTCGGCTTGTCGTAGCCGAGCACCACATCCGCCATCTTGCCGGCGCGATCCGGCACGGACAGCGCCGTCACCGCCGCACCCAGATCCATTACCGAGACATGCGCGCCGGAGGCGTTGGTCATTGTGAAGCGGTGGACCGGTCGCCCATCCGGCATGCGGCCCCAGATGTCCTCCCTGATCGTCGTGCGGTTATTCTGCGCTGAGGCCGGTGACAGCAGCGGAAGAAGGAGCCCGAGGGCCAGGAGGCGTAATGGCTTCATCTCTCTTCACCTGAATCGAAAAAAACGGGGAAGGCCGGCAGGCCTCCCCCAGGAGGGCCACTAGAAGCGAAAACGCACACCTGCCGTCATGTAACGACCGATGGGATCGTCGCCGTTGGTGACCGGGACGAAGAAGCCAGGAACAGTGCTCGCGGCACCAGTATTGACGAAGGGCGACGGATCCTTGTCGAACAGGTTCTGGACCGTCAGGAACAATTGAGCTTCACCGCCCGCGCGCTTGAGACGGTAGGACAAGGTCACATCGGTAAAGGCATTGGCGCTCAGCCGTGGTGCGTCGAAAATCTGCGCCGGATTGCTGCTGCGGCTGGTTCCGCTGTGCCAGCGCTCCTGAATATCCACGGCGAAGGCGTCGATGTCGTAATGGACGAAGCCCGTGAAACGATATGCCGGCAGGCCTGCGGCGCCAGCGCGGTTGAGCGTCGGCGATCCCGGGAAGTTTGCCGATGAGTTTTCAGGCTGCCACGCAAAAAGCCCCCTCAGGTTCAGGTTGCCCGCGCCAAGGCGCGTGGCGTAATTCATCTCGGCGTCGATACCATGGGTATTGAGCGTGGTGACGTTGAGCGCACGCGAATATGCGCGTGTCGGGAAGTTTGCCGCGCTCCGGTCACTGAATGGAAGCGGGCGATCGAACAAGGCGCATAGGGGCGACGTGCCGTTGCTGTTCTCGCATTCGAGCTGAACGGTACTGGTACTTGCCGACACGTTACCAATCGCGTTCTTCAGGGCGATGTCATAATAATCGACAGCGACGCTGAACCCGGGCAGCCAGTTCGGACGATAGACCGCGCCGACGGTAAGAGAGCGGGCAACCTCCGGCTTCAGATTTGGATTGCCGGAACTTTCGACCGGGACGGTGGCCGTGATCCCAGTGTGAAGGTCGCTGAACCCCGATGGATTGACGTTAACCGGCGCGTACAGGTCGTTGAGATTGGGTGCGCGAATGTCACGCGACCGCGTGGCGCGAATACGGAATTCATCGGTAAGATGCCAGTCGAGCCCGACCTTCCAGGTCGTGACGTTCCCGCTGGTATTGTAATGCGTATAGCGGGCAGCGCCGTTGACGTTCAGCGACTTGGCGATCGCAAAGTCGGAAAGCAGCGGAATGTCGACCTCAACCGCCCCCTCGGTGACGCGCTGATGTCTGTCGCGCTGGTCACCGACGACGTTCGATGCGTAGACCGGCGTGGTTGACCGGCAGTTGAACCGCAAGCCAGTGCAATCGACCCGATCGGTAGGCTGCGCGTCGCTGACGAGATCCATACCGAGCGAACGATATTCACCGCTCAGCGCGACCTTCACAGGGCCAGCCCAGGTATCGAACAATGGCCCCGCGATACTGGCGGAGAAATCGTCCATCGTGTTGTGCAGGTGGAAATAGGTGTCCTTCAGGATGTAATCCTGCGCGGCCTGCGACACGCTTCTTTCGCCGAACGGGTTGATCGGCACGCAACCCGGATAGAGGCCCGGATTGGTCAGGGTGACGTTGCAGACGATCTGGCCGTTAGGGCCTGTCACGGCATCAAGGCCCGCAAACAAGCGCGCGAAGTCCATATTGTTCACCGTGGCGACGTCCTGCCAGGACTCGCTGTGCGAATAGGCGGCAGTCCAGTTGAACTTGCCGATATTGCCCTCGAGACCCGCAATTGCGAAGTAGCTCTTGATCCAGGCCGTCGGCGTGAGGCGCGGCGCTTCCGACATCTGCTTTGCATAGGTGAAGGTCGTCTGGTTCGCGGCAGCCATGGCCGCCCGATATTGCGGCAGCAGGAACGGGTTGTTGGCCGACATCGTCAGGTTGTTGATGACGTTCTCTTCTTTCGAGAACTGATTGTACGACTTGGTACCGGTCGCCTGAAGGTAGAAGTGCGTGCTGTCGCTCACATCGAAATCGAAGCGCGCAAAGGCCTGGGTTGACCTGAGGCTCGCCTGAAGCGTGGAATCGTAGAAGGTGCCGTCACCGCCACTCTCCACGCCGCTCGACCCTGTCGGCGTGCCGTGCGCGAAAGGACGAAGCGCGTCGCCCGGACCGCCAAAGACCTGGTCGGCATAAACCCCGGTCTTGATGATGCCGAAACGACTGAAGTTGGTCAGGCGCGTGTTGGTCACGACGCGGTAAGGATTGGCCGCGGTGCCGGCGCCCTGCGTGGTATAGACTGCGCGGCCGTAGTCGCGCGTCAATTTGCTGTCGATGCCCTCGGAATCATAATGTTCGAGGCTGGCTTCGAAATGGCCGCGCCCGCCGAACAGCGATGTACCGAAGGCGCCACCGATCCGATAGGAGGCGTTGTCGCTGTTGGAAGACTGGCCGCCCTGAACGTTCAGCTTCAGGCCGTTGAAATTCCGGTCGACGACGAAATTGACGACGCCGGTGATGGCGTCCGAGCCGTATACCGCCGACGCACCGCCAGTCACCACTTCAACCCGCTGCAACAGAAGCTGCGGAATGGTGTTGGTGTCGACCAGATTGTCTGTCGTGGTCGGTGGGAACCGGTGGCCGTCGAACAGGATCAGCGTCCTGCCGGCACCGACATTGCGCAGGTTCAGATAGTTGCCCGAAAAGTTGCGCTCGGCCGCTCCGAGGTTGGACTGGTTGCTGGAACCGGAAAAGACCGGAAGTTTGTTCAAGCCATCGGGAATATTCGACGGCGTAACCTGCTGAATCTGCTCGGTCGCCACCACCGTTACCGGGGTCGGCGAATTATTGCCGTTGGTGATGATGCGCGACCCAGTGACGACGACGTCGTCTGCGCCATCGCCGGCGTCTTCGGTCTCCTGCGTGGCAAGCTGGGCGCTTCCTTCGGCCTGCTGGGCGAGCCCCGGCAGCATCGCAGTCGCGGCCGGCTCAGCCGCGTAAGCCCCGCCAGGCGCTATTGCTGCGATCGAGATACCTGCAGCCGAGGCGCAGAGCGAACGGCGAAATACTCGCAACGACATCGATTTCCTCCCCTAAAGGCCCATTGAACTGGGCTCATGAAACGAGATGAATCTCGCGGGGATTTCCGTTCAGACTAAGAAAAAATACTCAGACAATCTTCAATGCGGGCGCGGACGAGCAAGCTCGCCCGCGCCGCAAGATCAAGGTTTTACGTAGAGCGGCATCTCACCCTTGCCCGCCAGCTTCAGGCGATAGATCGAGCTGGAACCGGCAATGTACACCGTCTTGCCGTCATCAGCCCAAGCGAGATTGGCGGCGACCTCGGGCAGTTTTATCTGACCGAGAACCTTGCCGTCTGGGGCGATGATGCGGATGCCACCCGGGCCGGACGCCCAGATATTGCCGGCGGCATCTACCTTCAGGCCATCGGGAACATCGTCCGCGGTACCAGGCCACTGCACCAAGGCCTTGCCGTTCGAGACCGTGCCGTCTGGCGCAACATCGTAGCGCCAAAGCGCCATCTCCGGCAGCGAATTGGTGACATAGAGGATTTTACCGTCAGGCGAGAAACCCAGGCCATTAGGAAAAGGCAGGTCCTTGACCGCAGCCGTGAGCTTGCCGCCAGCATAACGGTACACGCCGCTGAACGGAATTTCCTTGGCAGGATCCTTGAGCTGTCCGGCAAGGCCGAATGGCGGATCGGTGAACCACAAGGACCCGTCCGGGGCGAACACCAGATCGTTCGGGCTGTTGAAGCGCTTGCCCTCGAACTTGTCCAGGAAATTGATCATGCCGAGCTTGCCGTCCAGGCGGACGATCCGGCGGTCGCTGTGCTGCGCGAGAAGGACGCTGCCGTCCTTGTCGGTGACCATGCCGTTCGAACCCTTGAACTTGCTGGTCGACTTGGTCGGCGTGCCGCCCGAATTCTCGATCAGCGTCTCTGCCTTGCCGTCCGCGGTGACGGCGATCAGCTTGCTTTCAGGTACGTCGGAGAACCACAGCCGCCCTTCATGCCACATCGGCCCTTCGGCAAAGGTGAAGCCGCTCGCCACCTTTTCGATCGCGGTGCCCGGTGCGATCACCGCGTCAAGCGCGGGGTCGAGCCGTTCCACCGAGATTCCCGCTACCGCCTCCGCCGTATTTGCGACTGTCGTCGCATTCGCCTGATTGTCAGGCTGGCCCGTGCCGCCCGTGCATGCGGCTACGGCCAGCGCCAGCGTGCTCACGATGGCGATTTTGCTTTTGTTCAACATCATTCTCCTTCTTCGATGATACGGATCGGAATGGGGTTAGAGGGCCATGTCCGCGGGATTTTCGGACACCGGTTCAAGATGGACTTTTGATCTCTGCGTCGGGATCGATGAACAGCCAGCATATCGCGCCGACCAGCGCGGCGCAGGACGTGGCAAGGAACGAGCCGGTCCATCCGAGTTCATTGGCGATGACCGGCGAAATCTGCGCGACAGCCGCGCCGCCGATCTGGCATCCCATGTTCATCACTCCCGAAACCGAGCCGGCGGACGACTTGCCCAGATCGGCACTGAGTGTCCAGAAGGCGCTTTGCGATAGATAGAGCGACCCCGATCCCAGGGCGAGCACGACGGCGGCCAGGCGGGCATCGGCGACCTGCGTCGCCAGGGCGACGAACAGCGCGGCCAGCGCCATGCCCAATGCGGCTGGATAGCAACGGCCAACCTTCTTGGAATAGCGGATCGAAAGCTTGTCGGACATGTAGCCGCCCGCCGAGGAGGCGATCGCCATCGCGATGAAGGGCAGCATGCCGTAAAGCCCGCTCGATTTGAGATCGAGCCCGCGCACCGCCGACAGGTAGTTGAAGAACCAGGTGAAGAAAATGAAGGCGACATAACCGAAACAGAAATAGCTCAGGGTCAGCAGTCGAACGTGACGGCTGGAGAAAATCTGCCCCCAACTCAATATCGACCCGCCGCTGCCAGCCGCGCTTCCTGCGGTGCCGGCGATATCCGCAGCGATGAAGTCGCGCTCGGCGGGGGTGGCGAGAGGATGTTGTTCCGGCCGTTCGCGGGCGGCAAGCAGCCAGATCGCCAGAACGACCATGCCGATCGCTGCGCTGGCCCAAAATGCGGCGCGCCAGCCATGCGCCGCCATGATGAAGGAGACGAGCGGCGGCGCTACGCCCGCACCGAACCCGACCCCTGCGAAAATCAGCCCATTGGCCAGGCCCCGCTCCCGCGACGGAATCCAGTTGGCAACAAGCCGGTTGCTCGCGGGATAGATGACGGACTCGCCGATGCCGAGCATCAGCCGCAATGCGATCATCAAGCCGAAGGCGCCCGCGAAACTGGTCGAGACCATCGCGATCATGGCGGTCAGCACGCTCCACCAGACCAGGCCGATGGCGATGATGCGATAGGCTCCGAAACGATCGGCAAGCCGGCCGGCGATCGGCTGGGTAAAGGCGTAGCCGATCAGGAACGCGGTGAAGATCGTGCCGAGTTGAACGTCGGAGATGCCGAGGTCGACCTTCAGCACCGGAGCGGCGATCGAGATATTCGTCCGGTCGAGATAAGACACGGCGGATACGAGAAATATCAGCCAGATGATGAGCCACCGTATCTTGCCGATCGGCACGGCGCCCATCCTTGAGGGTGCAGTCGTCACATCAGTTTCTCCCGAACGATTTGCTGGTTTGGAATTCTTCGGCTCGTGGTTTCGAACCGGCTGCTGGGTCGCTCGATACCGTCAGAAGCGCATACGGATACCCGCCGTGAAATAGCGGCCGATGGGATCGTCGCCGTTGGACACCGGGACGAAAAAGCCGGGAACCGTGCTGGGCGCTCCCGTCGCGACATAAGGGAAAGGCTGCTTGTCCCACAGGTTCTGGATGGTGATGAACGGGCGCGCGGAAATATTGCGCGCGACCTTGAGATCATAGGAGATGGTCAGATCGGTATAGGCCATCGCAGAAACGTCGGCCGCGTCGAACACCAGCGTCGGATCGCTGCTCTGGCGGGTCGCGCTGTGCCAACGCTGCTGGATGTCGATCGCCGCGCCGTTGCGGTCGTAATGGATGAAGGACGTCGTCCGGTATCGCGGCTGACCGCGCCCGTCCGATGCGCCGGCGCGATCGAGCGGCGTCGAGCCCCTGAAGTTCACCGTCACATTCTTCGGCTGATAGGAGAGCAGGCTGCGCAGGATGAAAATGCCTCCGGCAACGGCGGTCGAATAATTGAGTTCTATGTCGATACCGTGCGTATTCAGCGTCGCGACGTTGAGCTGCCGGGCGTAGGCCCGTGTTGGAAAATTCGCCGCGCTACGATCGCTGAACGGCAAGGGACGATCGGACAAGGCGCACAGAGGCGAGATACCGTTGCTTGCCTCGCATTCGCGCTGCACCGAGCTGTTGCTGCCCGACAAGGTGCCGATGGCATTGTCCATCGCCAGTTTGAAATAGTCGATCGCGATGTTGAAGCCGGGCAGCCAGGCGGGCCGATAGACCGCCCCCAGGGTCAAGGTGTTCGCGACTTCCGGCTTGAGGTTCGGATTGCCCGAACTCTCGACCAGAACGGTCGAGGTAATCCCGGTGTGGAGATCGTTGAAGCCCGACGGGTTGACGTTGATCGGCGCGTAAAGGTCATTGAGATTGGGTGCGCGAATGTCGCGCGATCGGGTGCCGCGAAGGCTCAACTCGCCGCTGACATGCCAGTCCATACCGACCTTCCATGTCATGACGTCGCCGCTGGTGTCGTAATGGGTATACCGCGCCGCCGCGTTCAGGTTGAGCGATTGGGCGAGCACCCTGTCGGCAAGGAGCGGCATGTCCATCTCCAGCGCGGCCTCGGTGACGCGCTGGTTCCGGTTGCGCATATCCCCGACCACATTGGATGCGAACAACGGGGTGTTGGCCGTGCAATTGAAA
>Ga0247737_1000637_pt1 | contig 14341 bp, 13 predicted proteins | sample UWRJL028104C2_FD_180937 | JGI IMG/M metagenome (GOLD analysis project Ga0247737, IMG submission 180937) | Plant litter microbial communities from Arlington Agricultural Research Station in Wisconsin, United States - UWRJ-L028-104C-2 | ecosystem: Environmental > Terrestrial > Plant litter >...
GACCCGCGGGTGGTCAATCTCGAAAAGACCGACGCCCGGACGTTGGACGACACTCTGATCCCGAAAACGCCGGGTCTTGTCGTCTGCGACGCCAGCTTCATCGGCCTGGCCAAGGTCCTGCCCGCCGCGCTGGATCTGGCGGCCGAGGACGCCGACCTGATCGCCCTGGTCAAACCGCAGTTCGAGGGCGACGGCCCCAAGGACGTGGGCAAGGGCGGGATCGTCAAGGATGCTCAGGCCCAGCAGGACGCCGTCCAACGCGTCTCCGACTGGCTAACGACCGTTGGCTGGACCACGCAAGCCACCGCCGAAAGCCCCATCACCGGCGGCGACGGCAATATCGAATTCCTGCTCTGGGCGCGCCGCCACTAATCGCTCAAGCAGCGAGCGACCCAACAAAGTCAAACCGCCGGTGGATTGCTCCACCGGCGGCCCGTCACGACATCGATCGACAGGGGGGCTGAAAAAAATCGATGCCGCGAACCCTGAGATCAGCGCGGCAGCCAACCGAGGCGCGGATCGAAATAGTAGTAGCCGTCGGCCGAAATCTCGTAGCCGTTGTCGTAGCGGCGGTCGTTCCGGCTATAGTTCTGGCGGTCGTCGCGGCGATAGTCCTGACGGTCATCGCGATAGCCACGGTCGTCGTAGCGGTTCGATGAATAGGCCCGGTCGTCGTAGCGATCGTTGTTGCTGTAGTAGGTCTGGGCCTGCGAATAACGACTGTCAGAACGGCAGTTGTCGTTCGAGGCGCGACCGACCTGGGCGCCGACGATAGCGCCGAGCACGCCGCCGATGATCGAGCCCTCAGTGCGGTTGCCGCGGCCCGAGACCTGCGAGCCGGCGACAGCGCCGACGCCTGCGCCGAGGAGGGCGCCCGCACCGGTCCGGCCTTGGCCGTAGGTCTGGCAGCGGTCCTGATAGCGGCCGTTGTCGTAGGACTGGCTGTAGCCCTGGTTGTTGCCGTAGCCGTAGGACTGGGCCGAGGCAGCGGCGGGGACGAGGGTCGCGGCGGCGGCGAGAGCGGCGGCGGCGATGGCGGACTTCACGAAGGCGGTCATTTGAGAGAACCCCTGTTCGGCGCCGGGGTGGTCCGGCGTCTTGTTGGGACGATGTATGGACCTCCCAACCTGAATGCGTTTTGAGCGGGCCGTTCATCTTCGTTCAGGTTTCGAAAGCGGCTAGAACGCCCGGATGACCATGACGCTGAAGATCGCCCATGTGGCCGGGCAGGGGGATGGCGTGGCCCAGACGCCCGCCGGGCCCGTGTTCGCGCCCCTGACCCTGCCGGGCGAGACCGTGCGCGGCGAGGTCGTCGACGGGCGGATGGAGAACCCCGAGATCGTCGAGCCCAGCCCCGACCGGATCGCGCCGGTGTCGCCTCAGTATGGCGACTGCGGCGGGTGTTCGTTGCAGCACTGGGCGAGCGGGCCTTATCTGGACTGGAAGCGGGATCTGGTCGTGTCGACGCTGGCGCGCGAGCGGATCGAGACGGAGGTCGAGGCGACGGTGGCGGTGCCGCCGGGCACGCGGCGACGGCTGGCCCTGCATGCGCGGCGGCTGGAGGACGGGCGGGTCGTGCTGGGGTTCAAGGCGCGGAAGTCGTGGCGACTGGTCGAGGTGTCGACCTGTCCGGTGGCGGATGCCCGGCTGGTGGCGATGTTCCCGGCGCTGGCGAAGGTCGCGGCGGCCTTTCTGGAGCACCCGAAGTCGGCGCCGACCCTGCATGTGACCTGGACGCTGGACGGGCTGGACGTCGATGTGACCGGGGTCGAGCGGAAATCCGGCGGACTGTCGGCGGACCGGCAGATGCAGGCGATTAGGGCCGCGCGGGAGGCGGATGTGGCCCGGCTCAGCATGGCCGGCGAGACCCTGATGATGGCGCGCCAGCCGCGCGTGATGTTCGGGCCCGCGACCGTGCCCCTGCCGGCGGGCGGGTTCCTGCAGGCCGTGCCGGAGGCGGAGCAGGCCATGGTGGACCGGGCCGTAACGGCGGTGAAGGGGGCCAGGAAGGTGGCGGACCTGTTCTGCGGGACGGGGACCTTCACCTTCCCGCTGGCGACGGTGGCCAGCGTGCTGGCGGCGGACGCCTCGGCGGCGGGGATCGCGGCGCTGAAGCAGGGGATCGGCTCGGCCAAGGGAATGAAGCAGATCACGGCGGAGGCGCGCGACCTGTTTCGGCGGCCGCTGTCGCCCTACGACCTCAAGGGTGTGGAGGCTATCGTGTTCGACCCGCCCCGGGCCGGGGCCATCGACCAGACGGCCCAGATCAAGGACACAAAGGCCTCGGTCGTCGTGGGGGTGTCGTGCAACCCGCAGACTTTCGCGCGGGATGCCCGGGTGCTGATCGACGCCGGGTTCCGGCTGGATAGGGTCACGCCTGTGGACCAGTTCCTGTGGTCGGCGCACGTTGAACTGGCGGGCGTGTTCAGGCGCTAAGCGGCCTCGGCCTTGGCCAGTGGGGCGCCCACAAGCGGCTCGAACAGGTATTGGGCCAGGTGGCGGGCGACGGGGACGACGACGCCGTCGCCGGTCAGGTGATAGGCGTCCGAATAGCCGCGCGGCAGGATGTAGCTGTCCGGCAGGCCCATCAGGCGGGCGGTCTCGCGGGCCGAGATCAGGCGCGAGCGAATACGGGGGCCATCGACGACGAGGAGGGTCTGGCGGCTGGAGCCTCCGGAGGGGGTGCGCAGGCAACCGGCGACGTCGTCGAAACGGACCTCGGCGCGCTGGGCCTTGGCGCCGGTTGAGTCGGTGCGGGTGCGGCGGTAGACGCCGCCGACCATCCGGCGACCGGCGCGCTGGGCGGCCTGGACCTTGGCGCGATTGACCGGGGACATGAGGCTGAGGAGCCGGTCGGTCTCGGCGGGGGTGTGCCAGGCTACGCTGTCGGGCTGGTCCTCGATCAGGTCGGCGAAGGTCGAGGCGCGGCGCTCGGGCGCGGGCAGGTTCCACCAAAGGGCGGAGGCGCGCAGATCGTCGGGCAGGCGAGCCACGGCACGGACAACGGCGGGGCCGTGGAATGGTACGATCGGGCCGGGCGCGGTCAGGTCGGGGGCGATCTGGACCTCGTTCTGGATGCCGATGACGAACAGGCGGGGGCGGGACTGGGGGACGAACAGGTCGGCGTTGATGACCAGGGCGCCGAAGCGGTAGCCGGCCTCGGCGAAGGTCCGGCACATGGCCTCGAAGTCGGCGCCGCCGCGCGAGGTCAGGGCGCCGCAGACGTTCTCGACGGCGACGAGGCGAGGGGCGCGGCCTTCGGCGGCGAGGCCGCGAACGAGGTCCCAGAAGGCGTAGAAGGTCCCGGATCGCTCTCCGGCGAGACCGGCCCCGTGGCCGGCGAGGGACAGGTCCTGGCAGGGGAAGCTGCCCCAGACGAGGTCGGGGCGGCCGGGGAGGGCGGAGGCATCGAGGGCGCGGATGTCGCCGACGGTCAGTTCTCCGCCAGTGCCCCAATTGGCCTGATAGGTCAGGCCCTTGCGGGCGTCGAAGTCGTTGGCGAACAGACAGTCCCAGCCGGCGCCGAGGCCGGCGCGGACCATGCCGCCGCCGGCGAAGAACTCGTAGAAGCCGGGCGTGGCTCCGGTGCGGGGGCGGGGGGAATCGCGCATTCGCTCACGGTGGCGATGGGGGCGAGTCGCGTCCATCCGTGATTGCACTCCAGAAAACCGAGTCCACAGAGTGCAATTCGGAGGATATCGTTTTGGTGCAATGTGTTGTGGAGATTTGCTGTGGCAGAGCCTGATGTCTGCCCGGCTTCTGAGTCCATTTCGAGCAAAGCCGTAAGGCCCGGCTTTAGCGACTGACCTTCTTCCTTTCGTCATCCTCCGGCGAGCGCTGCGTCCCCCGGTCTGCGCCGCGAAGGCGCGGCTTGCCGGAGGATGACGAGAATGGGGAGCCCTACCCGAACAGTTCCAGCTGCGCCCGCGCGTCAGCCGGCACCCGGAACTTGGTCACGTCCAGTTCGTGCCTCGGCCCGTCGAGGCCATAGCGCTTCACTGCCGCCTTGAAGCGGGCGGAGATCAGGTCAGCGACGGGGCCGGTGCCCTTCATGCGCTGGGACCAGTCGGCGTCGTAGTCCTTGCCGCCGCGCGTCTGGCGGACGAGGGACATGACGCGGGCGGCGCGGTCGGGGCGGGCCTCGGCCAGCCATTCGCGGAACAGGTCCTTGATCTCCAGCGGCAGGCGAAGGGTCACGTACATGGCCGTGGTGGCGCCGGCCTTGGCGGCGGCTTCGAGCACGGCCTCGAGCTCATGATCGTTGAGGCCGGGGATGACCGGGGCGAAGCCGACGCCGACGGGGACGCCCGCGTCGGCCAGACGCTTCACCGCGTCGAGACGGCGCGCGGGCGTGGCGGCGCGGGGCTCCATGGTGCGGGCCAGGTCGCGGTCCAGCGTCGTGATCGAGACGAAGGCGCTGGCCAGACCGTCGCGGCCCATCGGACCCAGGATATCAACATCGCGGGTGATCAGATTCGACTTGGTGATGATGGAGAAGGGCTGGTTGAACCGTTGCAGCACCTCAAGCAGGCCGCGCGTGATCCGCTGGGTCTTCTCGACCGGCTGATACGGATCGGTGTTGCCGCCTATGTGGATGCGCTTGCAGACATATTTCCGGGCGGCGAGTTCCTGTTCCAGGAGACGCGGCCCTTCTGGCTTGAAGAAGAGCCGGCTCTCGAAATCCAGGCCCGGGGATAGGCCCATGTAGGCATGGGATGGACGGGCGTAGCAGTAGATGCAGCCATGTTCGCAGCCTTTGTAGGGGTTGATCGATCGGTCGAAACCGATGTCGGGACTGGTGTTGGTGGTGATGATCTTGCGAGCGTGTTCGGGCGTCAGGGTCGTCCGGAGCGGGGCCGGCGCCTCGTCATCCGCCGTCCAGCCGTCGTCGAAATCCTCGTGCACGACGGGTTCGAACCGACCGGAAGCGTTGGTGCGTGCGCCGCGTCCTTTCTTCGGCTGGGAGGCGGGAGACATGAGAGGAGGCTATGTCTCAGATCGGAACAAAGCAAGAACAAAAAGAACGGATAGGGTTCTTGGCTTGGTCGCCGGATCAGGCCGAGGTGGTCATCTCTTCGAGCAGGGTTGCGACAAGATCGGACGCAGGCAGGGCGCGGGCCAGAGGCGCGCCCTGTCCCGCCCACTGGGCCGCGAAGCCGGTCTCGCCAGCGGCCCTGGCGGCGGCGTTGAGCGCCTTTCCGGCATCGTAGGCGATGGGATAATCGGGCACGGTTGAGGCCAGGCTGCGGCCCAGCGCCGTGAACCGGTTGGGCAGGCAGCGCGCCGGGCGGCCGGAGATGGCGCGGGTCATCTCGGTATGACCGGCCGCGTCGCTGCTCAGCACGGCGCGGTAGGCGGCGTCGGCCGCGCTTTCGGGACAGGCGATGAAGGCGGTGCCGAGCTGGGCGGCGACGGCGCCGAGGTCGAGGGCGGCGCGGATGCCTTGTCCGTCCATGATGCCGCCCGCTGCGATGACCGGGAGACCGGCCTGGACGACGAGGATCCGGGTCAGGGCGACTGTGCCCAAACGGGTGTCGTCGGCGTCAGGGTCGAACATGCCGCGATGACCGCCGGCCTCCCAGCCCTGGGCCACGACGGCGTCCATGCCGGCCGCCTTGCTCGCAAGCGCTTCGTCGAGATTGGTCGCTGTTGCGATGAGGAGGCAGCCGGCCTGTTTCAGCGCCGCGACACGGTCGGCGGCGGGCAGGCCGAAATGGAAGCTAACGACCGGCGGGGCAGCCGCGATGATGGCGGCGAACATGGCGTCGTCGTTCGCGAAACTGGCGTAGGCCGGCTTCAGGACGGGCGGAGGCTCGGCGCCGAAGGACCGGAAGGTCGGGGCGAGGGCGTCGATCCAGGCCGCCTCTATGGCGGGGTTGGCGCGAGGCGGGGCGTGGACGAACAGGTTCACATTGAATGGCCGCGAGGTCAGGGCGCGGACTTCCCCGATCATCGCGGTCGCGCCCGCCGCGTCCACGGCTCCGACGGCGACCGAACCGAGCGCTCCGGCCTCCGACACCCGCGCCGCCAACAGCGGGGTCGAGGTCCCGGCCATGGGAGCCTGGATGATGGGCGCCGTCACGCCGAGCTGCTCGAGGAAGGTCATACGAGGCAGGTGGTGATGGCGAGGTCGCCGTTCTAGGCTTGGGCTGAAGATGGAGAATGACGTGCCCGAGATCGACCAGGCCACGGCCGCCGCCCTGGGGTGGCCCAAGGCGAAATATGCCTGGATCGAGCGGGAACGGCGCTGGCTGTGCAGGACCGTGCCGTTCGACCGGGTCGTGCGCAGCGACGCCTATGAGGACCTGTATGTGACCGGGACGCAGTTGCGGCTGCGGCGGGCGACGCCGACGGACGGCGGGCCGGAGATGCTGAGGCTGGGGCGCAAGGCCGACGTCAATCCGGCGGTGAGGCTGCTGACGTCCATCTATCTGTCGGCCGAGGAGTTCCGGCTGCTGTCGTCTCTGCCCGGGAAGGTGCTGCGGAAGACGCGGCATCATCTCGGCAAGGTCGATGGGGCCGATGTGTCGGTGGATGTCTTCGAAGGCGCCCTGACCGGGCTGATCATGGCGGAGGCGGAGTTCGAGACTGTCGAGGCCATGGAGGCCTGGCCGATGCCGGATTTTGCGTTCCGCGAGGTCACCGACGACGTGCGCTACACCGGCGGCGAGCTGGTGACCGAGGGGCTGCCGGACGACCACAGCTGAGGCGGCCAGGCGTCATCCGATTTCACTATCCGACGCTCGCCCTTCGCGCGATAATCGCCGTCATCGCAGGGGAGTTGTCATGATCGCACTCATCGTCATCGGCGTTATCGTCGTCATCCTGATCTTCGTGGTCATGGGGGCCTACAATCGGCTGGTCGCGCTGGACCAGAAGGCGGACCAGTCGTTCGCCGACATCGACGTGCAGCTGAAGCAGCGAAACGACCTGATCCCCAACCTGGTCGAGACGGTGAAGGGCTATGCGACCCACGAGCAGGACACGCTGAACCAGGTGACGCAGGCGCGCGCCGCCGCCGCCGGGGCCACGACCGTCGATCAGAAGGTGACCGCCGACAACATGCTGACCGGCGCGCTGGGCAAGCTGTTCGCCGTGGCCGAGGCCTATCCGGACCTGAAGGCCAACACCAACTTCCTGGAGCTTCAGCGCGAGTTATCGGACATCGAGAACAAGCTGGCCGCCGCGCGCCGCTTCTTCAACAACGCCGTGGCCGAGTTCAACGCCGTGCGGGCCCAGTTCCCGACCGTGCTGTTCGCCGGGATGTTCGGATTTGGCGCCGAGAAGCCCTTCTTCGCCGTGGACGCCGCGGATCGCGCCGCAATGACCGCCGCGCCGCCGTCGGTGAAGTTCTAGGTCCACATGGCCGCTGTCGGTCTCCAGACCCACATCTGGGCGAACAACACCCGGTCGACCCTGCTGCTGATCGGGTTCCCGGTCGTGCTGACCGTGGTCCTGTTCGGGCTGGAGCTGGTGCTGATGGGGTTCGGCTTCCTGCCCAACTCGGGCGGGACGCTGGGCGACGACGTAAACTATGCAGTTGGGATGCTGGCGGGGACGATACCGCTGGCGGTCGTGGTCGCGCTGATCTGGTTCGCCATCGCCTGGTTCGGCAACCAGGCCCTGATCGACCTGATGACCGGGGCGCGGGAGGTCGGGCGCAAGGACGAGCCGGAGCTCTATAATCTGCTCGAAAATCTGGCGATCTCGCGCGGGCTGAAGACGCCGACGCTGAGGATCATCGAGTCGGACAGTCTGAACGCCTTCGCCTCGGGCATCCGCGAAGGCCACTATAGCGTCTCGGTCACGCGGGGGCTGATCGCCGCCCTGACCCGCGACGAGATGGAGGCGGTGCTGGCGCACGAGATGACCCACGTCATCAACAAGGACGTGCGGACGATGGTGATCGCCTCGATCTTCGCGGGGATCATCAGCGTCATCTGCCAGCTGGTGTTCCGGGGGCTGATGTACGCGCGCAGCGGCAAGAACAACAAGAACGCCGGGCCGCTGATCCTGATCGGGTTCGCCATCGCGGCCGTCGGCTATGTGTTCGCCATCGTCATCCGGCTGATGCTGTCGCGGACGCGGGAGTATGTGGCGGATGCGGGCGCGGTCGAGCTGACCAAGAACCCGGATTCGATGATTTCGGCGCTGCGGAAGGTGTCGGGGCGGTCGAAGCTGGAGGCGCCGGACGACGTGCAGGGCATGTTCCTGGACAATGAGCGGGCAGGGTTCACCGACGCCCTGTTCGCCACCCATCCGTCGATCAATAAGCGGATCGCGGCCTTGGTGAAGTTCGGCGGCGGGCGCGATCCGGGGGCGTGGGATCCGGACCTGCTGGAGACGGGGCCGCCCGTGGGCATGGCCGTGCCGTCGACGACCTCGACCGCCGTTCCCTACAGCTGAGAGGACCGCCCGTGGCGAAGCGCAAGATCGAGGTTCAGAACGTCGTCAGCCCCGGCCATATCCAGTCGGTCGATGCGGACAAGTACGAGGCGACGCGGGACGCCTATCTGACGGTGCTGACGCGTGAGGCGCCGGGGATGACGCCGGCAGAGATCAGGGCGGCGCTGACGCCGAACCTGCCGGAGGACCTGTTCCCGGGCGGGGCGACGGCCGGCTGGTGGGCAAAATGCGTGCAGCTGGATCTTGAGGCCAAGGGCGTGATCGTGCGTGCGGTCGGCAGTCCGGTCAGGCTGCGGAAAGCCTAGTCGATACGGGTCCAGCCCAAGGGCTTGAGGACTTCCATCGGCCGGAACTGGGCCTTGTAGTCCATCTTGGGAGAGCCCTCGACCCAGTAGCCCAGGTAGACGAAGGGCAGGCGCACGGCCTGGGCCTGACGCACGTGATCGAGGATGGCGAAGACGCCCAGCGACCGCTTGACCATGTCCGGGTCGAAGAAGCTGTAGACCATCGACAGGCCGTCGGAGAGCAGGTCGGCCAGGGTCACCGCGACCAGATCGCCGGGGCCTTCGTCGGTCGACGGCAGACGGTATTCGATCAGATGGGTGCGGACCGCAGTGTCCTCGACCATGGCGATATAGTCGGGCCAGGTCATGTCGGTCATGCCGCCGCCCGGGTGGCGGTGGGCGAGATAGCGTTTCAGCAGGGCGAACTGCTCCTGGGTCGCCTCGGCCTCGACGAGGTCGCGCGACAGATCGTCGTTGCGGGCCAGGACCTTGCGCTGACCGCGCGAGAACTGGAACTCCGGCGCGAGCAGGCGGACGGAGACGCAGGCGTCGCAGCCCTCGCAGGCGGGGCGGTAGGCGATGTTCTGGCTGCGGCGGAAACCGGCGTGGGTCAGCTCGTCGTTGACATGGGCGCCGTCCGAGAAGGGCAGGTTGGCGAACACCTTCCGCTCGGTCATGCCGGGCAGGTAGGGGCAGGGCGCGACCGCCGTCATGAAGAAGCGAAGCTGGCGTGTCGGTACGTGCTGCGTCACGGCCCTAGGTCCGCATCCGATTTCGTCCGGCGTATGGCGATGCCGTTGTCATGGGACGATTTGCCGTCAATCCGTGCTGCGTCGCAAGACCGTTCGCGCCGTCCGTGAACGGCGCGGCGGTCACAGGCTGGTGTCCGTGGGCAGAACCGGCGCCTCGCGCAGCAGCACGATGGCGATGCGGCGGTTGCCGGCCAGGGACGGATCGTCCGGATATAGAGGGTCGGAACCCGCCTTGCCGGCCACCGAATAGACCCGGTCGGGATCGACGCCGGCGGCCTGGAGGATCTGGCGCGAGGCGTCGGCGCGGCCGGCCGACAGCGGCCAGTCGGAGGGCGTCGAGGCGCGGCCGGACCCGGCGACGGCCGAGGTGTGCCCTGAGATGGAAATCCGGTTCGGCAGGCGGTTGATGACCGTCGAGATGGCCCGCAGCAGGACCTGGGCGCGGGCGTTGGGGCGGGTCGAGTTCTGTTCAAACATCGAGCGGCCTTCTTGATCGACCAGCTGGATACGCAGGCCTTCGGGCGTCTGGTCGATGATCAACTGTTTCGACAGCTCGGCCAGTTCGGGCATGCGCTGCATGGCCTGGCGCAGGGATTCGGCGGCGGAGGCGAACTCGGCGGCCTCGCGGGCGGCGATTTCCTCGCGCAGTTCCTCTTCAGAGGCGGCGGCGAGGTTGGCGTTGGTCCCGGCTTCCTCGGGGGCGTCCTGAGGCGCTTCCGGAGCCTGCTGCTCCAGCACCGACTGCGAGCCGGAGGACTTGGAGCCGTCCTCGCCCAGAGACGTGCCGCCAAGAATGCCGCCGGAGCCGGAAGTGGTCTGGGACACGCTGGCCGGAGCGAAATACTCGGCGATGCCGCGCTTCTGTTCCGGATCGGTCGTGTTGATCAGCCACATCAGCAGGAAGAAAGCCATCATCGCGGTCACGAAGTCGGCGTAGGCCACCTTCCACGCGCCGCCATGGTGGCCGCCACCGACCACCTTCTTGATCTTCTTGATGATGATCGGACGATCGGCGGCGTTCATCGACTCGGGGGGGGCTGCGGATACTGATCCGGACCCTCGACGATCAAGGTTAATGCCACGTTTCGGAATGGCCTCAGACGGCCGGTGTCCCGAGATGCTCGAACAGGATAAATGCGCCCAGGGCGATCAGGGCGAGGCCGCCGATCAGCTCGGCCACCTTGCCGAAGCGGGCGCCGATGCTGCGGCCGATCAGCATGCCGATCGTGGTCAGGGCGAAGGTCGTCAGACCGATCGACAGGGCGATGATCCAGATGTTGGCGCCCAGGAAGGCCAGACCCACGCCGATGACGGCGGCGTCGATGCTTGTCCCTACTGCGGTGGCGATCAGGGCCCAAGGGCCGGTGCGGGTCGGGACTGCGTCTTCGCTGGCGGGCTTCGACGCCTCCCAGATCATCTTGCCGCCGACAACGGACAGCAGGACGAAGGCGATCCAGTGGTCGACCTCCTGCACGAAACCCGCGGCGATCAGACCCAGGCCCCAGCCGACCAGCGGCGTCATGGCCTCGATGATCCCGAACACCGCACCCGCCCTGACCGCCGAACGCCATGACGGCCGATGCGACGCGCCGCGCCCGACGGCGGCGGCGAAGGCGTCCGTGGACATGCTCAGCGACAGGATGGCGATGGCGCCAGGCGTCATGGATGGATCTCGCCGGGCAGACAACCGCGCCCGGCCGGATCGAGCGGCGGCCGGGATAGGGGATCGCGGATCAGTTAGCCCAGACTGAACTGACAGGAAGGTTGTCGCAGGCCCCGTCAGGTCCTAGACACGCCGCCACGCGGATGTGGCGAAACTGGTAGACGCACCAGATTTAGGTTCTGGCATCGCAAGATGTGGAGGTTCGAGTCCTCTCATCCGCACCATCTTCCAAGGGCGCTATCGCTCGCCGCGCGGCGGCTCACTGCTTGAGCGCGTGCCGGGGGCTTGCAACCCCGAACGATCAAAGAAAAAGGCCCGGGATCGCTCCCGGGCCTTCGTCTTTTCGGTGATATCCGTCGGACCTAGGTGGTGGCCGGCGGGGGCGGGATGTCGGCGTCGGTCTCGTGGACCTCGACGTGGCCGCGTCCCAGGTGGCTCTTGCGATAGCCATACAGGAAGTAGATCAACAGGCCGATGCCGCCCCAGATGGGCAGAACCATCTTGGCGTCGTGCGGCAGGTTCCAGAACAGGAAGGCGCAGCCGGCGGCCGAGAGAGGCGCGATGATCCAGACCAGGGGCATCTTGAACGGACGGTTACGGTTCGGCTCCTTCACGCGCAGGATCATGACCGCCAGCGACACCATGAAGAAGGCGAACAGCGTGCCCGAGTTCGAGATGTCGGCCAGTTGGCCGACCGGGAACAGGGCGGCCGCGATGGCCACCGCGATGCCCGTGAACGCAGTCACGATGTAGGGCGTCTTCCACTTCGGGTGGATCTTGGTCAGACCTTCCGGCAGCAGGCCGTCGCGCGCCATCACGAAGAAGATGCGGGTCTGGCCGTAGATCATCATCAGGATGACCGAAGGCAGGGCCAGCATGGCGGCCAGGCCCAGGGCGTTGCCGACCATCGGCCAGTGAATTTCGCGCAGAACGTGGGCCAGGGCCTCGTTCGAGCAGACCAGTTGGTTGGCGTTGGAGGCGATGGCGCAGGCGGCGACGAAGGCGGGCGAACCCGGCTGGACGGCTTCACCGGCGGCGCCGACGACGGGTTGAGCGCCGATGGCGCCGATCGCACCGACAGCGACGAGCAGGTAGAAGATGGTGCAGATGGCCAGCGAGCCGATCAGGCCGATGGGCACGTTGCGTTGCGGGTTCTTGGTCTCTTCAGCCGCCGTCGAGACGGCGTCGAAGCCGACGTAGGCGAAGAAGATCGACGCCGCGGCGCCGACGATGCCCATGCCGGACGACGTGCCGAACAGGCCGTTCGGCGCGAAAGGCTGGAAGTTGTCCATGTTCAGGACCGGCAGCGTCAGGGCGACGAAGACGGTCAGGGCGACGACCTTGACCGCCACCAGGACGGCGTTGACGCGCGCCGATTCCGTGGTGCCGATCATCAGCAGGGCGGTGACGGCGAGAGCGACGATGATGGCCGGGATGTTGACGATGCCGACCGAGAAGTCAGGCGTCGGGATGAAGCCGTTCATGCTCCACGTCGGTCCGGCCTGTAAGAGATCAGGCCAGTCGAACCCAAGTCCGTTTTCTATCAACCCCAGCACATAGCCGGACCAGCCGACGGACACCGCCGATGCGGCCACGGCGTATTCCAGGATCAGGGCCCAGCCCACGCACCAGGCCAGAAGCTCGCCCATGACGGCGTAGGTGTAGGTGTAGGCCGAGCCGGAAACCGGGGCCATGGCGGCCAATTCCGAATAGCAGAGCGCGGCGACCGCGCAGACGGCGCCGGCGATGATGAAGCTGACGGCCATGCCGGGGCCGGCCTTCTGGGAGGCGGCGGCGGTGAGGACGAAGATCCCCGTGCCGATGATTGCGCCGATCCCCAGAAGGGTCAGCTGAACAGGACCTAGCGACCGATGAAGCGATTTCTTCGCGGCCGTGGCCAGAATCGCGTCGAGCGACTTAACGCGCCACATGAATTTCCCCTCGAAATTTACCCGGACCCCTGCCGGTTTGGGCGGACGCTAACCATGGAAGTGGCTGTGCGCAACGCGGTATCATCGGCATGACCGGCTGAAGACGCTTTCGTGAACGGCTTTTCCGTCATCGAGCTACGCAGCGTCCTGTGAATCGGACGCGCAATCTGGTGCGGGGCGTCGCCCGATGGGCTAGCCGGGTCAAATTTTTTGGGGCTAACGCGCTTTGCGCTACTTGAGGCCCGATGACCCTGCCGATCCACGCCGTTCTGGAAGACCTGAAGGCCGCGGTGGCCGCGAATCCGGCGGTCGTGCTGGCGGCGCCGCCGGGCGCGGGCAAGACGACGGTCGTGCCGCTGGCGCTGCTGGAGGCGGACTGGCTGGGCGACCGGAAGATACTGCTGCTCGAGCCGCGACGACTGGCCGCGCGGGCGGCGGCCGAGCGGATGGCGCAGACGCTGGGCGAGAAGGCCGGCGACACGGTCGGGTATCGCACCCGGCTGCAGAGCCGGATCGGGCCGAAGACGCGGATCGAGGTCATCACCGAAGGCGTTTTCACGCGGATGATCCTGGACGATCCGGGTCTGGAGGGCGTCGGTGCGGTCCTGTTCGACGAATTCCATGAGCGGAGCCTGGATGCCGACCTGGGGCTGGCGCTGGCGCGGGACAGTCAGGCGGTGCTGCGGGATAACCTGAAGCTGATCGTCATGTCGGCGACGCTGGATATCGCGGGGGTGTCGCGGCTCCTGGATGGCGCGCCGGTGATAGAGGCTCAAGGGAGGGCCTTTCCGGTCGAGACGATCTATCTCGGGCGCAATCCGGTGGAGCGGATCGAGGACGCCACGGCGCGGGCCTGTCTGACGGCGTTGGGCGACCAGTCGGGGTCGGTGCTGGCCTTCTTGCCGGGGCAGGGGGAGATTCATCGGACGGCGCAGAGGATCAACGAGCGGCTGCGTGATCCGTCGATCGATGTGGTCGCCCTCTACGGCGCGCTCGACAAGGAGACGCAGGATCGGGCGATCGAGCCGTCGCCTGCGGGGCGGAGGAAGATCGTACTGGCGACCTCGGTGGCCGAGACCAGTCTGACGATCCAGGGCGTGCGCGTGGTGGTCGATTGCGGCCTGTCGCGCGTGCCGCGATTCGAGCCGTCCAGCGGGCTGACGCGCCTAGCGACGGTGCGGATCAGCCGGTCGTCGGCCGAGCAGCGCAGGGGTCGTGCCGGGCGGACGGAGCCGGGGGTCTGTTACCGGCTATGGGACGAGGAATCGACGCGGGGGCTGGTTGCGCATCAACGGCCGGAGATTC
>Ga0247737_1000640_pt1 | contig 14333 bp, 14 predicted proteins | sample UWRJL028104C2_FD_180937 | JGI IMG/M metagenome (GOLD analysis project Ga0247737, IMG submission 180937) | Plant litter microbial communities from Arlington Agricultural Research Station in Wisconsin, United States - UWRJ-L028-104C-2 | ecosystem: Environmental > Terrestrial > Plant litter >...
TGGCCGTTTGCGTACGCGACGATATAGGTCGACATTTTCGGTGTGGTTTGGAACTTGGTATACTTCCATTTCTCGTTCTTCGTGGACGCGAGTATCTCTGCAAGGTCGGCATCGGTATTGACGCCTGGTTCGAGGACCTCTTCCGAGATCGCAGGCATATTACTCAAGTTGACAGTATCAGCACGCGAGATCATGCTAATGGAGAAGGTGGCTTTTAGGAGGGGTTCATCCCAACACGGGAAGGCGCGTCGTGCGGCTGTTGGCTGGAAATCGGTGTCAACACCATTCGCTTATAATCCATGGAAGTTGCAGATCACTTACCTCAAACTGAGTGAGAGTATAATTCTTCGTCTTGCCTTCGTGCTCCCAAGAAGACTTATAGTAACCCATCATGTTTCCAGTAATTTTTGCTTCGAAACGGATCTTGAGTTCGGCCTTTGAGCCGGCTGATAGCTTGAGACCGTTCGGCAATTGGAAGGTGGTACGCTCCTTTGCTTTATCAAAAGAGGAGTCGATGATCACTTGTTCTTCTTGGAACGCGTCTGAAGCTAGCGTCCTGTGTATTAATACTAGATTTCAGTAACTTTTGACATGGTTGGCGAATCCGAACATACGCTTTCGTGATCGCCAATTCCGACGTGTTGAGGACGATCGTCGAGGTCTCTGCGACGACATCTAGACTAAATGGGGATCAGTAATAGCGAATGGATCAGTGCTACTTCGATAACACCTACCTGATCCTCTCCACTGCCTGGAACCTAAGGTCTTCAAGATCTGTCTGGATCACAAGATCGTAATGAGTAGCCTTGATATTGGTAGGAAGCCGGTACTGTTCATCTTCCTTCGTTGTTGTGGACATGGTTCTTCAAAATGGCTATTATTACCAGGACGTTTTAGATGATTGACAAGTCACGAGAGTGACCTGAATATGCTCCCACTCTTTTAAGTTTTATGCCCCAACCGCAATTTTTTTTAGTTGAGGCAAAGACGCTGAACCACATGTACATGACCTTATTCCGATAGACTTCAGTCTACTTCCGGATCTGTGTGTTGGACGAATATATAGCTGAGCTAAACTTTTGAAGTCCTGTCGATGGCCGTGGCGATTTGTCACTCATGTGGCTTCGAGTATGTGGCTTTGGTGAGACACAAGATTTTATTCTCATGGGGTTTTCGATTGGAAATCTAGACAAGCCGCACAGTACAGACATGGTTTGTGATTCTATCCGGAGACGAGTAAGCGGGTCACAGGTTAGAATGTCGTCTTTCAACTTGACTCTTAAAGAGTCTTTGTGCGAACGGTGAGGTGGCACGTGTCTCTTCTCTTTCCGTGCCTCCATCATCGTTCGCGAACGGCACTCGCTCAGAGGCCGTCCCTTCCCTCTCTCTGGCAACTTTTTCACCCGCCCACCACTCCCTTTTTATTCAAAGTAAGCCAAGCTAATTTATCCTGTATTTTCTTCCCAGCGAGGAGTTTTGTGCCCTTCACCGTACAGACACTCAAATGACTTGTGCCCACCCGTCGTGACTCCGTCTCGATCAAGAAACACTCTCCGAGCAGAGAGCACTTCGTGCTTTCACCCACTTGCTACTGCTATCTATACCTGTTATATACCGCTAATACTCTACCACCGCCTATAGAATACTATCTCTTCGGTTCTCAGTGACCTCAAAGACATTTGTCATGGATAGCGCCTAATTCTGCCAATCACTGGTAAGAGGTCCTTTGTTTGGATTTCTCTATACACCCTTATATATAAGTCGTATTTATGGGTTTGTTGTTTGTAAGCGCCTGAATTATCAACAACTATTCTACACGCTACATATAAGGGCTCATACAGCTAGGCCAATTTTACAGAGCAAGTGGCGAATCCAATTCGGCGAGGTTCATAAAAATACGCAAGCTGGTGAGAAAGAGAAAGACAGGAACCAGTAGAGCGAGACGTTACAAAGCGACAAGCATCCAGCATCAGAAACAGCACAGCCTCGATAACAGAGTCGACCAGTCAGAAGAGCGAAGCAGTTAAAGCAAGTCAAAGAGTTGATTGGAAGAGGCTCTCATAGACTGATCGTTGGGTTGGACAAGATGGGAAGAGACTTTAGATCAGGAACGATGGAGGCCGGGAACTTATTGCAGAGACTATGACGGCTGTGGTCAGTTACGACGTCTTTGGTGGCTTGAGTAATGTCCGAAACAGCCTTCCTGTAAGCAGCAAGGGCATTCCGCATCTCGATACGTCGGAAGGCATAATCTTGATGCAAGTCAAATAGTGCGTTATAGTGCCGGACGCTGTTAATGAATAAGCAGGGGGTATTTGTAAGAACAAGACGTTGAAGCCACAAACCTCTCGTCATAAATCTCTCGAAGATTATCAGCAGCTCCTTGAAGGATGGTCAGCTGACCACGATGAAGATCCTTCGAGACTACGGTGAAGCGACGTTTGGCTTTGCGAATAAGAACCTGCAGGACAATGAACTAGGCTCGGACTCCATGGTTTCGTGATATTTGACTGACCTCGCTTATTTCATTGAAGACCTGAATTGGATGTGAATTAAATACCAATACCAATGGAGTGAAGCAAGTAGAAAGGCTCTTACACTAGCCATCCTGGTTTCGGCGTCTACTTCTGCCTCCTGCGGCCGCATTCCAGGACGATGCTTTTGGTGCCCACCCATGTACGGCTGATGTTCATCATCCATGACGTCCTCAAATAGCGGGTTATCTGAACGGACTATGAGTTAATGTTTATTGAATAGAAGAAATCACGCGCCGAAAGGGTTTGGATTTCGTGTTCGAGTAACTTGCTTATGGGAACGAGGGGATTTGTTTGTGTTGGGAAGAGTGAAGTCGCCATTGATAACCTCCTCTAACCTCTCCGATCTCTCCGAAATACGTCGCGGGGGCGGAGAAGGCATTCGACTGGCAGGCTGAATATTCACCGGTTTCGAGCGGGCGGTTGATTGCGCTATCTTGGGCACTCTGTCCCCAACCGAAGGACGCGGTTGAATCCTGACTGCAGGCTTGGTGTCAGGAGTCCTTGATCTCGGAATCGACTGGTCGATCTTTCGTTCCTCTTTGAACTCACGGAACGGTTGCATGTTTTCGACAGATCTGACATCGGTTCCGAAATCTCGGACTTTGAGATGAGGGGTCGAATAAAGTGGCTCTTCATCCAAACCATTGACGAGAAGAGGCGAAAGCGATCGTTCAGTTTTCCGTGATGTCTTAATAGTAGAGGTTATTTCGTTTTCTCGCACATCAATATTCACCGACGAGGCTACAATCTCCGGCTTCCGGGACTTCACATTCGTCCTGTCGCCTATCTGCGCATTCTTCTCAAGTGAATGAAAGGCACGAACGGAAGTTTTGCATGGTACAGAGACCCTCGACTTCGGGACTACCACCGGGGAGTCCGTAAGGTCAATCATGACGACACCAGGCTGTGGAACAGATGATGCCAGTCGATTCGGAAGTGGAGGCGAAGAACTCGCTGGGCCCTATAAAAAGTTAAATGGAGCTATGAGAGAGGGTTGGTATTTACCTTGGTAGGCTCTATAAAATCTTCGAATTTGTCTTCGAACGAAATGTTGTCCGCAACGAATGTGATGGAAGGGTCGTCATCGAACGGAGCGACAGGATCAGAGTTTTCTTCCAGCTCGTCCACAGCAACATCATCAGACAAGTCGGAGGGCTGTACCGATATGTCCGAGGAATTTTCAATCTTCTGTGCAAAGCTATCTCTCTGCCAGGATGCTTTACTGGGCTTTTTAGGGACTGTATTCGTCTTGTAAGCGGCACCTCCCTTTGACTTTGTTGACGCTTGGATGGTAGATTCTCTAACAGAACGACGAGCTTCCTGCTTAATCTACAGTGCAAGGGACTGAGTAACATATATATATATAACGTTGTAACGCTTACGTTCAGTGCCTCGGCGTTGCTTATGTCTGCGACCGAGATATCAGGAGCTGGATATGTTCGTTCTTTCACTTTGGCTAGGGATGGTTGCTTTGCAGCCTTTGCTGATTTCGACTGCGCTCCCTTCTTGACAGGAATAGGTTTGGTTTTCGCAGTCTCTTTCCCACCTTTGCCCTTCATGGCGCGTGCACGGGTCTTGGCAGGTTCTTTGGGAGGCGAGTCGAAGTCGACCACATCACTCGATATGGGAGTAGGGGAAGATGTCCGACCTTTCTTGCCATATTTTTTGAGAGGAACTAATCGTGTCGGCGCCGGGGGAGAGGACGGGGCATCTTCAACACGGGCCCTCTTGGAGGGTGGCGCGTCGTTCTGGGCGGGGTCTTGTGCGGATCTCTTCTTGGAAACATGACCTTCGATTGCAGGCGTAGCAGAAGATTTCTTGGATGGGTTCTTGGGAGCGGGGGGTGCAACTGCAGGCTCTGGATTGGCAGGTTGGAGTCTGCGTTTTGCAGGTTCGGTCGGTTTGGACTTCACCCGCGGCGCTGCGACAGGTTCAGAAGGATGTTGAATCGCGTCGATGTCAATGAAAGCAGGCGCCTCCGCTTTCCTACCTGCGGCTTTCGATCTAGTTGCTCTCTTGGTGGCAGGTGGTGGAACAGTGTCGGAGGGTTTGGACTGATGGCGTCTGGTATCCGCAACGGATGGTTCACCGTCTTCGTCATCTGAGCTGATGATTTTCCTTTTGCGAGGCTTTGACCCTCTTGTTTTCGGGTCAATATGCCCTTCATCTTGATCGGGTTCGATGCCGGCCGGGAGGTTTGGCATTTCCCTTGCAGTCATTTGTGTTCGTAAGATCGGCGGTGGTCTTTCGGATTCAGATCCAAGAACACCCTCTACTCGAGCGGTCTTAGATTGGGGAGGTTGGAAAGAAAGGTTGCCGCTGGTGTCCAGAAAAACCGCTGTCGGTTGCTCATCCGAGATACGTTCTACGTTGTCTGCCGCAGCATGGACTTCGGTCGGTTGTGGAAGTAATGGAGAGGTGGGTTCAAAGTTATCACGAGGATCAAGCGAAGCCGCCGCCCATACTATCGAAGTGCGTCAGATTTACCTTTGAGAGGAACTGCAGGAGACATACATTTTTCAATCTTTGCCTGACGACAAAAAAAACGCTTCAACATGAGTGGGTTCCGTTCTACGAAGGACCAACTTACCTTATGCAGCTCCTGAGAGCCTTTTGCATGATTAAGAGCTCCGAATTCGAGTGAAAGCCCACTGACTATCGACAGCTTTCTTTGTGCAGGTAAATCAACAACCTAATGAGAGGTAGGGTAAGTGTCCAAGAACCCCGTCCCAAGTCACATACCATTTTACGGTGCATAAGCGCCTTTCTGAAAGCATTGAGGCCTGTTTTCTTGATCTTCCAGGAAGCTGACAGGTCTCCAGGAGCGACCGACATCGACTGATCGCCAAGGATTGGCGATTCGGAGAGTTTGAGTAGCACGTCAGCTTCGATCAAGTCCGATGCCTGGACATAGATATTCTGCACAGTGGAGAACAGGATATGCAGCGTGTCGACTTTTCCATCCTGTACTTCGTGCATAAGAATAGACTACATCGGCAACTGGCTCCTAACTGTACCTGATCAAGATTTGCCAAAAATCCCCACTTGTCTACATACAGCGCAGATGATACGACCAGAGATGTATCTTGTACCTTGAGGCCGGAGACGTGGAAAGGTTGAGGGCTAGAAGGGTAAGGAACGAAGCATACAATTTTTGAGGACAATAAACTCACAAGGAGAGGCTAGATTCTGCGAGAAGATGGACAATCTTGACTGATGTAACACTCCAGTCTGGACTACTGATGTTGTTCAAGCATTGCAAGATACGGTCACTATTACCGAAGATCGCTGGATCAAACACTTCTTTCAAGAACTTTGTCCGCGCGTCTTTGCCGTGCTTGAGGGGAGGGATCAGACTACCCAACAGGTCTAAAAGGGCCTCCAGCGCAAGGAAATCTATGAGAGGAAACGTCCGTTACGATAAAGCGTTCCTTCAGGCATGGACTGGAAGTACCTTTGGTAGAGGCAATCGTCAATCCTAGGCGTTGACTACCCATAAAACGACACATCAGAAGCGCATATACCTATCAGTTAGAAAACTCATACCTGCCAATAGCTTCATCTCGCAGTTTTACTGGATCTACCCCAGGCGCCTCGAGTGTTGCAAGCAGTAATTGGTAGGTCTGAGACCGTGGACGGGTGAGCGTCATAATGCAAGGTTAAAGTTCACTGACAATTGACAGAAGATAACCATCGTATGATGCTAAGGCATCAAATGGATCGGAGAAATACTGTGCGCATAAAATAGGGTAGAAAGCGGAGGCGACGCTTCGACGAGCTTCCCCTATGCGGGCCTTTCTATTAGCCCAGTGACGATCAAAACTGCAGTAAACCTACGATTGGAAGATTCTTCCAGAAAGTCCTATGAAGAAACCGCTGAGAATGTTGGATAGGGTTTATTATATGAAGAATCCTCACCAAGACACCAGAAAGCAGCGCCACAGCTAGACCTTCCCATGAGGCAGCTGAAGAGTTGTTTTCATCACGTAGAGCGGGCAGAATTTTGGATTCGTGAATAAAAATAAGGACGGCCACAGCATAATCCAATGCTTCCGGGAGATGTATGCGATACAGAGGTTGAAGCCGGCTTCGCAGGAGTTCCTTGAGTCTCGCAAAGGTATGAATGGACGCATTTGACAATTCCTGGGATTCTCATAAGACCATTACTGAATATTCTGCATGATTACTCACAAAAAGCCTAAAAGTCGAAGAAAGCTGAGAAACTGCGTCTTCGATGTCCTGATGCCCACTTTTCCTCCCTGAGGCGGAGAGGCCCTCAAAGCGTTCCACTGCTACCTTGATTGATTCCATCGTCGATGCGCTGTCACCATAAATTCCTGTATTTGCTGTTCGAAGTTTGCAGAGTGGGAATGTCCGAGCCGCTACTGTGAACGTCTGCGATTCGGATGACCTGAGTCAGAGGAGCCGCGAGCGACTGAGGTAGTCGCGACCCCGTGACCAGGGTTCCTAATCAGAACGCGTCAACAACAGCAAATAGACCGGTGACTGCTTACTATTGAAGGTGATGCCTTGTCGATAGATATTCGCATTCACGAGCCTAAACAGCAAACAGGTACACGAATGTCTAACCTGAAATCCGCTGGTTCATATCCTCAGAGTCAGTCAGTTCGAGGTTCACCAAACTACTCCCTTTTCTAAATCATGACATTTACAACATGGCGAAAAACCTCGATATCCAAGCCTCGACACATGACCCATATCAGTCCAAGTCGTTCGAATTCCAGATACCCACAAAACCAGTAATGATCGGATTGCGGTGATGTTAGAGGGTGAGGATAATTTTAATTGGAATGAAGTTTCTCAAAATGGTCTTTAGCTTTTTCTATTCGCGTTTCCTCACAGATCAGAATCAAGTCTTTGAATACGCCACTCGCCTATCTGCGCATAATTATTTCACAGGTATGTGCTCAAATTTGAACCCAAGATGCCCATCAAGTTTACTATCGCATACGCCGTTGTCTTTTTCTGCCTTTTACTGGTTTCTCGTACGTGACGCAATATGTCTTCAAGTGGCACGCGCAATTTCTTCATAGACTCTATCGAGGTCATTTTCTTTAACTCGATGAATAAGCATGAAAGCTATTTTACGTCTTTTCGTGGCTCTTCCAGCGAATTGGGCCATAGGTCAAAATGGAGTTGCTCGAGTTCCGTTGCCTTACTTCCTTCAGCTCTGCGAAAACCATCGTCGATGTCTGATTGACGCTTGTTTTCGAACAGACCTGCTTTACAACGACACCCCTCTTTTACTCTGCCTGGCGATTTTATACACAAAAGTGGTCCCGATACTTTCTTCTCTGTTGCTGGTCCATCAACACCGTTCACACCGTTCTCTGGTCACTTCTCCGGATGTTCTGGTCCTGCGTGTAGCGTTATATAACATTATGATCTGGCCTGTGATATTATCTCGCATCATGGGCATTTCGAGAGGTCATGATGGCTTTTATGACCTTGTAACCCATCATATTAATTCCCAAAATTTACTGATGTACATGAGCATAGAGGCACTTGGTCGTATTTCACTTCAGGATCTGTGGCGGCCACTCGTGCTTGCCGTAGAGTTGACCCAACTCTCCTAGCATCACCAATCGCGCTATCCTCCCCCAATCGCAGTACTTGTACTAATCCAGATCTTCCCGTATCAGTTTATGTGCTCCTTCTAGGCGCTTGTTTAGCGGATGCCTGTCCGATTTCCCACGCAAGGGTTCAATTTCTTTATATCCTGTAAAATTCTTCGCTATTTGCTCCTGCTCACCCACTTAATCTTCGGCTAATGTTTGGGATGTTCTCGATGACTCGAAACGGCCTGAATATCCACCTAGACATCTCTAGACCGTTCGTGATTGCCGTTTTTTCAACCAAGTTATTCTCGACGCCGAAGACCACGCTTCGGGTCAATTATTGCTGGTTCGCTGGCCGATATTGCAGCGCAGTTGCTTCCCGAGGATAAGGACTGGTAATGGTAATTGCAAAGAGGCTACAAGACCTGGCCCTCTACATGAACGCTCCTCGACAGAATCGACTGTCGTGAGCGTTGTCTCCATGCTTGAATTCAGGAGCCTCTCCGCCAGAACGCCATTTTCTGACGCCGAAAATCTGCCGCAGTGCGAATGATATTCGCAAATTCTTTTTACCGAAGAGGTGGTGAACCTTCTTACAGCTATCTGCGACTATCTACCACGACATGTTTTGCTATATGAAGCACACTTCCCACCAGGCCTTCTTCCCATGAGTCTGTGATATTTTACAATCTGGTCCGCCTGTCTTGCTCACTGCAAGAAGATCTTCACGATAATGGCCGACCCAAAGGACCTTCATATATGCGTCATTGGGGCTGGCATGGGCGGCCTCGCCGCTGCCCTGTCGCTTGCAAAGCAGGGGTTCAAGTACATCGATCTCTACGAGGCGGCGTCAAACCTGGGGTTTGTTGGAGCGGGCATACAGTTGGCGCCAAATATGGCGAGGATATTGGATAGCTTTGGGTGCTGGGAGGAGCTTTTTGCAAAGTCGGTAGAGATGAAGGAAACGAGTATAATTCGTATGTCGTTCAGCTCTGATGCGTTGAAGAATATGTTACTGATGGGAACTAGAACATGACACTGACTTGGAGCTGGGCCACGTCGATCTGATGTACGTTGAGGGTGCATATGGGTACCCTCACATGGTGGGCCATCGCGCAGATCTAGCTGGTGCTCTCTACAATGGCTGCAAGCAGCAAACCTCGATAACATTCCACTTCTCTACTTCCGTCGCCTCTGTCGACTCGTGGTCGCCAAAACCTCAAATAACGCTCCTACCCCGCGATGGCGATCCCTTCACGCTCATCCCCGACATACTCCTCGCAGCGGATGGCATCAAGTCCGTTACTCGCACCTCTATGCTCCACGAACTCAATGCGACTGCATCTGTCGTCGACACTGGCCAATCCGCCTATCGCATCATGCTCACCCGAGCCGAACTTCAACACGACCCAGAGCTACTCTCCCTCATCGATAGCGAGGCTGTCACCCGTTGGATAGGTCACAAGCGCCACATTATTGCCTACCCCATTTCCAACAAGCAGATCTACAACATGGCCACCGCTCAGCCAGACACCAACTTCGCCGCTGCCCCGTCTTCGTCTTATACAACGAAAGGCTCGAAGAAGGACATGTTAGCCTGCTACCATGACTTCTGTCCTCGGGTGCAGAAATTGTTGAATCTTGTGCCTGAAGGTGAGGTCTGTGAGTGGAAACTTCGAGTCCACGCGCCGCTGCCGACCTGGATCTACGGCTCTGTCGCTCTGCTCGGCGACGCGTGCCACCCCACGCTGCCGCACCTGGCACAGGGTGCCGCCCAGGCAATCGAAGACGCCGCTGTGCTAGGCGTTGTACTCGGGAACCTACCCTCTACCTCGCCTTCTGACATCCATAAAGCACTCAAAGTGTACGAGGATATAAGGAAGGTGCGGGCAGAGACCTTAGTGGAGTTGGCGGCCGAGAGCGGTCGTTCGCTGCATTTGGGAGAGGGGAAGGCGAAGGAAGAGCGGGATATTGCCTTTAAGAAGATGAGGGAGGAAGGCAAGGGGGGCGTTCCAGATAAGTGGGCAGATGCGGAGGTGCAGAGAAATATTTATGGATTTGATTGTCAGAAGGAAGCGGCAAATCTGGTCAAGAAGGTGTTTGACAACGTAGACGTAGATACTGTGGACAAGGGATCGGTCAAAGTGGGTTCTGTCGAGGTGGCAGCCGTCAGTATCGGCGCCGTGAACTAGAATGCGCTCACATGGCGACACATCCGCCATGCAGCACAAGAGCATTTTTTCTCCATTCGCAGCCTCAGAAATATAATTGTTCACCTTGAGAACAAGTCTCAGTAAACAGCTCATCGAATCTCCTTCACACACCCATTGAGATCTGGAAGTAGAGAAATGCGAGTTGCTCCTCTTTGACAGTGACACCCTCTGTCAGGTCCTCGGATCTTGAAGCTCGAGGACGTCGACCCATTCATGATCCGTATTCTATTATATTTAATTATATTTAATGTCTCCTTCGTCTCAGCCTTATTGGCTGCGCGGAAACGCACTGGACTCGGATTCTATCTTAACGCCCCTTATCATGGTTGTATCATGATTTCCTTGTATGATAGCCATTCCTTCGTCGTGCCAGTGTGGGCCTGAAGAAACGACATGGATGGCAGATCGTAAGTGTCGTGTGCCGAATAAATTCGGGCCGGTTGTTCAGGTCCTGAAATGCTAGTTTGCTCCTCCCTCTTTGTTCTCACCACTGACCATCGTTGGAGTCAGCCATGTCGCGCCAGGGCACCATGAAGAGTTCTTTCGCGTCAGTTCTCCCATCGCTGAGGGTGGGTAGTCGCGCACATCCACGTCCTGGACGGTACCAAATTGACAATGCCTCCGTCTGTAGGCACCTGTGATCAAGCGGAGACATTTACGAAAGGTGCGAACATTGGCTTCTAGTAACTCTATGCCACCTCTGACTGCGATATTCTTTTATCCTTCAGTATTCATGGTTGCCCGACGTACTTCGTGTCAAAGGAAGCGTAAGTCACTTACCATGAGCCAACCTACCGCCCATGGGCTGAGATGGACAACCTAGATTATTTCGAGGATCATTGGGCCTGTCCTTACAGTAACGTTGTTCTCGGTGCTGGTCTGTTATGCCTCCACGAAAGGTTATAGATTTGCTATCACCAACTCGATTGTGCCTTTGCTATCCGTTGTTGTAAGTCGTTTACTATTGTCCACCGAAGCCCCTTTCTAAAAATCACTCCATTAGGTCGGTCTTATCCTAGTTTTTCGGTGAGAGAAGGCTAGAGGAACTTTCTAGAGAGCGATGCTGATGATGAGCGCCATTTTTACAGGAATAGGTAAGTCATTGCCGTGTTTTAGTTATCTTCTCCAACGCTCATCGCCTCGAAAGCACCTCATACGAACGATACTGGGAGGGCCGAAAATCCTTCGCTGGTCTCGTCTCCACCACGCGTAATATGTCGCGTATGATCTGGGTGAACACAGGGTTACCACCTGTCGACCCTCAGCCATCATACGCGAAGGGCAAGACTCCTGGAACGGATGTGACCCACGCTCAACTCCACCGACGGAAGGTTGAAGCTCTCAAACTGCTACTTTCATTCGTCTTTGCCACTAAACATTACCTTCGGGGTGAGGATGGTGTCAATTATGCAGACTATCAAGGTGTACTGCCTGCTTCATTTGCTCGCTTCGACGAGGTTGGGTACACTACTCAACGGGCATCCTCGACTGGTACGTATCAGGCGACAAGGTCCGAGTCCATGGCCACAAGTCATGACGGCAGTGGGAGAACGACTCCTGATCTTCAGAACAGGCCTGATGCCACGAAGCGAGTCCGACCGAAGAGAAGCAAACAGCAGCTACCGGACCATACTACGCCGCTTCTCCAAGAAAACCACAGGACCGTTGAGTTCCATGCATATGCTGACGAGGCTTCATTGCCCTTACCTCTCGTGTATTTATATCTTTCTTTTTTGCTTCTTCCTCAAGCTCACTATTCATATAGGATTGCTCATGAACTCAGTCACAGGATCTATGGGTTTAGGAAAGACGGTTTTTTGGAGACAGTGGGTCCGGCTGGTCTGAATGCATTCACGCAGATGTGGGTGTCCTTGCCTTACTCGGTATTGCTTGTCTCATGCTGGCTACTAGGATATCTTCGCTTGTGGATCACCTGACCGCAATGGAACGCATTGCAAATACGCCGATACCTGTCTCCTGTAAGGCCATTTGCAATTGTTACAGTGTGATCGCTCACAGTTTGTTCTCTAGACAGTATTCATCTCAAGCAATGTGTTACGCTTTACCTCTTTTCACTTCCTATGACTTTGGTCAACGATCTAGGATGGGGAACGATCCCTCTTGTGACCGCGGTTGCCTTCACTTTCATGGGCATTGAAGGTATCGCAGATGAAATCGAGATGCCATTCGGTACCGATCAACGAGACCTTCCACTGGGTAATCCCCTTGCATGCATGATTCTTTTTGTCTCTTTGCTCATCTGATTTATAGATCGATATTGTCAAGATCTGAAAGAGGAGATATAGTAAGCCCTATTATATTCGATATTCATCGTTTTCTCTGACCGAAATTTATAGCTACATCATCAATCGACTCCCTGAAGGAGGGGAAGGGTTGCACGGCTATGATGATGGCGAAGGAGATGACTAAAAGGATGATTTGAACTCTTTTACGAACCGGATGTCTTGCAAATGCTTTGGGTGTAGTTTGAACTGCATCGCATGATTTTATTCAATGTTGATTTTCAATACTTGCTCCGTGATCAATGGTATATCTCGAGCAGTTGAATTGTCACGACTATCTATTGCATCTACTGGAACTCAGGTAAGCAGTGTTGACCAGGTCCATATGGCTGAATGGAAAACAAGAGGTCAGAGTTGATAATATTTAGTTCAAAAAAACACTTGCTTTAGTGTTGAGCGCCGTGAGGCCAGCTGAGTTCTCACTAGTTTGCCGTCCGCTCTGAGGTCCAGGCTTGGGCTTTTGCCCTTTCTTGAATGCATCTAGGATCTTCTTCGTGGATTCGGAAGTCAAGTCCTCCTAAGGAATGATGAACAATGCGTGCAACAAAGAAAGCCGAACAAACGCACATAGAAGTCATCTCCGACAACCAGCATTGGGGCATTACTGCAAGCACCCTGGCATTCAACCTCAATTACGGTGAATTTGCCATCCTTTGTTGTTTGTCCTGGCTTGATACCACCCAGGTGTTCACAAACGGTGTTGAGAATTTCCGTCGAACCTCGAAGCATACAGGGTGTTGTCGTGCAGACCTGAACGAAATGCTCGCCGATAGGTTCCCTAATTCAAATAAGTCACTATACCCTTTCCAGGTACTCGGGGTGACAAACGCACCGATTGAACATAGTGTAGAAAGTCGCAACCTCATAGACGCGCATAGGCGGCATACCAAGATAGTTGGCGACGTAATTCATGACGCTAATGCTCGTCCATCCTTTATTTTGCCGTTGTGCGAGATCGAGGAGGGGAATGACAGCGGCCTTCTTGTATTGAGGAGGATAGTGAGAAATAATTTCCTGAGCGCGCTTTGTATTCTCGGGATTGAATTCGAAAGCAATCTTAAAGTATAGATATTAGTCGAATAAATAAATAAAAATGCCAAGACGCACCTTGGGGTTGTTATAGGTGGTATCTCGATGCTAGGTGATTGTTGGCGCATGGTTTGACACAGTAGCAGTAGTCTAACTCACCACGAAAAGTGCGTCCGACCTCCTTGACGGTGTCGTAGAGAGGAACCGTCTCCGCGCCACGTTCCGTGGCAGAGTAGATCTAACGAGTCTTGAGAGCATCATGGAGGCTTGCCCACAGCAAAGACGGGTCAAAGGAGATGGTCGTGGTCGTAAACTCACCCGTTGACGAGACCATCCGGGATGATGTGACCACGTGATCCTCCGCCTCAACCAATCGTGGGGCTGCAATTCACACTTTGACTTTCTCTAGTCCTGCTGCAACTACTTACCGTCGCTGACTGATATAAGACATACATATAATTATAAAGGCTATGTGCACCCGCGATTACACTTCCTCCTTCACCTCACTCCACGGTGTCAATCCCTGGGCCTGCTCAGAAAAGTGCATTCAATACCGGAAGAGATCGACCAAGTTCTTGATGAGGCACTGTGGGCCCAGGTTCAGCCGTTTGCAAGTCAATTGGATATATCAGTTTTCAGGTGCTGAACGATGCGCCATTTGCGATGCAAAAA
>Ga0247737_1000641_pt1 | contig 14324 bp, 14 predicted proteins | sample UWRJL028104C2_FD_180937 | JGI IMG/M metagenome (GOLD analysis project Ga0247737, IMG submission 180937) | Plant litter microbial communities from Arlington Agricultural Research Station in Wisconsin, United States - UWRJ-L028-104C-2 | ecosystem: Environmental > Terrestrial > Plant litter >...
TGCCCGAGGTGGTCGTAGACTCGTGAGAGCCTTTCGGCGTCTCACTGATTACCCTCTGTGGCGGTCAGTAACTTCCAGATTTGGTATATATACAAGCTTACATAGCCTTACCCTTGGGATCAGAGATATAACTGGGGATGTGTCCTGTTAAATATTGGTTTCACCGAGGGCAATCAGAAATGAGCCTGACATTTTTTGGGAAATAATCCAAAACTAATTCGATGGGTCCAGAATAAATCGATAGAAATCCAACTCGGAGGTATAAAATATACTTAGGCAAATTTTCTGAACAGGTTTAAAGTTACGCTGGATTTGGACAATGGACCCTGGCACGCGTTCCCGGATACCGCTGTGAATCTTTCCGAGCTGGAGGTACTCATTCGGCCCATGGACAAACACCCAAGTGCCGAGAATTTCAACTTGTATCTGGATTGGACTACTTCCCAAGGCCAAATTTTACTGCTGTTATTGGTGGTGCACAACGCTCGGTCAGCGTGACTCAGGGTCACACGCGGCATATGAGCGTGACATCGCCCATTTAGTGAGACACTGCGTTTGTACGATCCACACGACGTGTAGCGCAAATTTCTCGTAGTTGGCCGGGAGAATATAATACGTTTAACGTCTCAATGATACTCATATTTTATGAAGACTAATTTTTGTCTCCAAAAAGCGAAAATAGTAAGATTTGCCTGCCAAATTAGGCCTCCTGGAGTGCTAAAGAATTATCTCATGATCTACAACACATATGAACATGTTTGGCAGACGGTTTTTACTTAAAATTCAATTTCTAGTCGATCTATGCAGCTAGAATTTAATTTTTTCTTCTCAATGTCAAGATAGACTCTTAAAATCGAGTGTTTAAAGGGGTAAAGGGCTGTTATTTAAAAATATAGCCGCATAGAGTTGTAGCCAGAAATACTTTAAGCTACTTTCATATATAATTTGTGTCCGTAGGTGTTGCGGTTGTTGAGTTATATCTCATATAGTATCGGCAGATTGAGGACTCCAGAGTCGAATTTTATAAACTTCAAACAACTGAATTAAAAATATAACTCAACAAAAGTGTTTTAAAATAATGTAGAAACATTTTATCTCAGTGAATCGAGTGCCAGAATGTCCTTGCGGAAGAGATATCGAGTGCGGATCCTGAGACATGCGAAATTGAAGGTGCGTATGTGGCACAGCCACTGATCCAGCGCCAAAACGCGACTTTCTCCAATCCTGAAGGCGTAGTTCAGCCATTTCTCCACCGATTTTCACAAAAAAAAACTGATTTAGAACCGCATTAGCAGCAGTTAAATCTTTGACACCAAAAATATGTAGAAATTATACACATAACACGCACACACCCCAAAAGATATTCAGTATGGCTGTGATGCAGCTTCTGAATACAGATATTTTGAGAAAAATACATCGTATTTCGGCCGTTTATTGTGCACATTAACTTCTAAGACATCACACTATTTATTTTGTACAAAAAAATTGGGGATCGGAGCCCAAGAGCTCGCAAAATTGGCTCGTCTCAGGATTTGTGCCGGGTGTGGCTGTGTCACACTCTGTCACGTGGCCACGGCTATATCGGGGATTGTGCAACCCCATTGTAAATTGGCTTCACCCGTCGATGCTGCTCGTAATGTACATAGCACCAAAATCTACTCAGGGTCAACTTGAAACCAACGATATATTAGATAGTGAGCAATACGCGGAGTCAACGGTTGATGGTCGAAGTTCATCACGCATTCCTACCGATATTTATGAGAGTATTCGGATACTCGTTTGGTCCACGATTTCCCAGAAGTCTGGACACATTTGCGTATGAGCAATTTTGGGAATTGGACCATTTAGTGTTCAACCCACAGCTTGAGACTCACATGCTGACTTCTCTAATTTCTCGGAGTAAGGTGGGCATTTCGGGTCTCTGATTAATCGACTCCGCTGTCCGTATGTTGTGTGTATCAAGGTGTGCATACGATATGCGGCTATTCACATGATCTTTAGTCGGATCCATGGTGTTGGTTGCTGAGAATTGATACCATCGAATCCGTGTTCCGAACTTTTTCTCCATTCCTGCAGAACCCTAAAGCTTAAACTGGTGGTAACGGTCAACTGATTGCACTAGAGGCGGGTCCAAAGCGGCCCACCTCCGTAGATAATATTCAAATATTGTACAAAGAAATACTTTTGAGTTTTTCGAAAAACAAGCTGTCAATCCTGCCTGTTCGTCGAATCCCAAGGCTCCGAGAACAGTAATTGTGCTGCTAAAAGGCTGGTTCTGCATATGGGAACATCGCCGTTTTGGGATTTGCTTCCTATTACGAAAGTGCAGGCGGCCGTATACACTCAGGCATCAGTTACGCAGCCATGGCTTGCATCGGTAACAACCTTCGTATACTTGTATAGAGTACCCTGAGAGACCTTGAGCGGAGGAGCCTTCCATTCGGCTCGCCTCCTCTCTAGTTCCTCCGAGGAGACTTGTAGTTCAATCGTGTTCTTAATCGCGTCGACAGCAATAACATCGCCATCCTTAACCAGGGCGATAGGACCTCCGACCTGAGCCTCGGGCACCACATGGCCAATACAGAATCCATGGGATCTATTTAAAGTCGTGAGCGGAGAGACCAGAAGATACCATGAGACGGGACGATGAGAAGAAAAGTCACGGAAGGCGAAACCCCGCAATCAACAAAACGACACAGGGCCGAAGCTTGTGGAACAGAAGTTACTCACCCTCCGCTGAATCGCCCATCCGTGAGACAAGCAACATCTAGGCCAAGACCAGCACCCATGATCAGACTCGTGGGTTTGAGCATCTCGGGCATGCCTGTCAATGAAGAGGTGGTGTGAGTTATCAAATCAAAATAAATCAATGTGATCAGAAGACGATGGGAAAAGGAAGGAACGCCAAATGGCGACGATCGCAGACATGTAAGACAGACAGGTGGCTGCGGGGGAGAGAACTGAAAAAGCGGAAGTCGACTGGTACTCACCTGGTCCGCCCTTAGGGCCCAGGTAACGGAGAATCACGACAGTCTTTTCTCCTTTTTTGATAGAACCGGTTTCGACGGCTTTCACAAAGTCGTCCTCGCTATCAAAAGCACGCGCTTTGCCTACAAAACCGAGGCCTTCCTTGCCTGTGATTTTTGCCACTGCGCCACCAGGAGCGAGGTTCCCTTTGAGAATTCTATAAAAGGACACGTGGTTAATCACGGAGTGAAAGAACGTAACATAGAAAGGCATAGATATACCTGATGTGTCCAGTAGCTTTAATAGGGTTATCGAGAGGCCGGATAACATCTTGTCGAGGGTCCAGTTCGCCATATTTGTGCGTCCACTCTTCGAGGTTCTCTCCGAGCGAGCGGCCGGTTACCGTCATGTTATTTCCGTCGATCAGCTTGTTCTTTAGTAGGAAGGCCAGGATTTCTGAATTGACGGAAACGGCATGAGTCAGAAAGCCATATGCACAACACAGACGGGAAGCATCTTACTTGGAATACCGCCGATCTTGTATACATCTTCCATGACATATTTCCCGCTCGGTTTGATGTCCGCGAGGAAGGGTATACGGTCTGATACGTTTTGGACATCGTCAATACCCAGCTTAAGCCCGACTGAGTGGGCCATTGCGGTGAGGTGGAGAACGGCGTTTGTTGAGCCACCGAGGATCATTGTCAGGACCTAGAGACCAGTGAGAATGAGAATATGACAGAAGTAGATTGGTGGGATACTAACCATGGCATTTTCGAATGCAGACCGTGTCATGATATCCCGAGGTAGGATGTTCTTCTCCAACAAATTGTACATCACAGGCCCAATCGAAGCGCATTCATCATGTTTTTCCTTCGATTCGGCAGGGAAAGAGGATGAACCAGGTAAGGTCATACCCATCGCTTCAATGGCACTCGCCATCGTATTAGCGGTATACATCTGCCAAAAAAGAAACAACTGTTAGCAACGAGGCCGTTAAAGCGGGATAGCCAATTCAATAGGACCCACTCCTCCGCAGGCCCCGGGACCAGGGCACGCATGTCGAACTGTATTGTATCGATCGCGCTCCGCTTCTGGTGTCTTTCCGTCCTGGAGGTACTTCCCATACGACTGAAATGCGGAAACGATATCAAGTTGTGGCGCTCCTTCGCACGAACCTGCACGAATGGACCCTCCATAGACCATAATACCTGGTCGGTTAAGACGGCCGACTGTATTGTGATGAGACGCAAATTCTAAAAGAAGAGGGATTAGAATGTACGTACGCGCCATCATAACACCAGGCATGTTTTTGTCGCATCCGGGAACCACAACCATTCCATCGAGGTGGTGACCTCCAGCAGCAGTCTCCACTTGGTCTGCTATTAGGTCCCGGGATTGTAGGGAGTATGACATCCCCCATGTGCCCATGCTAATCCCATCGCTGACACCGACGGTGCCAAATTGGTAGCCAATGATGTCCGACTTGGTCAGAGAGGCCTTGATTTCCTGTCCTAGTCCGAGGAGATGTTTATTGCACCTGTGTTATGTTGCGGTTTCAGACGAGACGAAATGAATTGGGTGTGTATACGCACGGATTCCCTTCATACCTTTGGAGAACGTTAGCGAAGCGGAAAGTGACGGTTAGGGTACATCACAGACGTACCAGACGCTGCCTACACCCACCATAGGCTTCTGAAAATCCTCATCAGATTTGACGCCATCCGTCGCGTACAGCATGGCCTGCGTTGCATTTCAATGATACATATGTTGGAATGTTTGAAATAGCTCATACCTGACTGGCCCCCTGATCTTTAGGCTGGGTTACCACCCTGCTGTGGCGGTTTAGAACGACTTTCTCCTGACATCTTGCGCTAGACGAAAACTTTCGTGTCGACGTGACGAGACGCTTATTGGGGAAGGATTTGGGAGGCATTGGGCACTGACGGAGGTATGTTGGTTGCGACTCGCGTAACCGAAAATTATTGACCGCCCGGCCCGGCCGGGTCAATATTTGTCGGATCGGGATTGCGGGGAACCTAAATTGAGTACATGGTCCGAAAATGACTAAATTTAACACCGCCGTCGGGCGGGCAGTAAGGCACCAAATAGGGGATTACCCGCCCGTATGAATTAGCGGGACCTACTGGCATCATGGCCAGATGGGTAGTCAGGTTCCATTTTTCAACAAATGAACAAAATTCGTTCCGTCCATATGGGTGCGGTCGATTCCCAGGCAGTTGGCGCTGAGTCCCAGTGTCTCTCTCCTGCCCGTTTTCGAGCTAGCATCGAATCATTTTAGTTGAATTTGGTGGGGTCTCAGAGCTTGGGCGTTTATGCCGACGTTTACTGCCACTTAGAGTTAACGACAGGGGTATACCGTTGCATCGGATCGTTGTAACCAAAGATGGAGATGGGCCCTTTTCATATTTCGTGGCTTGGATGAAAAGACCATTGGACGCATCGCAGATTGTGGGCCAGTTTTGGGCCGTAGAGAAGAAAAATACCGAGACAGTCGTGATAAATATGATGCACGAGCCCTGAAGAAAAGGAGATTCCGGATATGTTTTGGCGGAGGCAGGTCCCAAGAACGGAAGTAATGGCACTCGCGACTTTCTGACCCGTCCGTTATGTCGATCGTTCCGCGGGCCATATTTTTTTCTGTTTGAACCTGGTCGGTCCTCCATTGGCTCTGCATGGATGTTCGCGCTGCCCATTTCTTTGCCAGTCCTCTCCCAGAACGCCTCCTGTGTTTCTCCCCGGCCATACTGCAGAGTAGGCGTTGCACGATGGACAGACGCGACAGGGAGCTACCGCGCCAGAGCTCCCTCCCTAGCAGCCTCATTCCCCACCTATATTCGGGGCCACAACAGCCTAGGGAGTCCTCAACGCGTACGACGCTCGAGGACGATGTCGTGCCACAGAGTCGTTCGGTTCCCTTTCATCTCAATCCGGTTCCACAGCGCTATCCTCTCAGAGCCCCTCTTTCGTCTGCCCCACTGTCTGACCACAGACGTTTATCTGACAGTTATGAACGTCTCGATATCGGCGATAGCCAACCTAGTTCGAGCCGTTTGCCGCAGGTGTCGAGCACGAGCATGCATCGTGCTTTGCCTCCACCCTCAGCCTCAAGTCCTACACGTTTTACGAGGCCCATCTACAGCGATCCGGTTTTTCACTCCTCGTCACGTCCAGCCATGTCATCTCGGGCACAGAGCTACACTTTGCCGCCGCTTCCAAGTCCCCGCGAGTTCATGATTCAACGCACGTCCTGGAGGGAAGGCGAGCCAGGGCCATCATCACTCATGCAACCGGCTACTCGCAGTCAGGAGGTGGGGAGACGTCGACGCGACTCGGGCTTTACTTCACGCGCTAGTCCTCGATTGGATGAGTATAGTCGGGGTCATATTGGCTATGAACGAGAAGCTTCTTCTACTGAGCCACGACGACGCGAACGCGAGAGAGACGAGCACTCCAACTCGGGATCTGGATCTCTTTTTCACAGTGGGTTTCTTCATTCTCTTTCATCGTTTGAAAAAGTCTAATCACATCCGATTCTAAAATAACAGATCGCACCAGCTCGCAAACATTACGCCAACCGTACCATCAGCAGCACCACTTCGAGCGTCTACCACCACCTAGCCAGCTGCCTCTTCCTAGTCCTGATGAGACATCATTCCCTTTTGACAGACATGCCATGTTTACGACCCCTGCCGTCGGAGCTTTGAGTATCTCAGCGCCATCGCCCACCCATATGAGGACACGCGCCAGTCCCGAGCTGCCATTCAGATATCGATCGGACTCCCGCTCTGGTGACGGCGACGAGTCCCAGAGGGGAAAGCGACGGCGCAGTGTGTCCGTTGAGACCGATGACAACTCGAGAAAATCGCGGAACCCTCGCAAAACATCTGTGGCTTGCAACTTCTGCCGAGGTATGTTAAGCTCTTCGAGCTATTGATAGGATTCGGAGGTGATAACATCTGGCGTTTAGGTCGGAAATTGCGTTGCAACGGGGCGAAGCCATCATGTTACAATTGCACTGTACGGAAATTCGAGTGTGAATATGTCCCTATACAAAGACGGCGAGGCCCAGGGAAGGCGCCGAAGGGAAGCCGGAAGAAAGCCAGCACGTCGCGATCAGATCCTTCAGGCTCGAGTAGTAGACATTTCGGAGATCGACCAGGGGGGTACCTGCTTCCGGAGTACGAGCTGGATGCCCTTGCACCGGAGCTGCGACCATATACGTCTGTGCTGTCGCTGGAGAGCTTTGGATTCCAGCCACCAGATGTGTCGCCGTCGTACCCTTCGCGTGCGCAGACCCCCCGGAGTCGAGAAACAAGCTCAGAAGAACAATCGGATGCTGAAGAAATGTATAGCAAGATGAATATGTACGGATCATAGGCATCTCCGGACGACTATCTCCCCTCATTCCTTACTGACAGATCTCCTTACGTATCCTGTTGCCATCCACTCTTTTCTTACATGCGCACTTGGGGCGCATGCCTACCGCTCCCACGTACTTTGTACCCTACTCCTCCTCACCATAGTTTTGCTCGCCATAATTCTGCTATACCGCTGCTTATAATACGTATATATTCCGATTTATCTAGGTCTACTGTAGCATCCCGTAGTGTGTTTACCGCCGTTGTAATGAATACAATGCACCGAATGGTATATTTGCACCTTGATTTGTTCCGATTGGCTCGGTGGGAATTAGGTCTCGGTTCTCGCATCAGAGTTTTCGAAATCACCGCGCTTGCCTTGCGTGCGGGCCAAATCCTGCTTTCCCCGTTGTGGCCTCCGCCGTTCGTTGACGACCCCCTTCCATGAACAACAACGACCATCGGATTCGCCACGAAGACGGGGATCGGTCGGCTCACCACGGTATTGGCGGGGGGTATCCAGGCGGTGCCCAGTCTCACAAGCTAGAGACCCCAGGTAAGCGAGATTTCACTGCTTAATTTCTGCCACCTCCGTCATGTCTCCGTCCACAGACTCGTCTCGGCCAGAGCTCACTCTCCTAGTAGCGGGATGCAGAGGAGGTCAGTGCAGATTCTACTCCGACCGAGCTCGTCGCCCATCTCACAACTGCGCTCGGATCAGGCAAGACATCCTTTCTCCGTCTGCTCCTCGACACGAGCGCTATCTCGCCCAGGGCTAGCAAAGACCAGCTCGCATCCGTTGCAAAGTTCGTACAGGGGTGCAATGGCCATACCTCGTACATTCGCGCGGCATCCATTGATATCACTCTCGACGTCGACGGTCCAGGCCAGTACAAACCCCTGGGGCTCACCCTTATCGACACACCCTCACTCGACTTCAACGACGAGGCTGGGGCGGATCGATTGTTGGGCGAGACAATCCACCAGATTGATTCCAGGTTTGCAGAGGGCATCGAGGATGTAGGCGCTTATTCATTATCTCCGTTGTCTGCTCTGGCTGATGTGCTCCGTAGGACTGGAAAGCTCAGACTGGAGACCGTTATGTCCACCTGTGCGCTTTTTTCTCCTCTTTCCGATTCTTGAAAACGTCTGATAGCCCCTACCCGCCCATTCCAGGTGCATCTACTTTCTGGATCCGGACCAAATTGTCCCGCCGACAGTTCCGGGCCCACCTGCACCGCTCATTCCCCGGACACGCAACAACAGCTTTTCCCAGCCTGACCACGAACCTGTTATTCTTGAACCGCCTCTCAGTACGAATCCTCTGCTTGCTCGGCCGACCCTTCCTCAGTCGGACATCGCTGCCATTCGCCGGCTATCAGCTCGTGTCAACGTCCTTCCAGTCATCGCCAGAGCGGATGTCTTATCAAATGATCGGTTGGCGGCTATAAAATTCGCTATTCGTAGAGATTTGGCAGATGCAGGAATTGGTTTCGGTATTTTCGACACGGACCATCTGAGCCCAGACGAGACTGCACCGCCCGCAAACTCCAACGGTAACGGCTATGGACACGCCAATGGATCGACATCTTCGAATTTGAATAACTCGCCGCCTATATCGCCTACGACTCCCCCTTTACTCCGCCTACCTTATGCTCTCATCGCTCCGGACATGTATTCACATAGTGATGGAGTGTCTAGACGGCTACCCTCACGGCACGAACTAGTTCAGCAGTACACTCCTTCCACACACTACCCACCTTCACAGTTCCCTCGAGGTAAATTTGTCCGTTGTTACCGATGGGGTGTTCTCGACGTTTTGGATTCCGCTCATTCCGACTTTCTGGCTCTCCGCACTGCCATCTTCCACCATATGGACGTAAGCGCTTAATCTATGCTTTCTACTTCTTTGATGTCTGATTATCTTTATTGATAGACTCTTCAACGCTACACCAGGGAATATCTATTCGAAAAGTTTCGAGTGGACTATCATCATCAACGGCCGTCCTCTCGCCACTCTATTTCTCATTTATCGCACATGCCTCCTATGAGCCACCCTTCTAGACCTATCTTGGCTATTGATACTGCCCAGCACCAACCTACTCACCGACATCCTATTCCTGTTCAACAACTCCACGACATGTATCCTGGCGATGCTCGGAGTGTTTCTGCTCCCCGGCCCATGCCAGACACGGCCCTGAATAGTGGACCAAGTAAAGTTGCAACCCCACGTGAGTTTCTGTGCCTCAAGCTTTCATGTGTTGACAATTCATTAACTGCCATCAGGGGTGAATAAGCAACGGACGAAAAAGATTACTGTCGCGTGTAATTTCTGTCGCTGTAAGTGAGCCTCACGCAGAGCCGCATGTCATTTCATCAAATTTACTTCAGCGAGGAAACTCAAATGCGACGGCGGGCGCCCAGCTTGCAGCCAATGCATGAAACGAAACAATCCTTGCGATTATATGCCTCAGAACAAACGACGAGGCGGCCTTGTGAGGCAACAGAAGCAAGGAGAGGAAAGCGAGAGCGACAGTGGAGACGATCCGTCTCCTGAAGCTGATGAACCTTCTATGTCACCTGAAGTCCCTTCTCAGCCTCTATCACGGAGGAGTTCCAACGTCGGACGGCATCCGCACGATGTTTACCACCCTTCCTCTTTACCCCCCGTATCTTCTCTGAGCGATCGTCGAGAAGAATCATCGGCTGGTTCTTCCGCACGACCACCACCGACATTGGAATCGCACGACGGGCACACGCGCAGGTACTACCAGGATAACGAAGTTCCTCAAATCGTCACCCTTCCTCATAGCGAGCCTTCGCCTCCAACACCAGCGCCCATGTCAGCGCCGACGCTTCCACCACTTCGTCCAGCTTCTGATCTTCAGGCTGCACAACGGAAGCGAGCAGCCACAGTGCCTGGGAAGAGTAGCCGTCAATCTGCGGGGTCTGGCCCGAAGGTTGTGGCATGCAACTTTTGCAGGGGTACGTTTATGTTGGCGCAAATTTATTAAGCCTTGTGCTCATTCGTTTTCGCACTCCACAGCTCGCAAGACCAAGTGCGACGGCGCTCACCCAGCATGTGCGAGCTGCGCGCGTAGGCAGCTGGACTGCAACTACGTGCATGATTCTGGCGCGACCAACGGGTCTGCTCAGAAAAAAATCGCTCGGCGGCCATCTACCTCTAAAGCTTTAACGGCTGACGAACACTCTCTTTCCCCACCATCCTCTAGAATGGTTCCTACCCCCTCAACGGCCAACGACCATGACATACGGGAGGTCGACCTACACTATCATGAAGAAGTCGACCTAAAAAGGCCATTGGAGTACCCTGAAATTAATCGGGTGTCCAAGAAAATGAGGATGGACAACCACCCAGCGCTGACTGGCATACCCTAAGTAATTGCTTTGTTTGTCGTTCTCGTCTGTAGATTACTATTTGCGTTATCGTCTGTCGGTTTTGATGTTTTCGAGGGTTTCCAATTGGGTCCAAAACCAAGCTTGTCTTCAAGGCAAGGTCTGTAATATCTGTATTTGTTATCACAAAATATAGTCCATGCTGCGTTTGCATCCAGTTCCCTTTTGTCGGGTTTAGTCCTAAAAAGGAATGGTGCCTGGCCCTTCGCTACAATAATAATAAAGAAAGACAGCAAATTGTGTTTGTTTTCCCAGGTCCGCCTCTGCCCTGCTTTGACTGCCGTGCCACCCAGCCCCTCATTAATCGCTGTCCTGTGCCCTATTTCGTCTTTGACACTCCTTTGACTTTCTTATTTCTGCTTACATATATACCCCCTCTTCTCTGACGTCCACAGCGACAGGGGCTGCGCCATGTTTTCTTTCCGCCGTAAACCCAAGAAGCAGCCAGACTCCCCGCGTATTCGGACGTCACCTTCACTTCCAGAACTTAACAGTCAAGGCATTCCATGGCCAGAAGACCTGGTGGACATCGCTTCCATTCGACAGGAGCCGCCACCTGACACTGTCGCCACCCAAGGTGCGACTAAAACCTCTTTCCAAGGGCAACCCGCCGTCTTGTTCCACAAACCATTCCGACCATCCACAGGGAAAAGGCATGAAGGGCCGATATCTTCGCTGTATATGTCGGGAGCGCCGTCAAGCTTTGACAAGAGGGCCGCACCAGCGACGGCTGGCAGGTTCAGCCAGCGCAGACCCCGCCTTCCCCCCACATTCAATCTCATGGTAAGCTTCGAAAACATGATCGTTGTCCAGAATCTATGGCTTACCAACGCGCGGTCTTCCAATCAGGTTGTCGGTGGAAAAGGCACTGGGAAGACCTCGCTGCTTCGTTTGCTCTTAGAGACCGCAGATGTATCCCCGAGTGCTACGAGGGACCAGAAAGTTGTGGTAGACCGATTCCTGAAAGGCTCAACAAAGGCAACTCAAGCGATTCAGACGGCCTGTGTTGAGATCTGCGAGTCTCGTTTCGATCGAGTGCTGTTCTCAGTCATTGACACGCCCGGGTTGGACTTTCAAGAAGGTCGCGAGTTGAAGCTTGAACGTCAGGTTAACTCAATCATCAAATACATCGACGCGCAGTATGCCGATACCATGAGTGAGGTATGTTGCTAGGCTCCCCGTTCTTCCTCATTGCCTGGACAATTTTGTAGGAATCCAAGGTCATCCGACAAAGTAAAGGCGACCAACATATCCACTTGTGAGTTATACGAAGTCTTTGTGTTCGGACGTATCTGAGGTCGTGTCTGTAGGTGCATATACATGGTGGATCCATCGTCCATCATGACCGCCGACGAGCGACGAGCAGCATCATCTATGCCCATGAAGACACGATCCGAAACCACTGTTTCCCACCGCACACCACCGGACTTGGTCCCTGACACGTCTTCTGGAGATGACTCTGATGAGGAGGACGACACTACGTTAACCATGTCGCCCGCCGAGCTCAGAGTTATTCGAAGGTTGTCCGGTCGTGTAAACATCCTACCCGTTATTGCTCGCGCGGATTCGTTGACAGATGAAAAACTGGGAGCAGTCAAGGAGGCCGGTGAGTTGCAACGTGTATCAAACCTAAACCAGAAGCTCACAGGATTCCGACCAGTGCGTACAGGTCTCGCAGAGGCTGGCATCGACTTTGGCGTATTCGGGTCATCAAAGAAGGTTGACCCGCATGCCACGCCCAAAAGGCAGACACAATTCTCTGTCCCTGACCACGAGAGGAACGGGCATAGGCATGCCAACGGTGACAGCTCGGAAGCGCCTGAAGATGGGGACTCCGACGCCGAAGACGCTGACACGGAACGGAGGTCACGCCAAGTCATCAAACTGCGACCCTCGAGGCATAGGGGTCTGTCGCGTTCAAGATCGCGTCGTGATCTCTCTCAAGTTGCTGCTGAAGACATCCGCAGGCCGGTATCTCCTGAGGCGGAAAGCGTCGCGAATGTTCGTTTCTCGGCGCATATTGTAGCCAAGACCGACCTCTCTACATTGATGCCATTCGCACTCATTGCCCCAGAGCCACATAAACACCGTCCCAGGCCCAATTCTTCCGCTACGGATGCAACAGACGCCCCTTCATCTCCAGGTGCCCATGGCGTTGAGGAAGAAGCTCCTTTCACCCCAACAGACGGTGTACCTCCCACACCAGCGTCAACTCACAGTCATAGTCGAAACTTCCCATTCCTACAAGGCCCCGGTGCTGATGATCTGAAGGGAGTGTTTACCAGGTCGTTTAGGTGGGGTACGATTGACGTCCTCGATCCCAATCATTGTGATTTTGCCGCTCTACGAACGGCTGTTCTATCTACTCATTTGAAGGTCGGTAATCCTCCCTATCAGCCTTGATTGTTGGCTCATATTGTGTCCCGCCAGATTCTGAAAGTGAATACCAAGGAGGTGCTATACGAGAAGTATAGGACAGAAAAGTTATTGGCACGCCGTGCCACTGCCCATATCTCCGACGAGGAAAGGCAGCGATTGTTGGAAGGTTCGGCTTTCCCACTCATGCAAAATATTCTTACTGACGACATGAACTAGATCTAGGATTATGATCTTTATATGTATTTACTTTGTTTCGTGCTCGCCCACATCTACATTTCCATGGCATCACTAACCACATTCAGTTTCTGCTCTGCGCAATAGTTTATTCCTTTCGTCTTGATACCACACTACCTTCTGTGTTTCTTCAGTTGTTTCCATGATCTTCCTGTGGATGTCTTTTTTTATCTGTCCTAATATCCTTGTAGCCCAGAGTACATGATTGACGAAACGTCCAGATGTTTACATTCAGTTTTATCGAATGCGAAAAGAGAGATGAAACGAGAGATTGGCAGAAATACCAAAAGCAGAAGAGACACGGCGTCCATAAACCAGTCGCGGAATTTGCCCCCACAGGTACACGTTGTCCACGTGCTACCACCTTGACACATAATCATCAATCGACTGACATTTGTTGACCAAAGGTTTGTAAAGGAGACCACCTTGACACCAATGGCAAACGGAGCTGGCCCAGTTCTACCTCGAGAACTCTTCGACTCGATTCTCGATGAATTAGGCCGCTCATTCATCGACCGCAAATCCCTCCAATCCTGCGCACTTGTTTGCACCTCCTTCAGATTATGTGCCCATCGGCTCCTCTTCCGTCATATCGTTCTTGCTTCAGGACCAGAGCACGATCTCAATGGTCCAGTTTCTATCCCAAAAGAAATATCCCACATTCAAGAGCTGTATCATTTGTTGGAAGCAGACACCTACCTCACCTCCTGTATCCGATCGCTTGTTATCAACATCGATCGAAGAGCTGACCTTGAGGGAGCCACTCCTCAGAGCCTGGGCCTTTTACCTGATGTCCTGGATATTCTCTATGAATCCACATCCCAAGCTCGGGGAATTGTCCAGCTCTCTCTCTCCGGATATTCAACTTCGGACCATAACACGTCATGGCACAGTATCAGCACACCAGCACAACAATCACTACTCCAGTTGATCTGTGGACCAAAG
>Ga0247737_1000642_pt1 | contig 14303 bp, 10 predicted proteins | sample UWRJL028104C2_FD_180937 | JGI IMG/M metagenome (GOLD analysis project Ga0247737, IMG submission 180937) | Plant litter microbial communities from Arlington Agricultural Research Station in Wisconsin, United States - UWRJ-L028-104C-2 | ecosystem: Environmental > Terrestrial > Plant litter >...
GGCACAGGGCAAGCCCGTCCTGCTCGGCATCACCAAGGCGTCGCTGCAGACCCGCAGCTTCATCTCGGCAGCGTCGTTCCAGGAGACCACCCGCGTCCTCACCGAGGCGGCAGTCCAGGGCAAGCAGGACACGCTGATCGGCCTCAAGGAGAACGTCATCGTCGGCCGGCTCATCCCGGCAGGCACTGGCGCGGGCATGAACCGCCTGCGTGTCGCGGCCTCCAGCCGCGACGCAGCCCTCCGCGTCCAGCAGCGTCGTCTGCAGGAAGTGCTCATCGCCCCGAATTCGGCGGCGGAAGAGCGTGCAGCCGAAAAGCTGCGTGACGTCGCCGACGATACGGGCAGCGATGCCCTGGCGGCCGTCACGACCTCGGGCACCGGCACCGACGAGGATGCCGGCGAGTATCTGAACAGCTGATCCAGCCGTTTAGTATCGACATGAATTACCGCCGTCCGGCGTTACCCGGGCGGCGGTTTTTCTTTGCGCGGTTGAGGTCGCGCCAGCGCATCGAGCGTAAACTCGGAGCCGCCCCATCCGGTCGTTTCGAGCGAAGTCGGGAAACATTGATCGCGCGCCAGGCAAGGTTTCTCGGCGTCGCTCGAAACGACCGGCAGAGATCCCTATTCCATCGGCCGAATGGCGCTGTCCGCCTGCAGGATACGGGCGACCCGGCTGAACACCGCGTCCGCCGACACGCGCGTCTCTTCCTGCAGCATCTCGTCCGCCGCGAAGCCAAGCTCCACCGACAGTCGCACTTCCTGCCACAGCGCGTCGCGATCGGCGCCCGGCAGATAGCGCATATAGGCGTCGACCAACTTGTCGGTGACGTATCGGTGCGATTCCAGGCGGACATGCACCAGTTGCGGCGAGGCATGCAGCGCCCGCAAAATCCACACCGCGCCGGGCTCGCTCTGGGTGACCGCTGCGGTATCACGCAGCAATTCCTCGATGCCGCCCCGCATTGCATCGATGCCCTCGTCGGCGTGGCGGGCGATCCATTGCTCCAGCACCACGTTCTGGCGCGCCATCAGGCGCAGGCCGAGCGCCTCGAGCACATCATATTTGTTCTTGAAGTAGCGATAGAGCGCCGGCGGCGTCAGGCCGGCACGCGAGCAGATCATGTTGGTCGAGATGCGGTCGATACCGACTTCGGCGAGCAGACTGCCGGCGACGTCCAGCAGCAACTCATAAGTCTGCTGCGCGCGCTCCTGCTTGGGGAGCGGGCGCTTCTTGCTGTTCTTGCTGCCGAGCACTGCTAGTGTCACGCCGCTCCCATCGTCCTGCGCATCGCGACGGGGCCGATCAGCCCCGCCACTCCCGCAATTGCGCAAACCGCGCCGAACCACAACACATGCGCAACATGCCTGTCGCCGATCAGCACCCCGGCCAGCAAAGGGCCCAGGCTCGATCCGGTCAATTGCGCACCGCCGATCAGCAAGGCCGCGCGCCGGCTTGGGTCCGCGGCGATGACGATCGGTATCTGGAACGGCAGCGCGAACAGCCAGAGAAAGCCAAAGGCCGCGGTGGCCACCACGAAGGCGGCGGCAGAGGGTGGCACGGCCATGATCGCCAGCAGGCCCAGGTTGACCAGCCCCACGATCACAATCGTTCCGCGCACCGGCAATCGTCCCGCGAGCAAGGTCGCAGCGCCCGCGCCCAGAACCTGCATGCCAAGCGAGAGCGGGGCGACGAGATGGATCGTCGCCTGGGATATCCCCCGCTCAAGCCCGAGCGGTTCGATATAGACCCAGACCGCAACGATGAAGGCGAGATAGAGCACGACCCCGCCCAGTGCGACGAGACCGCGCGTCGGTGGGAGGCCGCCCATATCGTCAGTGACCACCAGCGGCGGATAGGCGCGTGGCAGCCAGGGCAGCGCGATCAGTCCGGCCAGGGTAACGGCACCCAGGGCGGTGAAACCGCCAGCACTGGTGGCGGCGACATAACCGATCGCACTGGCTAGGGCGAACTGTGCCAGGGTCTGAGCCGCCAAATAGATGCCAGACCATCGTTCGGGCCGGTCCGCGCGGACGATGAAGCCGATGACGATCCAGATCAGCATCCCCTCCCCCAGGCCGGCGACCACCCGCGCGGCGAAGAGCGGGCCAGTGTCGAGAAATGGCGTCAGCAGGTCGGCTGCGGCCGTTCCAACCAGGGCCGCGCCGGCAACCCCGCGAAGACGCGTTATGGGGAAGACGAAGCCCGCCGCGCCGGCCGCGATTCCCATCGCCAGCAGTTCGACCGTAGCAAGGATGCCGAGCGCCGCGACCGACAACCGGCCCTCTGCCGCCAGCGCGCCGAGCAGTTGCGGTTGCAACCCCGGGATCAGCACACCGATCACGCCGACGACGAAAATCGCCAGCACGCGATCGGCGGGGAGATTCATCGGGAACCTGGCCCGGTTGAGGTCAGGGGCAATTGATGAAGCGGCATCGCGCCCCTCCCTGTGCTCCCGCGAAAGCGGGAGCCCGGACTGGGTCCCCGCCTACGCTGGGACACAAGGGTTTCGTGCCGGATCTTCACGGATTCACCGCGCCCGGCCTCTCGCGCTGACCGGCCACATCTCCACCAGCGTGTCTCCCCGCACAATGTGGTAATAATCATAGAGGTTCACCGTCGGGTCGCAGTGCGGCACGGTCAGGCTCACCGGATCGCCGGGGCGCAGGCGCGTGCCGATATCCGGTGCGATGAGCGCGGCATGCTCGTCGCCCATGAACATGAACATCGTCTCCGGCGCGGCCCCGCGCTGCACCTGCGCCGCGCCACCATCCGTCGACAGCGACTTGAAGCCGGCGTCGATCGTGACCAGCGCGTCATGGTTCGCGCTCACCACCCGCGCGTCGACCGAGAGCGACGTTTCGAACGGCGGCACCGGTGCGTCGGCCAGGTCGCAATCGAGATATTGCTTGTCCATGAAGACATAGGACCCGGCCTGAAGCTCTGTGAACAGGCCAAGTTCGAGATCGATATGGTGGGTGCCGGTACCCGACCCGGTGACGATCTCGGGCTGATACCCCGCCTCGGTCAGCGCCGCGATCACGGTCTGCAGATAATCGGTGCGGTCGACGATCGCGGCACGGCGGGCGGCATAATCCTCGATATGCTGCTGCATGCCGCAATAATATTGGACACCGCGCAACGTCATGTTCGACGAGCGCGCGATCGCTTCGGCGACCGCGACCGCCGCTTCCGGCGAGGCGACGCCGGTGCGCCGGATACCCGGATCGACATCGATCACCACATCGAGCATCGCGCCCGCTGCCGCCAGGGCGTCCTGCCACCGCTGCACCATGTCCGGATTGTCGATCGCCGCCGTCAGGCCGATGCCCCGCTTCGCCAGCGCGGCGAGCCGTTCGATCGCGACAGGCGCGCTGACTGGCGACGTGATGAGCAGGCCGGTGATCCCGCCATCGGCGAGCACCTCGGCCTCGCCGATCTTCGCGCAGCACAGGCCGATCGCCCCGGCGGCGACCTGGCGCCGGCCGATATCCACGCTCTTGTGAGTCTTGGCATGCGGCCTGAGCGCAACGCCCTTCGCATCGGCTAGGGCCTGCATCGTCGCGATGTTGCGATCGAGCTTCTCGATATCCAGCACCAGCACCGGCGTGTTGAGCGCGTTGCGCGAGCCCTGTTGGCCGATGAGATGCGCATGGAGGGTCAGGTCGTCCATCAGGAAAACAGCTCCGTCATATGCGGGTTGAGGAACTTGCCCATCGGGTCGACCGAGCGCCGCACCTCGCGATAGCGTTCGGCCATCGGATAGAGCAGGTCCACATCCGCGCGTGTGAGGCTGTGGCGCTTGGCCCAGTGCGGGCGGCCGCCATGATCGCGAAAGATCGCCTCCGCATCGGCGAACAGGCCGCGCCACGGCATCTTCGCATATTGATGCATCGATATCGCCGCGACGGGGCCTCGATTCATCGGGCTCATCCAGATATCGTCGGCGGCGACGACCCGGAACTCGAACGGAAAGGATACGGGCAGCCTCTTGCGCCGAATCCAGCCCACCATTTCGTCGAGAGTCCTCAACCCGACCGGGCGGGGCATCTCATATTCCATCTCCTCGAACCGGATCGTGCGGTCGGAGGGGAAGATGGCGTGGGCGGGTCCGCGCCGGCCGCCGTCCATGTTGGTCTTCATCATCACCCGCTGCAATGTCGGTATCAACGCAGGCACCCAGGCGCCGAGGTTCAGCAGGCGGCGGAAGGTCGCCTCTTCGATGTCGCTGGTAGAGGCGGGCGCCTCGCACGGATCGCATCGCTGGAGCGTCTTCAGGATCACGCTGTCGGCATGCGGGAACAACCAGAATTCGATGTGCCGCTCCTGCTCGACCAGTTCGTCGAAGCGCTCGCGGATCTCGCCCCAGGGCCGTTTCTCGATACGCTCGGCGAGGTGGAAGGCAGGCACCACGTCGACCAGTATTTCGCTCGCGATCCCGAACAGGCCAAGCGAGATGCGCTGCGCCTGGAACAGGTCCGGGCTGGTCGTCGCGTCACACCAAATAGGCTGGCCGTCCGCGCCGATCAGGCGGAAGCCGCGCGCGAAGGTGGAAAGGTTGCCCAGGTCGCGGCCAGTGCCGTGCGTGCCGGTGCCCATCGCGCCGGCAAGCGATTGCGGGTTCACATCGCCCTGGTTGGCCAGCGCCAGCCCCTCGTCCCACAAGGCCGCGGTCAGACGCTTGATGCTCCATCCGGCGGGGATACGCGCAGTCTTGCGATCGGCCGAAACCGACAGCGTGCCGGCCATGTCCTCGAGGCTCACGATCACCCCGTCCGACTGGCAGAGCGGCATGAACGAATGCCCTGCCCCGACCGCCCTCACGCTGCGTGCGCCACGAACCGCGACCGCCAGCTCGGCCTCGGTCTTTGGCCGCAGCACCTGCGCGCTTGCCGTGACGCTGCCCGACCAGTTCGACCAGCTCATCGCAGGCGCTCTTTCGGGCCGGGATTTTCGGTACAGTCGCCATGGAGCGCGGTGATGTAGCGCGTGACGAGATCCACCCCTTCCGTGTGGGACAGGCTGCGGCCGAGTTCGGGCATCATCACGCCGGGATCGGTACTGGCCAGTCGGAAGGGCAGGATCGAGTCATCGGGCTTGCCCGGCACCACGTCGAACGGACGATCGCCGGTACCGCGCCCCGCCGCGACCGGCGGTTTGCACATGCCGAGCAGTCGCGCATCGCCAGTCGCCGCGTCGAGCCACAGGCCGGACGTCCGCGCCGCGCCAACGCGGTTGTGGCAATGGCTGCAATTGATATCGAGATAGGCCCGCCCCCGCGCGTCCATGCTTGCCTTGTCGTCCTGCCAATTGGCGTTTCGCGGCGCGGCACCGCTCGGGACACCGGTGAGATAACCGGCCGCCACCAGCCGCTCGAGCTGGTTGATCTCGCCGCCCTCGCCCGGGAACGTCCGGTTGAGGTGCCGGGCCTTCAGGCCGATCGGCTCGATCGCGCGGGTGTGGAAATCCTGAACATGGCATCCGCCGCACTGGTTCTGGTTGGGCACGCTGTAATCGAACGGGGTGCGCGTGGCGCCATCGACAAGGGTGAGCCGCACATCGGCGCCGGTGCGTTCCAGCGTGGCATCGGTGCCCTCGGCATTCCACACATAGGGCAGCGCCACCCAGCCGCTCTCGCGCCGGACCAGCAGCCGGGTCTCGATCAACCGGACATGACCAAGGTCCAGCCCGTTCACGCCCGTCTGATAGGTCGCGGGTGCCACCTTCAGCACCTCGCCGCTGGTCTGCGGCACGGCCGCACCCGTTGGCGTCGAGAAATAGAAAGTCTTGGTCACGATCGTACCAACCGGGAAATCGAACCAGCGATCGGGATCATAGGTCGCGTGCACGCCCTTGGGCATCCAGACCGTCCGCCATTTCTGCGCATAATCGCTGAACAGGGGCGTCTGCAGTTCATAGGTCACCATGCCCGGGCGAGCGGCGATGCGCCCGCCCGACACGGTGAACAGCCCCCAATCGGACAGCTTCTCCGGATTGCCCTCGGCATGGAAGGTTACCGCGTCGGGCCGCCCGCCACAGGCACTCAGGAGCAGGGCCGCGATCAGCGCGGCCAGGAAACGCAGGATCATGGGATATGGGTCACGATGGCTTGCCGCTGTCCTTCGTCATCGCTTCGGGCAATGTGATCTCGGGCAGGCGGCTGGCGGGGGCGCAGTCCACGCCCGTTTCGACCCGTGGCTTCGCGAACTTGTTCGGGCCATCGACATTGAGAAGCTTGGCGTCGCCATTCTGCACGCAGATGCCCGGTGACTTCAGCTTGGGGTTGGTGAAGCCGTCCCACAGCACGTCCGGCAACCGTCCGCCGCCCAATGCCTTCATCGGCGCGAAACGCCCGCCGGGATCGTCACCGCCGCCGGAGAAGCGGTTGCCGGCCACGTAGATATCCTCGGGATAAGGATCATAGGCTGCGGCAATGCCCGCCTTGGTATCGAAGCCCGTCGAATAATAGCTCGAGATGATGACGTTGGCGGTCTTGTTGTCCTTCACATCATTGTCGAAGATCTCGACCTGGTCGTTCGAATTGATGATCACGCCCGATCCAGGCGGCACCGAGCTGACCGCGCTGCCCTTCGCGCCGAAATTGGCGTGGTTATTGGCCACGACGTTGTTCCTGTAGACGCGCGTCTTGCTGCCCGGCACCGGCAGGTTGGGCATGTTGAACACCAGGATGCCGCCGGTATTGCCGGTCGCGGTGTTGCCATAGACATCGGCATTGTTCGAATTCTCGATCTCGATACCGGCGACATTGCCCTCGGCGCGGTTGTCGCGAACGATGATGTTGTTCGACTGGCCGACATAGATACCGGCGTCGGACGCGCCCTTCACCACCGATCCCTCGATCAGCACATTGGTCACCTGCACCGGATAGAGGCCATATGCGCCATTCGAGGTCTTGCCGCCGCCGGTCCATTCGGCGCGCACGCGGCGGATCACGGTGTTCTTCACGCCATTGACCTTCAGCGCGTCGCCCTTGGAATCCTCGAAGGCGAGGTCCTGGATGGTGAAGTCGTCGCCAGTGACGAGCATGCCCTCGGCGCCCGAGGTCTGTTTGGCGAAGGACAGGATCGTCTTGTCCATGCCGGCGCCCTTCACCGTCACGCCATTGGCGGTCAGGCTCAGGCTGCGGCTCAGCGCATATTTGCCCGCCGGAATCTCGATCACCGCCCCGGGCTTCGCGTCGAGCAGCTTCTGCTGAAGGTTCTTCTCGAAATCGGGATCGATCACGAAGCCCTGCGCATCCGTCTTCGGCCCGCCGCTGCAACCCGCCACCAATGCCAGCGCCGCCACACATCCCAGAAGCGCGATCCTGTTCGCCATCATTCCCTCTCCCTTATTTTCTAGAACTTGAAGCCTAGTTCGACCCCGTAGAAGCCGGGCCGGTCGGCACGCACATAGGGCGTCTCGAAAATATCGTCCGAGATCGTGTTGAGTGTGCGGTAATAGCGTTTGTCGAGCAAATTCTCGGCATAGACGGCGATCGAGACATGATCCCCCGGCGAACGCCATCCCAGCTTTGCGTTGACGATATTCCGCGGTGCGCGAACCGCACGCAGAACCGCCGGGTCCACATATGGCTCGCCTAGGGCGTTGACGAACGAGCTATCGACCTTCCGCACCGCACCGTTCACGCGCTGGCGCGACGTATAGCTGTAGCTTGCGTCTGCGAAAATCGATCCATGCCCCATGTCATGGTCGTAATGCGCGCTGAAGACGCCCCGGAACGCTGGTTCGCCGGTCGGCTCGCCCGAAATGTCGACGCCCTGTTCGAAGCGAGTCACCCATTTCGAATTGATCGCGCCCGCGGTCACCCCGATCCGGAAATCGCGCGACAGAACGAATTGAGTCTCCAGGTCGATGCCATAGGCTTCTGAATCGCCCGACCGGGTCACATATTGCGGCAGGCAGACCGTTCCGGCCGGGATCGGCGTCAGCAGGCAATTGGGGTTTGTGTTCGGCTCCAGGCTGATGGATTGCCGGTTCTTGTACTTGAAATAATAGGCCGATGCGTTGAACCGCACCCGCCGGTCGAACAGCTCCGATTTGAAGCCCCCTTCGAAATTCCAGACCTTTTCGGGCTGGAAGAAGGAGTTGATCTCGGTCGAATTGAAGCCGCCCGCCTTGTAGCCGCGCGATGCCGATGCGTAGAGATGCACATCGTCGGTCGCATCATATTGTACCACGAAGCGCGGACTGACGTCGCTGAAGACGGCACGGCGCGTGAAGGGCACGCCCTCCAGCGGGCCCACATCGAAGATCACGCCATTGGGGCCGACGGTCGCGCGATAGAAGTCGGCCACGCTGATCGGCACGTCGGGGAACGCATCGACACCGATTATCGCATTGTAGAACGATCCCGGCGCCGAGATCGCGTCCAGCCCTGGCGCGACGAACCCGCCATTGGTCCAGGTGAACTTCTTCAGGTCGTGCGTATAGCGGATGCCCGCCGTCAGGCTCAGCCGGTCGGTCAGCTTGTAGGTCGCGTCGCCAAAGGCGGCATAGGAATCGTTCGCCGCGCGGTTGTTCATGTCCTCGCGGTACTGGAGCCCGAACACCGGCAGGCCGCCATAGAAGTTGAGCAGCGAGAAGACCGGAAAACCTGCCGCATCGCCCAGGATCCGATCCAGCGAATCCGTCAGCAACGTCGCCGCGCTGGTCTGCCGCCCGCGTTCGTGGAAATAGCTCACCCCGGCAATCGCGCTCAGCCGGTCATTGTCGAAGCCGACGCGAAATTCCTGATAGAGGCTGCTGTTCTTCTCGATATTCTCGGTGTCGAAATAGCGCGTCGGGTCGGCCGTGCCGTCCTCATCCTCGCGGTTATGCGTCTCGAAATGCTTGAACGAACTGATGCTGGTGAAGGTCAGCGGCCCGGCATGGTGCGTGGCGGTGAACGACACGGCATTCAATATGCGCGTTTCCTTGTCACCGATCACGTCATTGGCGAACGTACCGGCCGGATCGGTGCTGAGAGCGTGGGTGCTGATGCCAATGGCGAACGGACCGTCCTTGCTGGTGTCGTCATGATCATAGGTCAGCACGAAATCCGTGTCGCTGCTCGGCTCCCAGCGGAGTGCGGCACGCCCCGACTTGTTGTTCTCGCCCTCGCGCTTCTCGCCCGTCAGGGCGTCGGTCAGATAACCCTTGCGGTAATTGGCGACGCCGTTGAGCCGCAGATAGAGCGTATCGGTCAGCGGGATGTTGACCGTCGCGTCGGCGCGAACCTTGCGGTAATTGCCGACCTGGAGCGTGCCCGAAAGCGTACGTTGGTCAGTCGGCTTGTTGGTAATGATCGAGATCGCGCCGCCCGACGTATTGCGCCCAAACAGGGTCCCCTGTGGCCCCTTCAACACTTCGACGCGCTGAATGTCGTTGAAGAAGATCAGCGACGACCCCGACCGCCCGGAATAGATGCCGTCGACGAAGATCCCGACCGAGGGCTCGGTGCCGATCCCGAAATCGTCGGTCTGCACGCCGCGGATCGCGAAGCTCGGCTGAGTCACCGAGGTGTCGTTGATCGACAGACCGGGCGTGAAGCTATCGAGATCGCCGATCGACTCTGCGCTCAACGCCTCGATCGTCGCCGCGCTGAACGCGGTCACGCTGATCGGGACCTTCTGCAGCGATTGTTCGCGGCGCTGGGCGGTGACGACGATGTCCTCGACCTGCGGACCTTCAGCCTGGGCCGGGGTGGAAGGATTCTCCTGCGCGGTTGCGGGCACTGCCCAGATCGCGACTACACCCACCAGCAACGCCGTCTTGTGCAACATCGTCATCAACTGCTCTCCCCGAACGCGATAACGACTCGGAAGCTATCGCTACTTTGTAGCGAACGCTATCGTTTTTTCAGTTTGAACTATCCGACTGATAATTAACACTAATTAACATGATCCGGATATGGCCGCCGGATTGCGGCACCGCTGACCCACCATACCCAAGTTCCGAAAACGGCCGATCCGCCGCACCGCGTTGACGTCGCACGCGTGTCCAGCGATGCTTGATGCCAGAAGCGCGACAGGCGCCGGACCGGGAGAGACAGTGCCACTCTCGCATCAGGGGCCTTGCCGTGCGCCGCCTTCTCACTCTCTGCCTTGCCGCCCTCGCCCTGCTTCCAGCCGCCGCGGCGCTTGCCCAGTCCGCCCCGGCGAAACGCCTCGTCCTGATCGACGACGACCTGATCGGCCTAAACGGCGTGCCCACCCTCCTGCTCCAGGCGCCTGACGTCGACGTGCTCGGCATCACCACCACCAGCGGCTCGGTGTGGCGCGACACGGCCACCGCTTACGGCCTGCGCACGCTTGAGATCCTCCACCGCACCGAAATCCCCATCGTTCCCGGCGCAACCTATCCGCTGCTCAACACCCAGGAAGCGACGAAGCGCTGGGAGGGGATGTACGGCCGCCTGGTCTTCAAGGGCCCCTGGACCGATTACTGGCCGGGCGACACGGTGCAGAGCCATCCGGGCAATGCCTCGCCAGAGGTCGTGCCGGCGCTATCGATCGGCAATCCGACGACCAAAGCCTCCTCCGAGATCGCTGCCGCTTTCCTCGTCCGCATGGTCCGCGCCCATCCTCACCAGATCACCCTCTTCGCGACCGGACCGATGACCAACATCGCGATCGCGCAGAGCCTCGACCCGAGCTTCGCCGCGAACGTGAAGGAACTGGTCTATATGGGCGGCAGCCTGTTGCCCCATCAGGTGCTGGCCGGCCCGTCGGCCGAGCAGTTCGCGCGCGAGTTTGTCAACACGCCACGCCGCGAATTCAACATCCGATGGGACCCGGAAGCCGCGCGCATCGTCGCTCACGCCCCTTGGGCGAAGATCACCATGGTCCCGGTCGATCCCTCCACCGGCACGCAATGGACGCGCGAGTTCCTGACCAGCCTGAAGGACGCGAAGACACCGCTGACCGACATGCTGCAGACCGGGCTCGAACCCGGTTATCCGATGTGGGACGAGATTGCCGCGATGGTCTGGCTCAACCCCGGGATCGTGACGCGCGCCGATACGCTCTATGTCGACTTCGATACCGGCCAGGGCGCGAGTTACGGCGACACCCTGTCCTGGACCGATGACTATCGCCCGCATCTCGGCGAGCAGGCGCAGAAGGTCGTGCTGTCGGTCGATCGCGCCGCGATGGAGGCGGCGATGCGCGCCCTGTACCGGCGCCCACTGCGACATTGAAGTCACGCCCCGGCCGAGAAGTGCCGGATCGGTCGCACCTCCTCTTGATGGCCATTGCAGCCATGTTACGATTTCGCGTGAATTCCGGGACTCGCGGGATCGCAGGGAGCGGGTGCCCCACGCCATAGGGGATATCGATGTTTTCCAGGGCTTTTCGCGTCACCTCCGTTCGTTCGCTTGCCGCAGGCGCCTCGCTTGTCGCCATGATCACGGCCGCACCCGCCTGGGCCGAACCAGCGCCGCCAGCCGACGAGCCGGTCCAGGCCGACGACACGCAGGGCGTTCCCGATATCGTCGTCACGGCGACGCGCCGCGCGGAATCGAGCAAGGACGTGCCCGTCGCCGTCACCGCGATCGGCGGCGAAAAGCTCAATGTGCTCAATTCGGGCGGCCAGGACGTCCGTTTCCTTTCCTCGCGCACGCCAAGCCTGCAGATCGAATCCTCGTTCGGCCGCACCTTCCCGCGCTTCTATATCCGCGGCCTCGGCAACACCGATTTCGATCCCAACGCAGCGCAGCCGGTGTCGGTCGTCTATGACGATGTCGCGCTGGAAAGCCCGATGCTCAAATCCTTCCCGGTGTTCGATCTGGCAAACGTCCAGGTGCTGCGCGGTCCGCAAGGAACCCTGTTCGGCCGCAACACCCCGGCCGGCGTGGTGAAGCTCGAATCAAACAAGCCGGGCGACACGCTCTCGGGTTATGTGAGCACCTCCTGGGCGACCTACAACACCGTGAATGCGGAGGGCGCGATCGGCGGTCCGCTCGGCGGCGGCTTCTCGTTCCGTGCTGCGGGCCTGTTGCAGCGCCGCGACAATTGGGTGACCAACACCTCGACCAGCGGCGTCGCGAACAAGAAACTCGAGGGGTACCGCGACGGCGCGGCCCGGTTCTTGCTCGGCTATTCGAGCGGTGACTTCAACGCGCTGGTGAACTTCCATGTGCGAGACCTGCAGGGCACGCCGCGCATCTTCCGCGCCGGCCTGTTCAAGCAGGGCAGCAACGATTTCTCGCCCGGTTTCGACAAGAGCAAGGTCGCGCTCGACGGCTATACCAGCCAGTCGATGAGCCAATGGGGCACCAACCTCCACCTCGATTATCACGTCGATGGGCTCGGCACCTTCTATTCGGTCACGGCCTTCGAAAAGGCCAATGTCGAAAGCACCGGCGATATCGACGGCGGCAACAATTATGTCTTTCCGGCGCTCGGGCTGAACAACGCGCTGTTCCCCTCCAACACCGGGGGCGTTACCCGTCCGGAAGAATTCAGCCAGGAGCTGCGCTTCGCCACCGAAAATATGGGCGGCGTCAGCGCCCAGGGCGGCGTCTATTATTTCCACCAGAAGCTGCGGTACAACGAGTATAACTATGTTTTCCCGGCCAGCGGATCGCGCGCGGCGGACAACAACCAGAATATCTTCCACGACAACACCAACGAGAATTACGGCGTCTTCGCCTCGGTCGAATACAAGGCGACCGATGCCCTGACTCTGCGGGCCGGCGGCCGGTATTCGCACGACCAGCGCGACGATCGCATCTCGGGCTTTTCGCCCAATTTGTTCGGCACCGTCCTCCCGTCGCGCCTTGCCGTCAGCGACGGCAATTTCACCTGGGACGTGAGCGCGACCTACGCGGTCAACCCGGACGTCAATCTCTATGCACGGGTGGCCACGGGCTATCAGGGTCCTGCCATCCAGGATCGCGTGACCTTCGGCAGCAAGCAGACGAGCGCCAGGAAGCAGACGACGATCTCGGGCGAAGGCGGCATCAAGGGCGCGCTGTTCAACAACGCCGTGCGTTTCGCCCTCGATGCCTATTGGTCGCGCACCAACGATCTGCAGCTCACTGCGGTCGGCGGCGGGACCAATTCGGCACGGCTGCTCAACGCGGATCATGCGGTCGGGTACGGCGTCGAGGCCGAGTTCGAGGCGAGGCCGGTGCCGCAGCTGGCGCTCACCGCCAGCGGCAGTTACAATTTCACCGAGATCCGCGACCCCTCGATCGGGGTCGGCCCGTGCGGCTCGCTCTGTACCATGATCGACCCGGTGGTCGGTGGCCTTGCCAGGATCGATGGCAATGATCTGCCACAGGCGCCGCGCTGGGTCGCCAACGTCACGGCCCGCTACAGCGTGCCGGTCGGCAATGGCGAGGTGTTCGTCTACACTGACTGGGCCTATCGCAGCAGCATCAATTATTTCCTCTACGAAGCAGCCGAGTTCCGCGGTCGCGCGCTGCTCGAAGGCGGCCTGAAGATCGCCTACAAGACGCATGATGGCTTGGAAGTGGGCGCCTTTGCTCGCAATATCACCAACCAGATCCGCAGTATCAGCGCGATCGACTTCAACAATCTGACGGGCATGATCAACGAACCGCGCATCATCGGCGGTGAGGTGAAGATCAGCTTCTGACCGGGACCTGCACGACCCTGATGCGAAAGAGCCGCCGTCCGGTCGACCGGGCGGCGGCTCTTGGTTTGGCTCGGCCCTTTCAGAGCCGGAGCGCTTACTTCGATCCGAAGAGCACGCCCTTGGCTTCCCACTCCGCCTTGGTGTGGCAGGCGCGCTTGGCGAGCATCGATCCGGTCACCGTGGGATCGCCCGTGACAGTCGGCGAGAGGCAGATCTTCTTGGGCGCCTGCTCGTTCGACGCCGTTGGCGCTGGAGCATTGCCACTGGTGTTGCCGCGGGCGCTTGCCATCGAAGGAACGGCGGCGGTGGCGAGCATCGCAAAGGCGGCGACGGCGAAAGCGGGGCGGGTCAGGGTCGAAAGGGTCATTTCAGGGTCCTCCATGGGCAGTAACACAGGCGGGATTTGCTACCCGCACTGACGCTACTGCATTACCCATGCCAAACAGCGACCATTACGCAGCTTCAATGACTTAGTATATTTTAATGGTACGATGCGAACCAGAGACGCCAACGGATTGGGACTTTTCGCCAACTATAAGCGCCTTTTGCCATTCAGGATCTGGACAGAAATGATCGGTGTCGGACAGTTGCTGTCCGTTATCGGACGGCACCTACAGTCGCACGATCCCCGTGCCGATCCGCGCTGCCTCGTCGGGGTCGTGCGTGACCATCAGGATGGGCACTTTCATCCGATCGCGGA
>Ga0247737_1000645_pt1 | contig 14270 bp, 13 predicted proteins | sample UWRJL028104C2_FD_180937 | JGI IMG/M metagenome (GOLD analysis project Ga0247737, IMG submission 180937) | Plant litter microbial communities from Arlington Agricultural Research Station in Wisconsin, United States - UWRJ-L028-104C-2 | ecosystem: Environmental > Terrestrial > Plant litter >...
GCCCACGACGTCGTCGTAGCGCTGACGGGCCTGCAGGTTGAGATGGTCGGCGGTGGTCTGGGCGTCCACCGCGACCTGCTCCGACTGCGACCGGGCGTCGTTGACGATCTTCTCGGCGTTGCGGCGTGCCTCCTCGGTGCGGGCGTGCGAGTCGCGGGCGATCTGCTCGGCACCGGCGCGCGCGTCGGCCATGATCTTGTCGGCCTCACGGCGCACGTTGTGGGCGTGCACCTGCGCGTCCCGGGCGACCTGCTCGGCCGCCGCGAGCGCGTCCGTACGAATCTTGTCGGCCTGGTGGTGGGCCCGGGCGACGTGCTCCTCGGCCGTGCGCTGGGCGAGGGTCAGCACCTGCAGCGCCTGGTTGGGGTGGGCGACCGGCTGGCCCGGCTGAGCCACCTGACCCGGCTGAGCGGCCGCAGCCTGCGCCTGGCCCTCCCGCGGCGCGACGAGAGCGTGCTCGGAGGTCTGGCTGTCCACTGACGTCCCATTGAGCAGCACTTTGACACGATCCTTCATGCGGTTGTCGGACACTGGATTAGACCTCCGTTGTTGCGAGCCCGGGTCGCGCCCACTCGCACGGGGCTGGCGTGATCCGCGGGATGCTACCAAGTTGAACAGGCCGGAGGCGAGAGCTTGCGGTGCGCTGTCGCGGCCGGAAGCCCGAGCCACCACATCCGCACTCCGCTCATCGCGAGCAGCTAGGCCCGGTCGCTCGCCTTGTCCAGTTCGAGAGCCAGCCGTACGCGGGTGCCGTCCCCGATCGTGTCGACGCCGACCTCGTCGCAGATCCGCTCCACGATGGCCAGCCCGCGGCCACGCGGGGCGTCGGCGGCGGGCATCGTGCGGCCGAGCGTGCGGATCGGGCCGCCGTCGATCACCTCGCACCGGACGCGGCCGCCCGCGGCCCAGAGACGCACGACGCCGCCGCCCGCGGTGTGCTGCAGGGTGTTGGTGGCGAGTTCGCTGACGGCCAGGGTGAGCAGCTCGGCACGGTGTTCCGGCAGACCCAGGTCGGCGGCCCGGGTGCGGACGAACTCGCGCACCTGGGCCAGATCACCCGGCACGGCGTACGCCATCTCGTAGCTTTTCTGGCTCATCCGTCGGCGACGATCACCAGCGGGGCGGCGCGGACGGCGGCCTCGAGGAGCGTCCGCAGCTCGTCGCGGCCGGCGAGATCGCACTCGCCGGCCAGGGTCACCCGCACGTGGCCGGTTTCCGCGCAGGTTCTCGCCTCGAACTGCCCCATCGACGGCCGACCCCTCCCCCATGCGTGACCGGTCACATCATGACATCCGCGCCCCAAGTTCCCAACGATGTCCGGCCGCCGGGCGAATCGCTCGTTCTTCGGGGCACGGAGCCGATCTGTCCTGGATAGGATAAAAAATCCAAATTGGCAATGTCACGGCTCTCGGGGATGAACCATGAGGAAGCGGCGATTCGGGACCATCTCGGTAGCAGCGGCGGCTCTCCTGGCCTCCACCAGTGGTGCCGCCGGCGCGGCGCCCGATCACGAAGTGGCGCTCTGGACCATGAACGAGCGTCCCGGGGCCACCACGATGCGCGACGTCACCGGGCACGGCTTCGACGGGCAGATCGGACGGGACGTCGCGGTCGGCATCAAGTTCGGCGACCGCACCGCGTACGGCTTCGAACGCCTCGAACCGGACACCCCGCCGACCCGCCCCGGCCACCTGGTCATCGTCCCCGACCACCCGACGCTCGACCCCGGCACCCGGGACTACGCGATCGACCTGCGTCTGCGCACGAAAGACCACTTCGGCAACATCATCCAGAAGGGACAGGCCACCGTCCGCGGCGGCAGCTACAAGCTCCAGATCCCGAACGGGCGGGTGCAGTGCTGGTTCCGCGGCTCCGCGACCTCGGTGCTGGTCACGGCCCCCCAACCGATCAACGACGGGCAATGGCACACCGTACGCTGCGAACGAACCCACGACGGCGTCACGCTGGCCGTCGACGGAAGCGTGGTGGCGAAACGCCCAGGCTGGACCGGCGCGATCGACAACACGTGGCCCGTCGCGATCGGCGGCAAGACCCAGTGCAACCAGGTCAAGGTGGGCTGCGACTACTTCGCCGGGGACATCGACTACGTCGCCTTGGACGCGGGCGAGACCGACTCGTAACAGGTGTTGACACTCGTCTCGATCCGGGCGAATGTTCCCTGGTGACCGATGACTGGCCGAGCGCGGGGATCCTGCTGGCGGCAAGATACCGCCTGGTCACGCTCCTCGAGACGGGCGGGATGGCCCAGATCTGGCGGGCCGACGACGAGTTGCTCGGCCGCCCGGTCGCGGTGAAACTGCCCAAGGGTTCCCAGGTGGTCTGGCGCGAGGCCAGGATGGCGGCGAAACTCAGCCACCCAAGCATCGCGGCGGTCCACGACTACCGCGAGGCGGTCCGCCCCGACGGCACCGTGGCGCCCTTCGTGGTGCTGGAACTGCTGGCCGGCGAAAGCGTGGCGGCCCGCCTCGACCGCGAACCGATCAACCTGCCCGAGGCGGCCCGGATCGGCGCCGCGGTGGCCGACGCCCTGGCCGCCGCCCACGCGAACGGCGTGGTGCACCGCGACATCAAGCCCGGCAACGTGATGCTCACCCCCACTGGCGTCAAAATCCTCGACTTCGGCATCAGCGTGTCCGCGGGCGAGCCGGACGACGACGACACCGGATCGACGTTCGGCACCCCGGCCTACGTCGCACCCGAACGCCTGGACGGCAGACCCGCCGAACCCGCAACCGACGTGTATGGGCTGGGCGTGCTGCTCTTCGAGATGGTGACCGGTGATCCGCCCTATCCGGTGGACACGTGGGAGGAACTGGCGGCCGCCCGGGCCTCCGGACCGCGGGTTCTGCCCGACGACCTGCCCTCGCCCTTCCGCGATCTGGTCGCCCGCTGCCTTGCCGAGTCCCCTGAAGACCGTCCGGCCGCCGACGAGATCCGCTTCGACCTGACCGCCCTCTGGCTCAACCCCGGCCCGGTCATCTCACCCGGCCCGGTCATCTCACCCGGCCTGATCGCCGCACCCGGCCTGGTCGCGTTATCCGCCGGCGACTCCGCTCGACGCACCGGCCGGGACACTCGAATCACCGCCGAGGAACCCCGGGCGTACGCCACCGGCCGCGCCGCACCCGCGACCGTCGCCTTCGCCCCGGCCCCCACCCGCCGCTGGGTGCTCGGCGTAGCGGTCGTGACGCTGCTGGCAGCCGTTGCGGGCGCGGTGGTGGCCGTCAACTGGCCGAGAACGACTCCCGGGGCCGGCCCGGAGTTGCCCCCGCCCGCGGTCGTCTCGTTCGCCCCCGCACCCAGCCAGGCCCCGGCGAGCTCCACACCAACCACGCCGTCGTTCTCCCCCGCTCCGGAGCCGACCCCCACGCTTGGCTTCGACGACGCGGTGAGCCGCTTCCGCACGGCGGTAGAGTCCGGCGCGGCGGGCGGCGACATCCGCTCCGATGTGGCCATCGACCTGCTCAACCTGCTGCAACCGTTGACCGACGCCAACCGCGACGACATCGACGGCCAGGTCGACGCCCTCCGCCGCAAGATCAACGACCGCGCCGGCGAGGGTAGCGTCACCCCCGCCCGGGCCGGCCTCCTCCGCGCCCGCCTGGCCGACCTGAACCGGGCCGCCGGCATCTGACGGTCCCGCACAACCGGCGCGTCCCGCTGCCGACCAAAGGCGTCAACCCCGCAAGAGCGTTTGAGGTCGGGACGGCGCGGGGCTGGGTGGGAGGGCCCGCGCGGTGTTCGGGGACGCGTATTCAGGGGCTTTGAAGGTTTCAGGCGGAGCCGCGGATGACCAGGCTCGTGGGGAGGACGATCTCGGTCTCGCTGGACTCGTTGCCGTCGATCTTGCCCAGCAGGAGGCGGACCATCTCGCGGCCCATCTCGGCTATGGGCTGGTCGACGCTGGTCAGGGGCGGGTCGGTGTGGCGGGCGATCACCGAGTCGTCGAAGCCGATGACGGCGACGTCCTGGGGGGTGCGGCGGCCGTGCTGGCGCAGGACCTGCAGGGCGCCGGCGGCCATCATGTCGGAAGCGGCGAAGACCGCGTCCAGGTCGGGATGGAGTTCCAGCAGACGGCGCATGGCGGCGGCGCCGCTCTCCTCGCTGAAGTCGCCGAAGGCCACGGGGCCGTCGCCGACCACATCGCGGTAGCCCTCGAGGCGGGCGATGCCGGCGGCCATGTCGAGCGGGCCGGTGATGGCGGCGATGCGGTGGCGGCCCCGGGAGCGCAGGTAGGCGACGGCCTCGCGGGCGCCGGCCCGGTTGTCGGCGTCGACGTACGTCCCTCGTTCGGCGTACATCGGACGGCCCATCCGGACCGTCGCCACTCCGCGCTCCTCGAGCACCGAGGGCAGCGGGTCGTCGCCGTGCACGGAGAGCAGCAGGGCGCCGTCGACGTGCTGGCGGGTCAGGTAGCCCTCCAGGCGGCGGCGTTCCTCGGGGGCCTGGGCGATCATCAGGACCATCTGCAGGTTGCGGACGACCAGGACCGACGAGATCGACTGCACTATGCGACCGAAGAACGGCTCGGCGAAGAAGCGCTCGCCGGACTCGAAGACGACCAGGGCGATCGAGTCGGTGCGCTGGGTGACCAAGGTCCGGGCGGCCCGGTTGGGCACATAGCCCAGCTCCTGGATCGCGTCCTCGACGGCCTGCCGCGCGCCAGGGCTGACCTGGGCCGAGCCGTTCACCACCCGGGACACGGTGCCGCGGCCGACGCCGGCCCGTACCGCGACCTCTTCCAGGGTCGGCCGGCCGCTGGCCCGGTTGCGCTCGGTCGTCATCGGATGGCACCTCCCCGGGCGCGATCGAAGGCCGCGCCCGACACAAGGTACCTGCCCGCCGCTCGCGAGAACATGATCATTCCGATGGTCCGTGGCGGAAGTGCCGTAGTTCAGGGGTGGACAGTGCGATCAGGCCGGTGGCCAGGACGGCCGTGACGCCGCCGATGGCCAAGGCGGTGCCGCCCGCGCCGGCGGTGGTCAAGGGTTGCCCCGGCGGTGGTCAAGGGTTGCCCCGGCGGTGCTCGAAAATCAGGTAGGTCTCGGTGCCGGCGATCAGTCTGGTGCCGCTGAGCCGCTCGGTGATGACCTCGCGCAGGTCCTCGACGTCGGCCGTGGCGACGTGCAGCAGGAAATCGTACGAGCCGGAGACGAAGTACACGTCGCGGACGGCGGGAATGCCGGCCAACGACTCGGCGAACTTGCCGATCGCGTCGCGCGACTCCGACCGGATCCGTACGGCGATCATGGCCTCGATGGGCCGGCCGACCCAGGCGGGGTCGACGTCGGCGTGGAAGCCGCGGATCGCGCCGAGCTCGCGCAGCCGCCGGATCCGGGTCAGGCAGGTCGACGGGGCGATGCCGACGCGCTCGGCAAGGGCGTTGTTGGGCATCCGGCCGTCGACCTCCAGCAGCGCGAGCAGTTCGCGGTCGAGGTGATCCAGGCCTCGAAGATCCTTCGGTACGTCGGTCACGCTGATCTCCAGAATCGCATCTTCTTCGGCATGCACCTATACAGCAGAATCATCTTCGTTCATATTGCACAACTTCAGCACATCATTTCACCCTGGACCCATCGCCGCGACGAAGGGACGAGTCATGCAGATCGGTGTACCGGCCGAGATCAAGAACCACGAGTACCGGGTGGCGATCACGCCCGCGGGGGTCGCCGAGTTCGTCCGCCGGGGGCACGACGTGCTCATCGAGGCGGGTGCGGGCAACGGTTCGGCCATCACCGACCAGGACTTCGTCGCCGCCGGCGCCGAGATCGCCCCGGACGCCGACACCGTGTGGCAGCGTGCCGACCTGCTACTCAAGGTCAAGGAGCCGATCGCCGCCGAGTACCACCGGCTGCGCGCCGGGCAGGTCCTCTTCACCTACCTGCACCTGGCCGCCGACGCCGAGGGCACCAAGGCGCTGCTGGCCAGCGGGACGACGGCCATCGCGTACGAGACCGTGCAGCTCACGGACGGCTCGCTGCCGCTGCTGGCCCCGATGAGCGAGGTCGCCGGACGGCTCGCCCCGCAGGTCGGCGCCTACAGCCTCATGCGTAACTCCGGCGGCCGCGGGGTGCTCCCCGGCGGCGTACCGGGCGTGTCCCCGGCCAAGATCACCGTGATCGGCGGCGGCGTCTCGGGCGTGAACGCGGCGACGATCGCGCTCGGCCTGGGCGCCGACGTCACGGTGCTCGACCTGAACATCGCCCGGCTGCGCCAGATCGACGCGCAGTTCGGCGGCCGGGTCAAGACGTTGGTCTCCTCGGCGTACGCGATCGAGCAGTCGGTCATCCAGGCCGACATGGTGATCGGCGCGGTGCTCGTGCCCGGTGCCAAGGCCCCCACGCTGGTCTCCAACGAGCTGGTCAAGCGGATGAAGCCCGGCTCGGTGCTGGTCGACATCGCGATCGACCAGGGCGGCTGCTTCGAGGACTCGCACCCGACGACCCACGAGGAGCCGGTCTACCAGGTGCACGAGTCGGTCTTCTACTGCGTGGCGAACATGCCGGGCGCGGTGCCCAACACCTCGACGTACGCCTTGACCAACGCCACCCTGCCGTACGCCCTTCGCCTCGCGGACCTGGGCTGGCGCGACGCGCTGGCCGCCGACCCCGCCCTCGCGCTGGGCCTGAACGCGCACGACGGCCGGCTGACCAACGAGTCGGTCGGGACCGCGCTGGGCCTCCCCGCGGTCGAGGTCGCTTCCGTCCTCTGACCTTTGGTCCGGTGACGGCCGCCCGCTTTGTCGCGGGCGGCCCTTCACTGTCTCGGACCTACCGGTCTCGGATGTGCCGGTCTCAGATGTGCCGGGCGATCTGGGTCAGGTCGGCCGCGCTGAGGCGGTCGGTGCTGGTGTTGCGGTGGTGCCAGAACGGGTAGCGCAGCGGCTCGCCGCTCGCGTCGTCGAGCGCCTTGACCTCGTCGGCGGTCAGCTCGAGCTCGGCTGCGGCGAGGTTGTCGCGCAGCTGCTCGGGCGTGCGGGCACCGACGATCAGCGAGGTCACGCCGGGCTTCTGGGCGATATAGGCCAGGGACACCTGCGCCGCCGACACCCCGTGCGACTCCCCGATCTTCACGGCCAGCTCGATCGACTCGTACAGCTTGTCCTCGTCGTAGATCGGCGGTTCGTTCCACTCCGAGAGGTGCCGGCTGCCCTCGGGTGCCTGGACACCGCGCCGGTACTTGCCCGAGACGAGACCACCGGCGAGCGGGCTCCACACCAGAATGCCGACGCCCTGGTCGATCGAGGCGGGCACGATCTCGGCCTCGATGTCCCGGTTGGCCAGCGAGTAGAAGACCTGGGTGCTGGCGAACCGCTCGATCTGCCGCGCGTCGGCGATGCCGAGCGCCTTGACCATCTGCCAGGCGGCGTAGTTCGAGCAGCCGATGTAGCGCACCTTGCCGCTGCGGACCAGGTCGTCCAGGGCGGTCAGGGTCTCCTCGAGCGGCGTCTGCCCGTCCCACTCGTGCACCTGGTAGAGGTCGATGTAGTCGGTGCCGAGCCGGCGCAGGCTGGCCTCGGCGCCCCGGATGATGTGGTGCCGGGAGAGCCCCGCGTCGTTCGGCCCCTCACCCATCGGCATGCGCACCTTGGTGGCGATCAGAACGTCGTCGCGGCTGTCTCCGAGCGCCGCACCGAGAATCTCCTCACTGAGGCCCGCCGAGTAGACGTCGGCCGTGTCGATGAGGTTGACGCCCGCGTCCCGCGCGATCGCGATCTGCTCCCGGGCCCCCGCCACATCGATCTTGCCGACCGGTGACGCCCACCCGGTCCCACCGAAGCCCATCGTGCCCAGGGTGAACGTGGAAACCCTCAGACCCGTGCGGCCGAGCTGCCGGTATTGCATCGTGATTCCCTCTTTCTGACCATCGGGAAAAGCTCCGCTCAGCCTTCCCCTCCCGGCCGCACCTGTCCACCGGAACGGCCGGGGTGGGATCAAGACTCGCAGGATCGAGGGTCCGAGCACGGGACCTCGCCCCCCGAAGGCGGCTGCCGCGTACGCCTCACGGCGATTCCCCGGGACGTCCGGCGGGTGGTGGCGGCGGCGGTAAAGGGTCTGTCTCAGGCGCTGGGTTCTCGGCCACCCACCTGGGGTCCTGAAGATCGTCGGCGGCCCAGTCACGATCAGGGGTCGCCCTGGCCGGCGGCTCGGCGGAGAATGCCGGGACGGCCTCGCACCGACGCCAGACCTCGTCCACCACGGCGACGAACTCCACCTGCTCGGAATTCTCGATGCAGATCCGGTATCGGCCGTTGACCGTGGCACGCCAGAAGTCGCGGATGACCGGGCTCGCGAAGAGATAGCGCACATTGTTGACCATCTGCTCGCGAGTTGACCTTTCCGCGGAGTATTCGGCCCAGACGTGTTGCAGCAGCAGGCTTGCATACATGTGCTGAGATTCGGTCACCGGGTCGGGCCCGGCGATACGCGGCCGGACAGCCGCGAGATGGCGATTCGCCAAGGCCATCCTGATCAGTTCCGCATGCATCTTCCGCACAGCGAGATCTGCCTGTCGCTGCTGGGTCTCGCGTTGCCGGGTCTCGCGTTGCCGGGCCGGGTCGGTCTCCCGGTCCGGCAGGATCCCGCGCTGTGTCGACCACACCAGGACGGCCGCGGCGGCGAGCACCGAGATCAGGAAATTGACGACTCCGAAAGTCTTGCCGGCGACCGCGGCCAGTCCGATACCGGCGATCACCGCGACGGCTATCAGCAGCAGAACGAGCCCCAAAATCCAGAACAGCGACCTCAGGTACACCGCAGATCTTTCCTCAGGAGTTTCATTACCCCTCATGTCCGGCACCTTTCTCCCGGTGGACCCCAGTCGCGCCGCCGCCGCGATCAAATACGCGGCGATACCGATTCACGACGGTAGGGAGATTGTGCCGGGCGTCGGCCACGATTCGTCAAGGGCCAACGAATGAGTGAAGGCAGTTCAGTAACGGCTGCTCGCATTCGGCTACCTAGCATTCGGCTGAATAGCACGACGCTTCAATCCAGGACACTCGAGCCCACAGCGGATCCACATTTCCTTGATACCGGCCCCGCAATCGCTCTGGCGTGGGCCGTATCGAGGAAATAGGAGGATCAGTCGGCGCCGACCCGGACGTTGACTCGTTGTTCACGGGCGCCGACGGTGACCATCCGCGGGACGCGTACGGACCAGGCGAGAAGGCGCATACCGACCTGAAACCCCCGCGCCGGGAAAGGTTCCCGGGTCAACCCTCGTACAGGTCGAAGTAGGTCTTCCGCAGGTCGGCCGCGTGGGTGCCGAGGCCGGCCGAAGTGGCGATGTCGTGACCGATCTGCCAGGCGGCGGGGATGACGAAGCTGTTCGGCCGGAGCCCGTTCGTCCGAGCCAGCGACGACGTGACCGAGGCAGCGCGGTCCAGGTCGATGTAGGTGTCGGCCGCCGTGGTGACGACGGCGACTGACTTCAGATTCGTCCGGACGGGCTTGTCGTCGTAGTTGCGGGCGATTCGCAGGTACTGGGAGAGGGCCGCGTACGAGAAGCCGTGGCTGTTGAAGTGATCGGGCAGCAGCCGGTTGCCGTAGAGCACGATCAACGGCTTCACCTGCCACGACGGCGCTTGCGAGGACGCGGGGGCGTAGAACGGGCTCAGCGCCAGCAGATGCGACACCGGCCGGAACTCGGTCAACCACGTGGCCAAGACCGCACCGCCCGAGATGCCGACCACGCCCACCTCGTCGCCCAGGCCGGCGACCAGGTCCAAAGAGTCCGAGGCGTACGTCAGCAGTTCGTCGGCGTGCAGACCGGCGTGCGCCTTCGGGTCGGTGACGCCGTGTCGGGGCGCGCGGGGCACGAGCACGTTGTAGCCCCGGTCGTAGTAGAGCTTGGCCAGGTCGTCGAACTGGACGGGGCAGTCGGTGTAGCCGTGCAGCATCAGCACTGCCTTCGCCGTCCGTCCGAAGTGGACCAGAGCGCGCGTACGGCACTGAGCCGTCACCGCCGGGTCGGCCGCGTCGCGGGAGACCGCCTCGGTGACCCGGCCGCTCGCCTCGGCGAAGGACAGCGGGCGGGCCTGGCCGTGGTCGAGGCCGAGCGGCCAGGCATAGACGGCGCCGACCGCCACCAGCACGAGGACGACCAGGGCGGAGCAGGCACGCAGAAACCAGCGGAGGATCACGGAGAATCAAACGGACCCCGTGCACCGAGGTTCACCGCTCCAGGATCTCCTTGAGGCGAGCCAGGTCGGCGGTGACACTTCCGCGGTCGCGGGTGAAGTCCTCGTCGGAGGTGCCGGGCGGGCGGCGGACCGAAAAGACGATCTCAGAGCCTTCGCCGTACGGGACCACGCGCACCGGGTTGAGGAACCGCTCGCCCGACTCCAGTGTCACGACGTGATCGAGCACCCCGAATCCGTTGCGTGGGGCGAACTCGACGCGGACCCGGCCCAGCGCGGCGGAGAGCACGTACCAGTCGCCGTCGACCTGCTCGACCGAGCTGCCCAGGCCAGGGGCCCAGGTCGTCAGGTTCGAGGGGTCCGAGACGTACGCGTAAACGCTGGTGGACGGAGAGTCGATCCGCTCGGCGACGTGCGCCGTGTCAGTCGTCATGACCACGATCCTGCCCCAAGCGCCGCGGGCTCAGCTCGCCAGCCGGAACACCTCCGCGTGACGCTGGCGCGACGGCACCCGCAGTTCCCGGAGGCTGCGCAGCACCGCGTCGGTCATCGGGGCCGGGCCGCAGACGTACACGTCCCGCTCGGTGATGTCGGGCACCAGGCCGCGCAGATTCTCCGGGCTGAACGGCTGGTTCCCGCCCCCGGTGCGACCGGTCAACAGATGCAGGCGGGCGTTGCGCAGCCGGGCCAGGTTGCGCAGCTCACCGAGGAGCACCGCCTCGGCCGGGGTCCGTACGCGATAAAGCACGACGATGTCCCCGGTCAGGGTGTTGTCCTCGAACAGCGCGCGGATCGGGGTGACGCCGATGCCCCCGGCGATCAGCAGCGTGTCCTGGCGGGTGCGGCCGGCCGCGGTGAAAGCACCGTACGGGCCCTCGGCGAAGACCCGCGCGCCGACCGGCAGTTCGCGCAGGCCGGCGCTGGTGGTGCCGATCCCCTTGGCCGTCAGCCGCAGCGAGTTGCCGTCGGGCGCGGCCGACAGCGACCACGGGTTGACCTGCCACCAACGGTTGTAGCCGGGGAAGCGCCACAGGAAGAACTGGCCGGCCCGCGCGTGCAGTTTGTGCAGGTCATGGCCGGTGACGTGGACGGAGACGACGTCGTCGGACTCGGCCACCACGGCGGCGACCCGCATCCGGTGCCGGGCGTTGCGCACCAGCGGCACGATGATCCGGCCGGTGAGCAACGCGCCGATCGCGAACGCCCACAGCCCCCACCAGTACAGCTGAGTGAAATCGTTGGTCTTGAACGCGCTGCCCTCGTAGACCTGATGGATCACGGCGAGCACAATCACCGCGTAGACCAGCAGGTGGATGGAGTGCCAGAGCTCGTACGAGAGTCTCCGGCGCGCGGCCCGCACCGAGGTCACCGCGACGACGGCGACCAGCCCGGCGGCGATCATGCCGAGCAGCACGGGCATCTGCTTGGCAAGGGTGGGGATCTCGCTGAGGAACGGAATCTCGTCGGGCCGGGAGTAGCCCAGCAGCACGAACGTCGGATGCAGCAGCACCAGCCAGAAGATCGTGAAGCCGGTCCAGCGGTGCCAGGAGGTGAGCCGGTCCATGCCGAGGCGGCGGTCGAGGAACGGCAGCCGGGCGACGAGCAGCAGCTGCAGCGCCAGCACGAAGCCGAGATGCAGGCCGAACACCCGGCCGATCGTGGTCAGCGTGTTGTTGGCGGGGGTGGCCGGGTTGGCGAGCATCAGCTCGACGATCGCGAGGTTGAGCAGCAGAAAGACCCAGAGCAGGACGTACGCCGCCCGGGCCTGACTGCTGCGGCGCACGTGCGGTGGGGCTGCGGTGATCATCCGAACCTCCCCGAGACTGGCCCGGCATCGCCGGTGTCATGTTCTGTAGCGGGTCACGGAGTGACCCCGCAATCACGCATACGACAGAGGGACCGGCTGGGTTCAGTGCGGTAGTCGGGAAGACACGGCGTGCGCCGGGGTGGCGCGCGCCGGTGATACTTGCCCGGGCGCCCGGAAAGCGGGTGGAGGAGGAGCGAGTAGTGACGCAGCCGGCAAAGCCGACGGACGAGACCCAGCCTATTGTTTCGGTCCCTCCGGAGCCATCGGACGAACCGACGGAGGCCATCCCCGCCTCGGCGCCGCCGAACCCGCATCCCGCGGGGCCGGGCGGGCCGGTGTCCGAGCCTGCTCCGGCGGCACCACCCACGCCAGCCAGCCCGCCCGCCCCGCAGCCGGAGCCCGAGACCGAGCGCGGACCAAAGCCGACGTCCGAGCCGACGTCCGAGCCGACGTCCGAGCCGACGTCCGAGCCGACGTCCGAGCCGACGTCCGAGTCTCCTCCCGGGGCAAAGCCGGCGCCCGACGCGAAGCCTGACCCCGAGGATCGCACTGCCGCGCTCCCGCCGGTTCCGGCGCAGAGGCCACCCGAGCCCGGCCCAGCGGACCCCGATCTGACGGCGCCGATAGGGATAGTGCCGCCCACTCCCCCGGCCACCGACCCCGACCGCACCGCCCCGATCAAACCGGCCCCCGCCCAGGACCCCGACCGCACCGCCCCGATCAAACCCGAAGACCACCGCCTGCCGAGTCCCGCAACCGAGAACGGCCGCACGCCCACGCCCGCCGCCGAATACGGGCGCGCGCCGCGCCGACCGAAGCGCCTGATCGCCGTACTCGTCGGGCTGGTTCTTCTGGTTGTGTTCCTGGGGGCCGGCGCGACCGCTCAGCTCACCCGTTCACTGCCGGCGGCCACCCTCGCCACCGAGGTCGCCGCGACCATGCGCATCCCCGGCAAGGCATTGTCGCTGCCCTGGCCCGACCAGGGTTCCGCCGAGCTCATGATCGAGGGCCTGGGCCGGTTGGGCGGTTCGGGCGACGGCGCGGCGGCTCCGATCGGGAGTGTCGCCAAGGTCATGACCGCGTACGTCATCCTCCGTGACCACCCCCTCAGCGGCCGGGAGGAGGGCCCGACGCTCACCGTGACCGCTGCCGACGTGGCCGACTATCAGTCCCGGATCGCCGGCAACCAGTCGCAGGTCCGGGTCGTGGCGGGCGAGGAGCTCACCGAGCGCGACGCCATCGAGGCGTTGATGCTGCCGTCCGCCAACAACATCGCCCACAAGCTGGCGCTCTGGGATGCCGGTTCGGAGAGCGCCTTCGTCGACAAGATGAACGCCGCGGCCGACGAGCTGGGCATGTCCTCGACCCGCTACACCGACCCGAGCGGTTTCGCGCCGACCACCGTCAGCACCGCCCCCGATCAGGTCAAACTCGCCCGGGCCGCGCTCCGGTCGGCGGTCTTCGCCGAGATCGTCGCGCTGCCCAGCGCCACCATCCCGGTGGAGGGCAAGATCCGGAACTACAACGACCTGCTCGGCGTGAACGGCGTCTTCGGCATCAAGACCGGCTCGACCGACGAGGCCGGCGGCAACCTGCTCTTCGCCGCCCGCCTGAACGTCGGCGGCCGCAGGCTCACCGTCGTCGGCGCCGTCTTCAACCAGCCCGGCCTGCACACGCCGGAGCAGCTCGCCAACGTCAACAAGAAGGTCCGCGCCCTGCTGCGAGCCGTCCGCCAGACGGTGAAGCCATACACGCTGCTGCCCACCGACCCGGTCGGCCAGGTCGCGACGGCCTGGGGCGCCACCAGCCAGGTACGCCCCGCGACTCCGCTCAAGGTGGTCGGCTGGCCCGGTCTGCAGGTGCCGCTCAAGGTCACCACCACTGCTCCGGGCGCCTCGGTGACCGCGGGCCAGCCCGTCGGCGTGGTCCAGGCCTCCGGCGCACGCGTCGACCTGAAAGCCGACACCACGACCCCCGACCCGTCGGTTTGGTGGCGTCTGACCCGCAGTCCGTAGGATCGGCAGCCCGGTGGGCCGTTGAGCCGGGCGGCGAGGTGACCGTGTCCAGTCAAGCGATGCAGCGAGTTCAGGATCGAGCGGCCGGCCGGGTGGCGACCGGTCGGCGGCCGGCTGCCCGGGAAGCCGGGTAGTTTTCCCGGTAAGGGACTGACGTCGAAGGAGACGGCATGGGCGAGGTCTTGGTGGACCCTCGGCGGCGCGTGCCGCGTACGGATGTGGTCCTGGCCGACCCGCGCCTCGCAGCGGCGACCGAGAGCGAGGGCCGGGCGGCGGTCAAGGCCGC
>Ga0247737_1000646_pt1 | contig 14251 bp, 14 predicted proteins | sample UWRJL028104C2_FD_180937 | JGI IMG/M metagenome (GOLD analysis project Ga0247737, IMG submission 180937) | Plant litter microbial communities from Arlington Agricultural Research Station in Wisconsin, United States - UWRJ-L028-104C-2 | ecosystem: Environmental > Terrestrial > Plant litter >...
CTGCAAATGATATCTTACTTACTCTGCATCTGTTCGACCTGGAACTCCAGCACCTTCTCAATATCATCCGTGCTGATGAGCTCCTCGCCCGCTTCGTCGATGCTCGTGCTGCCATATGCCACCAGCTGAAGCATTTCCGTTTCCTCCACGCCCCATTCCAACTGACCATTGAGCAGCGCATTATCGCCCGCCCATTTGCTCAAGCCGCCTCCGTTCCTTCGCATCCAGTAGAGCCGTGTGTCCTGCCTCCACTTCGCGAAGCCCATCCAGAGCGCCACGACATCGTTGAATCTCAGGCGCTCGAACTCCACCATCGCTCGGCGCACGAAGCTGCCGCATGGTGAGGTGCGCGAAAGTATGATCATGCTTTGGGACGGGGGAGGGATGCCCATGTCGGCGTCTCGCCGCGCCTCCTCGTGGGGCTTTGCGAGCAGGTGCACCCGCCTTTCAAAGAACACATGCAAGGCATCGAGGCTGTCGATCTCCCACAGCTTCTTGAGGAAGTGGTCCCATAATGTGCGCCCTGGAAGGCCGTTTGCTGCGGGATATGCGGCCAGAAGTGTTTCGAAGGCTTGGGGTTCGAGTACGAAGGGCAGCGACTGTAGCGTCGCGGGAGCTGCTGGCTGGGACTTGCGATCAGCAGAAGGAAGTAGCTGTTTGAGTACGAATGAGAGAATAGGGATGGTAGACGAGGTTGGAACTGCGGCGTCAGTATACAGCTCGACGAGGGCCAAAAGGGCGATTTTGGAGGGCGTCAAGTAGCGGGCCATGTTGGGATCACATCGACTTCTGCTTTTTGGTATCGGATCTTCTCTCCATGCTCAATAGGGACCTGTGAGAAGCGGATTCGAAATACAATTGTGTGTTGACGCGGTAGAGCGCGATTGCCTCACATTGGAGCTACCCTGTCGCAAGGCTGAGATACGAGGCTGAGATACGAGGCTGGTGTACAAGGCTGCTAAATGAAGTTACACCGTCACGAGGCTGAGACGAGGCTGACCGCCTGGAATTTCATGCCCAATCGACAATCCACATCACATGGAACTACGCAGCTTGGCGCGAGTGTGTTTGGATCTGGAGGCGAGAAGAGGAGAGAAGGGGATTGGTCAGTTCACATCGGAATGGGACAAGGTTGGCGGGTGGAAGGGGGAAGAGGAGTTAGTTATCCACACTGAGCAGCTGCACCTGTCATTCGATATGTCGGGGATGATTTCGTCAATTGGGACCAATGGATGGAGAGATGGAGAGTTTGTAAGGCTAAGTTCAAGTCCCTCGCAGTATGTTCGATGCTATGATACACATGTTTCGTAGGCACATCTCCAATTCTACGCACACTCTCGTCGTTCAACTTCCTCTTCCTCCTCCTCCTCCTCCACCTCCTCCTCTCCTCCTCTCCTCCTCTCCTCCTCTCCTACTCCAAGATCCTGTACCTCCGGGCTGACATTGCATTTGACTATGGGGGGTATCTGCCATTGACCAACAAGCCGTATGATGCTCTGTGCCGCTGTAGTCGGGATATGTGTATAAGAGCGGCCAGCAGATTCTGCATTTGAAAATCTGTCACAACCTAGCTCTCCTTTTCCCCAGATTATGTTTCTCCAACTTCCAGGAATGATTCCGATCCGAGTTCGCAGAAACCAGATGACGATTCGTGGCGGAAGCGGGACAGAAAAGTCGAGACGCGGCTGGTCGTTCTCGAATCGGTCATCGGGAAAAGTCAACGATCGATGTGAAGGAAGGAGCGCGGGATGGGTGATATGCAAGATCAATCCAATCACGAGCCGGCTTGTTCAGCCTTCTCTTCACCCCATCGAATCTTTTCTCCGTGCTTGTTTGTTAAGAGTCCTTCATTCAATCTCTCATCTTCCTGCTTGTCTTCTGCACTCAGCCCATTTGTAGCCCAGATACGATCCACGTAGAGTTCAAAGGGACCGGGAACGCGATCAATCAAGCCTACTCCCACGGTCCGGACCTTTTGCTTCAGCAGCTCTGCTTGTGGCTCAACCACCATGCCATGATTTGTCCGCACAAACTCGTTCCATTTGATCAAGACCGTTTCCCACTCTCCCGGCCTGCGCGCATACAATCTATGCTGATGTATATCCGTGTGCACGATACTCTCGGTTTGTAGATTGACAAAGTATTTGCGTCCGTCGCTTTTGATTCGGAGCGCCATCCAGGCGTACGCATCAATGTCCCACAACTGCTTTCCAAATATTGTCCGTCCACGGTCTTTGGTTCTCCAAGCGGCGTACCCGCTCCGTTGGACTTGCGGTTTGTTCACGGGCAGCTCGATCGATATATTGCCATGGAACTTGAGGCTGCCATTCTTGTTCTCTGTGAGGCCGGAGGCGGGGGTTGAGACCGGAGGTATCCAATCGAGATGTGCTTTAGAGAATCCTCCAATGTCGGCGTCACTCATTAATTTGACATCTCCCAGAGCCTCACGATGATGAAAGGAGGAGAGAACATATGGCTTGAGTTGTCTGCGTGTGCCTTCTGCTGTCAATGCTAATGGGTGCTTGGGTTAGCAAAATCTCAGTCAGGGGAAGAAATTCAGGCTTTACCAAACAACGACAGTCTTTTGAATTCATCCACACTGCGGCCAAAGAATCCTTTGGCCAATAATGCTTGACTGGCTTTCATTGTGCTCTACTGAGCTTGCGATATGATATGCTGTTGATTCGTCTTTGTCTGCCCACATGAACCAAACCAAGAAAGCTTGAAAGAATTCTCCAAAGATTTAATGATATCAGTGGTGATTGACGTGAGTTGGATTAGACTTTTTCGGATATAAGATGAATTAAGTAAATCCGAAATACGCTAGCGAAGTCCGCCTGCTTTCTATTAGAATCTCGGACACGTCACGTCAACAATATAAACAACACCACTTCTTCATGCAGAATTACTTTTTTTTGTCTATCTGCTTAAAAAGAAATTATAGGCTGAAGCATTTCCCCTCAATGGGCTGCGTATCCAAGATGACATGATCTTCATGATATCCATCAAGATGTTGACATGCTCAACCTATCAAGGGTAGCATGGTAGAAGTTGGATTGCAGGAGTGGCAAGGTTTCGGTCCCAAACGGCTGGCTGCAGGTCTACGACTTGATACAAACCAGGAACCTTCCGTTGCTCACGGCTGGCTATAGGTCTACGTCGTGACACAAACCAGGAATCTTCCGTTGCTCACGGCTGGCTGCAGGTCTACGTCCTGATACAAACCAGGAATCTTTAGTCCCGAACGGCTGGCTACAGGTTTACGACTTGCTACAAACCAGGAACCTTCAGTCACCTTCAGTCACCTTCAGTCCCAACCGGCTAGCTGCAGCTCTGCGTCTTGCAACAAACCAGGAGCCCTCAGTCACCTTCAGTCCCAACCGGCTAGCTACAGGTCTGCGTCTTGCAACAAACCAGGAACCCTCAGTCACCTTCAGTCCCGACCGGCTAGCTGCAGCTCTGCGTCTTGCAACAAACCAGGAGCCCTCAGGCACCTTCAGTCCCAAACGGCTGGCTACAGGTCTGCGTCTTGCAACAAACCAGGAACCTTCAGGCACCTTCAGTCCCAAACGGCTGGCTACAGGTCTACGACTTGCTACAAACCAGGAACCTTCTGTTGCTCACGGCTAGCTGCAGGTTTACGTCTGATACGAACCAGGAATCTCCCGTGAAGGCATGTTGGAGCAGCCCTTTTCCTTCTGTCATGACTGCAGCTGAGCTGTGTCGGTGACTTCTATCGTAACGGCAGTATCTTTTTCCTTGCGACTGTACCTCTTCTGATTCTAGAGGCATCAAACGAGAGAAGAATCGTTGCAGTCGGTATTTGTGGCTAGTGACGATCGGCCTTGAAGCACGTTTAAGAAAACCATTTAATTTGTTATTTCTCCTTCTTGTTCAGTAGTCTGCCAATTGGTAATTCAACAACCTGCCTTCTATTTTTCTATAGGTTCCAGCCTATGTAAAACTTCCAATTCCCTTCTCTTGTTATATTTGTTACCGCCCTCCAGTTGTCCTGCTTTAAACCTCCCCCGGGTTGTCATAAGGTCGTCCAAGTGGATATGATAGACTGAAAGAGGGCAGGCCTAAGCCATTATCTGAGACATCTTCTGGCAAAGATGATGACTGTCAAGCTATTCACAATTCAGGAGTATTGCGGACGTAGTTGTATCAACTTTCTGGAAAGTTGGTCTCAGCCTTAGCTAGTCAGCTGGTCTAGCATACCAGTGGTTGTTGGGTATGGGGGACGAAGAACATGTCGTTAAATGCTAGAGTAGGCTTTTGTGAGATGGACATTATTGGTCATCGTTAATCCATAAGACTAGAGCACGTCGATGTTCTCTTCGCTGTCTTTATAAGATGGGGTTCTCCTTGGCCTGGTGCGCTGTCGCAATTGTAGGCGCCAACCCACATTCCAAAGTTTCGTTATCTCTTCAAAGTCTCTTTAATTGGGTGTGTTTCAACTTCGCGCTTCCACTTTCGCCTGATCTTTCAGTGTAGAGACTTTGCAGGTTGGTGAAGGTGACGGTCCTACCATCGCAAGGTGGCGAGACTAGAAATTGCCCGTCAGTCAATTGGACCTGCGAAAACTCAGGCTTAACATACCACGGACAGAATATCTTCTATCTTAAAGGCTAGCGGGTTCAGCTGGCGTACCTCAGTGAAGCATCACTAGTTGTGGCAAGTGTTGTTGAGGTCCAGAGCCCCGCGGTCGATAACAGTCCGTTCTTGGTATCGTTATCGTATGAAGCATGCACGTCATCCAGCCTCGAGGATACGCAACGCCAGATACCAGAAGACAACCCATCTGTGTTCCTCTGATCTTTCTTGAAAGCATGCTCTAATAAATATAAGATTGATGTATTGCTTCCTGATTCCGTAAGAGTCTGCTCTTGAAGCTGGGCCCCTTGAGGAACATGCTTAGCTGACCTGCCCGTCCACGTCGAAGCCGGCGCATTACCCATTTCATGATGCACATACATGTGAGGCGTGCTCGTAACTGGCTAGTATGAGCACGAAGTAAATCCTATGTTGCTGGCAGTGGTCAGCCAATTGCCTTTGTTGTTTGTTGATCTTGCTGTTTAAAGGTAGAGGTCTTTGGGATCCTACCTGCCCACATGTTAGTACTTGCACATCATCAATGGGAACACGGCCATCTACCTGTTCTATCTACCTCAATGTACCGGTGTTGCGCTATACAAGCATTGGGCACGGCGATGATGGCTTGATGTCTTTGATCTGTTTACATCTTGCGTTGTGCACTGGCATTCACGTCAGGCTGACGTCAATGTCAAGTCTATGTTTATATCACGTCTATGTTTATATCAAGTCTATGTCTATATCAAGTCTATGTTCATGTCATGACTATGCTCATGTCGAGTCTACACTCCGGTCAAGTCTATTTCACCTCCACTCTGCTCCATGTCCACATCCATCTATGTTCCATGTATCTATCTATACATCCTCATCCTCATCAATCACAACAAACATCGCCGTCGGTCTCGTGGCTCGTTGCCATGCCATTTAATAACGCCGGAGCAACACCGCAACGAGGAGAATGGTTGGAAGCGCTTCCTGACGCGAATGGCTGGATGTGACAAAACCGGTTAGGCTGGTGATCTGGGGCCTAGCGTGAATCCCCCCCTCTGGCTATATAATCACCTAAAATTCCCTCCAAATCTGCTTCTTTCTTTCCTCTTTTTTTCCTCATCGTCATTCTACACACTCACTTCAAATCGGCTGGCGGTACACGTTCCTTCTAACAACCATCACGCATATCTACGCACTCACTCTACTTCCACCAGTCCCTTCGTTCCTTCTCTGCTTGACGCATACCACATTCATTTCACCCTACTGTCTTTTCCATAACATCTAACTTCCTTCACCATGTCTCGCGCACCTAACAAGGATGCTGCTGCTGGTGGAAAGCCTCTCGACAATGCGGCTCCGAAATTGAGTATCACTGGTAAGTTATCAACTAATTCGCGGATCACGTGTCGCCCTCACGACCTCGATGGTCACCAGAACCACAACTTCTCCCTGGTGGTTGTTCCTTTCCTTGTTATCGCGTTGTGTTTTTTTTGCGTATTTTTGTTTTGATTTTGTCTTCTTGATTACTTTGCGAGCCGTGTAGGCTCGGTGCAGGATCCATTCTTGGCTTCATGCATATTCAGACTTAAATAGTCCATTTCACACCTGATCAATGGATGGACTGGTTGCAGGTCTTCAATTTATTTTCCATCTATCTCACGTTCTCAAGTTCTTCCGGTAGAGCATGGAGCTAAGCCATCCTCTTGTCATTGATGTTTCTGCATTCATTTCTTTTGTGCTTGTGTTTGCAAAATAGTTTCCCAAATCCTTGACATGGTGTTTTTACACTTGCGTATACACCGTAACAACATCAGAACATCCACTTGTACGTCATCCATTACATCTCAGTTTGTCTCTTCTTGCTATATCAAGGTTAGGATCAGCCTCCAACAATTGCTTCGTTTATTCTATTTTGTGCTTTTCAGAACTCATCAGCTTTCTTCTATACTTCCATGCCCCAGATATTCGTAGCAAGGAGACATCACGCCTCACTCCATCTTGCACTCCTCCCCAGCATTTCACTGTGTCAACTCAGTTCCGCCTCGCTATCTGCAAGTTCTTCTTTATACATATCACAATGTATTAGAGTATTGAAGGTGCTGGCATTTGGATATGTCGGTCTGACCACCTTCAAGCCAACTCAACTTCCCCTCTGACCGATGTCTGTTCCGCAACGACAACATTTCCTCTTCACCATTCCACCGTTGCAACCTTGGAGGAGCAACCGCAATCTGGCAAAGTTTTTCAGTTACCTCATCCCAATTACAAACCCTTATCAGGTGTTCACTACAATTGTTCCCCTATCCATCTCTCGGCTTCTCTGGTATGCGCTCTACTGACATTCCTTCCTCAAGATGGCTCCCTCTCAAAGGCAACAGTCAAGCTCACTATCGACACTGGTGATGACAAGGCTGTCGAGGTCAAGTCCGAGGATTCCGGTGCTTACTCTGGCCGATCCAAGGATGGCAATGGCTATCACTCAAAGCTGGCAAAGTAAGTGCTGCCAACCCCGCATAGAAACCTATACTAACTTGACAGCTGGTCTCCACCAGCTTCATTTGTCCGTACCGGCCGAAGCCAAAGCGAGGACCCTTTCCAGTCTTCTTCTGAGTCTCGCCGCTCCAACAAAGTCATCAGTAGCCCCAAGTCAGCTCGCATCAAGAATGAGAACTGGCGATCATCCTCAGGAAGCAACGCTAGTTCCACTGGTGATACTTCTCCACTTGATTTCACCTCTCGATATGGCTCGGGTAGCCCTGGAAATTCCGTTGCTGCTCGCCCTGTTTCGCTCTCTGTTGTCAATCCTGAAGATGCTCAAGCACATTATCCCCCAGGATACTGTGTCTTCGTTGCCAAGTAAGTCATACTCACCTTCACCAGCGCTTTCTAACTGCTTGACAGTCTTCTTCAATCCGAGAACGAGGATACGCTCCAGATGGCTGTTACTCAAGTCTTCCGAGAGTATGGCCCGGTTTTCGTCAAGATTCGTCGCGATGCCAAGCACATGCCTTTTGCATTCTGTCAATACACCAACGGTGAAGATGCTGAGCGTGCAATTCGTGAAGGTCGGGGACGTTCGATTCGGGGACGACCATGCCGCTGTGAGAAGGCCAAGGCTCATCGTAGGTATTCTTCTCTGTCCACCTTATCGTTAAAGAACAGAATTGATTCTGTGAATGCAATTGCAGAAAATTCTCATCCCCAAGGCATTCTCAATGCCGGACTCGCTTATTTTGGCTCCGCTGACAATCTAGGTCTATTCATCATCGAGCACAAGGGCGGAGATGCCATCACCCCCACCGAGGCTCGGTTGGTGCTTCGTGACTTTGGTAAGATTGATCGTTGTTATCTTGCCAGTGATCTCGAGCGTGCCACTTTCAACCTCGGTGAGGCCGTCATTGTTCAATTCGAAATGTACGACAATGGTCAAAATGCGCAATCAGTTAGTTGTTGTCTCTAATCACTTTGGCCCCATCTAATGTGAATAGGCACTCCGCAACCATGAGAAGTACAAGTTCATGGCTCTCCCCCAATTCGGATCTCCTGCTCGCACTGGTCCATCACCAGTTGATTCTATCGCAAAGGATTACAATGACCGTTACGAGGTCGATCGTGTTTCGCTCTTCTGTGGAAACCTCGCTGTTGGTACCGCCAAGGATCAGATCATTGAGCTTTTCCAAGCCTTTGGCACAATCGTTAACGTCCTTGTCCGCGAGTCTCCATCCAAGTTTGACGGTAAGTCCATTTGTCTTTTAGCACTTCATTACTGACATATCTTAGCTAACGAGAAGCTTTGCTTTGCCTTCGTTCAATTTGCTGATGTTCTAGCATGTGTAAAGGCTATTGGAACTATGGTTTGTAGGCACCCCCCCTCTGCTGAACACTGCTGATTTGACAAGGATGGATCTATTTTCGGTGGACGACCTCTACGTGTCAACCCAAAGCAGACTGAGACTGCATTGTTCACCAGACCTCGCATTGCTGTTTCTTCACGACCATATCAGACTCCTGCTCCTCGTCGATTTGAGTCTCCTGCATCTCCAATGTCACAGATGTCAACTCCACCGGTACCTATCTCATACTCACCCGTCCCTCGGACTTAATGCTGACGAACTCTCCAGGCCTACAGCTCCCCATATGCATACCCATACAGCCCAGCTTACTATGGCTACGGTGCTAGTCCTGCTATGGTTGATGGTCAACACTACTACCCTCCTGGTCCTTACTCCACAAGCTTCTATTCGTATCCTGCTGGAACTCCAGGTCCATGCTACGATCCTCGCTCCTCGGCACCATCTGAAATTGGTAACAGCCCTGGTTATCACTCTGGATACTACGGCTACCCACTCTACCAATACCCCCCATCGCCATATTGGAACGCACCAAAACAAGCTACGGAGCAATACCCATCACCATCTGTCTACTACCCATCTGGACAGTCCAATGTTAACACCGAGGATCGCTCAACCACCCCTACCCCTGAAGGTCAAGTTTCTACTGCTGAGACTCAGGTCGAGGCACCAGTCGAGACTCAATGATCGTGCTGCCTTCGAATGATGGTTTGATTTCCCTCTTGCATGTTACACTCACTTGCTGTCTAGTCTCCTAAATGTTGCGGTTCTTCTACCGGCAAAAGGTGCTAATGTTTACCCCATTTGTACATTCGTACATGAATTCTCCAGTCATGTTGTGGATCTGTTGCTACTAATCAGACATGCACCTCGCCTTGTTTCGCTGTGATCTTTCTTGCCCATAAGTTTGGGAATTAAAGACATAGGATAGGGTCTTCATATGTGCGGCACTGAGATACCCCAATAGTTGCGCCATAGCTAAGTCAATTAACGAGGTTTACGAGATGAATTTCCCTGCTGCTTGTAACTGTGATTGTGAATGTGATGATTAAGTAGTTAATTTCTTTGTTTGATAGAGTGATGACCGATTGCGGCTTCGTGCATATAAGCTGTTAAGATAGACAATGTTACTTACAGGTGAGACTCGATGTGTATCAGCAACCGCGAAACATTGAGTTATTGGTTGTCCGTCAACGGCACTCTGGATCATATTAGAACTGCGCTAAACCTTATAGATTCGCAGACTCAGCTACTCAGTGATATGGTAGTGAGTGAAATTTCATTTACTAATATTGAGATAGCCAAAACTGCTGGTTGTAATGCCTATTCTACCTAAACCATTCTCTCAATATCCAGAATTTTAGAAGCACCAATGACTTACACAACAATGGCGGATGAAAACTTAGCAGAACTCTTGCGATTCTGGATGCCCTTTGTGAGCAACTTGCTAGAGAAGCCTAATTTATATCACACCGAAAGGACGGTATTCCTGTAGGATGAATTCAAAATACTTGCATCTATTTTGTAGCGTAGAGAGAGAGTTAGCTAGCAGGAATTGGATGAAGAAGATAAATTCGTCGAGTTCTGAATAAAGGAAGCCTTGACCTACGAGATTTATATCTAGAATAGTTTGAGAGAGTTTTTGTTTCTATCACCGTACTTGGAAAGATAGGTCTGAGTGCAACCAGAATATTGAATTTAGACGAACGGGGTTGGCCTTCTATTAGAATGATACTAACACAAGTTACCTGCTTTTAGCGTGAGAACTGTTCTCAAAAGCTTCTAGCCTACACACAAGACGGAATCATACATACAGGTGTCCTTCCAAGTCTTCACAGAAAGAAGTGTGTTTGAAAACTTCTTTTTAGAAGCTACTTGAACTTGTCTTCTTCCCACCATACTCTCCAGACTCTAACGCAAGTGAAGTATCTTTTGGGGAATAAAATATTTGATTGAAACAACGTAGCGTAGCCGTCCTTGTCTGCGTGCAGTTACTCTGGTAGCTTTGAAAGCCGTTGTTAAGAGAGAGACGATAAAACTGCAAGTCTTTTCTCATGGCTGTCACAATATCCGCAAAATTCCTCCTATCTTCTACCCTGAGAACTTCTTCGAAGATCTCCTACCCTGACTTAACGGAACCGGCTAAAATTCCCACCTGTGATGAAAGGAAGTAAAACAGACCAGGGCTTTTGTCTCCATGTAAAGCCCCTCTGGCCACACAAGATGGTCAGCTCTCTTGCGGGACTTAACTCTTGAAAGATCCAGATAAGATGACAATGCCGTGTTTTGAAATCTCCCCTGGAGATCTAATGATCCTGCTGGGAATGTAATCCCGAACAAGCGAAAGCGGATGTTGAGACTGGAACAACAAAGGCAGGGTGGCCGAATGTACTAGTGGTGGAGCAAATGCACCCTATTGCGTTTTCCGGCCATTGTGACTCGGGCGTGATTCCACACTCGGCAAAGAAATATTTTGTTGACAATTGACCAAGAAAGCGCCGTATCCTGTGTATGCTGTTCCGTGCTATCTTCGTTAGCTAAAATCGCATCGAATTAGTATTACAAGGCCTCTAAGCTCTTTTATTGCCTTGCGAGTTCTTCGGAGTTATCAGTTGTCGTTTCTAACAAGAATGTCTTTCAGAACAGATTGCGCAAAGAGGAGGCTTCTTTGACGAAATATGACCAACCACCCGGATCGCTAAAATCAAGTACATTTTCTAGGACCCAAAAAGTCACACCAAAAGCTCAATCATGACATCTGCCCAGGAACAGGATTAACAAGAATGTTCATATTTGAGAGGTTGGAATGCGTTAGAACCCAAGGGACTAGTGCCATATTTTGGTTCAGATTTGGAAGAATAGTTTTGATAAGTGGTGTGAAAGTATCTTGTAAACATCAGAAAGGTATCTAAGCTCCTAATTATAGATTTCACAGTTCTTGATTCAGATTCAAGTAGAGATTGTAAGGATCTAACATGGTTATATCCACGTGTACCACTAGTTTACTATCCTAGTAATATAGTAGAAAAAGTATTCTGTTTGCGAAACCTAATATTATGCCTTTTTTGGCCCCCTTAGCCTAAGTTGTAAGCTTCCTCAACTACTAGTCTCTTACAGAAAGTTCTCGAATATGCTACTAAGAGATGAAAAAATAGTCATGTTATCTCTGAAAAGCCTTAAAGTAAGCTGATGTATTTCGGTTTAACGTAAACACTTTTCTATCTGGGCATTTCGTTCAAGCTATCACATACAACCCTGCCGTGGCGCCTGCATGCAGGTCACGTGGCATTCGTTTTGGCATATTTTGGGAATTTACCGCGACCCCCTCATGGAAACTCATAGGCAGATGGCATTCCATTTCCTACAATTGAAGCCGGAGCATTATATCTGCCTTGCTTGCCTATTAACAAGTGCTGATGATGGTGTCCTTTAAAAGGTTATTATCATTATATTCTAAAAAAGCAGATCACCCATTACAAGATGATAAAGAAACGCTGGATGATAGTCGATTTGGATTGAAGGTGCTGGTCGACAAGTCGAGCGAAATACTGGATGCGATCGATATCGTTGCAATTCATGGTCTCAATGGTGACTATTCAAGAACATGGACAGCTATAACAAGTGCCGGAACTGAAGTCAACTGGTTGAAACACGAAGACTTCTTACCAAATCATCTGGAAAATGCACGGATTATGTCATACGGCTACAATTCCGGGTTCCAGTTTAGTAACAGCCAGGCTGGTATTAGCGAATTTGCCGATCAGCTCCTTGAAGACTTAATATCATGGCGAGTCAGTCAACTTGAGCAGCTTAGACCTATCATTTTTATATGTCACAGTCTAGGCGGACTTGTGTTTAAACAGGTAAGTTTTCTGTGATTATAGATATTGACCATCTGTATCTAAAGTTACAGGCGGTAATCCGTGCTCACGAGCAAGATCGGTACACGGCACTTTTATCCCATATCAAAGGAGTCGCATTTTTTGGAACACCACATCGAGGCTCTGACTTAGCTGACTGGGCAAAGATGTTTGGTAATATAATAAGCATTGCAAGCTTTGGTACTAGAACAAACAAAAGACTTATCAAAGAGCTGCAGGGTACTTCAGAAGTTCTAAGCAACATATCGAGATCATTTGTCTGCAGAGGGAACAAAGATGATTTGAAGATATTTAGTTATTATGAGACAGAAAGAATGCCCAACTTGAACTGCAAAGTTAGTTTTTTTATTTTATCAGTAAGATAATAGCATATCTGACACATTTCTGGATTTAGGTTGTAGATAATGATTCGGCGATTCTAGGTTGGAAAAATGAAATATCATCGCCATTGAATGGAAATCACCGATCGATTTGCAGATTTACGGCCGAGAATGATCAAGACTTCAGAAAGATATGGACAAACCTGAAAAGTATCCAAGTAACAAATTTATCAAAACCCCATGGTAAGTAATGATCGCCCGTAGTTTTGTACAATTAATAACCATAATCTGCGCAGTTATGACAAGTCAAGAAGAAGTTTACCTCTCTTCATTATACAGGACAGTGAAAACAAACGATGGATTGACATTGGGGTACGAAACTCACAAAAAAGTAAACGATCTCTGTACCGAAGGAACTTGTCGATGGATATTAAAGCACAGTCGATACCTCGACTGGTATAATGGAAAATTATCAAAACCGTTATGGTTCTCAGCTCATGCTGGTTGTGGCAAGTCGGTGCTTGCGTCGTTCCTCATTGACCATATCTCTTCTAATAAGCCGAGGGACCATATTTGCTATTTCTTTTTCAAGACTGGAATTGACGCTCAACAAAGTGCAATCACTGCATTGTCAGCGTTTCTCCATCAAATATACTCCAAAAGTCCCGCTTTGATTAAGCATGCTATAAAGCTCGGAGAAAGGAAAGGGCTTGAATCATTCAACAATTTCGACTCAATATGGGAGGTTTTCGTCTGCACTATCACCGATGTTCACGCACCTAACACATTTTGTTTCCTCGACGGTCTCGATGAGTGTGAGGAAAGCTCACGCAAATTGCTGGCCGGAGCAATGAAGAAATTCTTTCGGAGAGACGAGACCATTCTTTCGAGATCGCCTTTTCTCAAAATGTTCGTAACGAGTCGCCCAGATAACTACATAAAGTCAGTGTTTAGATATGTCCCAGATGTCCACCTTAAAGGAGAGGATGAAAGCGATAATATAAGTGACGATATCGAGCTTGTCGTGAATGGATACATCAATGAGCTACAAGCCTTCAGACATGCAACTCCCATTCTTGCAAACCTGAAAATTCAACAAACGCTAATCCAGAAAGCCGACCGCACATTTCTCTGGACTGATCTAATCGTTAAGGCGCTTATGGAAGCGTTTATAAATGGTGCATCTGAAAATGACCTTAGAACGATTCTCACAAGTCGTAATCTTGACGAAACGTACGACTTGCTCCTCAGAGGGAGAAACAATCCTGAAGCCACCCGAAGGATGTTGAATATTGTTGTGGCATCAGCAAGACCGTTGTCGCTTGAGGAGATGAGTGTTGCAATGTGCCTTGTTCCCCGACAAGATTTATATGCCACATCGATAAAGCTTCATTATAATGAAATTGACGGTCACTGGCAACGCATCTCAAGCTCAGGGAGCATATACAGATCATTGGATGCTTGGAATTCCGAAATTAAACATCCATTTGACAATTTTGTTTACGCAACCTGCGGTCATTTTTTACGAATCATCAAAGGGAAAATCTACTTGGTTCACCAAACAGCCAGAGAATTTCTCCAAGGTGGATCCTCCATTAATTACTTAAACGAT
>Ga0247737_1000647_pt1 | contig 14234 bp, 16 predicted proteins | sample UWRJL028104C2_FD_180937 | JGI IMG/M metagenome (GOLD analysis project Ga0247737, IMG submission 180937) | Plant litter microbial communities from Arlington Agricultural Research Station in Wisconsin, United States - UWRJ-L028-104C-2 | ecosystem: Environmental > Terrestrial > Plant litter >...
TCACAACATCTTCCGCCTGCACCGGCGAAAGAACCAGAGGGAATAGTGCCGGGTGGGAGGGGTTGGACCACCACATGACAGCACCTCACCCCACCCCCGTCGATTTCTGGTTCGATCCCTCCTGCCCCTGGGCCTGGATGACCAGCCGCTGGGTCGACGAGGTCGCCGCGCAGCGCGATCTCGACGTCACCTGGCACATCATGAGCCTCGCCGTCTTGAACGAGGACAAGGATGTCGACGATGCCCATCGCGCCTTCTTCCCGCGGGCACTGCGCTATACCCGTCTGGTCGCGGCGGTGCGGGAGCGCGAGGGTGCGCAGTATGTGAAGCCGCTCTACGACGCGCTCGGAATCCGCATCCACCCGGGCGGACGCAAGGACGTCGACGCCATCATCGCCGAGTCGCTCGCCGAGGTCGGTCTGCCGGCTGAGCTCGCCGCCTATGCAGACACGGACGAGCACGACGAGCAGATGCGCGCCTCGCACTTCGACGGCATCGGCCGCGTCGGCCAGGATGTCGGCACTCCCGTGATCGCGGTGGAGGGTCACGCATTCTTCGGCCCTGTCATCTCCCCGACGCCCCGCGGTGAGGCGGCAGTGACGCTGTGGGACGGCGTGCTTGGGCTCTCGGCCTACGACGGATTCTTCGAACTCAAGCGTTCCCGAACCGTGGGACCTATATTCGACTGATGGGCAGCACCGTATTCGAGCGTCTCCGTCCCGATCCGCGCGTCGTGGCGGAGTCGCTCGAGGGTTCGCGGCTGAGCCCGTTCTGGCTCGAGGGGCTGCCGCGGGCATCCTTCCCCACGTACGCGGGCACGGATCTCTGGGATCTCGCCGTCGTCGGCGCCGGCTATACAGGGCTCTGGACAGCGCTGCAGGCGAAGGAGCGCGACCCATCGCTGCGCGTCGTCGTGCTCGAGGGAAAGACGGTCGGGCACGCGGCATCCGGGCGCAACGGTGGCTTCGTCGAGGCCTCGCTCACCCACGGCGAGGCGAACGGCCGGTCGCGCTTTCCGCAGGAGTACGAGCGGCTCGATGAGCTCGGCCTGGAGAATCTCGACGAGCTCGAGGCGACCATCCTCCGGCTCGGCATCGACTGCGATTTCGAGCGCACCGGGTCTCTCGCCGTCGCCACCGAGGACTATCAGATCGACGAGCTGCGCAGCGCCCACAACGGCTCGACCGAGATCTTCTACGACACCGACGGCATCCGCGAACAGCTGGCCTCACCCACCTACCTCGCCGGGCTCTGGAGCACGCGATCGACCGCCATCGTCAATCCCGGCAAGCTCGCGGTCGGGCTCGCGAAGGCCTGTGCGGATGCCGGGGTCGAGATCTTCGAACACTCGCCGGTGAAACACCTCGACTCCGAACTGCTCGACAGCCCCGTCACGCTGACCCTCGACGGCGGCTTCGTGCGCGCCGACAGGGTGGCGCTGGCCACCAATGCCTACCCATCGCTGCTGGCGCGCATCCGGCTGCACACCGTGCCGGTCTACGACTACGTACTCATGACCGAGCCGCTGACGGATGCCCAACTCACCTCGATCGGCTGGAACGAGCGGCAGGGGGTCGCCGACACCGCGAACCAGTTCCACTACTACCGGCTCTCCGCAGACAACCGCATCCTGTGGGGCGGCTATGACGCGATCTACCACTACGGCGGCCGCATCCGACCCGCCTATGAGAACCGGCCGGAGACGTACCAGAAGCTCGCCGGCCACTTCTTCACCACCTTCCCCCAGCTGGAGGGAGTGAAATTCAGCAATCGGTGGGCCGGGGTCATCGACACCAGCACGCGGTTCTGCGCGTTCTACTCGCTCGCCCGGCAGGGGCGTGTCGCCTACGCTGCCGGGTTCACCGGGCTCGGTGTCGCCGCCACCCGCTTCGCGGCGAACGTCATGCTCGATTTGCTGTTCGGCGAGAAGACCGAGCGCGTCACGCTCGAGCTGGTGCGGTCGCTGCCCGCCCCGTTCCCGCCCGAGCCCGCTGCGTACCTGGGTATCCAGGTCACCCGGCGCGCTCTCGATCGAGCGGATCACGAGGATGGTCGGCGCTCGCCGTTCCTGCAGACCCTCGACGTGCTGGGGCTGGGCTTCGACTCCTGACCTTTCGCACTGTCGGTGCCCGGGTCTAGCGTTCGAGCATGAAACAACGCGACCTCTTCCTCATGTCCGACGCGGCCCTCCGCGACGTGATCGACATGCTCGACGTCGATCAGCTCTCCACCCCGATCCCCGCAGAGTGGGGCTTCGCCGAGGGCTTCACCCTGCGGGATCTGCTCGGCCGTCATGCCTATGACGAGGCCTGGGTTCCGGATGTTCTCGCGCTCAAGACCGCGGACGAGGTCGGCACTCGCTGGGACGGCGACCTTCTCGGCGACGACCCGATCGGCAGCTACGACGAGCTGAACGACGTGGCCACCGAGGCCGCGATGCGCGATGACCTCGATCCGACAGCCATCGTGCATTTCAGCTATGGCGACTTCCCCCTGGCGGAGGGGTTCGTTCATCTTTCCGTCTATCGCGCCTTCCAGGCCTGGTCGATCGCCACACTCGTCGGGCTCGAGTTCTCGCTGCCCGAGGGTGTCGTCGACGGCATGTACGACGAGGTGCTGCCGCACGTGGACGAGTGGCGTTCGATGGGTGTCTTCCCACCCGAGGTCGAGGCGCCGGAGGGCGCAGACCGGGAGACCGCGCTGCTCGCGAAGGTGGGCTTCTGGCAGCCGTGAGCTCGTCCCTGGAGTCTCGAGTTCATGGGCGCCGGTAAATTGGTGACCATGCGCATCCACATCGCCACCGACCACGCCGGGCTCGACTTCAGCGAGCAGATCCAGACGCACCTGCGCGAGGCGGGGCACGAGGTCATCGACCACGGACCGACCAGCTACGACCCGATCGACGACTACCCGAGCTTCTGCATCAACGCGGCCAGCGCCGTCGTGCGGGACCAGGCGGCGGGCATTCAGACCCTCGGCATCGTGTTCGGCGGCTCGGGCAACGGCGAGCAGATCGCGGCGAACAAGGTGCGCGGCGCGCGTGCCGCGCTGGTCTGGAACGTCGACACCGCCAAGCTCGCCCGCGAGCACAACGACGCCAACGTGATTTCGATCGGCGCCCGGCAGCACAGTCTCCCGGTCGCGATCGAACTGATCGACGCCTTCATTGCGGAACCGTTCTCCGGTGAGGAGCGGCACGTGCGCCGCATCGCACAGCTGGCGGAGTACGAGGCCACCGGACTCATCGCCGGGCGCCAGATCGACTGACACTCGCGCCCAGCCGCCGTCATACCGAAGGAGAATCGTGCCCGAGGGCCATTCCGTCCACCGCATCGCCCGTCAGTTCAAGCTGCACTTCCTGAACAAGCCGCTCACGGTCACCTCGCCGCAGGGACGCTTCGCCGCGGGCGCGGCAGAGCTCGACGGCCATCGGATGATCGCGGCGCGCGCCGTGGGAAAGCAGATGTTCCTCGAGTTCGACAACGGGCTCTGGTTGCGCGTACATCTGGGCCTCTACGGGGCCTGGGACTTCGCGGGCGACATCACCGCGGACGCCACCGTCGCATCCGCCGGCGGTCGGATGGGGCAGACCAATCAGCGCGGCACCATCCTCGATCAGGATGCCGCAGAGGACTCGAACGCCAGCATCGGAGCACCGCGTCGCACGCGACTGAGGATGTCCGAGCAGGAGACCCTTCGACAGGCTCAGGGACCGCAGGCGGACGAGTTCCCACCGCCGCCCATCGGCGCCGTACGCGTACGTCTGCTGGCGGACGATGCTGTCGCCGACCTGCGCGGACCGACCGCCTGCGAGGTCCTCACCCCCGAGCAGGTCGAGCTCGCCATCGCCAAGCTCGGCCCCGATCCGCTGGTCGACGACACCGCGGAGGGCGAGGAGCGCTTCGTCGCGGTCGTGCGGAAGAAGCCCACCCCGATCGCCCTGCTGCTGATGGACCAATCCGTGATCAGCGGCATCGGCAACGTCTATCGCGCAGAACTGCTGTTCCGGGCCCGTCTCGAACCGCACACGCCCGGCAAGCTGGTGCCCGAGGAGACCGTGCGGGCGCTATGGCGTGACTGGGCGCACCTGCTGACGATCGGGGTGGAGACCGGCCAGATGCTCACGATGGACGACCTCGATCCAGAGGACTACCGCAAGGCGCTCGCCCACCGCGACGACCGGCACTGGGTCTACCACCGCGAGGGGCTGCCCTGCCGCATCTGCGGCACCCACATCGCGATGGAGGAGCTCGGGGGCCGCAAGCTGTACTGGTGCCCGCGCGACCAGGCGTGATCTGAACGAGGCCTGAGCCGCGGCCCCCTCGATCTGGCACAGATGCCAAGCTAGGGCGATGCGGTACACACCCCACTATCTGCTGACCGACGAACACGAGGTGAAGCGCCTCATCCGCGAGAACCCGTGGGCGACGATCGTCTCGGCCACGGCATCCGGAATCGTGGCCTCGCACTACCCGGTGGTGCTGGAGGAGGATGCCGAGGGCATCAGCCTGGTCAGTCATGTCGGCCGCCCCGACGAGCGCGCGCACGAGCTCGGGCAGCACGAGGTGCTCGTCATCATCCAGGGCCCGCACGGCTACATCTCGCCCGGCTGGTACGAGACGGAGGACTTCGTCCCGACCTGGAATCACGTCACAGCGCACCTCTACGGCACCCCCGAGATCCTCAGCGACGAGCAGAACTTCCGCGTGCTCGGCGATCTGGTCGATCACTTCGAGCGGCGGATGCCCGAGCCCAGGTCGCTCGCTATCGACGAGCGCTCGGCCCGCCACATCGCCACCGGCACGGTCGGCATCCGCATCGCGATCACGCGCGTCGACGCCCGGGCCAAGCTGAGCCAGAACAAGGCGCCAGAGGTGGTCGACCGCATCGTCGCGGAGCTCGAATCCGACGGCCCCTACTCCCAGCCCGAGCTGGCCGCCGAAATGAGAAGGGTCGCCGAGTGAGCCTGACGCTCCGCAATGCCCGCATGGTCGGAACCGACCGTGAGCCCGTGGACGTGGTCGTCCGTGACGGACTGGTCACGAGCATCGGCGGCCGGGCGGACGGCGAGTCGATCGACCTCGAGGGGCGCTATCTCGGCCCCGGGCTCTGGGACAACCACGTGCACTTCAGCCAGTGGGCACTCGTGCGGCAGCGGCTCGACGTGTCGGCCGCGGCCTCCGCGGCCGAGGCGGCACGGCTCGTCGCCGCGCGAGTGGCGAGCGGGGTCGGCGAGGCAACGACCCTCGTCGGTTTCGGGTTCCGTGACGGACTGTGGCCGGACATCCCGACCGCCGCGCTTCTGGACGGCGTGACCGGTGCCGTTCCCGTCGTGTTGGTGAGCGGCGACCTGCACTGCGTCTGGCTGAACACGGCGGCGTTGGAGCGTTTCGGGCATGCCGGCCATCCGACCGGGATCCTCCGCGAACAGGCGGCATTCGAGGTGAACACCGCGATCAGCACGGTGGATGACGAACTGTTGGATTCCTGGGTTGCCGATGCCGCACGGGCCGCGGCGGCACGAGGAATCGTCGGCATCGTCGACCTGGAGATGCAGCTCACGCTCGACGACTGGCCACGGCGCATCGCGGCCGGCATCGACCAGCTGCGGGTGCGCTGCGGCATCTATCCGCACGATCTGGAGACGGCGATCGCTCGCGGCCTCCACACCGGGCAGCCGCTCGAGGGCGGCGCCGGGCTCGCGACCATGGGACCGTTCAAGATCATCACCGACGGCTCGCTCAACACCCGCACCGCGTACTGCCACGCGCCCTATCCGGGAACCCACAATCACGGCGATCTCGTCTACGAGCCGCTCGCGCTGGTCGCCTCGCTCGAACGCGCGCGCGATGCCGGCCTGGTTCCGGCAGTGCACGCGATCGGTGACTTCGCGAATGAGATCGCCCTGGATGCGTTCCAGGCCGCGGCCTGTCGAGGGAGCATCGAACATGCGCAGTTGATCGCCGCAATGGATTTCGCCCGCTTCGCGGAGCTCGGCGTGGTCGCGAGCGTGCAGCCAGAGCACGCGATGGACGACCGTGACGTCGCCGACCTGTTCTGGGCCGGTCGCACGGATCGCGCGTTCGCGTTCGAGAGTCTGGTGCGGGCCGGGGCCACGCTGCGGCTCGGTTCCGATGCGCCGGTCGCGCCGCTCGACCCGTGGGTGACGATGGCGGCGGCGGTCACCCGCAGTCGTGATGGGCGAGAGCCGTGGCATCCCGAGCAGGTCGTCGCCTCGGCCATCGCCTATGCGGCGTCGACGGATGGTCGGGCTCGGGTAGAGGTCGGCTCGCTGGCAGACCTGGTCGTGACTGAGGCGGACCCGCTGGCGGCGACGGATGACGAGCTGCGCTCGTTCCCGGTCACCGCCACGATGGTCGCCGGTCGCTGGACCTACAGCTCGCTGAATTAACGACGTTTGCCCGAATTTGCAGATCTCGAGGTGTCGATCTCTGCAAATTCGGGCAAACGTGGAGGGTGCTAGGGCCGAGACCTACTTCGCGCTGATGTGCGCGTAGAGGAACCAGCGGTCCTTCTCGAGGCCGCGCGCGATCTCGATGGCGACATCCTGGCTCACCGGGTCGAGCTCGGCGAGCTCTGCCACGGCGGTGCGCACCGTGACCATGGTGGCGTCGATGTGCGCGATGATCTCGGCGATGACGACGTCGGAGTCCTGGAACCCCACGGTGAGCGCCGGGGTGGTGGTCTGCACCGCGACGGTGCCGATGCGGGCGTCGATCGGCAGCCCCAGGGCGACGACGCGCTCGGCGGCGGTGTCGGCGTAATGCTGGGCGTGCTCGACGACCTCATCGAGCAGCAGGTGGATGGCCTGGAAGTTCGCGCCACGAACGTGCCAGTGCGCCTGCTTGCCGTCGACAGCGAGGGCGGTGAGATCCACGACCACCGGGCCGAGGAACTGCGCGACGCCGGAGGTGATGTCGGGGTCGATCGAGGAGGTGGGTACGGTCTGGATCTCAGTCATGGGTGCGCCTTTCGCGTCTGCGTACCCATAGGTTCTCGCAGTCGCTCGAGGCCCGCAAGCAAGCTGAGGCTCCGCTAAACGGGCGGCAAGGCAGCCCTTACCGACTGCTGCCCGGGCCCCGCACGGTTCAGCGCAGTACGGGTCAGCGGAGGGCGGCGATGCGCCCGATCACGGCCTTCACGCCGCGTCTGCTGCTCTCGAACCGGATGCTGATCACCAGCACGATCACGCCGCCGATCGCCAGCCAGAGCCACCACTCGACCGCCTGGTAGACCGCCACGATCCCGGGGGCGAAGGTCGAGATCGCATGCACCAGCACCACGACGGCGGAGATCAGAAGCGGCGCCTGCAGTCTCAGCACCAGCGAGACGACGAGCACCGCGATCGACACCACACCGAGCCCGACCAGCCGCCACAGCGGCGCATCAACGGCCGTGACCACCAGCGAAGGCAGCAGCAGCACCGCGACCCCCGGTGCCAGCGTCGGCCAGGTGCGGGCCGACGACGAGCGGTGAAGACGGATGCCGCCGACGGCGATCAGGGCGGCCGCCAGTGGCAGCGTCATCAGTTCCAGCTCGCCGAATGCGCCCGTTGCCAGGGCGGTCGCGCCGACGAGCGTAGCCAGCGCGAAGGCGAGCCAGCCGACGGGAACGGTCAGCGGTGGGCGGGGGGCCGCGACGGCGCCGACGAGCGCCGCGCAGAGCAGCACCGTGAGGGTCGCCGCGCGCGCGAACCCGCCGCCGTCGGGGTACAGCGCCGGCAGCTCGAGCACCACGGCGACCAGCAGGGATAGCCCCAGTGCCGACTGCGCGACGATCCCGCGCGGAGATCCGGCCGGCCGGGTCTGTCCGACGCTGCCCTGTCCGACACTGGCGATGACGAGGGTGGCGATGCCCGGGACGAGCCAGGCCTCGAGCCGGGCATCCGCTGGCCGCGCGCCGGCGTCGGCGAGCACCGAGAGTGACCGAGTGAGGGTGACGATGATCACCCCGAGCGCGCCGGCGATCGCCGCCGCGTCGAGGTAGCGCTGGGCGGGGCCCGACCACCGCGCGAAGGATGACGCGAGGAGGAGCCCGGCGCTGAGCGCGCCGACGACGATCGGACGCGCGATCGGTCCTGACGCTCCGACGATCGCCTCCGGAACTATCGCCAGCAGCAGGCCCCCGAGGGCGATGGCGGCGATTGCCGCGGTGCGGGCGGCGTGGCTTGGCGTCGGATTCGACGTGGCCGCGGCGAGAGCGGCAAGGGCGGCGATGATCAGCAGGGCGCCGGCGACCGGCAGCACGTATGCCTCGACGGCGCGCACGTCGGCCTGCGCGAGACCCAGCCAGAGGCCGGCGCTCGCCAGGGCGAGCGCGAGCCAGCCGAGGTGTCGCCGCGGTGAGACCGAGCCGAACAGTCCGTCGCGGTCGATCGCGAGCAGCAGCACCGTGACGGCGGAGATGATCAGCGCCACCCACTCCGACTCGGAATCGACCAGCGCTGGGGCGAGGAGGGCGGCCAGCGCCACCAGCACGACTCCGGCGTCGAGGGCCCGGCGCGACAAGACCCGGGCGAGCCGGGTGCCGTCGAGCGCGAGACTTGCGGCGGCGCCGATCACCGCCGCGGTGGCCGGTGCCAGGGCGAGCAGCGAGGCGTCAGCATCCAGCGCGCGCACCAACGAGTCGACGAACCAGTACAGCGCAAGCGGCAGCGCAGCGACGGCGATCGTGCGCTCGAAGCGGAATCGCCGTGGGGCGCGTGCCATCGCCCAGCACAGCAGCGCGGCCCCGAGGAACACACTGACCGCGGCGCTTGTCGCGTATTCGGGCAACAGCCGCCCCGGCACATCCCGCCGCCCAGACGTGAGAAGAGCCGTCTGACTCACGATCGTGCTGCCGGTGATCACGGTCGCCGCGATCCAGAACACCACCCGCCGGTCGAGCGGTCGAATCGCCGGCACCCGCAGGAGCGCCACCACGCCGAGCAGCAGGATGCCGACGAATCCCGTCGCCCGGAACACGTTGACGAGGTCCGCGTTCACCGAGGGGTGGAGGGGGAGCGCAAGATCCCGCGCCCCCGCGGCGCCCATGATCACGAACAGCGACACCGCGATGCCGAGCAGTGTCGATCGGGCCGCTCCGGCGAAGAACAGTCGTGCGGTGACCAGCACCAGGATCACCGCGAGGGTGACCAGCTGCCACGTATCCATGCTCGCCCAGCTGGTGGCGTAGGCGAGGGCGGAGGCGGCGAAGGCGGTGCTGAGCAGCGCGGCCCGCACGGACGGGGTGAGTCTGCCCCGGGCATCCGTCACCGTCACCGCCACGACCGCAGCGAAGGCGAGCGCCTCCCACCCGGTGAGGATCGCCCAGAGCGCGGGCAGCATGGCCGCCGCGGCCAGCAGGATCGCGCACGCGAGCCAGACCAGCGCAGGCAGTCGGCGACGGATGACTCCGCCGAACCACCACGCGCCGGCGACGAGCAGCCCCGCTCCCGTGACCGTCCCGAGCGCTGCCAGGTTCGAGACCGGGAGGGCGAAGCCGATCGCGTCGGTGGGGCTGAGCGTCCAGGGGCGAAGGAGGCCGAGGACCGGCGCGACCAGGGCGGAGAAGACGACCGTTGCGAGGGCGGGCAGACCGACGATGAGGGTGGTGAGGGCCGACGACACGGCCGCCGCGAGCAGGTGCGGCGCGGCGGCCGTGCCGCGGGAGAGCCGCCAGAGCGCTTCGATGAGCAGGGTGACGACGGTGCCGAGCAGCAGCGGCAGCACGATGATGGCGTTCGGGTCGCCGATGGCCCAGATCCCCACCGGCAGTGCAGCGGTGAGGGCACCGGCACCGATGACGGCGAACACCATCCCGAACCCCGTGCCGAGCCGGGAGGGGGAGGAACGCAGGTCGAGCAGCGCGAGCTGCCCCGCCGCCAGCAGGGCGACCAGCGCGAGAGCGACGGTCACGCCCCAGGTGGTTCCGGCGCCGACACCGAACGCGGCGACGCTCGCCACCACGATGCCGATCGCGGCGATGATGAGCGCGACAGTGCGCTCGACTCGAGCGGGGCGGCCGAGGAGGCGCGGGGCGAGCCGGTGCACTCCGGCCGCGATCGTCAGAGCGGCGGCGAACACGAATATGGTCGCGGAGCCGGTGGAGAACGATCCCGCCACCAGCGCTACTCCGGGTGCGAAGGTGGCGAAGCCGACGATGCCGGGCGTGCGCAGCCGGGAGTACCGGCTCCAGGCCACGAAGCCGATCGCGGTGATGACGAGGCTCCACCCCCAGTACGCGGCCGCATCCGCTTCCGCGGCCCCGACCATGTTATTTCCGCGTATCGCGAAGGCATCGAGGTAGAGCAGCACGATCGCGAACATCGAGACGCCCTCGGCGGTAGCGGGAAGTCGTCGGCGCCGCAGCACGCTCGCCCCCACGAGGGCGGCGACCGTGATCGCGCCGATGATGATCGAGCGTGCGAGCAGACCCCAGGTGATGAAGGCGTAGACGAGGAAGAAGATGGCGGCGATCGACAGCAGTGAGATGCCCACCACCACGAGGAGCACCTGGATGCCCGATCGACCGCGTGCGGCCGGAGTCGGCGTCGGTCCGGGAGCCGTGGCCGGCGCCGAGATCTCCGGTCCCTGACGTGTGCTCTCCGGTCCCTGAGCTGTGTTCTCCGGTCCCTGAGCCTGTCGAAGGGCCGCCGGCGCAGCGATCGTGTCGTCGATGGGGGCCCGGGAAGCCGCAGCGGCCCGCGCTTCCGCCTCCTGCTGGCCGTCGTACCGGATGCGCCCGATGACGTCGAGGCGACGATCGAGGAGAGCCGCGGCATCCGTCGACAGGGTCGTCAGTTCTGCCACCGCCGGATGCGCGAGATTCAGCCCACACGTCGCGCAGTTCGCGCCCGTCGTGGGCGCCAGGCACGCCGGGCAGCGATCGGTCGCCGTGAGGTCGTCGGGGGTGCGCGGAAACAGCACGCGGCCGGCGTAGCGCCGGTAATCGGTGGGTTTCTCGGCCATGCCATGCTCCCCAGAACGGTGGTCGTGCGTTCAGGGTAGTGGCACGGATGCATCGCGCGCAGACGGCATGCGGCGCCTGTGGAGAGCGGCCGCGACCGATGTTGTGTCGCCGAATTCAGGTCAGACGTGATGCCCGGCTGGTTATGGCGATCGCCACCCTGTCTGACCTGAATTGCATGAAGCCGGGTCACCGATCCGCAACGAATCCGCCGCGCTGTGGCGTCCGCGACATCCGTGAGGGACCATCAGAGGATGACCGCCCGGCCCCTCCCCCGATGGCTCGCGCTCGGCACCGCAGCGGTCGCCGCCGCCGCGCTCGCCGGCTGCGCGCCCGTCGGCGTCGTCTGTCCCGCCATCGGGTACGTCAGCGCCGTCGAGGTGGAGCTCACCGGTGATATCGCGGCGGTCGATCAGGTGCAGTTCTGCGACGACGACGGCCAGTGCTCGGGTGAATTCCCGCCAGACTCGACGCCGACACAGGCCGGTACAGATGATGGCCGGCCGTTGGTCACATCGACGCCGATGCCGCAGCCCGCCTACACCGCCACCCGCGTCGCCGCCGGTCACTGGACCTTCATGGTCATCGGACCCCTGCCCGACGGCGGCACCGCGACCGCCTACCGTGCCGACGCCACCGTGGCCGGCGAGGCCACGACGCGACTCGACTGGAATCGCGTCGGCGGCAGCGCGCAGTGCGCTGGACCGGTCGAGGCAGACCCCATCGTGCTTCGGGTCGGCTGAGTGACCATGCACCGTGGCGAACACCGGATGGATGTCGGCACCGCTCGCACCCTCATCACCGAGCAATTTCCGCGCTGGGCCGACCTGCCGCTCGCAATCGCGGAGGGCAGCGGAACGGTCAACACGATCATCCGCATCGGCGCAGACCTCGCCGCCCGCTTCCCGCTCCTCGCCGGCGCGGCGCTCGAGGCCGAGGCCGGTGCGAGTGCCGAGCTCGCCATGGCGAGCCCGGTGCCCACCCCGCTGCCGGTCGCTCTCGGGCGGCCGGGGCACGGATATCCGTTCGGCTGGTCGGTGCAGACCTGGCTGCCGGGAACGGTGACGACGCCCGACGCGCTCGCCGACTCGCGTGTCTTCGCCGAAGACCTCGCGACGCTGATCACCTCGCTGCGGGCTGCCGATACCGGTGGCAGGGCGTTCGCCGGTGTGGGGCGTGGGGGAGTCCTCACCGACCACGACGGCTGGATGGAGACCTGCTTCCGGGAGAGCGAGGGCCTGCTCGATGTGCCGCGGCTCCGGCGGATCTGGGCGCAACTGCGGTTGCTGCCGAGGGGTGGAGACGACGTCATGTCGCACGGTGACCTCACGCCCGCGAACATCCTGATCGATGGCGACCGGCTCGTCGGTGTGCTGGACGGCGGCGGATTCGGGCCTGCGGACCCGGCGTTGGATCTGGTCGCGGCGTGGCACCTGCTCGACGAAGAGGCGCGGGGAGTGCTACGCGCATCCGTCGGCTCGGACGATCTGGAGTGGGAGCGCGGCAGGGCCTGGGCGTTCGAGCAGGCGATCGGGCTGGTCTGGTACTACCGCGAGACGAATCCCGCGATGAGTGCGCTCGGGCGCAGCACCCTCGCACGGATCGATTCGTAGTGGACCGTTGTGGTGACCAGGCTGTCTGCGTCGGGGTCTGTCTCGCCGTCGAAAGGCCGTGCCATAGTCGACCTCAACTGATTCCGTCATCTCAGAAGGTCACCGCTCATGGAACCCGCCGAACTCGTCGCCACCGCCAACACGTACGCGGGAGGAAACCTCGCGGCGCCCACCGAACTCGCCAACGTCTATGCCGCGACGGAGGTGCGGTCGGACTTCAAGGGCCATCCGATCCTGGTGCGGTTCACCGAGTCGGATTCGCAGCCCGCCGAGCGGCGCTACAACGCGGTCGTGCATGACGCCGAGACCGGATCGCTGATCACGACGGGCGGCGGTGGCGCGAACTGGAACGACGCCATGGCGGACATCAACTGGCTGAACCTGGACGCCTATTTCGGGTAGTGCCGCGCCCCGAAGGGGCTGTGGAGGGGATGACCTCGGGCGATAGTCTCGGTGCACACGGTCCGTCACCGCTGAAAGACAACATGATCGAATCTCGAGCCTTGGGCAGCGAGGCCGGTGAGGCCTCGGCCGACGTTCGCGGTGACTATCGATACACGCTGGTGAGAACATGGAACTCGACTGCTGAGCCGCTTGTGTTCATCCTGCTGAACCCGAGCACGGCGGACGCATCGCAAGACGACCCCACTATCCGCCGCTGCATCGGCTTCGCCAAGCGCTGGGGATTCGGTGGCATCGTTGTGGTCAATCTTTACGCGTACCGGGCGACAAAGCCGCGTGACATGCTTGCCGCGGAAGACCCGATAGGGCCAGAGAACGATCGAATTCTTGGCGAAACGGTATCGGGAAAGACCGTTGTCGCTGCGTGGGGAACCAACGCACAGCGCGAGCGTGTCACGAAGGTGCTCCAGCTCATCCCCGCGAGCACGCGGCTGCTGGCGCTAGAGATCACGAAGTTCGGGCACCCGCGCCAAGAAGGTGACCTCCTAGGGAGCGTGCTTGTCGAGGTCTGGTCGCCCTTCAACGGGAGTGCGCAGTTGCTCCCGATAAGTGAGAACAAAGTTGACGATCGTGAGTGCGCACGAGCCGAAAATAGCCGTGTATAACAGCCACTCTGGGGTGTCTTCGACCGCAAAGTAAATGACAAAGCCGATGATGATCGGGACGTAGGCAAGGAGGACAACTTTCCTCCAAGGAGTCAACCTGCGCCAGAAATTCACCATGCCCAGCACGTTACGCGTTTGCTGAGTCGTGGTCGAGTATTGCGTGCGGTGCTGCCCCGATGAGGCTTGCGGAGTACTACCGAGTTCGCAGGTGGAAGAGCGCAACAGACTCGACACCCAAGCTCGCATGGTGGCTGCCTGGTTCGAGAAGCACGGTCACGCAGTGGTCTGCGTTGCCGACGACGCCGGTATCTCCCCAACGAAGCCCGTAGAAGACCGTCCTGGTCTGGGGCAGGTGCTCGACTGGGTCCATTCAGGCCACGTCTCTCGATCGGCGACGGCTATCTACAGACAGTAAGCCCCGCGGCCTGCACCCAGCTCGGGGGCCATGCTGGCTGTGACCAGCATTTTTCTACGGAGGGGATGACGAGAATCGAACTCGCGTGATCAGTTTGGAAGACTGAGGCTCTACCATTGAGCTACATCCCCGCAGCGGTCTGAGCGCCGAAGTTTCCCTCGGAACGCGACT
>Ga0247737_1000648_pt1 | contig 14232 bp, 12 predicted proteins | sample UWRJL028104C2_FD_180937 | JGI IMG/M metagenome (GOLD analysis project Ga0247737, IMG submission 180937) | Plant litter microbial communities from Arlington Agricultural Research Station in Wisconsin, United States - UWRJ-L028-104C-2 | ecosystem: Environmental > Terrestrial > Plant litter >...
GTGGCGGGTCAGCGCGGTGGAGAGCTGGCCGAGCGCGGAGCCGACCTCGGGCCCGATCGGCCAGTCGGGCAGCAGGCAGAGCACCACGTCGGAGCGGCCGGTGCGCAGGGTCCGGGCGGCGGCCGACGGTGCGTAGCCGAGCCGGGCGGCGGCGTCCCGCACGCGGGCGCGGGTGCCGGCCGAGATCGTCTGCCGGGGCGTGTCGTTGAGGACGTAGCTGACCGTCGCGCGGGACACCCCGGCCAGACGGGCGACATCCGCGCTGGTGACGCGTTTGGTGGTCGGCTCGGTCACGGGTATCTCGCCTCCAGTTTCCGCCGCCCCAACTTACACGTGTAAACCTAAGCCCGGCCGACGGCGAGGAGACGTCCACGCGACAGTGTCCCGGTCGCGGCGGCCTCGCCTGGCATACTCGTCACCTGCCGTGACGTTCGACCCGCCCGGACTTCGACCTGCCTGGATGACGCCGTGACCGCTGCGCCCGAACACGTGGGGCTCGAGGATCTCGAGCCTCCCGACGCGGTGCGCCCGGCCGACATCCTGCACGCCATCCGCAGCGAGGCCGAGCGGCACAAAGCCCTGCTCGCCGGGGGCCGCACCCTGGTGCCGAACCGTTACACCGTCGGTCTCTCGGCCTACGACCACCGCCGGTGGGCACCGCACGCCGCTCGCCTCGCCCAGGAGCTTGCCGTCCGGCAGGCTGAGCAGATCGCCGAGAACGCCTGGATCGTCTACGGCGACGTCTCCGTCGAGGTCTTCGAGGGCGACGACCTCGACACCGGCACGTTCCGGGTGGCCGCGCTGCTGGAGCCCGACCCTCCCCCGCCGCTCCCGGCGCCCGAGACCACCAGTGCCACCCTGGTCAGCGCCGAGGGCCAGGTCTGGCCGCTGCCGGCCGGCCTGACCGTGCTGGGCCGCGACCGGCAGGCGGGGCTGCGCCTGCGGGACCCGGGCGTCTCCCGCCGCCACCTGATCATCGAGCTGACCGACGAGCGCGTCACCCTGAGCGACCTCGGCTCGCACAACGGCACCCGCGTCAACGGCCACCCGGTCGCCACCGTCGACCTGCGCCCCGGCGACACGATCGAGGTCGGCGCCACCCACCTGACTCTGCAGATCTCACTTCGCCCGGCCGACCATGTCATTGCCGGCCGAGCCCGGGAGCCGGACGGCCTCGACGGCCGGCACGACCAGCAGCACCGCCAGCGCGACGAAAGCGATCCGGTAGGTGCCGACGACCCCGTCGGTGAAAACGCCCCCCACCCGGACGAGCAGGGCGCCGAGCGCCGCTCCTAGGCCGGCGCCGAGCTCCTGGACCGTCGACATCCGCGGCCCCCGCGACGATCAGCAACGTGCTCGCCAGCGGCCAGGCCGGCGGCTGCTCGGCCACCGTCTCAAGCCCCGCGACCAGGGCCGCCGTACCCGCGGCGAGCAGCAAAAACCCGCGCCAGTCGAGACCGCCCGCGTGCTCCGCGCGGACCTGGGGAATCAGCCGCCGGGCCAGCACCAGCCCGACGATCCCGAGCGGCACGTTGAGCAAGAAGATCAACCGCCAGGAGGCGTACGTGCTGAGCACGCCCCCGAGCGCCGGCGCGATCAGTGGCGTCGAGGATTTCCAGGAAAAAGGCACCCGCGACCAGCAGCGCCAGCCCTCGCGCGGTCCTGTCCATGCAGCGATCATCAACCACCAGCCCACCCGGCGGGGGTGGCCGGTCAGGCGGCGTTCCAGGAGTCGATGGCGGGGCGGCCGTGTTCGAAGCCGAGGATCGACAGGGTTGCCGTACCCAGTTTGAGGCGGCTGGCATATTCGGCCGGGAGTTCGATCCAGCGGGCGCCGACGACGCGCAGGGCGTGGCCGTGGCCGATCAGGGCGACGTCGCCCCGATCGAGCAGGCCGCGGGCGGTGGCCAGGACGCGGTCCACGCGCTCGGAGATCTGGGCGGGGGACTCGCCGCCCGGTGCGCCGTCGCGGAAGAGCCACCAGTTCGGGTCGGTCTGGTGGATCGTGGCCGTAGTGATGCCTTCGTATTCGCCGTAGTTCCACTCGGCCAGGTCCTCGGTGGTCTCGGTGACCTTGAGGCCGGCCAGGTCGGCCGTGTGCAGTGCGCGGCGGCGGGGGCTGGAGATGACGGCGACGAAGTCGCGGTCCTTGAGGCGGGTGGCGACGGCCCGGGCCTGGCGCTCACCCTCCTCGGTCAGGTCGAGATCGGTGTACGACGTGTGCCGGCCCGTGGCACTCCACTCCGTCTGCCCGTGCCGGATCAGCACGATCTCGCCCGTCATGGTGACTCCTTTGTCGGTTGGGTTCTTTGTACCCCGCGCAAGCCCGGTCTCTCCCCCGCTCCTCCGCCTCGACGCGTGCGGTCGGCCACAGGCCGGAAAGGCGGCTCGGAGAGGGAGCCGCCTTTGCTCGGAGTGACCACCGGGGCCGAGCCGGGCGGGCGCATCGGCCGGTTGTCGCACCCAGGTCGCCTGGTCGGGTCGTGGGCTGAGCACGACTCGTACGTCCAGCTCTTAAAGAAGGTCCTCGAAGCTGGCGGTCAGGGCGAACGGGTCGAGCACGGTCGCGGGTTCACGACGGTCGATCTCGGTGGCCAGTTCGCGGGCGGCGCGGGCGATGCGGGACTGCAGGAGGCCCTCGGTGGAGTCGGAACCCCAGTCGTCGGTGGCGGCGAAGACCGAGGTGGGGACAGTCGCGGCGTGCAGGTACGCGAAGAGCGGGCGCAGCGCGTGGTCGAGGGCCAGCGAGTGGCGGGCCGTTCCGGCGGTGGCGGCGATCAGCACCGGCTTGTCGGCCAGCGCGTCCTTGTCGAGCACGTCGAAGAAGGACTTGAACAGGCCGCTGTAACTGGCGGTGAAGATCGGCGAGACGGCGATCAGTCCGTCGGCGGCGGCGACCGCGTCCAAGGCCTGGCGCAGCGCCGCGGGCGGGAAGCCGGTGAGCAGGTGGTTCATGATGTCGTGGGCCAGGTCGCGGAGCTCGATGACCTGGACGCGCAGCTCGATCTCCTGCTGTGCGGCGGCGGTGACCGTCGCCGCGGCGAGCCGGTCGGCGAGCAGGCGGGTCGAGGAGGGCCGGCTCAGACCGGCCGAGACGACGACCAGGGTGCGCTGCTTCATGCGGTGACCTCCGTCCGGGTCAGCTCCGCCTTGGCCGTCTTGGCGGCGAGGAGGGAAGCGTGTGTGGGAGCGTCCGGCACGTGGGCCGGCTTGCGGGCGGCGAACTCCTTGCGCAGCTCCGGCACGACCTCCTCGCCGAGGATGTCGAGCTGCTCGAGGACCGTCTTGAGCGGCAGGCCGGCGTGGTCCAGCAGGAACAGCTGGCGCTGGTAGTCACCGACGTAGTCGCGGAAGCCGAGGGTGCGCTCGATGACCTGCTGCGGGCTGCCGACGGTCAACGGGGTCTCCCGGGTGAAGTCCTCCAGCGACGGGCCGTGACCGTAGACCGGCGCGTTGTCGAAGTAGGGGCGGAACTCCTTGACCGCGTCCTGGCTGTTCTTCCGCATGAAGACCTGGCCGCCGAGGCCGACGATGGCCTGGTCGGGGTCGCCGTGACCGTAGTGGGCGAATCGCTGCCGGTACAACTCGATCATCCGCTGGGTGTGCTCCTTGGGCCAGAAGATGTGGTTGGCGAAGAAGCCGTCGCCGTAGTAGGCGGCCTGCTCGGCGATCTCGGGGCTGCGGATCGAGCCGTGCCAGACGAACGGCGGGACATCGTCGAGCGGGCGCGGCGTCGAGGTGAACGACTGCAGCGGGGTGCGGAACTTGCCCTGCCAGTCGACGACGTGCTCACGCCACAGCTTGTGCAGCAGGGCGTAGTTCTCGATGGCCAGCGGGATTCCGGCGCGGATGTCCTTGCCGAACCAGGGGTAGACCGGGCCGGTGTTGCCGCGGCCCATCATCAGGTCGACGCGACCCTCGGACAGGTGCTGCAGCATCGCGTAGTCCTCGGCGATCTTCACCGGGTCGTTGGTGGTGATCAGCGTGGTCGCGGTGCTGAGCAACAGCTTCTCGGTCTGCGCGGCGAGGTAGCCGAGCGTGGTGGTCGGCGAGGAGGAGAAGAACGGTTCGTTGTGGTGCTCGCCGAGCGCGAAGACGTCGAGGCCGACCTCCTCCGCGTGCTTGGCGATCGTGACGATGTTCTTGATGCGCTCGTGCTCGCTCGGGGTGTGCCCGGTCGTCGGATCGGTGGTGATGTCGCTGACGCTGAAGATTCCGAACTGCATGACCCGCTCCTTCTCCACCGGGACTCGGTACATCCCGTTGCTGACCTCCACAACCACGCTGGCCGGCAAAGTATTTCAAAATTCAAAGATATGCGCTGCGGCAGGGGTCACACCCCCTAAGGGCGTCCCCCAAAGGGGTCACACCTCGCAGAGTGGTCGTTGCAGGCATGTTTCGGGCGAGCGGATACGGGCGGAAAGTATCGGTTTCCTGTCCACAGGCGGGCCGAGAGGCGTATCGCTAACAAGGGGTGCATGTCCTAATGTGCAACCCGGCAACGGCGGACGGCTGGAAGGTGCGGCGCGATTGCGACGCGTCTTACAGTGGATGGACTGGCCGACTTCGGCAGCTCTCCGTACTCGGTCGCCGTCGACCACGACTGCTGCTGAGTGCGGAGGACAACCGTGGCCCCGACCGATCCACACCTGATATCGCCGGTCGACGTCGTTCAGGCGCCGGTCGGCAACGACGCCGTGGATTGGGACCAGTTCGACTCGGACGCCTACTTCAGCCACAACTACGGCGAGCTGCGGCCCGACGACAAGCGCATCATCCAGATCATCGCCGACTACTTCGAGGGCGCGCTGCTCGGCCGGGACCTACCGGGCCGGCGCATGGGGCGGGCGATCGACGTCGGCTCGGGCGCGAACCTCTATCCCGCGATGGTGATGCTGCCGTACGCCTCCCGGGTGACACTCTTCGAGCGAGCCTTCCCGAACCGCACCTGGCTCGAGAGCGAACTGAAGGCGCCGCACCGATCGTGGCTGCAGTTCTGGGAGACGATCTCCGGCGGACGCCGGGCGTACGACCGGATCCGGGAACCGATCGAGGTCCTGCACAGCCGGGCCAGTGTGGAGCGTGGCAACGTCTTCGGCCTCGCCCCCGACCTCTACGACCTGGGCACGATGTTCTTCGTCGCCGAGTCCATCACCACGCGCACCGACGAGTTCCAGCGCGCCACCCGCCTGTTCGTCAACACCCTGCGGCCCGGAGCGCCGTTCGCCGCCGCCTTCATGCGCGACTCCGCCGGCTACTACGTGGGTGCGGAACACTTCCCCGCGTGCTCGATCCGCGAGACCGACGTGGAGCGGGCCCTTGCCCCGGTTGCCCGCAACGTGGACATTGAGTTGGTGGAGAGCAACGACCTTCGCGAGGGGTACGGCGGCATGATGGTCGCCACCGGCCGGAAGAAGTAGCGCTCCAGCACACCACAGGCCCACGGACGGGTAGGTGACGGCGCATCCATGCAGATCCAGCCACGCCAACAACTTCTCGACATCTGGCGCGCTACGGCTCGGGTGTCCTACCACGACGGTGAGTGGTTCCCCGGCGGGCGCGACGGCAGCAATTCGATCAGCGACGCCGAGCAGCTCCTCTGTGTCATGGCACCGGCCACCGAGATTCCGCTGTTCCGCCTCGACCGGCCCGACTCGGTCGCCGACGACGTGCTGGACGCCCTGCGGACGGCGGGCGACAACCTGCAGATCCCGCAGCGGCTGTTGCACGCGCTGACTGGTTACCTCAAGCGCTACACCGACGACGGTGGCACCCCGATCTTCGCGGGCAGCTCCTACTTCTCGCTCGACGAGGACGACGAGGACGACGAGATCAAGCAGGAGCAGCTCGACCTGGACGTGGTCGACTCCTTCTCGATCTCGGTCACGCTGATGCTGGCGACCATCGGGTTCACCAAGATCTTCCGGCAGGTGGTGACCCGGGCGGTGCTGCTGCACCAGGTCGACGAGCTGGAGCGGATGGCCAACGTGCGGCTGTCGGCGGCGATGGCCGGTCTGCTGCGCAGCTTCGCGGTCAACGTCTTCACGGCCGAGAGCAACCCCGGACGTGAACTGGTCCGCACGGTCAACCAGGAGCGGCGGCCGACGCACCAGGTGGTCGACGAGCTGCGCGAGGCCCTGCGGGAGATCAACGCCCGGCTCCGGGACGACGTCACGATCGGATCCGGCGCCGCCGAGGGCAGCGAGCTCGACAATCCCAACCGGCTCTTCGAGTGCGGCTGGTCTTGGGGTGTGGTGCGGGCCGCGCCCGAGATCGAGACCACCGCGCAGATCGGCGAGCAGCGGACCGGGGTCGCGCAGAACGCCCCGTACCTCTACTTCACCACCGTGGCGATGGACGCGATCCAGGCGCTCTCGTCGGAACGCACCCGGCTGCTCGGCCTGCTCGACACCGAGCAGGCCCGGCTCGCGCAGTCGCTGCAGCTGCGCTTCGAGCTGACCCGGTCGTACTGGGCGGCGATCGCGACCTTCGGCTCCGGCCGCTGGCCGCTGGAGGATCTGCCCTGGCGGGCGACCGACGGCATCGAGTTCGACTACTTCAGCCTGCTCGTCGGCGGCATGCTGATCCAGAACATGCAGTCCGTACGGGCGTCCAACACCGAGCTGCGCCGGGTCGCCGGGGTGCTCGAAGAACTCGCCAACCGCAGCCGCATCACCCGGCGGTCGACCGAGCCCGAGAGCGCGACCGCCGTACACCATCCGGGCCTGCATTTCCCGCTGGAAGGCAGCGAGGACATCGGCGGTCCGCGGCTGGCCTGGACCGTCGCCGACATCTCACCCACGCTGTTCAAGCGGGCGCTGACGCTGGCGAACATGCTCGACGACGGCGCGGCGAGGGGCCGCCTGCTCGATCTGTCCGACGCCATCTGGGACCACCTGCAGGACCGGGTACTGCGCGAGGGCGACGATCACGGCCTCTGGGACAGACCGGCCGGGGCCTACAAATACCTTCCCGACGACGTGCGGGGTGTGTCCTGGTATTACACCAAGCGGGTGGTCGACTGCCTGGTCTCCGCGGCGAGCTCGATCAACGCCCCGCCGCTGCGCAGTGACCTGCTGACCCAGATCGCGGCCGACCTGCTGACCGAGGCCGACCACCTCTACGACCGGGAGCTGCTCAACGGCACCACCACCCGCGGGGAGACGTTGCGGGTCGAGCTGGAACGGATCGGCACCGAGCTGCGGCGGGCCCGGGCGGTCCGGCTGGAGCGGCCGGGCGCCGCGGTGGCCGTGGCCGAGGAGGTGCTGCGCAAGCTGGACCGGCTCTCCGCGGCCCGCCGGGCGGACAGCGGGGTGACCTGAGGTGATCATTTTCGCGACTTCCGACAAGGGCGGCACGGGACGGTCGGTGACCGGCAGCAACGTGGCCTACCGGCACGCGCTGCAGGGCAAGGACTCGTGCTACCTCGACTTCGACTTCGGTTCGCCCACCTCCGGCGCGATCTTCGACCTGCCGGAGGTTCTGGCCGGTGTCGAGGAGGGCGGCCTGCACAGCTATTTGCTCGAGGGCACGCAACCGCGGCGGATCAACGTGTGGGCCGACTCGCAGCGGGAGTCGCTGCGCAACCGGCCGGCCGGGGCGGGACGGCTGACGCTCGTGCCGGGCGACGCGGGACGCGGCGAGTTCGGGTCGGCGCCGGGCGTCGTGGAGCGTTGCGTCACGTTGTTCCAGCGGCTCGACGAGGAGTACGACCTGATCCTGGTCGACCTGAGCGCGGGCCGGTCGTACGCCACCGAGATCGTGCTCGCGGCCACCGCCCAGCCGGCCCTGCGCGACGTCGAGGCCCGCTGGCTGGTCTTCCACCGCTGGACCAGGCAGCACATCATCGCCGCGAGCGGCCTGGTCAACGGCAAGGACGGCATCATCGGGACGGGGGTACACCTGGGCCACGACAGCGCGGAACTACGCGCGTCGATCCGGTTCGTGCGCACCGCCGTGCTCGACCCGTCCTCGCCCGACCAGGCTGGGCTGCGCCCCGAGCAACTGGCCTGGCTCGACGTGGTCAACCGGCGCCTGCAGGACCTGGCCTCGCGCAAGGGGGTGGGCCGGCTCAACATGATCGGCGAGGTGCCGCTCGACCCGGTGCTCCAGTGGCAGGAGCAGCTGATCTCCAACGACGACGTATGGCTGCATCGCACAGCAAACGAGCGTACGGTCGCCGCGTTCGAGGATCTCGCCAAGAAGATCGTCGACGAGAGCGCCTGGGTCGGCCTGTGACGACCGCCGACGACCTGGCGGCCGAGGTCGGGGCACCGGCCACGGCGGCCCGCTCGGTCGCGTTGTCGCACCTCTCGCTCGAGCTCGGCCACCTCTACATGGACGACTTCCAGGAGGGCGCACAGCGGCTGCGCGAGCAGTTCGACCGGGTACGCCCGTGGGCCGCGACCGCCGTGCGCCGGACCGAGGAGACGGTCACCCGCGGCCGTCCGAGGATCAGCACGTGCTTCCTCATCGACGACTACTTCACCCGGTTCTCGTCGCCGCGTAAGGTGGTCACCGGGCTCGTGTCGGCGGCCGGGGAGGCCGGCCTGACGATCGACTACGTGGCCCGCGAGTCGGGCTGTGCCCGGGCCGGTGACGTGGACGTCGCCCGGCTGGTGCTGGAGCATCTGGTCGACGAGCCGGCCGAGGGCGCCAACGGCCGCCCGGCGACCAAGGTGACCGGCTGGCTGACCAACGGCGAGCGCTCCCCCGGCACCTCCGCGTCGGCGATGTCCGCGCCCCGGCAATGGCGTCCGCCCCGGCAGAGTGCCGTCCAGAACCACTCGATCTTTGTGGACGTCGAGCTGTGGAGCGACCAGCCCGGCGGGGGCCGCCTCTGGTCGTGCCCGTTCCTCGCCGCGGTCTGGCAGTTGCAGCGGCTCGGTCTGCTGCGCCACCTCGGGGGCCCGGTCGCCGAGCCGGTCGCCGCCGTCCCGGCCGACCTGCCGGACGCGTGGGAGTTGATGCCCGCCGTCGTGCGGCTGAACCCGCAGGCGGCGCCCTTTCGCGCCTACCGTACGTTCACCGCGATGGACGCCCGCTTCCTGCCGATCGAACTGGCCGTGCGCACGATCCTCGGTAACGTGGCGCTCGACCCGGCCGCCGCCGGGCAGGTCCGGGACCGGGCCCGCGGCGAGGGACTCGAGCTGCCCGAGGAGACGGTCGGCCGGATCGGTTACGCGTTCCTCTGACCGTCCGGCACCGGCTCCGGGACCAGCTCGCGGGAGACGTCCCACAGCTCGCGGAAGAGCAGCGCGTACTCCTTGACCCGGGCCTCGTTGAGGACCAGCCGGGTCTCGGCGACCTGGGCGAGTTGCGGGTCGGCGGTGGTGGGCGTGGTCTCGTACGCGAGGGTGTCGTCGAAGACGATCAGGTCGCGCAACTGGGGCTGGAGCGGGGTGGGCACCGCCGACCGGTCGAGCAGCCGCACGTCGATCGCCATCCGGCGCTGCTCCTCGTAGGACCGGCGAAGGTCGGGGTCGTGCTCCATCGCGGGGCGGTCGAGCACGAAGATGCGCCGCACCCGCTTGCCGGCGCGGGCCGCCCGACGCTGCGCGTCGAGATAGCGCTGGCCGATCTCGCTGTGCCACAGGCCGTGGTCGACGGCGGCCAGGCTGATCGCGTCGACGCTCTCGGTCGCGTGCCGGGTCAGCCCGAGCAGCCAGTCGCGGTCCTCGCCGTAGTAGGTGACCGTGCCGCCCTCGGCGAGCTGCTTCAGGAAGTCCGACGTCTCTTTGATCTTGGCTTGGACGAACTGGTAGACGATCGGCGGCGAGTCGGGCGTGATGTTGGTCGAGTTGCGTACGAGCTGGGTGACCAGGTCGGTCTGCAACGCCGACGCCTCGATCAGGCCGAACAGCGCGGTCGCCTCGCTGATCTCGGTGAACGCGTCGCCGACCAGCTTCTTCATGTCGGCCATGCCGTCCATCTCCAGCTTCTCGACGGCGGCCAGCCGCTTCTCGAACTCCACCAGGAAACGGACCATGAGCACGATGCCGCCGATGAGGATCGAGAGCATGATGCAGATCGCCTGCGGCTGGTCGAGCCCGTTGGTGATCAGGAAGGTCGTGCCGCCGGTGGCGACGGTGATGACCGCGGTACGGACGACGCCGGAGCCCTCGCCGATCTGGCGTGCCGTGCTCACTGCGGCAACGCCGCCATCAGCTTGTCCAGGGCCCCGAGCGCGAGCTGATCGCGGATGCGGTCGCGCAGCAGGTTCCAGTGCCGGGTCAGGGCATGCTGCCGTTCCAGCGCCTCCCACAGATCGGCGGCCCGCTCGCCGCCGCGCATGCCGGGCAGCCACAGGTGCAGCAGGTGGACGACGGCCGGCCGCAGCCGGCGCAGCGACTCGTCGGCGGCCAGGGCCCCGATGGCGGCCCGCTCGACGAGGCCGATCACCGAGGTGAGCAGCCAGTCGTGCAGGGCCAGGTCTTCGGCGAAGGCGACCAGCAGGCGCGGCTCAGCCCCGGCCGGGACCGGGATCCGCAGCACCCGCAGCCGGTCGTCGTGCACGGTGAACCGGGGCGGGCCGGGGATGTCGGCCTGCTCGATCACGAGCCGCAGCCTGGTGCGGGGCAGGCGCAGCCGCTCGCGGGACCGGCCGTCGGCGGGGACCGCGCTCTGCACCACGTCGGACGCTCGGCCCGCGATCTCACCCAGGTCGAGAGCGCTGGGGGCACGCTCGGCCGCGGCGAACGCGTCGGCCAGGGTGCCCCGTGCGGCACGGCCGACGGTCTCGATCACACCGGGGCGAGCCAGATAGTGCGACCAGGGCTGCCGAGCGCTGCTCGCGGCGGGGGCCACTGCCGCCCAGGCGGTGCCCTGGACGACGTGGCCGTCGGTGAGAGCGGCACGCTGCAGGACGGTGCCGATGCCGCGGACCTGGCGGACCGGGGCGGGGGCACCGAGCGGGCAGTCGACGCCGACCGGCCGTTCGGGCGAGCGCACGTACGACCGGGGTCGATCCAGGCGCAGCACGGGTTCACCCGCCACCAGGTCGACCAGCAGCGCGGCCTCACTCGCGCTCATCGGGTCACGGCCGCGCAGCAGGCCGGTATGGACCTCACCCACGATGAGCACGTCAGGGACCCCCATCTTCGACCGCCGTGAACCTGGGAAGCGAACACACCTCGGCACGGGTACCTCAGCATCGGTGCGGGTCGACGATGACCTTTGCCCCCAGCGGCGCTTTCCCCAGCCGCATGACGTCAGCCGTTCGATTGGAACCCAAAGACCCGCGGATTGCAACACCGTGAGTGAGCAGAGACGAACGGTAAGTGGTATTGCCTACCATCCATTGTGGCTGGCGACAAGGCTAGGGCGCGAAAACCCGCAGCCGCCGGAGAAATTCTCGCGTTCAGCCGCGGCCGGATCGATCGCCGTTAGCTTCGAGGTGTGACCTCCGACCGACCCGATGTGCTCATCGTCGGCGCCGGTGTCTCCGGCCTGACCACCGGCGTGTGCCTGGCCGAGAGTGGCGTACGCGTGCGCATCCGGGCCGAGCAGGAGCCGTGGGCGAGCAGTTCGGCGGCGGCCGGGGCGATCTGGGACCCGATCTATGCCCGCCACTCCCGTGTCAATCACTGGGCCGCGCGCTCCTACGAGGTCTTCGCCGAACTGGCCAGGGACGGCTGCCCCGGAGTACGCGTGCTCGAGGGCGTGGAGGCCTCGCGCGTGCCGATGCCCTCCCCCGTTTGGGCCGTCGGGCTGCCGGGCTATCGCGAATGCCGGCCGGCCGAGCTGCCGGCCGGTTTCGCCAGCGGCTGGCGTTACGCCGCACCGATCATCGACATGCCGCAATACCTGCGCATGCTGCACAAGAGGTTGGCCGCGGCGGGTGGGGAGCTGATCTTCGGTGAGCGGCTGCGAAGTCTGGGCGAGGCGTTCGCCGACGCGCCCGTGGTGGTCAACTGCAGCGGCGTGGGCGCCCGCGAGCTCGTGCCCGATCCCGGGGTGCAGCCGATCCGTGGGCAGTTGGTGGCGGTGCGCAACCCGGGGCTGGTCGACTTCTTCGCCGAGCACACCGACGAGCTGGGCGAGATGACCTACCTGCTGCCCCAGGCCGGTGTGCTGCTGCTCGGCGGCAGCGCCGAGAAGGGTGAGGCCGAGCCGGTGCCCGACTACGAGATCGCCGAGTCCATCGTGCGGCGGTGCAGCGAGATCTTCCCGGCCATCCGGGACGCCGAGATTCTCGGGCACCGCAGCGGCATCCGGCCGTCGCGGCACGAGGTGCGGCTCGAGCACGAGGCGCTGGGCGACCGGCACATCGTGCACAACTACGGGCACAGCGGGGCCGGGGTCAGCCTCTCGTGGGGTTGCGCCGACGACGTCACGGCGATCGTCCGGGCCATTCTGTCCTGACCGCCTCCGACCGGCCGGAGTGCTGCGAACGCTGAACGGCTGGGGCGCTGCGAACGCTGAACGGCTGGGCCGGCCTCGCTGCGCCGGCCCGGCCGTGGTGATCAGCGGCCCTGGCGGGCCTTGACGTTGTCGCCGAAGGTCCAGGAGCGGGAGCCGTCCCAGTTGATCGACCAGGTCATCAGGCCCTTGATGGTGGAGACACTGTTGTAGGCCTGGGTCACCAAGCTCGGAGTCAGGTAGCCGCCGCCCGCGCCCGGCTGAGCGGGGAGGCCGGGGACCTGCTTGTCGTACGGGACGCGGATCGTGGTGCCCTGGATGGTCAGGCCGTTGTCGAGGCACTGGGTCTGGACGGTGAAGCCCTGGACGGTGCCGGCGTTGTACGAGTCGCCGTTACATCCATACATCGATCCGTTGTAATATTGCATGTTCAACCACCACAGGCGACCATTGTCCAGGTACTTCTTGATGATCGGCAGGTAGGAACCCCAGATCGAGCCATACGTGACGCTGCCGCCGGTGACATAGGCGGTCTCGGGGGCCATCGTGAGGCCGAAATTGGACGGCATGGCGGCGAGCACGCCGTCGATGATGCGGATCAGGTTGGCCTGCGACGTGGAGAGCGTGCTGATGGTGCCGCTGCCGGTCAGGCCGGTCTCGATGTCGATGTCGATGCCGTCGAAATTGTACTGCCGCAGGATCGGCACGACGGTGGCGACGAAACGGTCGGCGACCGTGGACGAGCTGAGGTCGATGCCCGCGGCGGCGCCGCCGATCGACATGAGCAGGGTGGCGCCGGCGGCCTTGGCCGCGCACATCTCGGCCGGGGTGGAGACCTTCACGCCGGCGTCCATGCCGTCCTCCCAGAGGACGGTGCCATCGGAGCGGATCACCGGGAACGCGGCGTTGATGACGTTGTAGCCGTGCTGCGCGATGCGGCTGTCGTTGATCGGGATCCAACCGAGGCCGGGGTGCACGCCGTTGGACGCGCCGTCCCAGTTCTCCCAGTAGCCCTGCAGCACCTTGCCCGCCGGCCGTGATTTGACCCCGCACGAGCCGCCGGGCGGGTTGGTGGGCGGCGTGGTCGGTGGGGTCGTGGGCGGTGTCGTAGGTGGCGTCGTGGGCGGTGGCGTCGTGGGGCCGCCGGTGCAAGCGCCGAGGTCGCGCCAGAGCGAGGGCGTGGCCGCCGGGTTCCAGCCCGCGCCGGGGTGTGCGGTGTGGGTGACCAGGGCCTGGTAGAGGCGGGCGTTATAGGTGACCTGCTGGCCGATCGTGTAGGTCGGGCCCTCGGACCAGACAGTGCCCGAGCAGGTCACGGCGGCGGAGGCCGCACCCCCTCCGGGGGCGAGCACGGCGAAGGCCCCGGCGGCCATTCCGAGCGCTGCGGCCAGCGCCACCATTCGACGACCGACACCCATCTCGACTCCCTCGATGATGCGTACGTGACCTGGGATACGCACATCATGAAGTTCACCTGTATAAATATCAAGGGTTCTTAACAGTCAGCGGCAGTTCCTGATAAGCGGCGTACGATTCCAGGGCTTTCCCGGCGGCGGCGCGGTCGCGCTCGGTGAAGGCTGTCAATGGCTGGACGGTAACGGTGACGCCCTTGCGGGTGAGCGTGCGCGTCCAGGTCGCCCGCACCCGACCGGCCCGCACCAGCGTGGACCGGAAGATGCCGTTGCCGCCGGGAATGATCGCCGCGAGGTCGTCGGGCGACGCCATCAACGAACGGTCCTTGTAGCCCAGTAGGTATTCGTCGAACCCGGGCAACGCCAGCCACTGGTCGGTCGCGGACGCGTCCCCCGGCCCGGCCATCGCCGGACCGTCGAGAATCTGCGTCGCGGCGAACATCTCGGTGCCGGCGACGTC
>Ga0247737_1000649_pt1 | contig 14231 bp, 17 predicted proteins | sample UWRJL028104C2_FD_180937 | JGI IMG/M metagenome (GOLD analysis project Ga0247737, IMG submission 180937) | Plant litter microbial communities from Arlington Agricultural Research Station in Wisconsin, United States - UWRJ-L028-104C-2 | ecosystem: Environmental > Terrestrial > Plant litter >...
GGTTCGACGCGCGCGCCCTGACGGGGATCGGTCTGGCGGTGCTGGCCGTGAGCAGCTCGGCGATCGGCAACTACTATTCGTGGAAGGGTCAGCAGCTCGCGACGGCCATCCTGCCGCAGACCGGCTGGGCGATGGCCTATGGGACGGCGATGCTGGTGATCCACGGGCTGGTGACTGGCGCGCAGTTCACCATCGATCTTTCGCCCGGCTATCTGATCTCGCTGGCTCACCTGTCGATCCTGGGATCGGTCGTGGCCTTCCTGGTGTATTTCGCGGTGGCGCGGGCGCGGGGCTATGCCCTGGCCAGCTATATCTCGGCCCTGACGCCGCCGATCGCGATGCTGGTCTCGGTGTTGTTCGAGGATGCGCGCTTCGGCTGGACGGCGCTGATCGGCCTGTTGCTGGTGCTGGCCGGACAGGCGCTGTTGATCCGCGCGCCGAAGGTCGTCTAGCGGAACCAGCCGCGCTTCTTCGGCTTCGCTTCGGCCTTCGCCGCCTTCTTCGCCTGCTGTTCAGCGGCTTCCTTCTCGCGCCGCTCACGCATTGCCTTCGCCTGACGGATCGCGATCAGGGCGATGAGGCCGTGGCGGGTCCGGGACGATGTGCCGGGAGTGAAGGTCGCGCCCATGGGTTAGTCCTCGCGCTTGGTCTGATCCAGAAGCCGCGACAGCCGCTCTCGTTCCGCCTTCGCCTTCTGACGCTCCGCCTTGGGCATGCCGTGCAACACGCGGTTCGCCTCGGCCTGCGCCTTGTCGGCGGCCTTGGCACGGGCTTTGCGGAAGGCATTCAGATTGACGGTCTCGGCCATGTTCGCAGTCCAGGTTGGCGGCGTTGGCGGTTCTATCGAGCCGGAGATTGCAGTTTGCAAATGCTGCGATCACCGCCGCAACCGGCTGATGCAAGCGGCGTTTCAAGGTCTCACCATCCGACAGGAGAGACCCCCATGGTAGACCTCACCCTCATCAAGGAACACCTCGAAGTCGTTGGCTCCGACGGCGGCCACGTCGGTCGCGTCGACCACGTCAACGGCGACCAGATCGAACTGGCCAAGCTCGACCTCGCCGGGGGCTTCAAGCACCACTACATCCCGACCAGCTGGGTCGACTATGTCGACGACGACAAGGTGCGCCTGACCCTGACCCAGGATCAGGCCAAGGCCCAGTGGACGGAAAAACACTAAATCCTGCCCAAGACCTGTCTACGAATTCACGAGGGCCCCGCTGATATCGGCGGGGCCTTTCGCCTATCTGTGTCCGGTCGGCGAACCGCCGACGGGGAGAGATGCGCGTGATCCGACTGATCCTGAATGTGCTGTGGTTCATCCTCGGCGGCTGGATTTCCGGCCTCTTGTGGCTGATCGGCGGCGCGGTGCTGGCCCTGACGGTCGTGGGCTTGCCGTGGAGCTTCGCGGCGTGGCGGATCGCCAGCTATTCCTTCTGGCCGTTCGGGCGCGAAGTCGTCTGGGGCGGAGAGGCGGACGGCAAAGACATCGGGTGTTTCGGCGTCGGCCTGAACATTATCTGGTTCCTCTTCGCCGGCTGGTACATCGCCCTGTCGCACCTGCTGATCGCGGTCGCCGAGGCGATCTCCATCATCGGCATCCCCTTCGCCCTTAAGGATCTCGAGCTGGCCAAGCTGGCCCTGGCCCCGGTGGGCGCCACGATCCGGAACAAGCCGTAGTCAGAAGCCGGTGAACAGCCGGTCGAGGGCCCGGCGAATGTCGTCTTCCTGGGCGAGGAGGGAGCCGACGCGCCGCTTCAGCGATCGTCCCTGAACGCCCGCCAGTTCCGTCAAAACCACCACAAGCGGTTGTTGTTCGACCACCACCGCAATTTCGAATTCGGCGACGATCGCGGCGCTGTCGTTAACGAGCGGCGCGACGACCGCATCGTCGAATCCCGGAATAAGGTGGGACGACAGAACGACGACGAAGGGAGCGAACCGTCGCGCTTCCGCCGACGGGTTCTCATAGACGTCGAACTGACGCACTCACCACGTCCGCAGATAGTCGGAAAGGACGCCCCGCTCGGCGATGCGGCGGTTGTGATCCTTGATCGCTTCGGCGTTCTCTTCCGCCCAGCGTTTCGCCCGCGCTTCCGCGCCGGCCGGGTCGACCTTTTGCAGGTGCAATCGAAGGGCGCGCTCGTCCATTCCCGCGATGGATATGCCGAGCCTCCCAGCCTGTTCGACCAGCTCTGGATCGATGCCGATGTTGAGTTCGACCTTTCCCATAGGGCCGAGGATAGCTTGAAACCCTTAACGGCCCAAGCCGCCTCCTGCGGCGATGGCCGCTCTTGACGGCCGGCTGCTACAGGCGGAGCGTGTGTCAGCCTGTTCACGACCGGAGTTCGTTATGTTGAGTGTTGCAGCAATGGCCGCCGTCGCGGCGGTCTGGTTCCAGACGGCGCCCGTCGATCAGGGCCAACCCGCCACGGCTGAGCCGACGACGGCGTCGACGTCCGCCGAGGCGCCGGCCGCCGAAGGGACGCCCGAGGGCTCACGCCTCGTCTGTCGCACCGAGATGGTCGTCGGCAGCCGCATGCCGCAGCGGATCTGCATGACCCAGAACCACCGCGACCAGCGCCAGCGCGACTCGCGCGCGCTGGCCCACCGCCTGGATTCACAGAACTCGAATCGTGGCCGCATCTATGCTCCGGGCGCGCGCGCCGACTAGGCCGCTTCCGGCTCAGCCTGGCGAGATCATTTTCTCCGGCCGCACGGCCTCGTCGAACTCGGCGTCGGTCAGGTAGCCGCCGCCGACGGCTTCCTGGCGCAGGGTCGTCCCGTTCTTGTGGGCCGTCTTGGCGATCTTGGCGCAGGTGTCATAGCCGAGCTTGCCGTTCAGGGCGGTGACCAGCATCAGCGAGTTGTTCAGGCCGCGCGCGATGTTGTCCTCGCGCGCCTCGATGCCGACGACGCAGTTGTCGGTGAAGCTGATGGCCGCATCGGCGACCAGGCGGACCGACTGCAGGAAGTTGTAAGCCATCACCGGGTTGTAGACGTTCAGCTCGAAATGACCCTGCGAGCCGGCGAAGGTCAGGGCGGCGTTGTTGCCGAACACCTGAACGCAGACCTGGGTCAGGGCCTCGCACTGGGTCGGATTGACCTTGCCCGGCATGATCGAGGAGCCCGGCTCATTCTCCGGCAGGGCCAGTTCGCCGAGGCCCGACCGCGGGCCGGAGCCCAGGAAGCGGATGTCATTGGCGATCTTGAACAGCGACGCGGCGACCGTGTTGATGGCGCCGTGCGAGAAGACCATGGCGTCGTGGGCGGCCAGGGCCTCGAACTTGTTCGGCGCCGTCGTGAAGGGCAGGCCGGTGATGCCGGCGATCTGTTCGGCGACCTTCTCGGCGAAGCCGATAGGGGCATTCAGGCCGGTGCCGACGGCCGTGCCGCCCTGGGCCAGCTCCATCAGGGCCGGCAGGGTCTGTTCGATCCGGGCGATGCCGTTGGCGACCTGCTGCGTATAGCCGCCGAACTCCTGGCCGAGGGTCAGCGGGGTGGCGTCCTGCGTATGCGTCCGGCCGATCTTGATGATGTGGGCCCAGGCCTTCGATTTGGCGTCGAGCGCGGCGTGCAGGTGCTTCAGGGCGGGCAGCAGGTCGTTGACCACCTGTTCGGCGCAGGCGACGTGCATGGCCGTCGGATAGGTGTCGTTGGACGACTGACTCATGTTGACGTGGTCGTTGGGGTGGACCGGCGTCTTGGAGCCCATCTCGCCGCCCAGCATCTCGATGGCGCGGTTCGAGATCACCTCGTTGGCGTTCATGTTCGACTGTGTGCCCGAACCGGTCTGCCAGACGACCAGGGGGAAGTGGTCGTTCAGCCTGCCTTCGATGACTTCGTTGGCGGCGGCGACGATCGCGTTTCCGATGGCCGGGTCCAGCTTGCCCAGCGCCATGTTGGTCTCGGCGGCGGCGCGCTTGACGATGCCCAGGGCGCGGACGACGGGCAGCGGCTGTTTCTCCCAGCCGATCTTGAAGTTGCCGAGCGAACGCTGGGCCTGGGCGCCCCAGTATTTGGAGTTGTCGACCTCGATGGGGCCGAAGGTATCGGTCTCGGTGCGATAGGCGGTCATCGGCTTCGGCTCTTCAGGGCGTGGCGGGAGGATGCGCGGCGGTGTAGCACCTGACAGGAGCGGGACAAGGCCGGGAGACGAGCGTGACGATGACAGGGTGGGCGGTTCTGGCGGCGTTCCTGGTCCAAAGCACGCCAACGGGCGTCGAGGCGCCCCGCGTGACGTTTCGGACCGACTGGGGAAACATTCGCGTGGAGCTGGATGTCGTCCAAGCTCCGGTCACCAGCTGCAACTTCCTGCGCTATGTCCAGGCGGGCCGCATGTCGCGGGGGTCGTTCTTCCGGACGGTCATCAGCGGGACGGACGACAATCCCAATCCGATCGATGTGATTCAGGCTGCGACGCGCTACGGTTCGGACGATCCCGGCTTCGGACCCATTCCTCTGGAGCGGACGCGCGATACAGGGCTCCGCCATGTTGCAGGCACGATCTCGATGGCCCGGGACGGGCCCGACACTGCGACCTCCAGCTTCTTCATCGTGGCGAGGGATTCGCCATCGCTCGACTATGGCGGCGCCCGCAATCCCGATGGTCAGGGTTTCGCGGCTTTCGGGCGCGTGGTCAGCGACATGGGCCTGATCCGGATCATCCAGCGGTCGCGGGCCGTCGACGAAAAGCTGATCAGGCCGCTGGTGTTTCGCCAAGTCTACATCACGGGCGGCTATTCGGACTGGTGCGCGGTGGACGCCGACGGCTTCATCACGGGGCCGAAGCCGCAGTCATGACCAACGATTGGATCGTCTCCGGCAAGGTCCGGGCGCGCGAGGAGGGCGACGCCGTCGTGGTCATGATCGACGGTCTGACCACCCAGGCGAAATACTACAAGCCGCTGGTCTACGAGTTCTTCCGCAAGGAATGGCGCGGGTCTCGCCCCGCCTACGGCGATTTCGTCGTCGAGATCACTATGGAGCACATCGGCGATCCGCCGTGGATGGACCTCGACAACCTGGCCAAGGCCCTGCTGGACGCGATCAAGGGCTATCTGTTCCACGACGACGCCCAGGTGGCGCGCCTGCTGGTCGAGCGGCGCGAGGGCGAGCGCGAGCGGATCACGATCCGGGCGTTTCCGCGGAAATCCTAGCCCGGCGGATGGGTGAAGCGGAGCGTCGGCAACAGCAGTTGCATGTTGGCGCCGATCGAGACCTGGGGCTCCGAAGCGGGTGACAGGCCCTCGGCCTCTTCGCGGTTCTTGACACACGACCGGGTGGCGTTGGCCAGGGCGATGAAGTCGCCGGCGTTCGGCAACGACTGGATTACGCAGGCGTCGAAATAGGGATAGGTCGCGTCTTCGCTACAGCCGAAGGACGACCGGTCGCGGCGGGCGGCGGTCATGATCATCCGGTTCGGCGCGGCGAGCGAGTCGACGAAGATGCCGGAGTAGCAGGCGGAGATCACCACCACCGTCGGCCGGTCCTGGCAAAGCCCGCGCACGAAGGCGACCATGCTCGTGGGCGTCACCATCCGATCCGGACCGAAGACCATGCCCTGGGGCCCGCCGTGCGAGGTGAAGTAGAGCAGGCAGCCGCGGGTCGCGCGGGTCGTGACGTTCGTCATCCCCTCGATGGCCTCCTCACCCGTCGTCACCGGGGTCACGTCGGGGCGCAGGGTGGCGTCGTACATGTCCGCCCGCGCGAAGCCGGCGGCGAGGAATTCTGAAACCAGATCGCGGCGGGCGTTGTCGAAGGCCTGGATCGGCTCGCCATGGCTGGTTCGCCAGTCGGCGGCGACGATGGCCGAGGCCCAGCCGTCGAAGCGGCTCGGCGCTTGCGCGTGAGCGACGCCGCCCGCGACCCACAACAGGATGACGATGACGGCGGATCTCAGCACGCGGCCCTCCAAGCTGAGGGAAGCTTAGCGCGGCGGTGCGGCCTGAAAAGCCTACTTCTTCCGGAACTGGTCCAGGGAGACGACCTTGGGACCGTCGTCGCCGGACGGGGGCGTCTCGGCGCGCGTCGGGGGCGGGAGTTCGGCGACGGGTTCGGCCACCGGCTCCGGTGCCTCGAACTGCAGCAGGAACTGGACGCTGGGGTCGTAGAACCGGGTCACGGCCGTATAGGGCACGGTCAGGACCTTGGGCATGCCGCCAAACTTCAGCATGACCGAGAACAGGTCGTGCTCGACGGCGAGGTCCCAGTACTGGTGCTGGAGGACGACCGTCATCTCGTCGGGATATTTGGCGATCACGTCCGGCGGCACGGAGACGCCGGGGCCGCGCGTCTTGAAGGTGATGTAGAAGTGATGCGCGCCGGGGATGCCCGACGGGCTGGCCGCACGTTCGAGGGCCGAACGGATCACCCCGCGCAGGGCGTCCTGCGCGAGCTTCTCGTACTGCATCTCGTCGATCGGCGGCGCTTCTTCAGCCATGGAAACCCTCACTGCGGCGCGACAGATAGCGGCACCGTGCGGCGGGTGGAAGAAGGAAAGTGCCGGGATTCTGTTGGCAGGCTCCCGCCCATCTTTCTTAAGCAAGAAGGAGGGCGCCTCGTTGGAGGCGAAGTGGAGGGCTTCTGTTGGCAGGCGCCCTCCGGGCCCCGCCTAAGGATCTGAACCCCTAGGACTTAAGATTCGAAATCAACCGAACCGCATTACGCGGCGAGGCGGACTTCTCCAGCGAAGTTATCGTTCGCAGTTAGAAAATGGCCCGATACGGTGGGCCAGGACGGGCAAAAGCAGTCTTCTTTACACGTCCGTCGATGCTAGTCGGCCCCATAAGCCTCCGCCGATAACACGGGGAGAAATGGTGGAGCCGCCGGGAATCGCACCCGGGTCCGGTCCGCTTATTACAAGCGCGTTTATCGCCATATCCGGAGCAAGCCCCGGCAAGACCAATATAGGGCAGGCGGCGGTGAATTCCAAGTTCATTGCTCCTCCTTCCGCGCACCCCAGCGAAGGCCGGGGTCCAGAAGGCGCTTACGGCGGCCAGCCGTGTGACTTAATCCCGACCACCGTCTGGACCCCGGCCTTCGCCGGGGTGCACGGTGGGGCGGAGGGGGGATCGACCATGGAGGCGGACGGCAGGCTGGAGATCGCGGCGGGGTTCGCGACGGCCTTGGGGCCGCGCAAGGACAACCAGGATTTCGGCGCTGTCCACTTGGGCACGCCCTCGGAACAGGCGCTCCACGGCATGCTGGCCATCGTCGCCGACGGGGTCTCGGGCTCGAAGGCCGGACGCGTCGCGTCGGAACTGGCGGGCCGCACCTTCATCGACGGCTATCTTGACCAGAGCCCGCTCAAGGGGGTGGCGGCGGCGGGCGTGGCGGCCCTGACCGGCTACAATCGCTGGCTCCACGCCAAGAGCCGGTCCGACCCGGAGATGACCGGCGCGGCGACGACCTTCACCGCCCTGGTCATGCGGGGTCGCGACACGACGGTGCTGCACGTCGGCGACAGCCGCGCCTGGCATTTCCGCGACGGCGTCCTGACCCTACTGACCGAGGATCATGTCCTGTCCCAGCCCGGCCTCAGCCATGTCCTCTATCGCGCCATCGGCATCGAACCGGACCTCAGGCTCGACGTGCGGGCGGTGACGCTGAAGGCCCACGACCGGCTGCTGCTGACCACCGACGGTGTTCACGGCGTGGTGTCGGAGGAGGATCTGACCCGCCTGTTGGCCCGCCGCGCCTCGCCCGAGGCCGACGCCCAGGCCATCGTCGACAAGGCCGGGGAGGAGGAGACCCGCGACAACGCCACCGCCATCGTCATCGACGTCATCCGCATCGGGGCGGTCGATCAGGACGCGATCGGCGCCGAAGCGGCAGGGCTTGACATCCTCCCGCCGCCGAACGTCGGGGACAATGTCGACCGCTTCCGGCTCGAACGGCTGCTGTCCGACGGCAAATACACTCGGGTCTTCGTCGCGAAGGACGAGGAGGGCGCCGGCCCGGCGGTGCTGAAGTTCCCCAAGCCCACCCTCGTCTCCGAAAGCGGCGCGCGCGGCGCCTTTCTGCGCGAGAGCTTCATCGGCCGCCGCATCGACAGCCCGTTCGTCGGCAAGACCCTGACCCTCGACGCCGGCCGCCAGAGCCGCCTCTACATCGCCCAGCCCCTCTATGTCGGCCGGACCCTGCACGCTCGGCTGGCCGAGGCTCCGCTGGATATCCCTGAGGGCGTCGATGTCGCCATCCGCCTGTCGCGGGCCGTCGCGGCCCTTCATCGCCAGGGCATCACCCACCGCGACATCAAGCCCGACAACGTCATCCTCGAAACCAACGGCGGCCTGAAGCTGATCGATCTCGGCGTCGCGCGCCTACCCCGGATCGAGGAGTTCGCCGAGGCCGAAGCGCCCGGCACTCTCGGCTACAAGGCGCCCGAGATGTACGCCGACAACAAGGGCGACGCCCTGACCGACCAGTACGCGCTGGGCGTGACCCTCTACCGCATCTTCACCGGCGACTACCCGAGCGGCCAGGACGAGGACTTCAACCGCATGAAGTTCGAAAAGCCGACCCGGCCCTCGAAACACCGTCCCGACATGCCCGCCTGGCTGGAAGCCGCCATCCTGCGCGCGATCGCCGTCGAGCCCGTCGACCGCTTCGACGACGTCGAGGAACTGATCCACGTCCTCGAAGGCGGCAGCGCGGTCGCCGTCCCGCCGAGGCGCGAACTGTCGCTGATGGAGCGGGAGCCGGTGAGGTTCTGGCAGGGGGTCAGTGCACTCCTGCTGGTGCTTCTGCTGGCGTCGTTGATGGTGGGGTGAGTGATGATCGGATGGGCGATGGCGATCCTGCTGGCGATCACGCCCCAGGACAGGGTGAATGCCGGGCGACCGTCGGGCGGCCGCGCGTCCGGGGGCGAAGACCGGGTGGCGGCGAGCATGGTGGCGGCGCGGATGGGGCTGGACTGTCAGATCGTCCAGGCGGACCGGCTCGGTTCCGACGCATCGGGCATCGTTCACTACGAGGTCTTCTGCGACAGCGGCCGAGGTTATGTTCTCATCGACAATCCTCCGCCTGCGCGTCCCACGGCCATCAGCTGTCTGGCCTTCACGGTGGGAGGAGAGGGCCGCCAGTTGCGCGAACGTCGCTGTCGCCTGCCGGCCAATCGGATCGACGGCGACACCTGGCGCGATCTCGCGGCCGAGGCGGGCGTCGATTGCCCTGTCGATCAGGGCGTCATGCTCGGCATGACGAGCGCGAGGTCGGAGGTCTTCGAGATCGGCTGCCGCGGCGAGGCGGGCTACCGCATCGAACGATCCGATGACGGTCGCTGGACGGCCACCGACTGCATCACCTTGTTCGCGCGCGGCGAGCGGTGCGACTTCACGACCGGCGAAGAGGCCGTCGCGACCTTTGAGCGATGGATCGCCCCCGCGAGCCTGTCGGGGTGCCGGGTCTCGCAGGTTCGCTTCATGGGCGCCGAAGGCGCTGACCGCTATTTCGAGGCGACGTGCGGCGCGAGTGAAAATCAGGTGGTTCGACTGGGCGCGGACAACCGGCTGATCGAGGTGATCCCTTGTGCAGATGCCTCCTCAATTGGAGCAGGCTGCATCGGCGTCGCGGCGACCAGACCCCCTCCCGATCCCGATACCGGTTCTTGAACCAGGTCCGCTGGGGTCTGGCGTCGTTGCGGGCGGCCTGCTGGAGCGTGTGACCGGCGCCAATCCTGGGCCGGCGTTCCGTCAGGTCTGGCGGTCGCTCGAGAAAAGGAGCATTTCGTGATCGACCTCAGCCGGCGATCGCGTCGGGGTCGGAAAGCTGGGGCTGACCGCCTGCCGTCGTCGATAAACGTCGGGACGTCGAGGCGAAAGGGCGACGTCGGAACGGGTTAGCCCGTCGTGTGGGAGCTAGAGTGCAGGACCTGTTTCGCACCGACAATGTCGTGGTCCGCAGCATTCCCGCCTCGGATACGACGCGCTGGGTCGTGACCTTCGACCATTACAGCATCGGCCACGGGTTCGAGCGGTCAGGCTTTGGCGAGGCGTTTCTTCAAGCGGTCGGACTCTCCGCCATCCATGTGATGGGAGTGAGAGAGGACTGGTACCAGTATCCTGAAATGCCGGAAGCGATGGAGGCGGTGCGGAAGGCGGTCGCCGGCGCGGATCGCGTCCTGACCTATGGTTCGAGCATGGGCGGGTATGCCGCGATCCGGTTCGCCGACGCCGCGGGAGCGCACGCGGTCCTGGCCATTTCCCCGCAATATTCGATCGATCCGGCCAAGGCCCCGTTCGAGGATCGCTGGCTGCCAGACAGCCGCCGTATCGCCTGGCTGCCGGAGGTCGATGGGCCTATCTCGTGCAGTGTCTGGCCGGTCGTTGTGTTCGACCCCACCGGAAACGATGGCCGGCACGCCGCCCTGATCGCGGGCGACATCACGCTTGAGCCGCTCCCGCTTCGACATGTGGCCCATCCGGCGACCACCTTCCTGGCGGAGATCGGGCTCCTCCAGCCTCTGCTCTTTGAAACCCTGTCGGGCGAGATCGATATCGCCGACGTCAGGCAGAGGACGCGGCGGCTGCGCAGGACCAGCGGCGTCTATATCTCGACCCTCGCGGCGGCCCAGCCCCCGCACCGGCCGCGTCTCGCCCTGGCGCTGGCGGAACGCGCGGTCGCTGTCAGTCCGAACAACGGGATCGCGATGGCCAATCTCGCAAAACTGCTGTCGCGGGACGGACGGCACGAAGACGCCATCCGCCTTCTGGAGGATCTGGTCGCCTTGTACAGCCGGGACACGACCTGTCTGATCCACTACGCGGACAGTCTGCTCGCCGCGGGTCGCTATGCCGAAGCGGTGGCGATCGGGCGCGAGGTGCTGGAGGCCCTTCCGCATTACGCTCACCTTCATAGCTGGGCGGCGCTGCAGTTGTGGTGCGCAGACGATTATCAGGGCGCCATCGCCGCCGCGGAACGCGCTGTCGCGTTGGCGCCCGGCGACGATCAATATCCTCGTTTGCTGGCGGCCTATCGTCGGGAAACCCGGGTCCGCGCTCCTCAATCGTCTCAGGGGCTCGCCGGCAGGCTGACCGGATGGTGGAGACGCGTCAGCGGCATGGGGGCGGGCCAAAGCGCTCCGGCGGCTAGACCCTCGCCCAGTCCCGGCACTGGTTCCTGAACCAGGTCAGCTGGCGTTTGGCATAGTTGCGGGTGGCCTGTTGCAGCGTGTCGACGGCCTCGGCGCGCGTAGCCTTTCCGGCCAGCCAGGCGGCGATCTCGCGCACGCCCACGGCCTTCATGGCGGGGAGATTGGGGTCGAGGCCGCGGGCGATCAGCGTCTCGACCTCCTCGACGGCGCCGTCCTGCATCATCGTCAGCACCCGGGCGTCGCAGTTGGCGTAGAGGGTCTCGCGGTCCGGCTCGAGAACCTGCCGGTCGTAGGTTCCAGGCTGGAGCAGGGGCGTGGTCCCGGCCTGCCAGTCCGACAACGAGCGGCCGGTCGAGCGGGCGACGGCGAAGGCCCGGGTCAGGCGCTGGCGGTCGCCGAGTTCGATGGCGGCCTCGGCCGGCGGATCGAAGGTCGTCAGGCGCAGGCGGAAGGCGGCCTCGCCTTCGGTGTCGTACAACGCCATCGCCTCGTCGCGGGCGGCACTCGGCACGTCGGGGATGTCGGCGAGACCCTTGGTCAGGGCGGTGAAATACAGGCCCGTGCCGCCGACGATCAGGACGGGATGACCCTGGCTGCGCAGTTCGTCGATCAACGGCGTGACCGCTCGGGTCCAGCGGCCGACGGACCAGGCCTCGGCCGCGTCGACGGTTCCATAGAGATGATGCGGGGCTTGCCGCTCCTCGTCATGCGAAGGGCGGGCGGTCAGGACGCGGAGGTCGGCATAGAGCTGCTGGCTATCGGCGTTGACGATGGCCGCGCCGGTCGCCTTCGCCCGCTCCAGGGCGAGGCGCGACTTGCCCGAGGCGGTCGGGCCGGCGAGCAATGTGATCGAGGGACGGGACACGGGAAGCTCGCGCGGGACAGGGGATGGCGATAGAACGCGCCTCCGCCTCCCGCAACCGAGACACAAGACCTTGATCGACCGCGCCTCCGTCGAAGCCGTGCTGAACGCCATCCTCGATCCGGAGACGGGGCGGGGGCTGATCGACGCCGGCGTGCCGAAAGGCCTGATGGTCGCCGAGGATCGCGCCGGCTTCGTCATCGAGGTCCCGGCCAACCGCACCGCCGCCTGGGCCCCCGTGCGCGACGCGGCCGAGGCGGCGCTGAAAGCCATGCCGGGGATGAGCCGGGTGTCGGTGGTGCTGACCGCCGAGACCGCGCCGGTCGGGCGCAAGGCCTCCCTGTCTCCCGCCGCCGTCGAACAGACGCGAGCCAAGGCGCCCGTCCCGACGGATCGCCCGGCCCACGTCCGACGCGTCCTGGCCGTGGCCAGCGGCAAGGGCGGCGTCGGCAAGTCCACGGTAGCCGTGAACCTGGCGGCGGCCCTGGCCCGGCGGGGGCTCAGCGTCGGCATCCTCGACGCCGACGTCTACGGCCCGTCCTTGCCGACCATGCTCGGCCTGTCGGGCCAGCCCGCCTATGAGGACGGCGCGATCGTGCCGCATGTCGCGCACGGGCTGAAGGCCATGTCGGTCGGTCTGCTGACCAAGTCCGACGACGCCATGATCTGGCGCGGCCCGATGGCGTCCCAGGCCATCACCCAGATGCTGACCCAGACGCGCTGGGGGACCGAAGCCGCGCCCCTGGATGTGCTGGTTGTCGATCTGCCGCCTGGCACCGGGGACGTGCAACTGACCCTGATCCAGAAGACGCCGCTCGACGGCGCGGTGATCGTCTCGACGCCTCAGGAGGTCGCCCTGGCCGATGCGCGGCGCGCGCACACCCTGTTCCAGCGGGTGAAGGTCCCGACCCTGGGCTTGATCGAGAACATGTCGGGCGACATCTTCGGGCGCGGCGGGGCCGAGGCGGAGGCCGGACGGCTGGGAGTCGATTTCCTCGGCGATCTGCCGTTGAATGCGAGCCTGCGTCAGGCGGGCGACGCGGGTGCGCCGCTGTCGAGCGGAGAGATCGCCGCGCGGTTCGACGCGGTGGCGACAAGGGTGGCGGAAAAACTCGACCTCTGAGGGTTTTCAAAGGCAACGGGAACGGTCACCTTGGCGGTTCCAGTCCTTCCCCTGCGAGACACCGATGAGCGTCGACACCCTGTTCCGGCCCTTCACCATCAAGGGGCTGACACTGCCGAACCGCATCGTCATGGCGCCGATGACGCGGTCCTTCTCTCCGAACGGGATCCCGACCTCCGATGTCGCGGCCTATTACCGCCGCCGCGCCGAAGGCCAGGTGGGCCTGATCCTGACAGAGGGCACGGTCGTCGAGCGGCCGGCCGCACGCAACGACGCCAGGGTCCCGGTCTTCCACGGCGAGGCCCTGCCCGAATGGAAGAAGGTCGTGGACGAGGTCCACGCGGCCGGCGGTCTGATCGCGCCGCAGATCTGGCATGTCGGGGCCGCCCGTGGACGGGGCGAGGACTGGAACCCTCTTGGTCAGGTCGACAGCCCCTCGGGTCTGGTTGCGCCCGGCAAACAAAAATACGAGCCGATGACCGAGGAAGACATCGCCGACACCATCGCCGCCTTCGGACGCTCGGCGCGGGCATCACGCGATCTGGGCTTCGACGCGGCCGAAATCCATTCCGCCCACGGCTATCTGATCGACCAGTTCTACTGGTCCGGCCTGAACGCGCGCGGCGACCGCTGGGGCGGCCCGTCGATCGCCGAACGCGCCCGCTTCGGGGTCGAGGTGGTCAAGGCCGTGCGCGAGGGTCTCGGCCCCGACATCCCGCTGATCATCCGCCTGTCGCAGTGGAAGCTGCAGGACTACACCGCGAAGATCGCCGACAACCCCGACCAGATGGCCGAGTGGCTGCTGCCGCTGTCGGACGCGGGCGTGGACGTCTTCCACTGTTCGCAACGCCGCTTCTGGGAGCCCGAGTTCGAGGGCTCGGACCTGAATTTCGCCGGCTGGGCCAAGGTGATCACAAAGAAGCCGACGATCAGCGTCGGCTCGGTCGGGCTGGACGGCGAGTTCATCGCGGCCTTCGGTGGGGCCGGTTCGAAGCCTGCGTCGCTGGACGGACTGATCGGGCGGATGGAGCGGGACGAGTTCGACATGATCGCCGTCGGCCGCGCCCTGCTGGCCGATCCGAACTGGGTGCTCAAGGTGCGCGACGGTCGCCAGGACGAACTGACCGACTTCGAGCGCGGCCATATGGCGG
>Ga0247737_1000651_pt1 | contig 14222 bp, 11 predicted proteins | sample UWRJL028104C2_FD_180937 | JGI IMG/M metagenome (GOLD analysis project Ga0247737, IMG submission 180937) | Plant litter microbial communities from Arlington Agricultural Research Station in Wisconsin, United States - UWRJ-L028-104C-2 | ecosystem: Environmental > Terrestrial > Plant litter >...
GAGACGACTGCGCATAGTGCGCATCACGACGCTCACGCTCACGCTCACGCGCACGATCATGGCGACGGGACTGGCGGCTATCATCCGCATGAGAGCCCGCTGCCGATCCTGGTCCCGCTGATCCTGCTGTCGATCGGCGCCGTCGCCGCCGGCTTCGTCTTCCACGGCTATTTCATCGAGCCGACCGCGGGAGAGGAATATTGGAAGGGCAGCGTCGCGTTCAGCGAGGATCTGATGCATTCGATGCACGAACTGGTGCCGTGGCAAGTAAAGATCAGCGCCACGGTCGCGATGCTGCTCGGGCTCCTGGGTGCGTGGCTAGCCTATATCCGCAACCCTGGCTTCCCGGCGAAGCTCGCGGGGCAGTTCAGCGTGCTCTACGATTTCCTGCTCAACAAATGGTATTTCGACGAGCTCTATAACATCCTGTTCGTCCGCCCCGCCTTCGCCCTTGGCCGCCTTTTCTGGCACCGCGGCGACGAGAAGACGATCGACCGCTTCGGGCCCAACGGCTCGGCCTGGGTCGTCGCGCTCGGCTCGCGCGTGGCCGGCAGGGTCCAGACCGGATATGTCTACACCTATGCCTTCGTCATGCTGATCGGCCTGACTGCCGCCGTTACCTGGGCGATCACACGATGAGCGGTTTTCCCATCCTGTCGCTGATGCTCGCGATCCCGGCGATCGCCGCCGTCGCGTGCCTGTTCGTCAGCGCGAACAACGCGCGCTGGATCGCGCTGATCGCCACCCTGGTCGATCTGCTGCTCGGCATCTACCTCTGGGCGCAGTTCGATATCGGCGGGCCGCAATGGCAATTCGTCGAGAACATGCCGCTGTTCGGCAAGTTCGGCTGGGCGCTCGGCATCGACGGCTTCGCGCTGATGCTGATCATGCTCAGCGTGTTCCTGATGCCGATCTGCATCGGCGCGAGCTGGATCGCGATCGAAAAGCGCGTCCAGGAATATATGGCGGCGTTCCTCGTCACCGAACTGCTGATGATCGGCACGTTCGCTGCGCAGGACCTGTTCCTGTTCTACATCTTCTTCGAAGCCGGCCTGATCCCGATGTACCTGATCATCGGCATCTGGGGCGGTGCGAACCGCATCTACGCGTCGTACAAATTCTTCCTCTACACCTTGCTCGGCTCGGTGCTGATGTTCGTCGCGATGCTGTGGATGGCGCAATATGCCGGCACCACCGACATCCCGACCCTGCTCAACACCGATTTCCCGGCCCATGCGCAGACCTGGCTATGGCTCGCCTTCTTCGCGTCGTTCGCGGTGAAGATGCCGATGTGGCCGGTCCATACCTGGTTGCCCGACGCGCACGTCCAGGCGCCGACGGCAGGCTCGGTCATCCTGGCCGGCGTGTTGCTGAAGCTTGGCGGATATGGCTTCCTGCGCTTCTCCCTGCCGATGTTCCCGGAGGCCTCGGCCCAGTTCGTCTGGCTGATCTTCGGCCTGTCGGCGGTTGCGGTGATCTACACCTCGCTGGTAGCGCTGGTGCAGTCCGACATGAAGAAGCTGATCGCCTACAGCTCGGTCGCGCATATGGCGATCGTCACGATCGGCCTGTTCGCCTTCAACCGGCAGGGTATCGAGGGCGCGATGATCGTGATGCTCAGCCACGGCCTCGCTTCTGCGGCGTTGTTCCTCTGCGTCGGCATCATCTATGATCGGCTGCATACCCGTGAGATTAACCGGTACGGCGGCCTCGCGATCAACATGCCGAAATACGCGCTGTTCTTCATGCTGTTCACCATGGCCTCGGTCGGATTGCCCGGCACCAGCGGGTTCGTGGGCGAGTTCCTCTCGCTGGCGGGTACCTACAAGGTCTCGACCACCATCACCCTGCTGTGCACCACCGGCATCATCCTGGGCGCCGCGTACATGCTCTATCTCTACCGCCGCGTCGTGTTCGGCGATCTGACCAAGGATGACGTCCGCGCAATGCCCGACCTCAGCTTGCGCGAAGTCGCGCTGCTCGCCCCGATCGCGGCGGTGATATTGTGGATGGGCGTCTATCCGGAGAGCTTCCTCGCGCCGATGCGCGGTGACGTCGCCACGCTCGAGGCGCGCATCGCCCGCGCCGCACCGGCCGGTGACTCGCTGCCGACCGCCGGCAAGCCCGTCGCGCCCGCGGCGCATCACGGTGCCGCGGCGCCCTCGGCAGCCCATGGGGAGGCACACTGATGAACGCCTCGATCCTCATGGTGCTTCCGGAACTGGTGCTGACCGCCGGCGCGCTGATCCTGATGCTCGCCGCCGCCTGGGGCGGCCAGGCCTCCACCAAGGCCATTTCCTGGACCTCGGTCGCGGTGCTGATCGGCGCCGGCATCGCCCTGTGCGGCCCGTCCTCTTCGGGTGGCGAGGCGTTCGATGGCCTGTACCGCGCGGATGCCTTTGCGGCCTTCTCCAAGGTGCTGATCTATATCGCGGCCGGTGTCGCGATCATCATCGCGCCGCGTTTCTTCCAGCAGACCTCGGGTGACGATCTGCGTCCCGAATATCCCGTCCTGATCCTGCTCTCGGCGATCGGCATGGGCATGATGGTGTCGGCCGGCGACCTGCTGACTCTTTATGTCGGTCTCGAACTGCAGAGCCTCGCCGCCTATGTGCTGGCCAGCTTCATGCGCCGGGATACGCGCTCGGCCGAGGCGGGTCTCAAATATTTCGTCCTCGGCGCCTTGGCGAGCGGTATCCTGCTCTACGGCATCAGCCTGGTGTACGGCTTCAGCGGCACCACGCTGTTCTCGCTGATCGCCGAGGCATACGGCGCGGGTCATTCGCTTGGCCTGACCTTCGGCCTGGTGTTCGTCTTTGCCGGCCTCGCGTTCAAGATCAGCGCCGTTCCGTTCCACATGTGGACGCCCGACGTGTACGAGGGCGCACCGACCCCGGTGACGACCTTCTTCGCTTCGGCGCCCAAGGTCGCGGCAATGGCGCTGGCGGTCCGCGTTGCGGTCGAGGCGATGGGCCCGGCGACCGATCAATGGCGCCAGATCGTGATCTTCGCCTCGCTCGCCTCGATCATCTTCGGTGCGGTCGCGGCGATCGGCCAGACCAACGTCAAGCGCCTGCTCGCCTATAGCTCGATCAACAATGTCGGCTTCGCGCTGGTCGGTCTCGCGGCGGGCACGGAACAGGGCGTCGCGGCGGTGCTGTTCTACATGACGGTCTACATCGTCATGACGCTCGGCAGCTTCATCGTCGTGCTGCAGATGCGCGACGCGGCAGGTGAACCGGTCGAGACGATCGCCAGCCTGTCGGGCCTGTCGCGCAGCCGCCCCGGCCTCGCACTGGCGATGATGATCTTCATGCTCTCGCTCGCCGGCATCCCGCCGCTGCTCGGCTTCAACGCCAAGCTGGCGGTGTTCGACGCGGCGGTGAACGCCGGCCTGTTCCCGCTGGCCGTGGCCGGTTTCGTCGCCTCGGTGATCGGCACCTATTATTATCTGCGCGTGATCAAGGTCATGTATTTCGATGATCCGGCGCCTGAGTTCCAGCGCAGCGGCAGCGTCGTCGAAGGTGGGCTGATCACCGTTGCGGCCGTGTTCGTCTCGCCGGTCGGCTGGCTGATGCTGGCGCCGCTCGGCGTCTGGACGATGACCGCGGCCAAGGCGCTGTTCTGACGCACACGATCCGGACCGTCACCGAGACGGGGTCGACCAACGCCGACATGCTGATGCTTGCCTGGGGCGGGGCAGGCGAGGGCCTCTGGCTCCGCGCTGAGCGCCAGACCGGCGGCCGCGGGCGGCAGGGCCGGGCCTGGTCCTCGCCCGAGGGCAATCTCTACGCGAGCACGCTGGTGCGGCTGCGGCCGCATGACCCGCAGGCCGCCACGCTTGCCCTGGTGACGGCCGTGGCGCTCGAGGAGGTCGTCTCGGCGTACCTGTTCCCCGGCGAAGGCCGGGGCCCAGCATCGGGTCGCCCGCACCTGGGCTCCGGCCTTCGCCGGGGAGCAATCATCAAATGGCCCAACGACCTGCTGCTTGACGGGGCGAAGCTATCCGGCATCCTGCTCGAACGCGCTAACGACGCCGTGGTCATCGGCATGGGCGTCAACCTCGCCCACCACCCGACCGACCTCGAACGCCCCGCCACCAGCCTCGCAGCGCATGGCGCAGCCCCGGACCCTGCCGACTTCCTCGAAACCCTGGCCACTGCCTTCGCGCGCTGGCTGGGCATCTGGCGCGTAGAGGGGCTCGCCCCGATCCGCGCCCGCTGGCTGGACCGCGCGCACGCCCCCGGCACCGCGCTCACTGCGCGCCTGCCCGACGGCAACGCGATCGACGGCCTGTTTCAGGGCCTGGACAGCGAAGGCGCGCTCATCCTGCGCTTGGCGGACGGTTCCAGCCGTGTCATTCACGCCGCCGACGTCTTCCTGATCTGATATGACCCCGTTCGTTTCGAGCGAAGTCGAGAAACGGGGCTTGGCGTCAGGCAAATGTGTCTCGACGTCGCTCGACACGAACGGAAGGGATTGAAGTCGCATGCTGCTCGCGATCGATGCCGGCAATACCAATGTGGTTTTCGCGCTCGTGGAGAGCGGCACGATCAAGGCGCGCTGGCGCATCGCGACCGACCCTCGCCGCACCGCCGACGAATATGCCGTCTGGCTCAGCCAGCTGCTCACCCTTGAGGGCTATGATCGCAGCGCCGTTACGGGGGTCATCATCGCCACCGTCGTCCCGCGTGCGCTCCACAATCTCCAGACGCTCGCGCGCAAATATTTCGGTGGAGAGCCGCTGATCGCCGGGCAGCCGCCGGTCGAATGGGGCATGCAACTCGACGTCGAGGAGCCCCACGCCGTCGGCGCGGATCGCGCGGTCAACATGATCGCGGCGCACGCGCTCCACGCCGGCGACCTGATCACGATCGATTTCGGTACCGCGACCACGTTCGATTTCTCGGACTTCCGCGGCGCTTACAAGGGCGGGATCATCGCGCCGGGCATCAACCTCTCGCTCGACGCTCTCGTCACCGCCGCGGCCAAGCTGCCGCGCATCGCGATCGAGGCGCCGGCCAACACCAGCGTCATTGGCCGCGACACGGTCAGCCAGATGCATATCGGCATTTACTGGGGCTATATCGCGATGATCGAAGGGCTGGTCTCTCGCATCAAGGCGGAAGTCGGGCGCCCGGTAAAGGTCATCGCGACCGGCGGTCTCGCCACGCTTTTCGAGAAACAGACCGATGTTTTCGACGTGATCGAGCCGGACCTCACCATTCAGGGGCTGGCGATGTTGTGGGATCGCGCCCATATAGGAGCCTGATGTGCGATCCCGGCAAGGGATCCCGTGGCGTTACCGCCATCCCCATCACGAAATTATTCAGCGCTGACCGCGCATCCTATGTCCCCGCACTCGCGTGGACTCCACGACAAGAAAGAACAAAAACTACGTGACTCCCAATAACGAACTCCTTTTCCTGGCCCTTGGTGGGTCGGGGGAGATTGGCATGAATGTCAATCTCTACGGTTGCCGCGGCAAATGGCTCATGGTCGATTGCGGCATCACCTTCGCCGACCCTCAATATCCCGGCATCGACGTGATCCTGCCCGATCTCGCGTTCATCGAGGAACAGATCGACAATCTCGTCGGCATCGTGCTCACCCATGGCCATGAGGACCATATCGGTGCGCTGCCATATCTCGCCGAAGACCTTGGCGTGCCGCTCTATGCGACCCCCTTCACCGCCGGGCTGATCCGCGGCAAGCTGGAGGAAGAGGGGAACGCCGACCGCGTCCGCCTCAACGTCGTGAAGCCCGGCCAGCGGGTCGATGTCGGCCCGTTCGGCGTGAACTTCGTGCCGCTGTCGCATTCCATTCCGGAAGCGAACGCGCTGCTGATCGACACCCCCTATGGTCGCATATTCCACACTGGCGACTGGAAGCTTGACAACGCACCCGTGCTCGGCCAGCCGGCGACGCCCGAACAGCTCGAGGCGATTGGTGATGAGGGCGTGCTCGCGCTCGTGTGCGATTCGACCAACGTCTTCAACCCCGAGGCATCGGGCTCCGAGGCCGATGTACGTGCTGGCCTGTCCGAGGTCGTTGCCAAGGCGCGGGGCCGCGTGCTCGTCACGACCTTCGCCTCGAATGCCGCGCGGCTCCACACGCTCGGCCAGGTCGCCAGGGAAACCGGCCGCAAGCTCTGCGTCGCTGGCCGCTCGCTCGACCGCATCCTCAAGGTCGCCCGCGCGACCGGCTATCTCAAGGATTTTCCGGAAACGGTCGAACCCGATGCCGCGATGCGCCTGCCGCGCGACAAGATCATGATCGTCGCAACCGGCGGCCAGGGTGAGGAACGCGCGGCGCTCGCCCGCGTCGCCGCCGGCACGCACCCGATCAGCCTCGATGCCGGCGACACCGTCGTCTTCTCGTCGAAGCAGATCCCGGGCAACGAAGTCGCCATCGGCCGCATCCAGAATCAGCTTGCCGCCAAGGGTGTCGAGATGATCACGGAGCGCCAGGCGCATGTCCATGTCTCCGGCCATCCCGGCCGGCCCGAACTGGCGGCGATGTACCGCTGGATCCGTCCCGAGATCCTGATGCCGGTGCATGGCGAGATGCGTCACCTGATGGAGCAGGCGCGGTTCGGCCTGTCCGAGGGCATTCCACGTGCGCTGGTTCAGACCAATGGTGACATCGTTCGCCTTGCCCCCGGCGCCCCCGAAAAGCTCGGCCATGCGCAGGTCGGCCGGTTGGTGCTGGACGGCGACGTGATCCTGCCCGGCGACGGTGCGACGATCAACGAACGCCGCAAGCTCGCTCTGTTCGGCCAAATCTCGGTCGGGGTGGCGATCGACCGCGGCGGCAAGATGATCGGCCGGCCTCAGATTCGCCTGCAGGGCATCCCGGTCGAGGAGGATCGCGATCCCTTCCTCGACGAAGCGGTCGACGCCGTGATTCAGGCCGTAAGGAAGGGCGGGCGTGACCGCGACAAGCTGCGCGAGGACATTCGCCTTTCCGCCCGCCGCGTCGCGACGCGCTGGACCGGCAAGAAGCCGATCGTTGACGTGCTCCTGATAGAGGCCTGACCCGATGCGCTGGCCGTCGATGCTCGCGATCTATTTCCTGTTCTGGGCCCTGTCGGTCTTCCTCGTCCTGCCCTTCGGGGTCAGGACGGCGGACGAGGCGGGGACCGAACGCGTGCCCGGCCAGGCCGAAAGCGCGCCCCACGAGTTCCGCGTGGGGCGCACGGCGTTCCGCGTGACGATCGTCGCGACGATCCTCTTCGGCATCTTCCTGCTGAACTATTCCTATGGCTGGATCACGCCCCAGACGCTGGACTTCTACGGCCTGTCGAACCAGGCGGCGCAGTAAAAAAGCCCCTCCCCTGAAGGGGGGGGCTTAGAAATGCTCAGCCGTCGTCGTCTGCAGCCTTGCTCTGCAGTTGCACATAATTGGCGATGCCCATGCGCTCGATCATCTCGAACTGGCGTTCCAGCGTATCGACATGTTCTTCCTCGCTGTCGAGAATGCGGCGGAACAGGTCACGGCTGATATAGTCGCGGACCTTCTCGCTATGCTCGATCGCGTCGCGCAGCAGGGGCAGGGCTTCCATCTCGAGCGCGAGATCGGCCTTCAATACTTCTTCGACCGTCTCGCCGATGCGCAGGCGTCCCAGAAGCTGGAAATTGGGCAGCCCGTCGAGGAACAGGATTCGCTCCGCCAGCATGTCGGCGTGCTTCATCTCGTCGATCGATTCTTCCCGCTCAAAGGCAGCAAGCTTGCGCACGCCCCAATGATCGTAGAGCCGATAGTGCAGCCAATATTGGTTGATCGCGGTCAGCTCGTTCTTGAGCGCCTCGTTCAGATAGTCGATGACCTTGGGGTCGCCCTTCATGTCGTGTCTCCGTGATGCCAGCGCAATCTAGCGCAGAACACGGACTCCGAACAGGCAAAAAATGGCGGAAATCTGCGGTTTTCTGGGCTTGCGAACGCTACGCAGCCGCACGTTCCTCATCGATAATGGCTCGCGCGAACGGCACGCACTGGCCACATTTCGGCTGGCGGCCCAGCGTCCGATAGGCCTGGCAGGCGCTTTTCGCGCCGCTGCGCGCCGCCTCGCGTACGTCCTGCTCACGAATCGCATTACAGATACAAACGACCATGGGTGCTCCCTCGCTGACCGATGATCTAGGGCTAATGCGAACTACTCGCAAGCGCTTTTGCGCATCAGTCGCACAAAGCCTCAATCGCTCGCTGCGGCACCACTCATCGGCTGGATCCGCATCCGTGCCAGCGATCGCCACAGCCATTCGAGCGGGCCGAATCGGAAACGAGCGAGCCAGGGCTTCGACCAGAGCAGCATCAGCACCCACACCGCGATTACCACGGGATAGAGTTGAGCCCGCGACAAATGCCCGTACCAGCCAAGCCCATAGCCGTAGAACAGGGTCGTGCAGACGATGCTGGTGCCGAGATAGTTGGAAAAGGCCATGCGCCCCGCAGCGCCGATCCGCGCGACGATCGCGCCGCCCGACCGGGCGAGGAACACGATCAGGCACGCCCAGCCGATGATCATCAACGGCCGGAACAGCGCGGGCAATGCCATTGCACCGAGCATCAGCGGGAACATCGCGAACTCGTGCGACTCCACATACCAGGCAAGCGCTGAATAAGCCGGTACGCCGGTGCCGAAGCCGATGGCGACCCAGCGCAGATACCGCTTCCGCTCCCAGGCGCCGCTCAGCATGCCCGATTTCAGGCACGCCATGCCGAGCAGCATATAAGCCAGCGTCTCCGCCCCGACAAAGGCGAGGGTCTGCAATGTCGTCGGCAGCACCTCGTTCAGCCGGTGGGCGACCAATGGCAGATAGGGGCCGCGATGCAGCGCCAGGTCCTTCGCCAGCGCCTCCGGTGTCGGCACGCCGAATGCGCGCTGGAAGTCCTGATATTGGCGGACGACCTCGGCGCTTGGCTTGGGCGCCTGCATTGCGATCTCGCTCGCGCGCACGCCCATCGTCACGCTTGAGATCAAGGCGAGTTCGATCAGCAACAGGATGATCGCGATCACCACCAGCTTGCGCGCCGGCGCGTTGCGGAACAGGTACGCGATGCAGCCGATCAGCGCATAATGGTGGAGGATGTCGCCCCACCAGAGCAGGATCAGATGCGCCTCGCCGAACAGGAACAGCCAGAACATCCGCGAGAAATGAACCTTGGCCGGGCTCTCGCCCTTCGCCGTCGCCAGATCGATCACCAGCAGCGTCGAGGCACCGAACAGGAAGGAGAACAGGCCGCGCATCTTGCCGTCGACAGCCACGAAGTTGAACGCCCACACCGCCAGGTCCGCGCCGCTGTTCCCGCCATAGGCGGCGGGGTTCATATAGGCGGCCTGGGGCATCGCGAAGGCGACGATGTTCATGATGAGGATGCCCATCACCGCGACCCCGCGGATCACGTCAAGCGTCTCGATCCTGCGCAACCCCGTTACGGGTGCCATTTCTTCCGTCGTCATGCTGCCCCCCGGTGCGGCGCCCCTTCCGGCGCGTCGCGGCAGCCTACATCAACTCACGGGTGAATCGCCACCGCGTCGCCGATCGGGCGACGGGCGCGATCGGAACGCCGACCAGCACGACGTCCGGATTTTATACGATCGTGTCGCCCATCAGGGTCGGGAAGAAGCCCTCATGCGCCGCGCGCAGGTCCGCGAGCGTCACGACATGGTCGTCATCGGGCAGTTCGAAGATCAGCCGCCCGGCAATGGTCCGCCCGATCCGCTCCACCTCGATACCGGCCGCACCCGCGCCCGCCAGCGTATCGAGCAGCGCATGATCGGCGACCGTCACGACATAGAGGCCTTGGTCCTCGCCGAACAGCGAACAGGCCACGCCGCAAGGCAGGGGAGCATGCAACATCGCGCCGATTCCGCTCGCCAATGCCATCTCGGCGATCGTCACCGCGACGCCGCCATCCGACACGTCATGCACCGCGGTGAACGCGCCCGAGGCGATATGCGAACGGACGAACTCGCCGTTACGGCGCTCGGCGGCGAGATCGACCGGCGGGGGAGGGCCCTCTTCGCGGCCATGAACCTCCCGCAGCCACAGCGACTGGCCGAGATGCCCGCGCCTCGTGCCGATCAGCAGGATCACGTCGCCCGTGCCCTTGAACGCGATCGTCGCCGATTTGGACCAGTCGTTGAGCAGCCCGACGCCGCCGATCGCCGGGGTCGGCAGGATCGCGCTCCCGGTGCCGTCGTCATTCTTGGTCTCGTTGTAGAGCGAGACGTTGCCGCTCACGATCGGGAAATCGAGCGCGGCGCACGCCTCGGCCATGCCCTCGATGCAGCCGACGAACTGGCCCATGATCTCGGGCCGCTGCGGGTTGCCGAAATTCATGCAGTCGGTTGTCGCGAGCGGCTTCGCACCCACTGCGGAAAGGTTGCGATAAGCCTCTGCGATTGCCTGCTTTCCACCCTCATAAGGGTCGGCGTAGCAATAGCGCGGCGTGCAGTCCGTGGTGATCGCCAAGCCCTTTTGGGTCCCGTGCACGCGCACGACGGCGGCATCGCCGCCCGGCCGCTGCACCGTGTCCGCGCCGACCATGTGGTCATATTGCTCCCAGATCCAGCGACGGCTGGCGACATCGGGCGAGCCCATCAGCGTGAGCAGGTCGGCCGCGATATCGCTCGTGTCGGGCACATTGGTCAGCGGCGCCGGCGGCGGCGTCTTCACCCAGGGCCGGTCATAGGCCGGCGCTTCGTCGGCCAAAGGCCCGAGCGGAATGTCGGCGACGGTCTCGCCCTGCCACTTCAGCACCATGCGGCCCGTATCGGTGACATGGCCGATGACGGCGAAATCCAGCTCCCATTTGTGGAAGATCGCCTCGGCAAAGGCTTCGCGGCCGGGCTTGAGCACCATCAGCATGCGCTCCTGGCTCTCGCTCAGCATCATCTCGTACGGCGTCATGCCGGTCTCGCGCTGCGGCACCGCGTCCATCACCAGCTCGATGCCGACGCCGCCCTTGGAAGCCATCTCGACCGACGAGGACGTCAGCCCAGCCGCGCCCATGTCCTGGATAGCGACGATCGCGTCGGACGCCATCAGCTCCAGGCACGCCTCGATCAGCAACTTCTCGGTGAACGGGTCGCCGACCTGCACCGTCGGGCGCTTCTCTTCCGAATCCTCGGAGAAATCGGCCGAGGCCATGGTCGCGCCGTGAATGCCGTCGCGTCCGGTCTTGGAGCCGACATAGACGATCGGATTGCCCACGCCCGACGCGGCCGAATAGAAGATCTTGTCCTGCTCGGCGACGCCCACCGTCATCGCGTTGACCAGGATGTTGCCATCATAGGCGCGGTGGAAATTCACCTCCCCGCCGACCGTCGGCACGCCGACGCAATTGCCGTAGCCGCCGATGCCGTGCACGACACCCGCGATCAGGTGCCGCATCTTGGGATGATCGGGCCGGCCGAAACGCAGCGCGTTGAGATTCGCCACCGGCCGCGCGCCCATGGTGAACACGTCGCGCAGGATGCCGCCGACTCCGGTCGCCGCACCCTGATAGGGCTCGATGTACGACGGATGGTTGTGGCTCTCCATCTTGAAGATCGCCGCCTGGCCGTCGCCGATATCGATCACACCGGCATTCTCGCCCGGGCCACAGATCACCTGCGGGCCGGTTGTCGGTAGCTTTTTCAAATGGATACGGCTGGATTTGTACGAGCAATGCTCGGACCACATCACCGAAAAGATGCCGAGCTCGGTCAGGTTCGGCTCGCGTCCCATGGCGTGCAGCACGCGCTCATATTCTTCCACGGAAAGCCCATGCTGGGCGACGACCTCGGGGGTGATCTGGCTCATGCCCGCGGGCTTTAGCGGGGCATGGCGGCAGGGGCTAGGGGGCAGTCCACGCCAACCGCCATGTTGATCGCCCGCGAGACGCCGCTGCGTCGCCCCTGACCGCGTCTCCGCCGTTTCGGTCGCACTTCCGACGCATCCCCACTCGCCGCTGCCCCCTTGCTCCGCTACCCTCCTGCCGGGACACAGGGGGGCACTCGGCGATGCGCGAACCGTTCAACCCGCTTCAGGCGGCGATCCTCAAGGCATTGACCGAGGCGCTGTTCCACGGCGTCGACATGAAGATCCCGCCCGATCGCGTCGTTGCCAACCTCCAGCATCAGTTCGGCATGGTCGAAGGCGGCAAGCCGCGCGAGATCGGCTTCACCCTCTATCTGATCTGCCTGTTGATGGGCGGCCCGTTCTTCCTGTGGATGGGCCCGGCCTGGCGCAAACGGCGCGTGGCGAAGCGGCTCCAGCGCAGCCGCAACAACCTGATGCAGGATCTCGCCCGCCTACGGGGCATAGTCTATGCTGGCTATTACGGCCACTGGGTCGGCGCGGCAGAGGCCGACAACGACGCCAATCCCATCTTCCAGGCGATCGGCTTCGAGCTGCCCCACCAGCGCGACCGCAACGGCCCGGGCGAGGTGAAGATCGAGCCCTTCCTCGGCCGCGATTTAACGCATGACGATGTGCTCGACCCCAGCGAAGCGCCCGCCTCGGCCGACGTCATCGTCATCGGCTCGGGCGCCGGCGGCGCGGTCTCCGCCGCCAATCTCGCCTGCCATCATGATGTGCTGGTAATCGAGGCCGGCCCGCATTTCCCTTCGGGCGCGATCACCCATGAGGAACGCCGCATGACCGCGCGCCTCTTCGTCGACGGCGGCGTGCAGACGAGCCGCGACCATGACATCGTGGTCTTCCAGGGTCACTGCGTCGGCGGTTCGACCGTCATCAACAATGGCATCGCGCTCCGCGTGAAGCAGGACGGCCTGACTCACCCGCGCGCTAACGACGTTTTCGCCACCTGGGCCGCGCTCGGCGCGCCGGTCGATGTCGCGCGGTTCGAGGAATCCTATCGCGCGGTCGAGACGCGCCTCGGCATCGAGCCTATCGACCCGAAGAGCGGCCGCAACAACGGCACGCACCTGCTGAACGGCTGGGCGACGCACGCTGCCGCCAGCGGTGACCCGATGGACGCCGCGTCGCCCGCGCTCTGGTTCAGCAAGAATTACGGCCCGCGCAGCCTCAAGGCGGACTGCGCCTATTGCGGCTATTGCAACACCGGCTGCCCCTATGGCCGCAAGCAGGGCATGGCCCAGTCCTTCCTCATCGACGCGCGCCGCTCGGGCGCCCGCATCCTTGCCGAGACCAGGGTCGAGAAGATCGTCTGGGGCGATCCCGATGGCGCCGGGCGCCGCGTCGCGACCGGGGTGGAGGTGCTGCTCCCCGACGGTAGCCGCCGCACGATCGCGGCGAAGAAGGGCGTGGTCGTCGCCGCCGGTACGATGGCATCGAGCCGGATCCTCGACAAGAGCGGCATCGAAGGCACGGGGGAGGGCATCTCGCTCAACATCGCCTGCCCGGTGGTCGCGCTGATGCCCGGCCAGGTCCGCGCCTGGGACGAGGACCAGATGGCGACCTATGTCGATCGCGGCGACTTCCTGCTCGAATCGCACTTCCAGCCGCCGATGAGCATGTCGACCCTGATGCCCGGATGGTTCGGCCGCCACGCGAAACGCATGCTCAACTACAACAAGCTCGCCTCGGCGGGCATCCTCTTCCCTGCCGACCGCCAGGGCCGGCTGATCGGCGGCACCCTCCACTTCAAGCTACGCGCCGATGTCGAGCTGCCGTTGCTCCGCCGCGCGCTCGGCACGCTGGCGAAGGTCCATTTCGCCGCCGGCGCGACCGAGGTCTATCCAGCCCTCGCCCGCGGCCAGACCCTGCACCAGGGCGAGGATGTGGATGCGTTTTTCGACCGCCATATCGGCGAGGCGGACGACGTCACCCTGTCCAGCTCGCACCCCCAAGGCGGCAATGCCCGCAATGCCGATCCGGAAAAGGGCGTGGTCGATCTCGATTGCCGAGTCCACGGCACCGCCAATGTGCTGGTCACCGATGCCAGCACCTTTTCGAGCTGCATCCGTGTGAACGCACAGCTGACGACGATGGCGATGGCGCATTATGCGACGGCGGTCAGCCCGTTCGCCTAACCATGACCTTCCGCGCAGAGCGCTAGCGCCGGGCGTCCGTCGGCATGCTGACGGCGAGGGCGGCAAGCGCCGTGAGCCGGACGAGCATCGCCGCCGGCTGACCCCAATGCCCGTTGACAACTCATAACTTGGCAGTTATTGATAGCTCCACGGTTATGAGTTGTGGAGGCGAGACGTTGCTGAGCATCAGTAAATATCCGAGCGAATTCGAGCTGAT
>Ga0247737_1000652_pt1 | contig 14220 bp, 13 predicted proteins | sample UWRJL028104C2_FD_180937 | JGI IMG/M metagenome (GOLD analysis project Ga0247737, IMG submission 180937) | Plant litter microbial communities from Arlington Agricultural Research Station in Wisconsin, United States - UWRJ-L028-104C-2 | ecosystem: Environmental > Terrestrial > Plant litter >...
CGCATCTCGCTCTAGGGAGCAACAAGCGACGACTCCAGCGAAGGAACGCGCGCCACCATTAGGGGAGAGATATATGCGATCACGCCTGTTGTCCGCCGCGCGGACGAGTATCCTTGCCAGCTGCTTGGTATTCGCAGCGACCACGCCCGCTGTCGCACGGGATGGGTTCTTCTCTGCCGAGCAGGTGATTGCCTACACCCCCGAATGGACCGGCGAGCGTTTCCCCGACGGCCGGCCCAAGGTGTCGGACGACATCATCGAGCGCATGCGGGCGGTAACGCTGGAAGAAGCCTGGGCGACGCTCCGCGGCGCCGGCTATAATTACGAATATGAGGATGGCTGGCTGTCGATCTTCCCGGACAAGGTGCTGGTCGGTCGTGCGCTGACCGCGCAGTGGATGCCGGGTCGCCCGGACATCCAGAAGGTGATCGAGGCGCAGGGCAAGCAGGATGCGCGCAAGGGCGCGATGAATGCCTGGCCGGTCGACATGCTGCAGAAGGGCGACGTCTATGTCGCCGACCATTTCGGCCTGAAGAAGGACGGGCCCTCGATCGGCGACAATGTCGGCAACGCGATCTACGCGCGCAGCGGCAACGGCATCGTCTATGACGGCGCGGTGCGCGATATCGAGGGGCTGAAGGAACTGCCCAACTTCACCTCCTTCGTGCGCAGCTACGATCCGTCGCACCATTTCGGCGCGATGGCGACGGGTGCGCGGCTCAACTCGACGATGGTCGGGATCAATGGCCCAACCCGGATCGGCATGGCGACGGTGATGCCGGGCGACGTGGTGCTCGGCCGCGACGGCGGCGTGGTGTTCATCCCGCCGCAGCTCGCGGAAAAGGTCGTGAAGCAATCGGAGATCACGCGTCTGCGCGACATGTTCGGCCACAAGAGGCTGGCGGAAGGCAAATATACCGCGGGTCAGATCGATACGCGGTGGAGCGAGCCGATCGAGGCCGATTTTACCGAGTGGCTGAAGGCGAACCAGAACAAGCTTCCGGTCAAGAAGGAAGTCATTCAGGACATGCTCAACAACAAGGCGAAAGGCATTCCCTACGAAGGTTGATCCTCCTTCAGGACGGATGACGATATGATCAATCGACGGACGATGCTCGGCCAGGCGGCCGCGCTCTACGGTAGCTTTCTGCTTGCGGCGAAGGCGGGTGCGGCAACGCGCCCGCCCAAGCTCAAGATCAGGGAAATCCGCGCGGTTCGGCTGAAGAACGGTTTCAACAGCCGCTTCGTTCGCGTCTATACCGAGGAAGGGCTGACCGGCACCGGCGAGTTCCTCGACACGGTCGGCGCCGAGTACATCATCAACAACAACTTCAATCCGCTGCTGACCGGCCGCGATCCGCTGGCGATCGAAGCGATCATGAACGACCTGTGGGGCTGGCGGCGCGGCAATTTCGCCGGCGCGCCGTCACCCCTGTTCATCCGCGGCACCGGCGGGCCCTATTACGCCGCGATGAGCGGCGTCGAGATGGCGCTGTGGGATCTGGCGGGCAAGGCGCTGGGCGTGCCGATCAGCCAGTTGATGGGCGGGCGGCTGCGCGAGCGCATTCCGGTCTATCTCCACGCCAACGACCCGGCCGATGCGAAGCGCATCGTCGCCGCGACGAAGGTCCGCGCGCTGAAGATCGGTACCGATTACACGCCGGATGCGTGGCTGGTCGGCAAGGGGCTGAACCCGGACCGGCTATGGGGTCAGCACCTGACCACCGCGCAGCTTGGCGATGTCGAGAAGTTCGTCGGCGGTTTCCGGGACGCGCTCGGCCCGGACTACGATATCGGCGTGGAACTGCACGCTCGCTATGATGTCGAAACCGGCATCCAGATCTGTAACCTGCTCGAGAAATTCCGACCCTTCTTCGTCGAGGAGCCAGTGCCGAGCGACAATGTCGATGCGATGGTCCGCATCCGCGACAATACCCGCGTGCCGCTGGCCGCAGGCGAGAATGTTTATGGGCGCTACGGTTTCCGGCCTTATCTCGAAAAACAGGCGCTGAGCATCATCCAGCCGGACATGGCCAAGGCCGGCGGGTTGGCGGAGACGCGCAAGATCGCCGCGATGGCGGAGACCTATAACATCCCCGTGGCGCCGCACGGGGTGGCATCGCCCTTCGCGACCATGGCGTTCGCGCAGGTCTGCACGACCATCCCGAACTTCCTCATCCAGGAATTCACCTATTACGAGAACAAGGCCTATACCGAATTGTGCGACCCGGTGGCGCTGGTCGACGGCTATCTGCCGGTGTCGACCGAGCCGGGGATCGGGATTTCGGTGAACGACGAGGTGCTAAAGGCCCGGACTGATCCGGAGTTCAAGGCGCTGTAGCGCGCGGTTCCTGTGCAAGGCGACACCTGGATCGCATCGGCTGGATTACGCGACCCCGCTCAAGCGACTCAAAACCTCGGGTCGCGCTTTTCGCGAAACGCCGCATAGCCCTCGGCGAATTCGGGCGACACCAGGCACGCCGCCTGATCGCGCGCTTCCCGATCGAGGCCGAGCGCTGCTTCCGCATCACCGCGCAGGCGCAGCTTTAGCCTGGCAAACGCGCCAGGCGCGAGCCGGGCGAGTATTGCGGCACGGGCGATCGCGGCTTCCATCACGCGGGCATCGTCCACAAGCTGATCGGCAAGCCCGATCGTCACTGCCCGCTCTGCCGCCACGTTGCCGCCCGCCGCGAACAGCCTCGCCGACGCCTCCACCCCGGTGCGGCGCGGGACGGTGCCGGACAGGCCCCAGTCGGGCACGAGCCCAAGACGGATGAAGGGGAAACCGAACACCGCCTGTTCGCCGATCACGACTTCGTCGGCGAGAAGGGCAAGGCCCGCACCGGCCCCAATCGCGAAACGCTCGACCGCCGCGACGACTGGCTTGGGATAGTTCCACAGCAGCGACACCAGCCGGTGGCCCTCGCGCAGCCGGGTCAGCGCGGCATCCTCGCTGATGCCGACAAGACTGGGCAGGTCGCCGCCCGCGCTGAACATGCCGCCGGCGCCGGCGATCACCAAGGCGCGGACCGCCGGATCGGCCTGAGCGGCCGTTGCCGCGTCGATCAGGCGCGTGCGGACATCGGCGTTGATCGCGTTGCGCGCATCGGGGCGGTCGATCATGAGGCGCAGGACGCCGGGCGCGGGCGTATCGGTCCGCACGCTCATGCTGCTTGCTGACCGCTCGGCAGGTTCGGCAAGGCGCGGCGGCGCAACCACTGGCTTGCGCGATAACGCGGATCGGCCGTCACCGTCGCGACGGCGCTATCCCACTCGACCCGCGCCGACGCCCTCATCTCAATTCCCCCGCGCGAGCAGGCCGCGCGCGATCACCTGTGCCTGGATCTCGGCCGCGCCCTCGAAGATGTTGAGGATACGCGCGTCGCACAACACCCGGCTTATCGGATATTCCAGCGCGAAACCGTTGCCGCCATGGATTTGCAGTGCGTTGTCGGCATTGCTCCAGGCGACGCGGGCGGCAAGCAGCTTGGCCATGCCGGCGTCGATGTCGCAGCGTTTGCCCTCGTCCTTCTCGCGCGCGGCGACGTAGGAAAGCTGGCGCGCGATCATCGTTTCCGTCGCCATCCAGCCGAGCTTGCCGGCGATGCGCGGGAAGGCGGCGATCGGCTCGCCGAACTGTACGCGGGTGGCGGCATAGGACAGGCCGAGCTCGAGCGCGTTCTGCGCCACGCCGACCGCGCGCGCCGCGGTCTGGATGCGGGCGCTCTCGAACGTCTCCATTAGCTGCTTGAAGCCCTGGCCCTCGACGCCGCCGAGCAGCGCGCTTTCCGGAACCTCGAAATCCTCGAACGCGATCTCATATTCTTTCATGCCGCGATAACCGAGCACCTCGATCTCGCCACCGCTCATACCGGGTGCCGGGAACGGGGCGGCATCGTCGCCGCGCGGCTTTTCCGCGAGCAGCATTGAAAGGCCGCGATAGCCGGTTTGCGACGGATCGGTGCGCACCAGCAGAGTCATCAGGTCACTGCGCGCACCGTGCGTGATCCACGTCTTGTTGCCGGTGACGCGCCACACCGGCTCGCCGGCCGCATTGGTGGCGCGCACGGCGCGAGTGCGAAGCGAGGCGAGGTCTGACCCGATATTGGGTTCGGTGAACACGGCGGTCGGCAAAATCTCGCCCGAGGCGAGCCGGGGGAGGTAATGGTCCTTCTGCGCCTCGGTGCCGGCGAGCCGGATCAGCTCCGCCGCGATCTCGGACCGGGTGCCGAGCGAGCCGACCCCGATATAGCCGCGCGAGAGCTCTTCGGAGACGAGACACATGGCCAGCTTGCCCAGGCCGGCGCCGCCATAGGCCTCCGGCACGGTCAGGCCGAACACCCCCATGCCCGCCATCGCCGTCACCACCTCCATCGGGATATAGGCGTTGTCGAGATGCCATTGATGCGCATGCGGCGCGACCTTGTCCTCCACGAAGCGCGAGAACTGATCGGCCATCATCTCGAGCACCTCGTCGCCCAACGCCCGGTCCGGCGCCGCGCCGATGCCGAAGGACGCGGCGATCCGGGTGCGGGCGTCACTGCCGCCGTTCGCGATCAGGGCGCGGCAGGACGGGTCGGCGAGGCAGGCGGCGGCCTCTTCCTCAAGCCCGAAATCGCTCGGCCGGATCATCTCGACCTGACTCATCGGGATGCCGCCGGCGATCTGCGCGAGATATTCCGCAAAGCCGCTGACCAGGATCAGATGCTCGACTTCGCGGAGCGGCCGTTCCGCGATCAGTCGTTCAGCCCAGCCGAGCAGTGCACGAAGTGCCGCGTCATAGGTCGCGACCCAGGCCAGGCCATGCGCCATGTGCTGGTGACGATTGACCAGCGCGGCGTCGACCTCGCCGTTCGCCGACACCCGGTGTTCCACCGCGACGCGAACCGATGCGAGATAGCGCCCGGTCGCGCGCAACGCCGCGGCGCAATCCGCGACAACCATGCTGTTCCGATCCTGAACCTCGGCCTCCATCAAGCGCCGCGGACTTCCCGCCCGCGCCCGGGTTTCAGTCTGCCGGTCGAGGTAGCTGGGGGCAACAAGCTTCTCGATATAGCCGAGATGACCGGCCTGCTCGGTTGAGGCCGTCGTGCCGGCGAAGGCCAGATCCGATCATGGATTTTCAGTAATATATTGATAATAAACAATATAAACTACGACAAAATGTCAGCAACCCGCATGACATTTTGACAAGGACATTGTGTCCGCTCGTCAGTGCTCCGCTTGCGCCAGCAGCCTGCGCGCCTGGTTAAGATGCGGCTGGTCGATCATCTTGCCGTCGAGCTTCAACGCGCCCGCGCCAGGGTTCGCGGCGAACGCGCCGACCACGGCGCGGGCATGGGCGATCTCGGCTTCGCTCGGGCTGAAGCCGGCGTTGATCGTCGCGACCTGTGTCGGGTGGATCGCCATCATCCCGGTAAAGCCGTCGCGACGGCCGCGCGCGACATAGGCGGCGAGGCCTTCGGTATCGGCGATGTTGGGATAGACGGTCTCGATTGCCGCCACCGCCGCGGCATGCGCACCGAACAGGGTGAGGGCGCGGACCATCTCATACGGCGCGGTATAACTCCCGTCCGCATTGCGCGAGGAGGTCGCGCCGATGGCGGCGGGCAAGTCCTCGGCACCCCAGGTCAGGCCAGCGAGATGGGCTGCGACCTCGCCATAGGTCGAGAGTTGGAACACCGCCGCCGCGGTCTCGCTGGCGATCGGCAGGATCGGTGGCGCCGATCCCCCGGCAAGCTCGATCAGCGCTCGAACCGATGGCGCGCCTTCCGCTTTCGGCAGCATGATACCGTCGGGCGCCGCTGGCAGTATCGCCGCGAGGTCGGCGCGGGTCTCTTCACCCCCGAGCGGGTTGACCCGGACGAAGCAGGGCAGGGTGCGCCCCTCCTTCAGCCAGACCGCGATCGCGGCGCGCGCCTCCGGCTTCTTCTCGGCCGACACCGAATCCTCGAGATCGAGGATCAGCGCGTCCGCACCGCTCGCCGCAGCCTTGGCGAAGCGATCGGGGCGGTCCCCGGGGACGAACAGCAGCGACCGGAGCTTCATTGTCTCAACCTTCATCGATCCATCTGTTGCCGCTCTGGCACATGCATGACGACTCCGTCCATGGCGGTGGCCGGCATGATCTCGCCGCTCAGCCTGCGGGTCGCGTACCGGCACGACTTGTCGACGCACCGTAAAATTTGCTCCGCAACCGCGACAGGCGCGATGCGATCTCGCATAAGGACCATCGTGGATATCGAGCATCTGAGATCATGGATCGGGCGCGAGGAGCGAGCGGTCGATCAGGCATCGCCAGCGCCGCTGGCCGGCCTTGCCGCGTTGCTCGACCATGACGCGCCACCATATGAAGAGGCGCCGCCGCTCGGCCACTGGCTCTATTTCCTCCCGCACGCGCGCCAGTCGGCCATTGACGGGGATGGTCATCCAAAGCGCGGCGACTTCCTCCCGCCGGTTCCGCTCCCCCGGCGAATGTGGGCAGCGGGCGAGGTCGTCTTCCACGCGCCGATCCGCATCGGCGCGGCGATCGAACGGGTATCGACCATCGCTGACGTGGCGGCAAAGACCGGATCCAGCGGCGCGATGGTCTTCGTCACCGTGCGGCACGCGATACGCTGCGATGGCGTGCTGGCGATCGAGGAGCGGCAGGATCTGGTCTATCGCGGAGGGGGCCACGCCGTCGCACTGCCCCTCGTGGAAACGTCCATCGCCGATGCCACTCGCATCGTCACGCCCGATCCCGTCGCGCTGTTCCGCTATTCGGCGCTGACCTTCAATGGACACCGCATCCATTACGACCGCGACTATGCGCGCGATGTCGAAGGCTATCCGGGGCTGGTCGTTCACGCCCCCTATGCCGCGACACTGCTGATGGATCATTTTCTGCGCGAGACGCCCGGCGCCCAGGTGAAGCGCTTTGCCTTTCGTGCGCGCCGCCCCTTGTTCGACACCGCGCCCTTTTCGCTCAACCTCAAGCGGACGCAGCATGGCGCCGAGGTCTGGACGGCCGACGCCGCCGGCCATCCGGCAATGACCGGCACCGTCGAAACGGGAGAATGATCGTGCGCGACGTCGTGATTTGCGAGCCGCTGAGGACGCCGGTCGGCCGGTTCGGCGGGGTGTTCAAGACGCTCAGCGCGCACGAGCTTGGCGCGATCGTGGTGCGCGGGCTGCTCGACCGGACTGGCCTGCCGCCCGCTGAGGTCGAGGATGTGCTGTTCGCGCAATGCTACCCGTCAATGGAGGCACCGGCGCTCGGCCGGGTGGTCGCGCTGAACGCCGGGCTGCCGATCGAGGTCGGCGGGTTGCAGATCGACCGGCGTTGCGGATCGGGGCTTCAGGCGGTGATCTACGCCGCGATGCAGGTCGCGACCGGTGGCTCAGATCTGGTGCTGGCGGGCGGCGCCGAATCGATGAGCAACGCGCCCTTCTATTCGACCGCACTGCGCTGGGGCGCGACCGGCGACGGGATGAAGTTCGACGATGCGCTAGCGCGGGGTCGCATCACCGCGGGCGGCGCCAACTATCCGGTGCCGGGCGGGATGCTCGAGACGGCCGAGAATCTGCGCCGCGACTATGACGTGCCGCGTGAGGAACAGGATGCGTTCGCGGCGGAGTCGCATCGCCGCGCAGTGGCGGCGCAGGACAGCGACGTGTTCGCCGAGGAGATCGTACCGGTCATGGTGAAGGCGCGGAAAGACGAACTGCTGGTCGAGCAGGACGAGCATCCGCGCCGCGGCGTTACGGCCGAATCGCTCGCGTCGTTGAAGCCGATCCTCGGCGCGAAGGACGCCGAAGCAACGGTGACGGCCGGCAACGCCAGCGGGCAGAATGACGGGGCCTCGGTCGCGATCGTAACCACGGCCGAAAAGGCGATGGAGCTCGGCCTCAGGCCCTTCGCGCGCCTCTTGTCCTGGGCCGTCGCCGGAGTGCCGCCAAAGACCATGGGCATCGGGCCGGTGCCGGCTGTTGCCAGGGCCCTCGATCGCGCCGGCCTGACACTGGCCGATATCGACCTGATCGAGCTCAACGAGGCGTTCGCGGCACAGGTGCTCGCCTGCACCCGCGAGTGGAAATTCACGCCTGCCGATTTCGAGCGCATGAACGTGCACGGCTCCGGCATCTCGCTAGGTCACCCTGTCGGGGCGACTGGCGGGCGGATCATGGCGACGTTGCTGCGCGAGATGGGCCGGCGCGGCGCGCGCTACGGTGTCGAGACGATGTGCATCGGCGGCGGGCAGGGGCTGGCGGCGGTGTTCGAGCGCCGCTTCGGGTGACCGATGGCTTCCGACCCATGAATGATGCACATAACGGCCCGTGGGAGATCTCGGTGACGATCCGGACAATCAACTGGTCGCTGCCGCCATCAGCGGCGATCGCGACGCGTTCGGTGCGCTGCTGCGGCGCCATTATGATCGTATCCACGGCCTCGCCTGGCAGCTGACCGGATCGCGCGCCGATGCCGACGACATCGCGCAGGATGTCTGCTGTACCCTGGTCGAAAAGATCGGTGGCTTTCGCGGTGAGGCGAAGTTCACCACCTGGCTGTGCGGCATCGTGGTCAATGCCTGCCGCGACCAGAAGCGCCGGCGTCGATCCTTTCTCGGCTTTACCGAACGACTTGGCGTGCTGACCGGGCTGATGCGAGGGCCGGATGGCCGCGACCTGCACGATGCCATGTGGATTAGAAGCGCGGTCGCGCGGCTCAAGCCCGCATATCGGGAGGCCGTGATCCTCGTCGCCGGCCAGCAGCTCAGCCATGCCGAGGCGGCGGAGATATTGGGCGTCGCGGAATCGACCGTGTCCTGGCGCATGTACGAGGTCCGACGGCTGCTTGCGGCCGATCCCGCAGAGGGCGGCTGAGCGGAGCGGCGGCACCGCGAGAAATATTTTTCGAAAAGCTCCCAAGGATATCCCGGCGACCGGCGTCGAAGGGACATGCGGACGATCGTGCGCCGCTGTCACCAGGGAGAATTTCCATGCCCCGCCTGCACCCGGCCGCCGTCTTTGGTATGACCGCCATACTCCTCGCCTCCTGCGCTCGATCGGGCATCGAGACGGCCGGCCCGCCCGCTACGTCGCCAGCCCCTGCGGCAAATGACATCGTCGTCACGGGCACGCGCTCGAACGCGCCGTCTCTCGCGCAGGAGCAAAGCGCGCCGATCGCCGCAGTCGACAGGTCCGCCATGTACGCACCGCCGCCGCCACCGCCACTGCCACCGCCACCCCCACCTCCGGAGCCGGTGCCGGTCATGATGGGCAAGATGATGGCCTCGCGTGCCTATTCCCCGATGGCCGAGGAAAATGCTCGCATGCCGCGGCCCTATTATCAGGATGTCGGCCGCGACAAGTTCACCGCGACGACGGAGAACCCGTTCAAGGTGGCCCGCGAGGAGCCGGTCTCGACCTTCTCGATCGATGTCGACACCGCGTCCTATTCCTTCGTCCGCGCCTCGCTCAACCGTAACGTGTTGCCCCAACCGGCGGCGGTGCGGACCGAGGAAATGGTCAATTATTTCCCCTACAGCTATGCCAGCGCGCGCTCGGCGGATCAGCCGTTCAGCACCAATGTCGCGGTCTTCCCCAGCCCCTGGACGGAGGGGCGCAAGCTCGTCCGCATCGGTATCCGCGGTTACGAGATTCAACGCGAAACCAGGCCGCGTGCGAACCTCGTATTCCTGATCGACACATCGGGGTCGATGAACGCGCCCAATAAATTGCCGCTGGTCAAGCAGTCGCTGGCGATGCTGCTCGATCAGCTGGACGCCAACGACAGGGTCTCGATCGTCACCTATGCCGGTTCTGCGGGAACGGCGCTCGAACCGACCCGGGCGAGTGAGAAGGGCCGCATCCTTGCGGTGATCGACCGGCTCGGCGCCGGCGGCAGCACCGCGGGCGCAGAAGGCATCCGCCAAGCCTATGCGCTGGCCGAGGCCAATCTCGATCCGAAGGGCGTGAACCGCGTGATCCTGGCCACCGATGGCGATTTCAATGTCGGCATCACCAACCAGGAAGAGTTGAAGGGCTATATCGAGCGCGAGCGCGGGAAGGGCGTGTTCCTGTCCGTGCTCGGCTTCGGCATGGGCAATTATAACGACGCGCTGATGCAGGCGCTGGCGCAGAACGGCAATGGTGCCGCCGCCTATATCGACACGGTCAGCGAAGCGCGGAAGACTTTGGTCGACGAAGCGACCTCGACGCTGTTCCCGATCGCCAAGGACGTGAAGATCCAGGTCGAGTTCAATCCCGCGACCGTCGCCGAATATCGCCTGATCGGCTATGAGACGCGCATGCTCGCCCGCGAGGATTTCGAGAATGACAAGGTCGATGCGGGCGATGTCGGCTCCGGCCAGACAGTGACCGCGATCTACGAGATCGTGCCGGTCGGCGGCCCGCGCAGCATCGGCGATCTGCGCTATTCCCAGCCTGCGCCCGTCGCCGCGCGAGTGGCGTCGCGGGGCAGCGAATATGGCTTCATCAAGATCCGCTACAAGCTGCCCAAGTCGGACACGAGCCGGCTGATCTCGACGCCGATCGACCGCACGACCGAGGCGCTCCGGTTCGAGGATGCACCGCGCGATGCGCGTTTCGCGACCGGCGTTGCCGCCTTTGCCGAGCTGCTGCGCGGCGGCAAGAATAACGGGTCGATGACCTATGACGATGTGCTGCGCATCGTCACGGCGACGCGCGGCGAGGATGATTTCGGCTATCGCACCGAGTTCGTCCAGCTCGTCCGCGCGGCGAAGTCGGCCGGGGCGATCGCCCGGCTGCAGCGCTAGGCCGAAAAGCGGGTGCGGCGGACGTCGCGCCCGCATGGTCGCGGGCGATCGCGCATTCGACCAGCCCGCAATTGAGGCTATAAGGCCGGCAGATGTCCCTTTCGTCCCCTTGCTTCAGGCTCCTGCCGGATTGCCGCATGATCCGCTCCGCCGACGGGGCGTGGTGAATGGCTACCGATAGCGACCTCTCGGCATCGTTGCCCGAAACGCCGCCGCCCCGGCCCGACCGGCGGGATGCAGCGATCGATGCGGCGATGCGGCGCTTCGACGGGGTGGCTGATTCACCAGCTGCCGTCGACCGGACGCGCTCGGCCAACCCCGCGCCGTGGCGGATCGGTAGTCCGCAGATTGGCGCTCTCGCCACCGCAGCACTGGTCGCGGTGATCGGCGTGCCGGTCTGGATGGCCACCAGCGATCGCTTCGCCACGACTGACCTGGATGCCCCGCATGTGCCGGCGTCCGGGCCGGCGGCACCGCCGACAACCTCCACGGCGGCGCCGCCGACCATGCAACCGCCGGGGAGCAAGCCCGCTGCTTCGGTTCCCGTGGTCGCGGCGCCCGCGAAGGGCGGTAGCAGCAGCACCGAAGGGCAGGCGGCACAACCTGCGGCCACTTCCGAGCAGGAACCCGCGCCTTACGCTGCGTTGCGGCCGGAGACGACGCAGATGAAGCAGGTGGAAATCGTCGCCGGCCGCATCGCGTCGGCCCGACGCGCCGATTCGCCACTGCCACCGCCACCGCCACCGCCGCCACCGCCACCTCCACCGGCGCCACCGCCGGAACCGGTGCCGTTGGTTGCGGCGCCCATGGCGTCGTCAGTGAGGGGGGCGATGGCGGAGGATCGCGCATCTTCCGACATCGTCGTTACCGGTATGGCGGTACGCTCCCCCACTGCCTTACGGCGCGCGCGCAAGGCGAGCGAACGCGGTGATTGGAATGCCTGCACGGTGAACGATCCGGAAGGTAATCTCGCTGCCTGCAAGAAACTGGTCGATCCAGCTGCCCCAGGCGTAACCGGGCGGGCGGCGGCGCATGTCGCCGACGGCCTGTCCCTGGCCTGGCGGGGCGACACCAACGGCGCGATCAGCGCGTTCGACCGGGCCATCGGGATTGCACCGAAACTCGCTATCGCCTGGCTCAACCGTGGCCTTGCCCATGAACGTAAGGGCGACTTGAACCTTGCGATGGCCGATCTCGACAAGGCGGTGCGGTATGCGCCCGGTTCGGCACGGGTATATTATAATCGGAGCCTGTTGTTGCGCCAGCGGGGCGATATCCGCCGCGCCGATGCCGACGCCGAACGCGCGCTCGATCTGGACGGGCGGTACGAGGCGGTGCTCGACTAGGTAACAGGCTCGAGCGGGCCGGTATCGGTCCGAAGGGCGCTACGATACGACCGTGCGATCGCGCAGATTGATGTTTTCGTACAGCGCAAGCAACCGGTCGGTTTCCGCAATCACCTCCCGCTGCTCGGCCAACCATCGCTGGGTCGCGTCGGTGGTCGGCTCTCCCTCCCGGCCGTCGTGCAGGGTGGCGCCGTGTTCGATCAGCCAGACCAGATCGCGCGCACGGGTGCGCTGCAGGCGCAAGTGCGTCATCCACTGTTCAACGGTGTCGGAAGGGATGGCCCGGTCCATGGCGTTCTCCGTCTCGCCGGTCAGGCAGCGAGCGTGCGTATCAATGGCCCGCTCTCGCTGATCGCATCTTCGGCTGCAGCGGGCGCGCGCGTTGCCCGTGATTCCCGCCGTTCGGCCAAGACCGCTTCCTTGCCCCAGGCATTCGCGGCGTTGGTGGCGATGTCCCGCACATTGTCGAGGCGGGCATCGGCCGCGCGCGTGCGCTGCTGGGCTTCCTGAGTGCGGCAAAACAGGGCGGAGGGTTGCATAGTTCTTCCTTCAATTGGGTAGTGGCGGAGATCGGAAGAGGTCAAAAGGATGAACTTCCCCATGGCGTGCGGATCACTGGCCCCTTCAGGACCCGGGATCCAAACGCCTTGGCGACGACGGCACTTCCGTCCGCATTCATGAAAACGACGCGGGTGCCACTTGGTTGCAGCGCTTCGATCGCACTGATGGCGGCACCATGCTTGGCGGCCATGGCGACCACTTCGTCATGCGTCGCATCGATATTGACTGCGCGAGACATCAGATGCTCTCCAACATGCGAGGCCGCGCTAAGGGCACGATCTTCCCGCCAGAGCGGGAGCATGACGCATCTCTCAGTCGCACCCGTGCTCGTGATGAAGCGGGGCGATAAAGCCCATATGGGGCGTCGGCGTCCCATTTACCAGTTGCGATAGCGTAATGATGCCGTCGATGCCGGCATAAGCGTCTATTTAGAGCCGAGCCCGTTCAGGCGATCGCTCACGCCGTTTCCGGTGCTATGATCAATGAAACGGAGAGACGGATGTTGTTCGAACAGGGCGCGCGCGACACGCAGGAGCAGGGCGAAATCCGCCGCGCGGTGCGCAAGCTCTGCGCTGACTTTCCGGGTGAATATTGGCGCATCAAGGATCGCGATCGCGCGTATCCCACCGAGTTCGTCACTGCGTTGACTAAAGCCGGTTTCCTCGCCGCGCTGATTCCGGAAGAATATGGCGGCTCCGGCCTGACGCTCGCCGATGCGGCGGTGATCCTGGAGGAAATCCAGGCATCGGGCTGCAACGGCTCCGCCTGTCACGCGCAGATGTATGTGATGAACACGATCCTGCGTCACGGCAGCGCGGACCAGAAGGCGGCTTATCTCCCCAAGATCGCGACTGGCGATCTGCGTCTCCAGGCGTTCGGCGTGACCGAGCCGGGATCGGGCACCGACACGCTGGCGCTGCGCACAACCGCGGTGCGCGACGGTGACCGCTATATCATCGACGGGCAGAAGATCTGGACGTCCCGCGCGGAACAATCGGATCTGATGCTGCTGCTCGCCCGCACCACGCCGCGCGATCAGGTGACGAAAAGGACGGAGGGACTATCGGTCTTCCTGGTCGACATGCGCGACGCGGCGGGGAACGGCATGACGATCCGCCCGATCCGGACGATGATGAACCATGCCACGACCGAAATCTTCTTCGATCGCATGGCCATCCCCGCCTCGAGCCTGATCGGCGAGGAAGGGCAGGGGTTCCGATACATATTGTCAGGCATGAATGCGGAACGGATCCTGATCGGCGCCGAATGCGTGGGTGACGCGAAATGGTTCATCGACAAGGCGGCAACATATGCCGGCGAGCGCGAAATATTCGGCCGGCGGATCGGGCAGAACCAGGGCGTTCAATTCCCGATCGCGCGCGCTTATGCCCAAATGCGCGCAGCCGAATTGATGGTGCATGAGGCGGCCGCGCTCTATCAGTCAGGCGGTAACGCCGGGGCGGAGGCGAACATGGCGAAGATGCTCGCCGCCGAAGCGAGCTGGGCGGCAGCCGAGGCGTGCGTGCAGACCT
>Ga0247737_1000653_pt1 | contig 14197 bp, 7 predicted proteins | sample UWRJL028104C2_FD_180937 | JGI IMG/M metagenome (GOLD analysis project Ga0247737, IMG submission 180937) | Plant litter microbial communities from Arlington Agricultural Research Station in Wisconsin, United States - UWRJ-L028-104C-2 | ecosystem: Environmental > Terrestrial > Plant litter >...
CATGAGGATAATTATGGGCATTTACACAATGAGTATATTGATGAGTTGGTAAAACGGGGCTTAGTGGGGCTTTTAGGTTTGTTGGCATTGTACCTAGTGCCTTTACTTTATTTTTATCGCCTGACAAAGGTTACGACTGACACAACTCTGCAATTTTTTTCGGCATCAGGTGTCATCTTAATATTGTCGGTAATGATATTTGGGTTGACACAAACATTTATGGCGCACAATAGTGGAGTAATTATTTTTATTTTCTATCTCGTAATACTCAAGGCTTATTGTCGAAATCATAATGCATTCACGCAGAATGAATTGTGAAATATGTTGGCCTTAAGAGTGTTTGCAACTGAATATCTGCATATGTTGAGGAGGAGAAAACTTCCTGCGTATTTACCTTAGTTGTCCACAAAATTTTTGTCCGTAAAGAATGTAAATTGAGCGATATCTACACTAAGCGTAGTTTTCCAGGCTCTTGCTTTTTCAACCACACGGCATCGCTTAAGCTCTCTGTGGAGGTATATCCTGTAGGAGCTTTGATTAATAACTCTTTGACTAAATCGCACTTATAGTTGTGGCATGAGTCATCAATTTTTGCCAATAATAATGCAGTTTCTTGCCAGCTTAAATATTGCTCTTCGGCGCGCATAATACGACTATGTTCGGTGCCACTAACATTATCTCCAATTAACAGTTCTTCGTAGAGCTTTTCCCCTGGTCGCAATCCAGTGTATTGAATTTCGATATCTCCATTTGGATTTTTTTCGTCTTTGATCTCAAGGCCAGACAAATGAATCATGCGCCTTGCAAGATCAACAATTTTAACCGGTTCACCCATGTCCAATACAAAAACATCACCACCAGTTCCCATTGATCCTGCTTGAATAACTAATTCGGCAGCCTCAGGAATGGTCATAAAGTATCTAATAATATCGGGATGAGTTACGGTCACCGGACCACCGCGCTTTATCTGCTCTCGAAATAAGGGGACGACAGAGCCAGAGGAGCCGAGTACATTTCCAAACCGTACCATAGTAAAGCGCGTTCTATTTTGACGTTTAGATAATCCTTGTAAAACAAGCTCCGCCATACGTTTAGATGCACCCATGATGTTGGTAGGTCGCACAGCTTTATCTGTGGAAATTAGAACAAACGATTCAACACCAGCTTTTATTGCAGCTTCTGCGCAGTACCATGTGCCAAAAACATTATTAACGACTCCTTCAACAATATTATGTTCAACCAAGGGAACATGTTTATAGGCGGCTGCATGATAAATTGTTTGCACGCCGAAGGTGCTCATAATGGTCTCCATTCGATCTTCACGTTGCACAGAGCCAAGTAGGCTTACCAATTGCACATCTGATTTACCAAGTGAACCAAGTTCTTGTCGTAATTCTTTTTCAATTGAATACAAACTAAATTCGTTTAACTCGAATAAAATGAGTATTTTGGGCGATTGTCGAATAATTTGTCTGCAGAGTTCACTGCCAATTGAACCCCCTGCACCTGTTACCATTACAACCTTATCTAAAATGCAGGCATGTAATAAAAGTGGATTAGCTTTCACTGCATCACGACCTAATAAATCCTCTATGTCTACGTCACGGATTTGTTCGATGCGCGTCTTTCCACTTAATATGTCGGCTACTGCTGGAACTGTTTGTACTGAAATAGAATATTGCTCAAGCTCTTTAATGATTGCAGAACGGCGTGAGTGTGTTGTATTGCCAAGTGCCAACAAGATTTTCGACACATCGTTATTCGTAATTATTGAGCTTACCTGATTAGGTTTATAAACTTTCATTCCAAAGATCGTGGTGCCGTGAAGTCTCGGATTATCATCAATGAATCCAACTAATTTGTAATTTTCTGTTTGTAAAGCTAAGGCTAATTGATGACCTGTTTGTCCGGCACCATAAATGAGTACACGTTCTTGTACGCTGTATGACTTACTATTTAACATCAAGACGACACTGCGCACTAGAAGACGCGGAATACCTATGAAGAGAAAACCTAATAGGGTATATATGAACGGAACTGAGCGGGGGATGGCTGAATGAGTAAAAAAACTCATGACTGTTAAAATCAAACCTGAAATACATATTGAAACGGCAATAGAAATCATTGCAGTTGTTGACATATAGCGTAGAACGGCTCTATACATCCCCATTCTAATAAATACGAGAATACTCATTATGGCCGTAAGTAAAAGTACCAAGAACTCTGCAGTTGCGATTGGTGGGGTAAAAGTGCCTAAACGAAGGCATGCCGCCATGTAAAGCGCCAGCGATATAGCAATACAATCATAGGTTAAAGATATTAACCGTTTTGCTGGCCTAGAAGATTCAAATAATTTTTTTAGCATGTGCTAGCCTTGCGAGTCTGATTGGGACATGGAAATTTATAATTTGGTATTCTACTGTAAATTGCGTGGTTATTCATTTTTTAACCAGCAACTTTTTGTATGTTTTTAGATTAATGAATTTATAGATTTGCTTCTATTATCTATAATAAGGAACTTTCAATATCTCTTAAGGAGAGGCACATTGGGCCAGTCTAGTTATCCGACAAACTTTAATAACGATGAAATTGATATATTGAGTCTTTTCAGAGGTGTTTTGGCCACGTGGAAGTTTTTGTTTCTTGCGTTGATTTTGGTGACGATCATTTTTGGTGTCGCACAATCAATCAAATTATCATCTACAGTGACTGAGTCAGTTTACAGTAAGCCAATCCGACTTACTTTTCCGAATGCGAATAAACTTCTATTTCCTAGTGGAGCTAAATTTTCTTACAGTGACATTGTCGCGCCAGCTGTGGTTCAAGTTGCTTATGAACGGAATAAGTTATCAAACTTTGGTTTCACAATTGCCGATCTTCAGTCTGGACTTTCAGCAGTCCCATACGCCCCTACTTATCCGTTGGTAATAAAAAGATACGAGAGCTTGATGGCTGATAAGAAGCTCAGCATTGATCAGCTAAATAATCTCCAAAGCCAGATGGAAAAGGAAATAGATCAAATAACAAGCGGTGAAGCGTTAATTGTCTTACGCTTGGAAAAAAAGGAACTTCCTAAAGATGTGGTGGAAAAGGTTTTAAATGATATACCCGCAATTTGGGCTGAGCGGGCGATGAAAGAAAAAGGTGTACTTTCAATTAATGCTCAACTTGCATCTGTAAGCTCGTTAAATTCTGAATTAATTTCTATGACGGATGATGTTCAGCTTGGTGACTTGTTAACCGAAAAACTAGCGCTACTCAAAAAAAATATAAAATCGTTATCTTCTTATGAGGGGGCTCAGTCAATCGCTGACCCTAAAACGGGTATGCGTCTGATGGATTTGTCTTTTGCTATAGATGATTTTGGCTCGTTTGTGATTGCCGATTTAGTTTCTCCTTTGCGACAATTAGGTCTAAGTAAAGATGTAAAATCTTCCCTCTATTATTACGAGGATAAAACTAATAGGCTTAAGATTTTATTAGCAGCTCAAAAAACAGAAGTTGATGCTGTAAGAGAGGCGTACGATTCATATGTAAGTTATGAGCGTAAAAGTAATGATTCAGGGAAAGATGTTCAGGGCGGAAACTCGGTAGCACCTCAACTCAGTACTGATATGCTTGATAAATTGGTAAGTTTGTCGGGTGATGCTGCTCGTGAAAAATATAAACAGCAGCTCAATGAACAACGATTCGTGTTGACTAAGAGTGTTGCTGAAACAGAAAGTAAACTTGCGGATGCTCAGCTTGTTTTGAGCGCATTGCAAAAGTTTGCTGCGGCTGGTGGCAAATTGTCACCTAGCGATGAGCAATATTTAGCAAAGGTAAAGTCGCAACTACCGGTAGTTATATCTAAGCTACAAGATTTTTTCGGGGTTTCAGAGCGTATTTACACTCAATTAAGTATTGAATCTGTAGGTATTCGTGATCAGCTATATATACCCGTGACAAACACCATAATGTCCAAAAAGATATTTTTAGATATTAAACAAACTATTCTCACTTGGTTTTCGTTAATGTTTTTAACAGCGGTTATCGTAGTTCCATTTTGTATGATTCGTAATGCCATGAAAGCACGTGTCTTGGTGCCTGTGCGTTAAAAAATACTTGTTGAAAGGCTTTTTGATTGGTAAAGTGCGCGCCTCAAGTATAGGACTATAGCTCAGTTGGTTAGAGCACCACCTTGACATGGTGGGGGTCAGCAGTTCGAGTCTGCTTAGTCCTACCAATATTTTTAAACCTGCTTCGGCCGGTTTTTTATTGCCCGCTATTTATAGTTTTTAAACATCTAATTTTAGTGAAAATCCCTCGATTTCAAACTTAGATCTTCAAGCCTTTCAGAATAGTCGTGCAATTGTCCTGCAATAATATGAACGACGGGTTGTGCGACATTGTCATTGTTCACTTCTACAGTTCCTTTGATTAATAACAATTGAGATGTGAGTAACACGTTTCGAAATGTTTGTTGCGTTCCTTTCCAGATAATTACATTCATATTCCCGGTTTCATCTTCCAATGTTACAAACATGGCGCCGCTTGCAGTGCCCGGACGTTGGCGGCCGGTGACAAGTCCGGCTACGCGAACGAAACCGCCGTGACGCAAATCTTTTAAGTCGCTATTTTTAGTGCAGCGATTAAACGGTTTTTCATTGCGTAATAATGCCATTGGGTGAGGGCGCAAGCTTAGTCCGGTGGTGACATAATCATTCATAACCTCTTGTTTTATGCTTGGTGGTGGCGTTAACAAATCATCGTGTTGAATGGGCTCCGCTTTTTCTAATAATAGTGAAAAAGGTTCGACAGCCGCCGCTTCCCAGCGTGCCTGGTGACGGTTGCCGGTAATTGAACTTAGTACGTCTGCAGAAGCAAGATATTGCAGATCAATTGCAGTTAAGGATGAACGCCTTGCTAAATCTTGCACTGATGTAAACGAAATATTATCTCGCCATACCTCAATAGCCTTGGCTTTGTTTTTATCTAAAGAATTCACAAGACAAAAGCCTAACCGGATTGCTAAATTATTTTTCGAATGATTTTTTTTATTGTTTTCCAAGCTGTGTTCGTAATAACTGCAATTAATATCTATGGGTAATATTTTAATGTGATGCCTTTGAGCATCCTGAATTAATTGCGAAGCCGAGTAAAAACCCATGGGTAGGCTGTTCAACAAAGCGCAATAAAATGCAGCGGGATGATGGCATTTTATCCAGGATGATGTGTAACACAAAAGTGCAAAGCTCGCTGAGTGAGACTCAGGAAATCCGTAACCGCCAAAGCCTTTAACCTGCTCAAATAACCGTTTTGCAAAATCTAGTTTATAACCGCCAGCTAACATGCCATTAATAAATCTTTCTTCAAAAAGCATTAATGTGCTGTCTTTACCCCAGCTTGCCATAGCGCGTCTTAATTGATCGGCTTCGCCGCCACTAAACCCTGCGACAACCATGGATAAACGAATAACTTGTTCTTGAAAAATAGGAATTCCAAATGTGGATTTTAAAATATTTTCTATAGCGGGACTTTCGTAAGAAATTTCCTCAAGGCCATTTCGTCTGCGTAAATAAGGGTGAACCATTCCACCTTGAATTGGCCCCGGACGAACTATGGCAATTTGAATAACCAAATCATAAAAACAACGTGGCTGTAAACGTGGCAGCATCGCCATTTGTGCTCGCGATTCAACCTGAAATGTTCCAACACTATCGCCCTTGCATAACATTTCGTATGTTTCTGGATCTTCGCGTGGAATATCTGCGACTGTTTTTATGTTTGCATCGTAGCTATTAATATAATCCAGACTTTTTCGTAGCATGGTTAACATGCCCAATGCTAGAACATCTACTTTTAATAATCGCATCGACTCAAGATCCTGCTTGTCCCATTGGATAAGTGTGCGATCAGGCATGGACGCATTTTCTATGGGAACGAGATCGCTCACCTTACCTTCGGAAATAACAAAACCGCCAACGTGTTGTGATAAGTGCCGTGGAAACCCACGGATTTGCTCCACTAAAATAAAAAACTGTTGTAATAACTTTTGTTGTATTTTTAAACCAGCTGCTTCAATACGCTTATGCAAATCACTTGAACGATCCCACCATGCAATTGATTTCGCCAGATGATCAACTAATGTTTGCTCCATTCCCAAGGCTTTGCCAATGTCGCGTACTGCACTGCGCATGCGGTAAGTAATTACGGTTGCAGCAATAGCTGTTCTTTCACGGCCATATTTTTGATAGATATACTGAATGACTTCTTCGCGTCTTGAGTGTTCGAAGTCGACATCAATATCGGGAGGTTCATCGCGCTCTTTTGAAATAAATCGTTCGAACAGGACATTGATTTGCGTGGGATTAATCTCGGTAATAAAAAGGCAATAACACACTACTGAGTTTGCCGCTGAGCCGCGACCCTGGCATAAAATATTTTGTGCGCGTGCATATTGCACAATGTCATGTACCGTTAAAAAATAATATTCATAGCTGACTTCTTCGATGAGGCTCAATTCTTTTTTTAAAAGTATTTCTACAGATTCTGGTGTGCCATTGGGCCAACGGATCTGTTTGCCTTCATCAACCAGATTGCGTAAATAGACTATAGGTGTGAGCGAGTCGGGAACTAATTCTTTTGGATATTGATAGTGAAGCTCACGCATTGAAAATGTACACAGGTCAGCAATAACACAGGTTTGTTCAAGCAAGGATTCTGGATAAAATTTTTGTAATTGATTTAAAGATTTTAAATAAGCCTCACCATTGAGATGAAGCTGCGTTCCCATTTCGTACAAAGTTTTATTTTCGCGAATCGCTGAGACAATATCCTGTAATGGTTTGCGATTTTTTTCATGCATTAATGCTTCGCCACAGGCGACCAAAGGAATATTTTTTTGACGACTCAGCAACAGCCAGCGTTCAAATTCTTCTTGCTCGCCACCGTGAAGCTGGTGGTTAATTCCTATCCATAGACGTTGCTTGAATGCGCTATAAAGTTGATTGATGATTTTTTCCGGGTTAACAATATCGGAACCTATTTGGCCAATCCAGATGATCAAACATGTTTGTAGCCTGAATCGTAGATCATCAAAATGTGCTTCGTATTCACCTTTACTTGCACGTCGTCTTGCCAAGGTAATAAATCCAGATAACTCCGCATAAGCCACGCGCGTAGGAGCAATTGCAATAATTTGCATGCCGTTACTGAGCGTGAAACGACTACCTACAATTAATTTAAAATTTAATTCTTTAGCAGCCACAAACGCTTTTACAATGCCTGCGAGGGAACATTCATCTGTTATAGCGAGAGCATCATAATCAAGCTCAGCTGCGCGATAGATATATTCTGGAGGATGAGATGCTCCGGTGAGAAATGTAAAATTAGTCGTAGTATTTAAATGAGCGTAGCGCATGAGTTATCCGAAAATGCCGTGCACATGCCAGGTTTTTTTATGGAGATCCAAAAATATCCAGAGCCTCACATTGTCATGGCGTTGTGCAATAAAATAATCCCGCGCTTTTGCGGTATCCCACCAGGTACTTCTTATTCGTTCCGGGCCCGCTAACAAGGTTAATTTCCCGCGCCAATACAAACTTTGTTTACGCTCTTCAATTAATACGGGTGCAGCCAGTAGCCAGCACGGGCGTAATGCTTTTTTATGAATGTCTGGCAAGTGTTGGTTACAAGGCTCATTTATAGCGATAACTGCATTGCTTATTTCGGGCAACAATGCGTCGCGATAACTCAATTTAAAAATGGCAGCATCACCTAAGCGAGCTTTTAGTTTTGCCATAGTGATAGTGAAACTGCGTGTGCCGGCGCGGGATTGTCGCGTGTGATTAAAAGAAAGCGCATGGCTTTTGTTTTGAACCGGGTTGGCATCACGACAGTTCAGGGTGAGCGAATCAACTTCAAACGGCAGTTCACGATTATCCAGTTGAATCAATGTTAAATCGTAAAGTAATTCCCAGTGGCTTTCCGCGCTATCGCTATGCACGGTTAACAAAAAACTATTGCGGTGGATATCGGAAAGTTTCCATTCAATATGCTGACAGGCGAGTTGTCGTTTACGCAAATACTGACTTAAATTTTGTAATAAATGTTCAATAGGATAATGGAGCTGATCATTTTGACTAATGGGATAATCAAACTGTATATTTTCAGAGAAAACCTCTACTGGCTTATAAGTTGTTAAGGGCGTATCAAATAATTTTTTCTGTTGCAGGTTTTGTTCTATTGAAAATATATCGCAAATGGCTTGCGAAAATTGAACACCGAGCCGCTTTTTAATAGCACTTATTTTTTGCGCATCAATTTGGCGAGTAATATCTTCAAGTGTGCTAAAACCCGTTTTTTGTAAGGCATCCACTTCGCGTGGGAAATCATGCAAGAGCTGAATAGGTAATTTTTTTAATCGCTCACAAAATAGCTCTTTAGTTTCATTGCCGACTATTTCAATAGGTTGAAAAGATAATAACCATGCACCTTTAGATGTGTGCGCAAATCCAACTTCAAATGAATAAGCTGCACTTTGCAGAAATCTAGTAATCAGTGAAAGTAGGGAGGTTGTACCTGAAAATAATTTCAGGCATGTCGATATCTCTAACAACAATCCTGTATGTGGAAGATACTGGCAAATATAGGTTTCGATATAGGGTGTGAATTGATAAAGCTGTGCAGATAAATCGGCGAGCACTTTCATTTCTTTATTTTTATCGCGCTCATGCGATTCGCAATTACTCAATAATTGCGCCGTTGTTACATCAATACCAAATCTTACCCCTGCTGCATAAGCAAGCTCATTCATATAAATAACGCGCTGCTTTTCAATAATCACCATTGCATTATTTTCGCTATTGTCGAGAGCAAGGGCCTCCAATGGTAGATGATTAAATCGCAATGCGAGCCAGAGCCGCGAATCAGGACGATACCAATTATTACGATATGTATTTCGAAAGGTCATCGCTTGCCTCGCCTCAGAGGAACTACAGACCCTGATTTACGTTTGGTCGGCGATATGCCTGATTGGCCGGGTAAAGTTATTTGATCCAACAAATGGTAGGGCAAGAAACCTTTCCAGGCTTTCGGAAGTGGCAAGCTGACAGGTGCGGAATCTTGTAAAACACTTTTTTGCTTAAATATTCCGAGGTATACATCTTTAGATCTTATTTCTATCAACAGGCGCAGGGTTGCTGGTGAAGCTTCTTGTTGTGCACTTTCGGGCCGAAACAGAACGCAAAGCCCGTTGTTTTCATTGGTAGCCAATAAGCATTTGCGCAACTCGGTGTAACTTAATAGCTGCTGAGGCTGCCAAGCTAAAAGCACTTCGCAGGATTCAGTTCGCGCCAACTCAACAAAGCTTGCCAAAAAATCGGCCTTGTTACATACCTGCACAATAACAATTCGCTCCAGATCTATACCTGCCTGGATAAGGGATTGGCAAAAAGGTATAGCAGGAGGATTGAGCAAAACAATGTAACCAGCTGTCTTTGTTACCACTGGAGAAAACAACAACCATTCCTGCTGATGTAAGCCTTTCTGGCAAACTTCAACCAGGGTTTGAGTTGGCCACCCTCCGTTGAGCAATACTGCGTTTAACTCGGGATAACCGCTATCTACACTGGTGCGGGCAACCAAACTTCTGGAGTCACCGCGCCAAATATCCGGACGATTGAGCAATTGCTCCAAATCGATTTCAGCAGGTTCTGTGGATGTAAGATTCATGATGGCCAGCAAGTACTGTATGTAAATACAGTATAATCGAAAGCGACCAAAAGACGTCAAGGGATGCTTAGAATATTTATTTTGAAAGGAGTCTTATCAATCCCGGTTTTTGAGATAACAATTTCTATTCAGTCACACCGGAAATATTCCACCAATCAGGCAATAACTTTTTAATATCCTTTTTCTGAAAGCGTTCATCCAGTAGCCACAAATAACCTGTATCAGTTTTGGTACGAATAACGCGTCCGGCGGCTTGAATGACTTTTTGTATGCCGGGGTAAATATAAGTGAATTCATATCCGCGTTGAAACTTGGTTTGCATGACTGTAGTTAAATGTTCAGTGATGGGATTTACTTGAGGTAATCCCAATGTTGCAATAAATACTCCTTTGAGCGCATCACCAGAAAGATCTATGCCTTCGCTAAATGCGCCGCCAAGTACCGCTAGGCCCAACAAATTATTATGTGTACTGAATTGATTGAGAAATTCCTGCCGATCAAATTCGTTCATTCTGCGCGATTGAACGACAAATTTTATGTCATCATCTATGAGTTTGGTTCGCAGCCTTTCTTCCATTTTTTGTAAAAATTCATAGCTGGAAAAAAATACAATTGCATTGCCTTTTTCAGCGATGATCTGCGTACGAATGATGTCACAAATAGGGTCAATAGCCGCATCGCGATCTTTGAATCGAGTTGATAAATTATTCGCTATATTAACGGCGAGTTGTTCGCGGGTAAAAGGTGAGGGCACTTTGATATGAACTGCATCATCAGGCAGCCCAAGCAAACTGTGATAGTAATGAGCGGGATGCAAAGTAGCAGAAAAGAAACATGCGCAATGGGCATGCAGAAGTCGCCCTGCTAAAAGACGTGCTGGAATAAGATTTCTCAAGGTGAGTACTTCTTGTTTCGTACCCAAATTTTGCATATCAATACAAAAGTCTTCACTGAGCGTTGCTATTACTTTTTGATAGTTAAGTGCTGAAAAAAAGAATTCCTGAGCGCTTGTATGCTGCATAGGATGCTCAGGATTTTTTTGTAAAAGGGCAATATAATCGTTAGTGAATTCTAATAACGCTAATTCGAAATGTTCAGGCAAGTCTTGTAAGAGTGCAAAGGATTGTTCAGGCAAGTTTTTAATAAGATCAAGCCATAATTTATTAATCCGGCTTAACGATTTTTTTATATTTGTAGGGACGCTTTTCTTCGCACTGAGTAAATGTGCGCGATTCAATTCTGCAGAATACATTTGGCGGCCGCGGTCAATTAAATTATGGCTTTCATCAATTAATAAATATGGCTTCCAATTAAACTCTTTGGTTAATCCTAGTAAAAGGGGTACGCCATCGAAATAATAATTCACATCCGCAACCACAACATCTGTCCATCGACTCATTTCCATAGCCAAATAAAAAGGACAAATTTCAAATTGCAGCGCAAGCTCCTTAAGTTTTTGCTTATCCAGCATGGGTTCTTGATAAGCTGCTATTCGTGCAGATTGAAGCTTGGTGTAAAAATCGAATGCGTAAATACAGGAGTCACCTCGGCATAATTTATCTGGTTCCAAGCAAGCCTTTTCCTGAGCAGTTAACTCCAAGGTTCGTAATGGCGTTTTGTCAGTTGCGATAAGACTGATATTTTCTAATGCTAAGGCCTTGCCAGTTGTTTTCGCGGTGAGATAAAAAATTTTATTTACCGGTGTGCGAGTCATTGACTTAATAGCTGGGAATAGCCCTGCCAGAGTTTTGCCGGTTCCGGTAGGAGCTTCTGCTAATAAAACTCGACCGATTGCCGCTGCTTTATAAACTGCTTCAGCCATAACACGCTGGGATGAATGCATATTTCCATACGGAAACTCTAATTGCTCAATCCATGCGTCAAGTTGATTGAGTCTGTTATTGATATTTTTCTGCCATTGACAATATTTTTCTGCTAAAGCTTCACAATACAATGTTAAATCTTGTGCACTCCAGCTTTGCTCAAAGCGATGTTCTTTTTGCGTACCTAAATTAAAATAAATTAATGCGATGTTTACATGTTCGCACTGTGATTGGCTGCAGAGCATCCAGCCGTAACATTTTGCCTGGGCCCAGTGCAATTCACGATAATTTTCGGGGATTAAATTCACATCCCCATAGAACGTTTTAATTTCTTCAATACAATGTGCATCAGGTGCGTAACCGTCAGCACGACCACGAAAAATAATATTGCCGTATTCAATGCTGAGTCCAAGTTCAGTTTGGTAATTTTCTGGTCGATTTGACGTGACGCGTTTGTGTCCTTCGATTCCCTCTAGCCCAGTGGGTGCGGGCGTAAATTTTCGATCCAGACTGCCTGATTTTGCAGAAAATTCGATCAGGGTTTTTACCGCAACGGCAGGCGATTTATTGCCAACTAACATAAATTACCTCAGCAGAAATTCCATTTTTTAAAAAGAATTCCATCCAGCGTTGCTGATTATCCTGAATGCGATCCCCTGGGCCTTTTATTTCAAGCATGCGGTAATTTTGGTTTTCTGGAAAAAATTGGATTAAATCTGGCAGACCACTTCGGTTATTTTTAATATCAAATAACAGCCGCTCAAAAATAAGCTTTAAATGTGCAGCAGGTATGCAGACAAGTGCGTATTCAAGTGCAACTTCATCTAGGTAACGCCAATTGACAAATTGATTCTCTATGCCATTTTTTTCTTGCCAATAACTACGAATATGTTGTTGATGGGAGTTTGTGTCAAATAATGCCCACAAATCTTCAATTTGCGGACGTAAGCCGATGAAGCTGGTTTCATACATGTCCAATGGCGCAGATTGGAACGGGTTTGCAAAAGCGCCATCCACATTACGAAAAATTTCGGGCCACAGCCATAAGCCGAATAATCCGGTGAGCAATTGGTTTTCAACATAAAAACACGGTGCTGACTCTGTATCAAAATGCAAACGTGCTATTTCTTCAACATTTAAAAAGTTACCTGTTTCATTGTGTAACCGAGTTAAGCTCAATTGTGTTGTTAGTATTGATAATGGCAATTTCTTTGTAAGTGTCATCCCTACTTTTTTAGATAGGCGAGTAGCCATTCTTTCGCCAATTTGCATTTCATGTTCGTTATGAGGCGTGTTGATTAATTCATTCAACAACTGCCACGCCGAGGCATCATCACCTTGTTTTTCCAGTAAGCGAATCCGTCGCTCACGAGCGGGCGGCAAATGGCTTTTTCGATACAAGCTATACGCTATATCATATTGACCGAAGCGCTCAAACTCATACGCAAGTTGATTATAAAAGCGTGCATATCGGGCTTCCATAGCTTTGCTTTTAGAGACTTCTGTTAAATGTTCAGTGATAGCAACCAATTCATCCAGTGTTGTAAATTCGGAAAATTGTTCACGTAATAATAGAAGTGCACGATATTCTTCAAGTTCTGTGCGGCTTTTGAAAATTCGATTATCTTGATGAATCACATAACTTTCATAACGAAACAAGCCTAGGTCTTGCAGTACAAATTCAGTGAGATTTTGATGAGCATTACCAAAAAATAACAGTAAAAAATTACTGACGATATGATCTGTTTCTAAACGGTAAACTTCACCCAGCTTATCGTTAGTCCAGTATTGCCATTTTTTTAGTGCTGGATAGTGTTGAGTAAGTACTTCTACAAGAACATCTTTACGTTCACTTTTATATTCTTTTAATTCATTTCTGAATATATTCAGAATTTCAACTTTGGTTAATAAGCTACAAATTTCTGCAAGGCTTAATAATGAATCGTTTTTAATAAAATCTGAATCAATTAAACCTTGTGCTGCGTGTTCTAATGAATCTATTTCAGCATAACTCAATTTGTCAGTACGAAATAAATTACCCTTGCGGCTCGATAGGCGCACAAACAAGCATTGGCTTGAATGACTTAACTGCTGGAATTTTTTTAAAAAAATGCGTTCATTTTCATCTAATAAATCCCAATAGCGTTCAGCTACCCAATTCACTAAAAATGAGAAGTTAGTGAGGTAGTAATCTGAAGCGATAGCTATTGTAGGTGCTTGATTCATTGATTCGCGTAATGACAAATATTTAAGCAATCAATAGTATACTGGTTATAAATACAGTTTGCGAATGGTTTGTAAAGATGCAGAGTTTTAAGGATGATGCGATAGGGATTTGAGGGTTAATCTTAAAGAAAAAAAGCCGCATGTGTATGCGGCTTTTTTAATTACTCAATAATTAATGCTGACGTTTATTAAATTCGTCATTGTCATAGAAATTGTGAATGCTGTCTGCCCAAGTACGATCGGTCATGTCGGGCCAATCATCTTTATCAAAGCCTGGAGCATTTTCAAGACGTTCTTTACTGATATCCAAAATAAAGCGCTTATTAACTGTATCCAGTTTTAACGCCTTCCAAGGCACAGCGAATAATTTTTCGCCTAAGCCCAAAATGCCACCGTAGGAAAGAACCGCATAGGCTACTTTGCCGCCTGCGACA
>Ga0247737_1000659_pt1 | contig 14172 bp, 10 predicted proteins | sample UWRJL028104C2_FD_180937 | JGI IMG/M metagenome (GOLD analysis project Ga0247737, IMG submission 180937) | Plant litter microbial communities from Arlington Agricultural Research Station in Wisconsin, United States - UWRJ-L028-104C-2 | ecosystem: Environmental > Terrestrial > Plant litter >...
CGATGGCGACGAGATCGATATTCGTCCCGCCGCGCGCCAGATGCTCGGCGATATGGGCCATCCCTTCGCCAGCGGCGAGCCGGTCTATGACGTGACGTTCGAGAACGTCCAAGCCGGCCTGCGCACTGATTATCTTTTTCGCCTGGCCAACCAGCGCGGCGGGCTGGTGGTCGGCACCGGCGACCTGTCGGAGCTGGCGCTGGGCTGGTGTACCTATGGCGTCGGCGACCAGATGAGTCATTATGCGGTGAATGCCGGCGTGCCCAAGACGCTGATCCAGTTCCTGATCCGCTGGTGCATCCGTACCGACCAATATGACCGCGAGACCGATGCGATCCTCGAGGCGATCCTGTCGACCGAGATCTCGCCCGAACTGGTGCCGCCGGGCGCCGATGGCGCAATGCAGAGCACCGAGGCGCGGATCGGGCCGTACGCGCTCAACGATTTTTTCCTGCATTACGTCGTGCGGCACGGCATGGCGCCGTCAAAGATCGCGTTCCTAGCGCTGCACGCCTGGCGCGACGCGGCGGCTGGCCGCTGGCCGCGCGATTTTCCGCCGGCCTCGCGTCGTGACTATGATCTGCCGACGATCCGCGGATGGCTGGAGAAATTCCTCATCCGCTTCTTCGTGACGAGCCAGTTCAAGCGCTCGGCCATCCCGAATGGGCCCAAGGTTTCGGCAGGCGGCGCGCTATCCCCGCGGGGCGACTGGCGCGCGCCTTCGGACGGCACGGCGAAGCCGTGGCTGGACGAGCTGTCGAAGAATCTGCCGTGAATTTTCCTCTCCTTGGGGAGAGGAGAAAAGGGGAAAAGCGGGCCGCCTGAGGCGGCCGGTTCGTTTACTTGCGCTTCTTCCGCGCGGCGTAGCGCGCGTCACGCGCCGCCTTCTTCTCGGCTTCGCTCAACTCTGCGCGGACCGACTTCTGCGCTTCCTCGGCCTTGGCAGCCTCGGCCTTGGCGATCTTGTCGAGCTTGGCCTGCTCGATCGCGGCCTTCTTGTCGGCGCGCTTCTGCGCTTCGGCGGCTTCCTTGACCGCACGCGCGGCGGCGCGCTCAGCCGCGACGGCCGGATCGATCGGCGGTTTTGCCTTCAGTTTTTCGAGAGCTGCTTGCTTGGCCTGCGCGGAAAGCGCGGCGCGGTCCTTGAAGGAGGGTTCTTTATACGATGCCATCGGCGCCCCTTAGAGACTTTTTGCGCGATAGGAAATGGGGCTCGGCGGCAACGGCAAATCCACGCGATTCCACGGCAGGCAAGGAAGTTGCACCTATCATGTCATTATCGTGATCGCCGATCCGGCCGAGGTCGAATGCGGGCCCATTTACATCGTCACCACGCAGCGAGCGCCGTTTGACGGCGGCTCGCTCAAGGTCGCGTGAGTGGTTTTACTTCCTTGACCAGCGAGACGAGCATTTTCCCAGGTTCCTCCTCGAACGTCATATGGGCCGAATCCTCGAACCAGACGAGCCGCTTGGACGGCGCCTTGACGCGATCGAACCATTCGGAAACCAGCGCAGACGACGTACCGCGGTCGTGCCGCCCCTGCAGGATTACGACCGGGAGGCGAAAGCTTGTCGCCTGGCTGAGGTTGATCTTGCCGATCTCACCCCAAAGGGCCTGGTCGCTGAACCCTTGCGCTTCGTCGCGAATTTTCAGCTCCGCCGCCGTGTAATCGGGGCTGAGCCTGGAAATGGCGACGTTATGCCCCTCCCCGCCCGGCCAGTAATAGCCACCATAGGCCGCGAGCCACTTGCGCTCGACGCCGAGGTTCCTGACGTTGCGTTCAGGGTGCACCGGATCGGGGAAAGGCGCGATCCGCGTGAGATCGTCGATCGCCTGGCGATTGTTCGCAGCACGCGCGGCGGCAAGCGTTTCTGTGAACCCGGCGGCCTCGCTACGCGTGAAATCGACGAACTGACCGGTAGCTACATAGGCATAGAACCAGTCCGGATGGCGTTGCGCAAGCTTCAGCCCAATGATCGTGCCGAAGGAATGCGCCATGAGGACAATGCGGCGCTTGCCATATTTTTGACGAAGGTACGCCGCCACGTCCTGCGCGTCGTCGACCATTTGGTCGACCGACATGGTGGGCCGCACCCTTGCGGGATCGTTGGCGGCATAGGTCTTGCCGGCGCCCCGCTGATCCCATTGCGCGACCGCGAAATACTCCTCCCAGTCACGCATGTAATAATAGCTGACCGGCGACGCGGTGAAGCCGGGGCCCCCATGGACGAAAAGCAGCACCGGATTGTCGCGATGGCGGCCGCGGACCGAGATCCACTGCTGGATCCCGCCGATCGGTACCAGCCCGGCGTCGTCGATCGAGTCCTTCGTGACGAGCTTCCGGGCGTCGGCGAAGGTCGCGTTGGCCGTCTGTGCGAGCGCGGTTGCGGGGAACTGTACCATCGCGGCCATGATGACCGCAGCCAGCAAACCCCTGGACCGCCCCGCCCCCGCCTTGATTCCCTTTCGCATTGGCAGCTCCCTTAGCAATGTTAGTGTATTATTGATGCAATACACTAAACCACTTACGCCATGATGACAAGGGCTAAGTGGCCACTCGGCGTCGCCTGTATCGCGCTCAGCCCCTTGTGCCGAAGCAGCGTTCAGCACCTGGCCGTCCGACCAGGCGCCGTCCGCCGCCCCTTCAGCGCTCCATCAGCGCGGCGTCGCCCCAGGTGACGGGGAGCGTCGCGGTGTCGGCATGGGCGCTGCGCGCGACCAGTTCGATCAGCTTGACGCCGGCCACCGGAGCCGAAAGCGGGCGCGCGGCCGCGCCCCATTTCATTGGCTGGCTGGTCGCGAGCAGCTTGCCGTCGCCATAGACCGAGAAGGTCACGGTGTGCGTCTTGTCTGTCGCACTGTCATCCACGCCGACCATCGTGGTGAAGCGGCGCGCGCCCTTGTTCCGCACCTCCATTCGCGAGTTGGCGAGAATGCCGATACCCGATGCGAACGGCTTGCCCGCGACGTGGAGCACCTGCCCATAAGGCGCGCTGTCAGCACGCGCGCCGCCCCAGCCGGCATAGGTCGGTCTGTCCCCCGCGCCGTTGGTGCCGCCCCACCCGGCCGCGGTTCGGAAGATGGTGGGATCGACGGTCGGACGCACGACGCCGTCGACCGCCGGATTCACGCTGCCCGGCTGCTCCGACAGATAATAGCCGCCCTGCAGCGTGCGCGTGCCCTTCACGCGGAAGATCAGCGTCTCGCGCGACTTGACGTGGAGCTTCGTCTTGCCGGTGAAACTGGTCCGCCGCTTGGTCCACAGATCAGTCATTTCGACCGGCGCGGTTTCGCTGAGCTTGAGCTGCCCGGCGCTCAGATCGACGTCATAGTCGCCCGTGCCGCGATTGAAGATCGCCAGAGCCTTGTCGCCCGACGCCAGTGTCTTCACCAAGAACTGGAGATCATTCGAATCATAGCTCAAGGTCGCCTGATTGCCGGCGGGATCCTGGTCGAGCGCGATGATGTCCGTGTTGCCGAAGATGTCGAGCAGTACCTTGGGCGTCTTGCGCAGATCCGTGCCGATCATCAGCGGCGCGTTGAGCATCGCCCAGAGCGCGAAGTGCGAGCGCGCCTCGGTCAGATGATTTTCGTCATAGTCGCCCGCGCCGATGTGCAGCATATCCGGGTCGTTCCATGATCCCGGATGCGCATAGAGCGACCGCGTGACCGTCGTGTCGAAATTGACCAGCAATCGACCCCAGGCTGGCGAGATATCGTCGCTGGTCCGCGAGATAGCGCCATAATCCTTGCCCCAGGCGCGCACGTTTGCGGCACCCCAGATGCACAGCGACAGCAGATAGTCGCCGTCCGGATTCTCGCGCGCGAGCGCGACATTGATTTGCCGGAACAGCGCCTGGATTGCGGGAATATCGGTCCGCGTCACCGCGCCCGAATCCAGGATTGGCCCCAGCGCCCGGAACTTGCCGGAAACAACCCGTGGGTTTTTCGGCGCATAATCGCGCAGTCCGCAGCCATCGACCTTGATGAAGTCGAAACCCCATTTGGCGAAGTAGAGCGAGATGTCCTGGTCGATACGGCCATAAAGACCGACTTCGCGTTCCAGAACGTTGCCCTTGGGCAGATCATCGTCCGTCGGCGACCAGGCTTCGGAGCAGGTGTTGCGGCCGAGGTCGGAATAGATGCCCGCCTTCAGCCCCATCGCGTGGAGCCGGTCCGTGAACGGCTTGAAGCTGGGGGTGTCGCCACCAACCCGCGACGACGGAAACTTGTCCGCCCGGATAATCATGTGGCCGTCCGGCATGCGGCGCTTCAGCGCCCAGCCATCGTCGATGTTGATATAGCGATAGCCCTTGGCCGCAAGGCCGCTGTCGACGATCTGCTGCGCGGACCCGATGATCTTGTCCTCATCGATGTCAGTCGCGAAGGCGTTCCAGGTGCTCCATCCCATGGGCGGGGTGGCCGCCCGCCCGGCGGTGTAGGCCGACCAGCGGCCGGTCGGCGCCAGCGGATCGGCCGGGGCGGCGGAGAGGGACGATCCGGATAGCGCGGCAATCAGCGTCGCAGTCAGCAATTTCTTCATTTGGTTTCCTCCCCTCGGTCACGCCGCATCGTCGTGCGCGGCCGTGGTAACGCTATCAACTCACGCGAACCGCATCAATGGAGACAGGTGAATTAATCTCATATGCGCTATCAGACTTGCATATATGCAATCCGCTGATACGCTTGCGAGATGAAAGTTGTCATATGTCAGGCCCCATTCGATGTCGCGATCGACGAGCGCCCTGAGCCACAGGCGGGCAAGGGCGAAGTGCTGGTACGCATCCGACGCGTCGGTCTTTGCGGTACCGATTATCATATCTTTGCGGGGCGCCATCCGTTCCTGACCTATCCGCGCGTGATGGGGCACGAACTGGCCGGTGAGATCGAGAGCGTCCCGGACGGGTCGGCTTTCGGTGTTGGTCAGGTGGTGGCGGTCAACCCGTACCTTGACTGTGGGACCTGTGTTGCCTGTCGCCGCGGCAAGCCGAACGCCTGCGCAAATATCCGCGTGCTTGGGGTGCATGTCGACGGGGGCATGTGCGAATTGCTCGCGGTGCCGGAGCGGGCCGTCATCGATGCAACCGGGCTGACCCTCGACCAGGCGGCGATGCTCGAATTCCTGGCGATCGGCGCCCATGCAGTCGCGCGGGCGCGACTGGCGCCGGCCGACCGGGTACTCGTGGTCGGCGCGGGGCCGATCGGTATCGCCACCGCTCTCTTTGCGCGGCTGGACGGCGCATCGGTGACCTTGGTCGACACTCGCCAGGCTCGCCTTGATTATGCGCGAGATCATCTCGGGGTAGATCAGATCGTGCTGGCGGGCCCGGATCTCTCGGAAACGCTGGACAGGCAGACCGGCGGCGAGATGTTCGACACCGTGTTCGATGCCACCGGCGCGCTCTCGGCGATGAGCCAGAGCCTCGCTTTCGTAGCCAATGGCGGCACACTTGTCCTTGTCGGGGTTGCGCCGGGGGATCTCGTCTTCGCCGATCCCGAATTTCACAAGCGCGAGACGACACTGCTCGCGAGCCGCAACGCCCTGGCAAGTGATTTCGCGCGGGTCATTGCCGCGATGCGCGCCGGGGATATTCCATCTCACGCACTCCAGACCCATAGCGTTCAAGCGGAAGATCTTCCGGAACGTATCCCGTTTCTGATCGCCGAGGCTGACAATGTCCTTAAGGCTATTGCCCACTTCTGAAGCCCGTGCCGGCCGCCCCGCGCTGCTTGCCCGGCTCGCGGCATGCGGCCCTTTTGGATTCGGGGCATCATCGCTCGGCAATCTCTACCGCACGGTCGGCGAAAGCGAGGCTCGCGCCGCCGTCGACGCGGCCTGGACCAACGGAGTGCGCTATTTCGACACCGCCCCCTTTTATGGCGCCGGCCTGAGCGAACGCCGACTGGGCGATGCGCTGCGCGACCGTGACCCGGACGATTATCTGCTGTCGACAAAGGCCGGCCGCCTTCTCTTTCCTGCCAAGGCGCGCGACCGGGACGGTTTTCGTTCGCCCATGCCGTTCAGTCCTGTGTTCGACTACACCTATGACGGCGTGATGCGGTCGTTCGAGGCGAGCCTGCATCGGCTCGGATTGTCGCGCATCGATATTCTTTATTTGCACGACCTGGGCAGCGCCACCCACGGCGCCAACCATCGGCACATGTTCCAACAAGCAGTGAGTGGCGGCTTTCGCGCACTCACCGCCTTGCGGGAACAGGGCGCCGTTGCAGCGATCGGCCTCGGCGTCAACGAGTTGGATATCTGCACCGAGAGCATGGCGGAGGCCGATTTCGATGTGTTCATGATTGCGGGCCGCTTCACCTTGCTCGACCAGAGCGCAGCCGCCTTTTTCGACGCCTGCCGGCAGCGCGGGATCGGCATCGTGGCGGCCGGCGTCTTCAGTTCGGGAATCCTGGCCGCCGGCGCCGCGGACGGCGGCGCGTTTCACAACTACACACCGGCATCCGAAGCGGTTCGCAGCAAGGTCGCGGCCCTGGAGCGGGTATGTCGCGACTTCCAAACCCCATTGCCTGCCGCCGCGCTGCAATTCGCGGCAGAAAACCCCGCGGTAACCCTGCCGATGGTCGGCGCCCGCACTGCCGTGGAAGTCCAGGCCGCTGCCGATTCTCGAAACTTGTCGATACCGACAAAATTGTGGGACGTCCTGCGACAAGAGGGACTGATAGCGGCGGACGCAAGAACGGGCGCCTGAGCGGGGCGACCATGACATGATAAAAGAATGGGAGCAGGATTTTGGGGATTAATGCGAGCGCTGCAGCGCCGGACGCAGCCAATGCGGGCGGGCGCGCCTTCGTCGCGCGGGGCTATCGTTGGGGCTTCGCCCTGGTGGTCAGCGTGTTTTTCCTCTGGGCCCTGGCGAATAATTTCAACGACATCCTCATTCGTCAATTTCAGAAATCGCTCGGCCTGAACCGTGCCGAAGCCGGCTTCATCCAGTTCGTCTTCTATATCGGCTATTTCGTGGTCGCATTGCCCGCCGGCCTGCTGATGCGGCGGTTGGGATATCGGGCGGGTATTCTGGTGGGGCTCTGCCTGTACGCGCTAGGCGCGCTCCTTTTCTACCCTGCGTCCCTGATGCTGAATTTCGGCATGTTCCTCTTTGCCCTGTTCGTCATCGCGGCGGGAGCAGCCTGCCTCGAGACCACGGCGAACGCCTATATCGGCGCGTTCGGCGATCCCGAGACAGCGGTGCAGCGGCTGAACCTCGCCCAGGCGTTCAATGGGCTGGGCGGGTTTATCGCGCCGATCATTGGCGGGCTGCTGATCTTTTCAGGTATCGAGCATTCGGGCGCCACGATCGCCGCCATGACGCCGACCGAACTCGCCGCCTATCGCGCGAGCGAGGCGACCACCGTGCAACTTCCCTATTTCCTGCTCGCGGGCGCAGCGTTGACCGTCGCGGCCGCTGTAGCACTGGCGCGTTTGCCGGAAGGGCGTTCCGGCGCTGACGCGCCGCTAGGCGGGCAATTCGCCGGCTTGCTGCGTAATCGTGCGCTGGTCGGTGCGGTCATCGCGCAGTTCTTCTATGTCGGCGCGCAGGTCGGCATCTGGAGCTTTTTCATCGACTTCGTGAAGGACGTGATGCCGCAGATCAGCGAGCGCAACGCGGCTTTCCTGCTCTCCGTCAGCCTCGTGCTGTTCATGATCGGTCGGTTCAGCGGGGCCGCCTTGATGTGGCGGGTGCGCCCGGCGACGCTGCTGGGCATCTACGCGGCCGCCAACGTCCTGCTGTGCGCCCTGGCGATGACGGGGATCGGCTGGGCGGCCCTTGGCGCTCTCATGCTGACCAGCTTCTTCATGTCGATCATGTTCCCGACCATCTTCGCGCTGGGAGTCGCTGATCTCGATACGGCACGCCCGCTCGGGTCGTCGTTCATCATCATGGCGATCATCGGCGGCGCGATCTTTCCGCCGGTGATGGGTGTGGTCGCCGAGCATATGGGCGGCGTGCCCGTGTCGCTGGTGCTGCCGCTGGCCTGTTTCATCGTGATCGCGGCTTATGCCCAGCGCGTGCACCGCGCGGGAAGCCTTCGTTAGGCCAAGGAAGGGATCGCGTGCTCCGAATTATGCCCGAGCGTGTCGGAAATCCGGGCTGCGGCGCGGCGCAGCATTTCGCGCGCCGCATCCAGGCCGACCTTCTGCGAGCCGTCGATCAGTTCCAGAAACGGGATCGTCAGCGCCCCCACGACGCCGCCGTCGAAACCGAACACCGGGCAACTGATGTCCGTGACGCCGTAGGTGATCGGGCTCTGTCTGGCGTCGAAGCCCCCCTCGCGGATCACCGCCAGATGCGCGGCGAGATCGCCCGGATCGAACGGCCCATCATGCCTGGCGCGCGCCGCCGCGATCAGCGCTTCGGACTGGTGCGGGCTCGAAAAGGCAAGGATGACTTGTCCGGAGCAACTGCGGATGATGTCGACGCTGCTGCCGACCTTGAGCGAGAAACCGCGCATGCCCGGTTGCTCCTCGCGTGCGATTACCAGGCCGCAGTCGCCATTGGGCACCACGAAATGGCACGACTGGCCGGTCTCCAGCGCAAGGCCCTGCATTTCCGGCAGCGCCGCGCGCACGAGATCCTGCGCCGGTGTCGCCCTGAACGCCATGTCGAGCAGCTTGTAGGCGACCGTGTACCGATCCGAGCGGGCCGATTTTCGGAGGTACCCCAGCCGTTCGAGAACGATCACGATGCGAAACAGCTCGCCGATCGATCGGCCGAGTTCGCTTGCCATCTCGCTGACCAGCGCCCCATCGGGCCGGTCCGCCAGCAATTCGATGATTTCGAACGTTTTCTCGATAGCGGGCGCCGAATAGGTGCCTTTGGGGGCGGTGCGGACCATGAACCTCTTTCGCGCGACTATGTGGCCAGATGCATCGACCAGCCCCCCGCTGTAAAGTATGGCGCGCACCGGCCATGATCGACGCCCATCAGCATTTCTGGTCGCTGACCACGCCGGGGCACGAATGGCCGACGTCGGCAGAGGCAGCCATCCACCGCAATTTCACGCCCGGGGATCTGGCGGCCGAAGCGCGAGACCTGGGGCTCGACGCCACCGTACTCGTGCAATCCCAACCCAACAATATCGATACGCACTGGCTATTGGAGATCGCGGCGCGGACCCCTCTGGTCGGGGCGGTGGTTGGATGGGCCGACCTTGCCGCACCGGACGCTCCGATGCGCATTGCCGCGCTGGCGCGCGCACCGAAGTTGCGCGGCCTTCGCCCCATGCTTCAGTCGATCGCGGATTCCGAATGGCTACTTGGAGACAGCATCTCGCCCGCCATCAGGGCGATGGTGGATCACGGCCTGCGCTTCGACGCGCTGATTCAGCCCCGGCATCTGCCAATGCTTGCGCGTTTCGCCGATCGCTGGCCCGACCTGCCGATCGTGATCGACCACGCAGCCAAGCCCTTTATCGCGAGCGAGACGCTGGATCCCTGGAAGGCGGAGATCGCGGCGCTGGCTGCGCGCGGCGTGTGGTGCAAGCTTTCCGGCCTGCGTACCGAGCAGGCTCCCGGACAGGCGGTATCGGCGCTCACGCCTTATGTCAGTCATCTCGTGGAGAGTTTCGGCCCCAGGCTGATGTGGGGTAGCGACTGGCCCGTGCTGCGGCTTTCGGGCGACACCTATGGCGACTGGCTGGCGACCGCGCAGCGGCTGAGCGGACTCACCGGGGCCGCGAGAAGGCGCCTTTTCCAGGGTGCGGCGGCGGAATTCTACGGCCTTTCCGAGCCCGGCAGCGACATTGAAATGGGAGAAGATACGTGGCGATGAAGCGATTTGGGAAACTGCGTTGGGCGTTGCTGACCGGCCTGGCGCTGGGCGCGGCGCCGGCGATGTCGCAATCGGACGGGGCCACTGCGCGCGCCAATGCCGATCGCATGGCCGCCCAGATCGTCGCGAAGCTGACGCTTGACGAGAAGTTCGACCAACTCCTCAATGTCGCTCCCGCTGTCCCGCGGCTGGATGTCCCCGACTATAACTGGTGGACGGAGTCGCTGCACGGCGCGCTCGGCTCGGTGCCGACGACCAATTTTCCGGAGCCGATCGGCCTGGCGGCAACCTTCGACGCGCCGCTGCTCCATGATGTCGCGGGCGTGATCAGCACTGAGGTTCGCGGCCTGCACGCACTGGCGCGGCAGACCGGCAAGACCGGGCGGATCGGCACCGGGCTCGACACCTGGTCGCCCAACATCAACATCTTCCGCGATCCGCGCTGGGGGCGTGGCCAGGAAACCTATGGCGAGGATCCCTATCTCGCCGCGCGGCTGGGCGTCGCCTTTGTCGAGGGAATGCAGGGGCCAGATCCCGACCTGCCGAACGTCATCGCAACCCCGAAGCATTTCGCCGTCCATAGCGGCCCCGAATCCACCCGCCACGGGGCGAACGTCTTCGTCTCGGCGCATGACCTTGAGGACACCTATCTCCCGGCCTTCCGCGCTACCGTCGTGGAGGCGAAGGCCGGGTCGATCATGTGCGCGTATAACCGGATCGATGGCCAGCCGGCCTGTGCGAGCGACTTGCTGCTCAAGGAGCATCTGCGCGGTGCGTGGGGCTTCAAGGGTTATGTCGTATCCGACTGCGACGCGGTCAAAGACATCAGCGACAATCACAAATATGCACCGGATGCCGCAGCCGCCGTTGCCGCAGCGATGCGTTCCGGGGTCGACAGCGAGTGCAACGGCGCGACCTTGGGCGACGCTGCCGGGCTTGGCGAACGGTATCGCGAGGCGCTGGGCCGGGGGCTGATCTCGGTCGGCGACATCGACCGGGCGCTGACGCGGCTGTTCTCGGCCCGGCTTCGCAACGGCGACCTGCCCGGTATCCGTACCAACCAGATCACGCCCGCCGCGGTGGGCGCCCCGGGCCATGACCGGCTGGCGCTGGACGCTGCGGAAAAGAGCCTCGTGCTGCTGAAGAATGACGGTATCCTGCCGCTGCGCTCCGGCATGCGGGTCGCGGTCATCGGGCCGCTCGGCGACGCGACGCGCGTATTGCGCGGCAATTATTCGGCGCCGATGTCCGCGCCGCCGATCTCGGTGCTGGACGGTCTGCGCCAGGCAATGCCAGGCGCCACCATCAGCTACACGCCCGCCGCGCCCACCTTCACCGACGGGGACCGGATTCCGACGACCGCCCTTCGCGCGCCTGACGGAGCGCCTGGCCTGCTCGCCCGCTATTACAACGCGACCACGACGCCGCCGCGTTTTTTCCAGCCGGGGACCTCGGGGAAGATCCTCGCGGGCCTGAAATATGCGGCGACGCCATCGCTTACCCGGCGTGAAGCGGATGTCGGCGGCCGCGGATTGTCGCTCAAGGAAGTCTCCGAGTATCACCGCGTCGTCTGGACCGGCTTCATCGTGCCCGCCGAAAGCGGCACCTACCGGCTCGGCATGAACGGCACCGACGGCGAGATGATGCTGAACGGAAAGCCGTTCGTCGATCTCAGCAAGTCACACTGGAACAGCCTGCCGACGATGAAGACGGTCGAGTTGGTCAAGGGCCGCCGGTACCCGATCGAGATTACGGCCACGGGGCACGGATCGGCCGGCGCAGGCCTGGTGTGGAAGCGCGTCTCGAACACCCCCGACGCGGCGCTGGCGGCGGCCGCCGCCAAGGCCGATGTGCTGGTCGCCGTTGTCGGCCTGACATCCGACCTCGAGACGGAAGAGTCGCCGGTGGAGGTGCCCGGCTTCAAGGGCGGCGACAAGACCACGCTCGATCTTCCCGCCGATCAGATCGCCTTGCTCGAAAAGGCGAAGGCCACCGGCAAGCCACTGGTCGTGATTGCGATGAACGGCAGCCCGATCAACCTGTCCTGGGCAAAGGACAATGCCGCCGCGCTGGTCGAGGCCTGGTATCCCGGCCAGTCCGGCGGCCTCGCCGTGGGGAATATACTGTCCGGCCGTACCAACCCGAGCGGACGCCTGCCCCTCACCTTCTATCGCAGTCTCGACGAGCTGCCGCCGTTCGGTGACTATGACATGAAGGGGCGGACCTATCGCTATTTCGCGGGCAAGCCGGTCTACCCGTTCGGCTATGGTCTCAGCTACTCGACCTTCGCGTACGCGCCGGTGAAGGTCGATCCGGCACGCGGCGGGGCCGAAAAGGGCATTCGCGTGACCACCGAGGTGCGCAACACCGGTGCCCGCGCGGGCGACGAGGTCGCGCAGCTCTATCTCAACTTCCCCGATGAACCCGGCACGCCGCGCGTCGCGCTGCGCGGGTTCCAGCGCGTCAGTCTTCGGCCCGGCGAAGCCCGCAAGATCAGCTTCGACCTGAGCCCGCGCGATCTTAGTGCCGTCACGCTGGACGGCACGCGGCGCGTGCTCAAGGGCCGATATCGCGTGACGGTCGGCTCGGGCCAGCCGGACACGGGGGTGGCGGGGCAATCCGCTGGTTTCAACGTCGACGACTCCGCCGATCTTCCGAAGTGAGCGCGACCATGATGAACCCCAGTGCAAGCCGCCGTTCCTTCCTCCTGGCGAGTGCAGCGCTCGCGGCAACGGCCAGCGCTGCGAGGCCGCTGTGGGGCGCGGTCCTCAAGGGTCGCGAGCCGGACTTCACCGCGATCCTGCCGGACGGCACGCTGCAGATCCTCGCGCTGACGGACCGGGCTTTTCGTGTCCGGTTCGTGCCGACGGGTGGACAGCGGCCGGTGCCCCCGAGCGACATCCTGCTCGAAACACGGGGGCCGAGGCCCGTGCGCAGCCATCACGGCGATGTCACCCGCCTCACCCTGCCGCACCTTCGGTGCGAGATCGATGCGGCGTCGACGCTGCGCTTCTTCGACTCTGGCGGGCGGCTGTTGCTGGCGGAAAGCGCGGGGTCGCGTCGGCTCGATCCGAGCCGGCTCGGCGACGAGACCGTGCACATCGCCGAACAAGCGTTCGAGGCGCCCACCGACGAATATCTGTTCGGCACCGGCTGCTTCCAGGATGGTGCGCTCGACCTGCGCGGCCTTCCGCGACGCCTGACTCAGGTCAACACGCAGATCAGCCTGCCCTTTCTGCTGTCCAGCAAGGGATATGGCTTGCTCTGGCACAATCGCGGCATGGCCGAGTTCAACCCGCCGCCGCACCGGATGGTGCTGGAAAAAGGCGCGGCAGGAGAAGTGCAGACGGCCGATGTCACGACCACGGCCGGCAACGCCCGAGTATCGCGGCGGCTCACCACGTTCGAGGGCGAGATCCAGGTGGATACGCCCGGCCGGCAGGCGTTCCTGCTCGACATCGGGCAGAAGATGGCGTCGATCCATCATGTCGAGATCGACGGGAAGGTTCTGATCGACTTCGCCAATCAGTGGCTGCCGCCGACCACCAGCTTCTTGGCTGACCTCCCCCGAGGCACGCACAAGGTGAAGGTGCTGGCCAATGATGCCGACAAGCCCGCGCTTCATTACGGTCCCGTGGGGCCGCGGACGGTCTGGCGCGCACCGGTCGCGCAGGCGATCGACTATGTCGTGATCGGCGGCCCCGGCGCCGACCAGATCATGGCGGGCTATCGCGCGTTGCTTGGTCCGACCTCGATGATGCCACGCTGGGCCTATGGCTATATCCATTGCCGCGAACGCTTCCATTCGTCGGAGGAGATTCTCGAAAATCTCGCTGAGTTCCGCCGCCGCCGGCTGCCCGTCGATGTGATGGTCCAGGACTGGCAATATTGGGGCAAATATGGCTGGAACGCGATGCGCTTCGACGAAGCGCATTATCCCGACCCCGCCGGGCTGGTGCGAACGCTGCATGAGCGCAAAGCGCGGTTCATGCTCTCGGTCTGGTCCAAGGTCGGGAAGGATACCGAGCTCGGCAAGCAGGTAGCCGCGCATGGCTATTACATCCCCGACACCGAATGGATCGATTTCTTCAATCGCGAGGCGACCGCCTTTTACTGCGCGCAGCATAACCAGCGGCTCGGCAAGCTCGGCATCGACGCCTGGTGGCAGGACGCGACCGAGCCCGAAAATGACGACCTCACCGGCCGGATGACCGCCGCGGGCCGGGGCGAGCATGTCCGCCTCGCCTATCCGCTGCAGGTCGCGCGCGCCGTCCATGACGAGCGTCGCCGCGCCGAGCCGGACGTGCGGCCGATGATCCTCACGCGCTCCGCCTTTCTGGGTCAGCAGCGCTATGCCGCCGCCACATGGTCGGGCGA
>Ga0247737_1000660_pt1 | contig 14163 bp, 8 predicted proteins | sample UWRJL028104C2_FD_180937 | JGI IMG/M metagenome (GOLD analysis project Ga0247737, IMG submission 180937) | Plant litter microbial communities from Arlington Agricultural Research Station in Wisconsin, United States - UWRJ-L028-104C-2 | ecosystem: Environmental > Terrestrial > Plant litter >...
AAGTGCCCATACCCGAAAGGGCATCGACAGACGAAGCTCCTCGGGTTTCATGAGAGTTATGGCTACCGGCAGACTGGTTCCATGAACGCTGCTTTATCTAGGACCAGGTTTGTCACGACTGGACGAGTTTCTCCCAGTTTGGCGACGGTTTATGGATATATTTACAATTTGACAGAAACCTAATTATTGGGAATTCCGTCAATTTCTGATTACGCGAAACATGACTACGCAGCCTAGGCTTGGTGTTGTGAAGGTTATCTATAACACAGTCTTTTCAAATCCCACGAGCCCCCTTCACAGTTGGTTTTCAAATCCCGATTACTTGTGATTGGATTGAATAACCAGGTCGAAGGAATGTGCCTCTGTTACGACGACTCTTGTGGTCAATTCTTATCTAAACGCCGTGCCAGGGGAAAGGTATTGTTCGTGGTGCCTGAGGATCATGCCATAGCACTCATTTTCAACATCAGAAACGGCTCGTCAAGATTCACGTCAGACCACCGCTTGAGCTATTTGAAATAAAATAAATGGCATATTTGCCCAGAGCACAGGGATATTATGCAAAGCACTTCGGATCTTGACTGCACGGCTTCTGGACGTTTTCCTTTCAGCCCCTTCAATGTGCAACCCGCCAATCGGGTAGATCTGGAGATCACGCTTGACCAAAAGAGTCTAAAATTAACGAGATTCATAAATTCTAAGGCGCGTTACCGAAGTTTGATTTTTACCAATATGGTCAGCGATGATGTTGGTACGTGTGCACCCAAGGTCTTTATTCATCGAGCAGGAGCAGATTCACATTGGCTTCTGGAAGCTGCTGTCAAAATCGACGTGTGTTTAGACAAGCTGAGCAAGATGTTTAGTGGGGGCTTTGAGCACTAACCAAATCTCAAGGCGTTGAGTATCTTGACGTCCATAGTAATTCAGGTAGGCTCTGATTGATTGGGATCAATTGCTACGACCATTTTCGTAGAGATTCACATTATTGCATGGTACGTACCATCGGCACATATCGACGCTTTGGGACGACGTAATTCCAATACAAGCTTATATTTCTCCAAACGGCCTGACGGTACCTCGTAGTCTGCGTACATTGAAAACCTGACGGCATGAGGTTGCATCTCAGTAACTGCCATTGCCGCAGCTGAACTTCTCCGATCGATCTTCGAAGATCGCGTTAAATATTCCTTCACCGTGGCTCGTACCGGAATTTTGCTGGGCGAGCTCTCATTCGAGCAATGCTGAGGTTCTTGCAGCCGGGAGAACATTTAAGCCACCATAAAGTCCCTCACATATACACAATTAAGCCTCCATCGATCCCGCATACGCCAAATACGCTTAACGCAGCCAACGTCCGAGAACGTCAGAAGCCACCTTGGGAAATATGACGGACAGCGACATGTGTGATTTGCGATTTCTCTTCAATTGCGAGAATCCAGGCATGGCCTTTGATAGTGAAGGAAAGCGTGCAAAGACCCAAGCCTCGACAACGCGTCAGCTTCAGCTCTCGTATTTGTCTCAGACATAGTCAAAAAGCAGATACGAAGTGACAATCACGTTGGTGAATGCCGGAGGAAACGTTCGGCTGGTAGCGCGTAATTCTCACATTCTGATCCTTGGTACTGGTACTAGATGTGGTCCATAGTTGTTCCGCACAATGGCTAGATCAGGTAAACATTGATATGCTCCCACCATCCGACATTGCCCAGGGCATTACACGGCAAACTGACGCAGCCATTCTCAATTGACTGCGACCCCTGCAAGCACAACAGGACCGCGTGGCTTGAGCATGGAGCTTCTGTCACTATTCCATGCGTTAAACTCGCTTCTTTAAACCCCCCGCGCTCTAGCTCTCCACCACTAGGAGAATTGTTTCTGCCTTCGTCTCCCAACTTCAAACTCAAGCCATCGGAAGGTCAACCGACTCTCTTCCACTCCTGGCAGACTGCCAACTGCTGGGTGCTCTCGCAAAAGCGAAAGCAGCCATGAAGTGCGGTTGACCAGTTATTTACTTCCAAGTATACATCCTGATATGATAGCAAGCGAATCCAAGGGTGACCAAACAGGCCATCCCAGGTAATTAACGTCTAACATGGGACATGGCTGTGCTCTGGCTGACCATTGAACCTTCACATCCAGCTTTCGTCTGTGCTAGCCAATCGGCCGTATTCTGTCTATTGATGCCAAATACCACCGAGCCTTCTTCCTTTCGCGTACTTGTCGACTATAGGGATCCAACGTCAAGCTCAAGTCCCATCGCGGCACCTAAATGTATAGCATAGTTTATAATAGAAAACTAGCATTAGCCTCGTTTAAATGCTGGAGTAAAGTGGAGACTCAAACGTCCACTTTACCTGTGCTTGTAAATGTTCCTTCACCTCTCAACAAGCATAAAGTACATCCTTCTTATATAGGCTGTCAGAGCTTCCATCTGATGAACGATCACCCACACCGTTCGTCTCTCGTTACTTGCTCCGTCTCACTCGCTCGCTACTGGACCCATTTCGAAGTACAAGATTTAGCTCCGTACGTCACAATTACACTGGGGCATCGTCTGGAAACACATTTTCTGGCAAAGCAGACTTATTAGGTACATTGTCCTGCATTGCACGACGCATTGAAAACTTCACAAATACTGGGCGGCAGGATTCCATCGTCTTCATGCAGGCCCATTCGTCAGATTACGCCGTAGTGGTTCCTCACCTTGAAGAATCATATGGCTTCTCGACCAAATCCCCAGCATTTAGTTACTTTGTTAACTTCCCTATCTTCGCCCACCATCGCCCAACTGGGAAAACACCCGTCTCCCTCAAACAATCACACGCGCCACCAGAACTGTGGGACCTAAAACTATCTCTTGCCATGTCTTCTAGGACGGCGGTCCCAAGGAGATCACATCTCACTTCGCTTATGTACTCGCTACCTGTCCGTCGCCTCAAAGAAATTCTTGCCCGTACCCTACCTGATATATCACTGGGTCGAGTAGAGGAAATACCCTCAACGCAATTGGCAAGACTTTATAGCCTTAGAATGTCTGACGACAAAATTCTTCTCTTGTCCTTCGCCCCGAGTCTTGCAGTCCGGTTACTCAGACATGAGGCTACTATGCTTTCCTCTGAAGCTTCCCTGATATCCTTCATAACGGGAAAGAACCCCTCGAGCACTGAAGACACTATAGAGCAACCAATTGAGCGATCTAAAGATTTGTCACAACTAATTGGGCTGGTCCCAAAACTTATCAAACACTCCGCAAACACCAGAGAAATGGCCTACCCTTACAGCATCTTTGAGGGCACAATCGGCGAGCCTCTATCTACCGTCTCAATTTACCTGAACGTTCCGGAACGCAAACAGATCGATAAACAGGTAGGCTCCATGGTACGAGCACTTGCATCCATGACATCTCCTTCGGGAACTTTTGGGGCTATTGGTCTTGTTCTTCCTGAGCAGTTTACTATGGGCGTGGCAGCAGCCACACCATCGAGAGGAGCGAAGACGTGGTCTGAAGGTTTCAACCTCCTCTTGGAAGGTGCTTTGAGAGACGGAGAGGATATAGCTGTCCGAATCCCATACGAGACCATCCGGAGCCAGTATAAACGCCTTTCCTACCGCCTGGATGCCGTTCTCCAACCTCGTCTTCTCGTCCTTGATATCGGCAGCGAAACCAATGTCCTAGTTGAACGGGCCTCTGAATCAAGTTCCCCATCTTCCCAAGACTCCAAGCTCACTGGCTTGAGAAGCTGGAGTCAGGGCGTGTTCGGTGATCCTCTGCTCTCCAATTGTTTTGAGGATCCGAGCGAAGCCTTCTTGGAGGGTTGGAGAGACGGTGGTGATGATGTGGTCGAAGATCAAGAGAATGCTGAGGTGCGAATGATGTTTTACCGGGTGTTCAGGGCGGTGGTTGGAGTTGTGACGGAATATTATCGTCCGCAGGGAGATAGCAGCCGTAAGGAGCTTGATGCGAGAAGGAAACTTACGAGTGCACTGGCGGAGCTGGAGAAGGTAGAGAGTTTGAAAAGGTCAAGGAGTTCCTCGATGGTGGAAGGGAAGGAGGATACTGTGAAAAGGGTTAAAATTGACGAGGAGGGTAGTGATGGGAAGCTTACAGGTGGAAACGAAAAGGAGACGTAATAAATAAAAAGGAGGGGAAAGATGAAAACGGTGGGATTCAGCGATGGCGTTTCAGGACATCTGGGCATGTTCTTGGTGAGAATACTTGTACTTTGAATGATACCCCAACTTACGAGAGGCAAACATGATTGATTATAAGTTGCTTTTGATTTTTCTCAGATAAGATTTCATTTCCCATCTGCTCTCATCCTTTCTTCTTCGTCCCGCGGTAGCTGCATTCCCAACATACCAAGAATGTTTCCGCCTGGACCAGCCATACCGGCCTGGCTCTTGAAGCTTTCTAGTAAGTTTTTCGCGAGATTAAAATCAATGTTTATGTCTTCATCGCTCTCGTCTTCCCAGTCCTCCTTTGCGGTCGTTTCGCCCTTGTCAAGGTGAGATTTGTTCTTGAGAGCAGCGGGTTTCTCAGGGTTAGGATCCAGATTTAAAGCTCCTTCTTCACCCAACTCGGCTTCTATCCGTTGCATTATTTTTTTAAGCTCTTCTGCCTCATTCTCGCTGTCCTCTTCATCGCTGTCAAGTTCCTCTATCCTACTGGCGGCCCCCGGCCTCTTACTCGCAGGTTTTGATGATGCTTTACTGTTTGGATTATCTTCTGATGGCAGACCCATCATCTCCCTCATCATTTTAGCGAATTCATTCTCATCAAAGCTTACATCTTTGTCTTCCTCCTCGCTGTCATCGTCAAGATCTTCATCTTCATCTTCATCTTCATCTTCGTCTTCGTCTTCGTCATCGTCATCGTCATAGTCCATGTCATCCAGCTCAACACCATCTACACCTGCATCTTCATCATTGAGAAACGCCTCAAAGCGCTCTACCATTTTCTTCAAGTCGGATTGCGTCTTTGCATCGCCAAATCCGGAAGGTAGATCAGGTCCAAAAGCACCTGGTGTTTTGGATGATTTCTTGTCCCTCGAACTTCCTCCTAATTCTCGGTCGAAATCTTCAAAATTGATATCTAGCCACTTCTCGTCATCTGCCCGAGTTATGTCCTTCCACCCGGCGATCTCGTCGTCGGTTGGTAAGCTGATGCTTTTGTCCTCTGCTAAATCTTCTAGCACAATTTTGATTGCCCGTACTTGGCGATTATCACTGTTCTTCTCATCTGAAATCAGCATCTCAAAGCCCGAAGTGAGTTTCATTCCCATTTCCGATTGTAAGTACTTGGAGTCCTTGGGGCTCGAGTCTTCATCATCGCTGGTTTGAGTAATAATACTTTTCCATGCAAGGGGTGCTGAAAAGCGTTGGGATCTTAATTGTGCAAATAAAACCTTGGTGAATCTAACTGAAACTGTTACCAGATCCTCTGGAGAGAATATTAAGTTTTTTGATGCAGTTTGAAGAGGCTTTAAAGCAACTGGATCGCGAAGATAAAATGCTTCTATAGCCGGAGCTATTGATGCAGGATGACTATGCAATATGTATGCTAGCTTCCTTGGTAAAGTTACAGGAGAATAATGCAACGAGGCAGAGACTTGAGATGGATAGTTCCGGAGCCTGTAGAAAGCCTCTTCTTCTATCAGAGGGGAATTAATAAGAACTCCTGGAGTAGATGTGATTGTCTTCAGACTTTCTTCGATGGTCAGGGACCTTGATATAGGAGCAGTTTTGGAATTGGTTTTGGATGAAGCTGCTGCACTGAGGGGAATGATACACAGTTTGTCACCATGAATCCATACCCTATTGTCTGCAATCTCTGGATTCAACCATCGAGGAAGAGCATTGGCCGCTTCAATTAGAAGAAATTCCCCATCAGAGTCCACAATCTTAATCCACAGATCGGGGAATCGTTTACTGAGCTCTTTGAGGATATACACGATCAACCATTCATCTTCAACTGAGTCCCCGTAATTTGAAAGGCCATGGAGGTACATCAACCCTAGAGCGCAAACATTAGTCTCAAACCTCTCAAATGTTGTACCAGAGCATACCCTTTTCATTTTGTAGCTCGATGACGAACGGATCGCGCTGCCATATGTATTCCTTTAGCAAGCCACTGGCGAACGTCGTAGCCTCCTTCCGGACAACTTCTAGGCGAGAGAGTAATTCCTTCTGAGATTTAAGTTTGGAGTCGATAATGAAGAGAGTGTATTCTACACAGTCGTCTGGTAATCTCTTAGGAAACCCATCGAATGCTCTACCAAAACCCTGGAATTCACCCTTGACCCCTTCCATTTTGTATTGCTGGGTATGGTCACAATTGCAACTTGCCAAAGGTTTGGCACATGAGGCTGAGATATCAAGGACGGAAGCTTTGACATTTTATTTTCAAAATGCGGGGCAGCCTAGCTCGATCGGGGTGTATGTAAACAACAGAAGGCGCGGTCTTGGCCCTGTACAAAATCGCGTCTCGCGAAGCTCACTCACTCATAATATCCCAACCTCCTCTTCCGAACTCTCCCCTCATTGCATTTGCTTCGGAGTTCATGGCTACGCTTGGGAATTTGGTATATTCATGACATTGGCAGCTAATTTTGTTATAAATCCATCTGGCCTCCTGAAGCTCAACACACCACGATGGTTCAACCTAGTATTGGACTCGACACTCCTCGAACGAATCTTGGAGACGCGACATACCTCGCAAATAATACTCTAGACTTTGATATTTCGCAGGAGCTGTCTTTTCAATCACCGTCTAGAGACAACAACAACCTGGTAACTCAACTAAAAAATGCCAGACGCGGTAATACAGATCTCAAAACACCTCGAAGTCGCGCTATCCTTAGCGATCGACGAAACCTCCCAGCTGGCCTTGGTGGAGGAGAATTTACTCCTTTGCTGAAAAGTGCTACCAGGAATAGTGCATTGCGACTTGGGAAAGAAAATGCGACTCCAGCACTAGCGAAACTACGAGGCTTGCAGGACATCCCCGAAGACTTCAGTCCTCTGCCACAAATGGGCAGTTCAATATATGGACGTGACTCTCGAAATGGCTCGTATATGCCTGGAACACCAGCACCTCACCTCGACAGCAGCAGCACTGCTTCTACACCCATGGCTTTGCTACCAAGGCGCACCGAAGGACCAGGTGCCCTACAAGATGGAAATCAATTGTCTCTGAGAGAGCAGGAGAATTTCATTGACAAGATTGAGAAGGAGAACTTTGGCCTTAAGCTAAAAATACATTTCTTGGAAGAGGCGTTGCGGAAGGCAGGGCCAGGATTTGGTGAGGCAGCTTTGAAGGAGAATACTGAACTCAAGGTCGACAAGGTTACAATGCAGAAGGAATTGCATCGATATCGGAAAACTCTGGCTGCTGCAGAAAAGGATGTCGAGACATTCAGGCAACATATGCTCGAAATGCAGGAAAAAATCAAGAGGAAGCAATTTGACGCAGGCCAGCTGGAAGAACTGGATCGACTCCGTCGTAGTCTGGAGGAGAAGGAGACCGAGCTGGGTCAATTGAAGGGTCAAGAGCAACGATACGATGATCTGGAAGACAAGATTCATGATCTGGAGACCGATTTACGGGAAAAGGATCGCCTTCTCGACAACCAGGAGGACCAGGTGGATGATATGAAGATCAAGCTTGAGAAGCAAACTAGTGTTATAGCAGAGCTAGAGCATGACTTGAAAAAGTCACAGCGTCGTGCAGTAGAGTTAGAAGAAGAAGCACAGGCTAGCGAGGAACTCGCGGAGGCCAAAGAAGTAATTGAAGAACTCGAGCGGGACCTTGAACGTTTTAAACAAGAAGCCGAAAATGCGAAAGAAGAACGTGAGGAGGCTGTCAGATACAAGGAACGTGCCGAGGCAGACCTCGACGAGCTTCAGGACGAAATGGCCAACAAATCAATCACAACCAAAGGATTAAGTAGGCAGGTTGAGGAGAAGGCCAATCGACTCCAGGATGAAGCCGAAGATCTTAGGGAAAAGCAAGTCACTCTCGAGGGTGCACTCGCGGACAAATCACGGGAAATCAAGAAGCTGCTCGACAAATTTGATGATCTCAAGCAAGAAGGGGAAGTTCGAGAGCAGAAACTCCAGGATAGGCTTGAGATCTCGGAAAACGAGAAGCAAGGGGCAGTCCGGGAGCGTGCTAATCTGATTGCGAAACTCGACACGCTACAGCAAGATATTCAACAAATTGGGGACGAGAAGAACTTACTCCAAATTCGACATGATGCTCTTACATCTGAATCCGCAGGACTCCAAAGAGATCTTTCAAGATCTCGTGCAATTACCGAAGATTTGCAGGACCAACTAGATCACGAAAAAACCTTGGCTCTTTCTAATGAGCGCGAGGTACGAGACCAGTACAAAGCCGAGATCGACCGCCTCAGTGATAAGGTGGAAGATCTAGAATCTGAGGTTCGGGAGAAAGAGCGCCTCTACGACGAAGATGCAGAGAAATGGGATAGTCAGAAGCGTAAACTGGAATCACAAAGACAGCAAGCTGAAGAAGAAGCAGCTGGCTTAAGACGAACTATCGACAAACTACAAGAAGCTGAAGGCGCACTGTCTGGGAAGGAATCGAGGCTGCAACAAGCTCTGCACAGTGAACAGCAACGTCATGAGAATCAGGAAGCTCTTCTTTCTCGTCAAATTAAAGAACTAAATGAAGATATGCAATCACGCAGCGAAGCTCTTGATGAAGTTCGAACTGAACTTTCAGGAGTTCGAGAAGAGTTGCGGCTCAGTCAGCGAGAGCAGAAGACTTTAGCAGAAACGGTTGAAGGCTTGGAAGACGAGGTCGAGATTCTACAGACAAGCTTGGATGACGAAACCGATCGCTCCAATGAACAGATCTCTATGGCGAAACATGAGCTTGAAAATCTTCAGCGACAAGTGCAAGCTCTGAAAATTGATTTGTCAAAGGCCGAGTCTGCTACAGCTGATGCTCGAGCGGAACTTGAAGCATTCCAAGGCGATCTTCAGGCTGGTGAAGGGAACAACTCGCAACTTAGTTCTAGGTTGAGAGACGTAGAAACACAACTGTCAAAGATCCGAGAAGAGAAACGACAACTGAAAGATCAACTCGCAGTAGTCACCACAGAAGTTAATGCACTCCGTAGATCTAAATCCGATGTGGAAATGGAGCGTGATGAATTACAAAGCCAATTGCTTGCGATGAAACATCAAGAGGATGCAACTTTCCGCTTGGATCAAGAGCGTGTAGACCTCCGGGCATCCAAATTAAAATTGGACAGTGAAGTACGTCGTCTACGAGAAGAAACAAAGTCAGCAGTTGCATCACAACAAACTCTAGAAAGGGAACTAGAAGATGAGCTCGAAAGAGCAAGCGCCGAAGAGGCCCGCTTGAATACTGAGATCCAGGACCTGCAGCGAATTCTTAGAGGCTCGGCTGAGAAGAGAGAGCTCGCAGCAGCTAAGAAAACTATTCAACAACTAGAAGTCCGTATTCAAGAATTGAATGACCAGGTGGTCTTGAAAGACGATCACACAGATGTGGCAAATGAGCTTTCAATCATGCGCCGGGACCTCTCTACAGCTCGGCAAAAGGAAATGGAATATCTTCAACGTGAGGCTTCCCAGAAAGAGACTCTTCGAGGGCTCAAACGCCATATCGCCGATATTGAGCGAAAAGCCCATGAAGCAGATCTATCTAGAATAGGCACAACATCACCCTCCCCATCGCCTCGATCTTCTGTTGGTGAGTCTGCTCGTAAGTCTGAGCTCATCGAAACTCGGAACCGGTTATCGACCACACAGGAAACCGTCAAAACCTTACGCTCCCAACTTAAGGATGCCTTGAAAGACTCTGCTCGCAAACTTGGAGCTGCCGAGAATGAGCTGCAACAGCGGTCCGAATCATGGGAGTCGGAGAAGGATCAGCTTGAACGATCTCTAGATGACATGTTGCTGAAAACAGAAGAGCTTGCAGCACAACACAAGACTTCTGAAGCAACAATCATAAGGCTTCGCGCGAAAATCGATCGGTTAGAGAAGGCACTACAAGCCGAGCGTCTAAATCATGGAGAAGATAGGACCATTGCTAACGAACGCCATGATCTGCACGAAATGTTACGTGAATCTCAAATTCAGGTTGAGACTCTACAGGTGGTAATCAAGGAGCGCGACAGCACAATCCGAACCATAAATAAAAGCTATGCTAGGCTCAACGAGTACGCTGCGAAGGTCCAAGACCAGAGAAATAAACTTCGTGCGAGGGATGCTACTTCCAACGAGCAGCTCGAGACCCTCCGACGCAAGATCAAGGAGTCAACCGAAGCTTGGGAACTGGAGAAGCAAGCCATTATGAAACAAAAACAAGATTTCTTACTTCGTGAGCGTGAGTTTAACGAAGCTCGTTCCAACTGGGACGTTGAGAAGCTTACTCTGACTCGCGGCGTGAGATTCGCCAATATGTCAATTTCTGATAACGGTGGTGATATTGAAGTTGTCACACAAGCCTTCGCAGAGAGAGAGGACATGTACATCCAGCTTCAGAGAGGTCTCAAAATGCAGGTTGATTGGTGGAGAGCTAAATGTGAGCGCGAAGCCATGTTCAGAGATATGGGAATATTTGCCAAACGATATATGGGAGCACAGATCGAGATGCACAACACATAGTAAGTAGTTTTACCCCAGCGAAAATATTTAGAAATCAACTAACCACGCAAACAGCAACAAAGCAACTATCGCCAAGCTCAAGACCATCCCAGGAGTCAAGGCAGCTCATATAGTGCTTCCGAAGCCTCCGATTACGATCAGAAAGGTAGCGCACATGTTCCGTGCAATCTTCCGAATGAAGCTCGGCGTCAAGGAATGGGCAAAGCATTTGGTTATCAAGCATGCACTCATGGAGAAGATTGAGGAGCAGAAGAAGCAAAAGCTTGCAGATGATGGTGTAGCCGAAACTCAGAGCAAGGCCACTGGATGGGCTGAAGATACTAAAGCAGAAGCTCCCCAGCCGAAGAAGACAAAGCCAATATCGAGAAAAGGTTATAGGCAGCACGCCGAGTCAAACTCAAAAGCTACATCGAAGAAGACAGAAATGACGCAAAGCCGGACGAATGATGAATGGTTGGCAGAAACTCACCTGTCAGGAACAAACGCATTCGATTTTTCGGAAAATATAGGAGCTATGGAGACCCAAACTACCGACGGCTGGACAGCAGAGTCAGATGCCCACCACAAAGAACCACGAACTCATCTTGCTGATGATACAACAACTGAATTGACGCTAGGTAATCCAATGCCTGGTGAGATCCTCGCGCGTATGAAGAGACAAATAGCTTCTCAGTCGGTAGAGAAAGAGTCCAAAAATCCGGAAGTCCAGAACCCAAACGATAACTCGGAAGCTAATCTGCAAATTAAGATTGAAATACGATTACCTAAGACAGAGCGAGAGGCGGATGAAGGTGGAAAGCGGAAAAAAAGGAATATCATGCTCACCTATGATGCTGCAAAGTATCGAGGAGGAATAGACCGTGTCGTGACCGAAGACCTAGAGGCTGATCTTGAAGAGCTGGCGACAACGACCGATCAGTCTGCTCCCAAAGCGAAATTGACAGCTGCGAAACCCAATAGAAAGCCAGCAACAGCTTCCGAATTCGACATTTCAAAGCCCAGTAGACAGACGGTAATTTCAGATACGGATAACACAGACCACTCACTGGTTATCTCGAAAACGGTGAAGCGGAAGAGCTCGAAGAGACGCTCATCGTCTGCTATGGCTACGCAATCTGATTTAGCAAGGCTGATTGCTTCAAGGAAAGCTAATGAGGCGGGATATGATATTAGGAGCTCCCCACCGAAGAGGAGTGCTTCCAGGAGAAATGCGGATCTATCTCGAGATTAAGTGCTTGTATTAAGAGATTGCTTGCTTCGACTTGAGCGGAATAGTTTTACTTAGGCATTTGTAGGATTGGCGTTAGGGATTTATTATGGTGACGGGCATGCAAGAGGTGTTAGGGTGCTCACTGCGATAATGTTGAGTTATTGTATGTTTACTTTAGATAAGAGTGAGAGAGAATTCATATTCATGCGACACATTGGTTGGTGTCGTTTTGTTCATCAAAATACATAATTGCGAGAGACCATCCTTTCTCGACCAATAGCCACTCCTTCCTTTCCTTACCAAGCCTTTTCTTCCTGCCCTATAAAATCAAGGAGTTGCTGAAACCCTTCTCCTATTATGCACTGATACCCATACTTTGATTTCATCTATCTACATTACAAAAAGGAGGTTTGTATCTGCAACAATCCCAGTTAGGTCTTGGTCTACGTTAATATGACAGGGATCTTACTTAATGGATGACTAGAGCTAAGCTGAGGCTTCTGGGTATACTTTGTAGCAAGCTCATCTCGAATACTATTAAGCAACTGGACATAACTCTGCTGAGGGTTCTTCTTCATCGCAGTGATAAATGCCCAAGACATAGCGCCAGTGGCTTGTGCGGCAATAGTTGCGTCGGCACTAATAGGACACCGTTAGCATAAATCGTCAATAATGGAACAAGGTCTAGCTCGGCCGGTGCTAGAGTTGGGGCAATAGACCCAACGTGACTCACAGCCCTAAGCGCAACCCGCAGCCGTACTTAGGCTGTGAGATTGGCTTAGGGCTATTAAAAAAAAGGACACTATGTACTCAAACGGGCAGTACAATATTTAGCAATACAGATGGCCAGAACCTTTTCTGGTAGCCGCGAAATCCCAAAGTGGTATCCAAACTCCAACGCTAAATATACCAAGAGGCCACCCAATGCTTTTTGCAACCCGCTAATCCGCAAATTACTGCCATTACATATTCATAACTCATGCTTCATGGATGAAAATATAGAGGAAAATATACTGACGATGTCTGATCATCTTTGCTACCAGACCACATAATTACATCGGCTGGGGATGTTTTTGTGGACATGGTTTTATTATAGGCATCGTCGCCAGTTGTTGCCTTCTTGAAGAATCCCATCAATTCGCTAGCGACACCACCAAGATTGCCCTGGCTGTAATTTGAAATAACACCAAGAAGACCTTGTCCAGCCTCTTTTGCAAGGTTGGGCTCCTTGAGAATTCCCTGGGTGGAGTAAATATATGGCAGATCGAGTGCTGTCCCAGAATGGCAAGAATCAAAGATCGCAGTTAGACGGACGCCAGGTTGTAATGGTGTGACCATGATTCTGTGCATCTCATCATCCACAATGTGTCCAACTTGGCGGAAATCGACTGGGTAGATCACCTCGTCGTATCCATCTGGTTCGTCGCCGTCGAGATCCTTGGTCTGACCTCCGTGGCCTATGAACAGTCAGCTGCTAATATTACCAAAAAGCATGATGGAGACGTACCTGAATAATGGAAGAACAAGGAGTCATTTGGCCGGGCGTCTTTCACCAGCCAGTGCATAGCACGGAGTATATTCTGCTTTGTCGGCTGGCTCATGGGGTTTTGTTGGTCATCTGTCAGAATAACCATATCGTCACGCTGATATCCAAAATTCTCGTGTAAAAAGGACGACATATTTTTAACATCGTTAATACAGCCGCGCAGTTGGCCTCTTTGTCCGAAATAGTTGATTCCGATCAATAATGCCTTCCGCCGCCCCGTGCAATTTGAATATTGAAAGGCGTAGCCTTGTGGTGCGCCGGGGCCGAAATTTTGAGGAGCTGAGGGAGGTGGCGGAGGAGCGCTATGATTGCCGTTGGCATATCCATTAGAATTTACCGAGGGCATCCCTTCATTTCTTTAGAATTCATCCTAAACGTGGTGATTTAAAGGGCATTTCATCTCTTACCTGGTCTGCCATATTGTGGTTGATTTGGGGGAACACCGTTATAACCGCCGTATTGTTGTGGAGGGGGCTAGAAGAAGCATAAGCAGGAGATCCTCTATTTCACAGAAAGCGGGGTCGTACCTGGGAATATCCGTATGGTTGTTGAGGAGGGGGAGGTTGATGGTAGCCATAGCCACCTTGTTGTGGAGGTGGTGGTCCGTAGTTTTGAGGTCTGAGAAGGATGTTAGCACTGTGTTTGAATGTACGGAGAGCCTCGAATCCTACGGAGAGTGGTAGTTTGGCTGGGGTGGGTACGGTTGATGTTGGGGATGACCTCCATATCCTCCTCCATTGTA